>Ga0210385_10001472_pt1 | contig 14647 bp, 14 predicted proteins | sample IncBWH26OmetaG_FD_160107 | JGI IMG/M metagenome (GOLD analysis project Ga0210385, IMG submission 160107) | Forest soil microbial communities from Barre Woods Harvard Forest LTER site, Petersham, Massachusetts, United States - Inc-BW-H-26-O ...
CTCATGTTTTGCGACCACGCTCCGCCGATTGAAGCCTCAAGGCATCATCCAACAAGCCGTCGCCGTGCGCCACAGTCGCAGCGTGGCGACGGTTCCTCAGCGCTTCATCGCCTCGAAGAATTCGCCGTTCGACTTGGTGTCCTTCATCTTGTCGAGCAGGAACTCCACCGAGGCCAACTCGTCCATCGGATGCAGGAGCTTGCGCAGAATCCAGATCTTGGCGAGTTCGCCATGATCCGTTATCAGCTCTTCCTTACGCGTGCCGGAGCGGTTGATGTTCACGGCCGGGAACACGCGCTTTTCGGCGATACGGCGATCCAGGTGGATTTCGCTGTTGCCGGTACCCTTGAATTCCTCATAGATGACGTCATCCATTTTGGAGCCGGTATCGATGAGCGCGGTGGCCAGGATGGTGAGGCTGCCGCCCTCTTCAATATTGCGGGCCGCGCCGAAGAATCGCTTCGGGCGCTGCAGCGCATTGGCGTCGACACCACCGGTCAGCACCTTGCCCGATGAGGGCACGACCGTGTTGTAGGCGCGGGCGAGACGGGTGATCGAATCCAGCAGGATGACCACATCCTTCTTGTGTTCGACCAGGCGCTTGGCCTTCTCGATCACCATCTCGGCGACCTGCACGTGGCGGGCGGCCGGCTCATCGAAGGTACTGGAGACCACTTCGCCCTTCACCGTACGCTGCATTTCGGTGACCTCCTCGGGCCGCTCGTCGATGAGCAGCACGATCAGGTACACCTCGGGCTGGTTGTTGGTGATGGCGGTGGCGATGTTCTGCAGCAGCATCGTCTTGCCCGCCTTCGGCGGGGAGACGATCAGACCGCGCTGGCCGCGCCCTATCGGCGCCACCAGATCGATCATGCGTGCGGTCAGGTCTTCGGTCGAACCATTACCGCGCTCGAGTTTCAGACGACGCGTCGGATGCAGCGGCGTCAGATTCTCGAACAGCACCTTGTTACGGGAGCTGTCGGGAGAATCAAAATTGATTTCGCCGACCTTCAGCAGCGCGAAATAGCGCTCGCCATCCTTCGGCGGACGGATCAGTCCGGAAATGGTATCGCCGGTGCGCAGATTGAAGCGGCGGATCTGGCTCGGGCTGACGTAGATGTCGTCGGGTCCGGCGAGATAGGAGCTGTCGGCGGAGCGCAGGAAGCCAAAGCCGTCCTGCAGGATCTCCAGCACGCCATCGCCGTAGATGTTCTCGCCGTTGCGGGCATGGGCCTTCAGGATCGCGAAGATGATGTCCTGCTTGCGCGAGCGGGCCATGTTCTCCAGGCCCATGGACTCGGCGAGCTTCACCAGATCGGTGATCGGCTTGGACTTCAGCTCGGTGAGGTTCATGGAGCTGCGCGACTGCGTCAGCTCCGCTGCACTGATGACCTCGCCGTCCTCACCGCCGTCAAAGGCGTCGAGTTCCGGGTCATCCGGCCGTCCGTTGGCACGGTTGCCGTCGCGGTTGCCGTCCCGGTTGTTGTTGCCACCGTCACGGTTGCCGTCACGATTGCCATTGCCGTGGCGCGGGCCTTTGTTTGGGCGATTGCGTCCCTGATTGCCCAGATATCCTCTCATTGGTGACTTCGCTCGGCCTGGCGCGGCGTCAGATTCGATTCGAGGAAGGCGGTCAGCTGTGATTTGGACACAGCCCCCACCTTTTGGGCCTCGACCGACCCATTCTTGAAGAGAATGAGGGTCGGAATGCCGCGGATGCCGAACGTGCGCGGCGTCTGCGGATTCGAGTCGATGTCGATCTTGGCGATTTTCAGGCGGTCCTGATATTCACCGGCAATCTCATCGAGAATGGGAGCAATCATCTTGCAGGGGCCACACCATTCGGCCCAGAAATCCAACAATACGGGCTTGTCGGATTTGAGCACGTCCTGGCTAAAGGTGGCATCGGTGGTGTGCACTATGTGCGAACTACTCACGCGGTTCATCCTCCATGGGAGAACTAAAGGTTCAGGTTGAGGGAATGGAATTTGAGACTTGGGCCTGTGAAATACAGGGGGGCTACGGCGAAAGCCATGCCAGAAACACCCGTTAAACGGTTACACTGTGATCTATATGGGAATGAAAAACTTGATGGCAGGTGGGGATCCGTTTGACTGCGTTCCGGGCTACTTTTTGCCCCGTCGCAATGGAACCCCTGTCTTGAGTACCTTTTTAGCGCTTCCCAACGCCATTTTCAAGGCCCCATCCCGCAACCCCATGGTTCCCCGCAAACAATGAGTGATCTGCCTCCCAGTTCCACGCGATTTGACACCCTGGGGCTGGACCCCTCACTGCTCGCCGGCATTCACGACGCCGGTTTCACGCACGGCACGCCGATCCAGTCCCAGACCCTCCCGGTGGCGCTCACGGGCCGGGATGTGGCAGGCCAGGCGCAGACCGGCACCGGCAAGACCGCCGCGTTCCTGATCGCGCTCTACAACCTGCTCCTGACGCGGCCGGCACCCCCCGGGCGGACGCCGACTTCTGTCCGCGCCCTGGTCGTCGCGCCGACCCGCGAACTGGCGGTGCAGATCCACCATGACGCCGAAATCCTCGGCAAGCATACCGGGCTGCGCACCGCCGTGGTCTACGGGGGCACCGATTATGAAAAGCAGCGCCGCCAGCTCGAAGGTGGCATCGATGTCCTGATCGGCACGCCGGGGCGCCTCATCGACTACTTCAAGCAGCATGTGTTCGAACTGCGCCATGCGCAGGTTCTGGTGCTGGATGAGGCGGACCGCATGTTCGACCTGGGATTCATCGCCGACATCCGCTTCCTGATGCGCCGCCTGCCGCCCCCCGAGCGGCGTCTGTCGATGCTGTTCTCGGCCACCCTCTCCCAGCGCGTGCTGGAGCTCGCCTACGAGCACATGAACAACCCCGAGCTGGTGCGCATCGAGCCTGACAAGATGACCGTCGACCGGGTGCGGCAGATCATCTACTACCCCTCGATGGAGGAAAAACTCCCGCTGCTGATCGCCCTGCTGCGCCAGGCCGATGCCCGGCGCACCATGATTTTCGTGAACACCAAACGCATGGCCGAGCGGCTCGAATCGGTGCTGAACGCCAATGGCTTCAATGCCCAGGCCATCTCCGGTGATGTGCCGCAGCCGAAGCGGCTGCGCTTCCTGCGCGATTTCCACAACGGCGATCTGGCGGTGCTGATCGCCACCGATGTGGCCTCGCGCGGCCTGCACATACCGGACGTGAGCCACGTCTTCAATTTCGACCTGCCGCAGGATGCGCCGGATTACGTGCATCGCATCGGCCGCACGGCCCGGGCCGGCGCCGAGGGCGATGCCATCAGCTTCGCCTGCGAGGAGTTCGCGGTGTCACTGCCGGAGATCGAGGCCTACATCGGCCACAAGGTGCCTTATGCGCCGATCTCACCGGAGCTGATTGCCAGCGTGCAGCTGCAGCCGGGAGCGCCGCGTGAGGGCGGCTCGATGAGTCACGGTGGTCGTCGTGGCGGGGGTGGGCGGCCACCGGCGCGCCGTCGCCACAGCGGACCGGGCGGCCCGAGTCGCCGGCCCGGCGGGCGCTAGACCAATCCGGAGGCGGGACCTGCGAGATCGGTGATCCGATCCACCGCCGGCCAGGACCCGTGGTCGCGCACGGTACCCTGCGAATCCGGATGGCGCACACCGATCACCCAGCGCAGCCCCGCCGCCCGCGCCGCCGCGAGCACCGCCGGGCTGTCATCCACGAACAGGGTGCGCGCCGGGTCAAACGGCTCACTGCGGCGGACGCTCTGCCAGAATCGCGCGTCTTCCTTGGGCCATGAAAAGGTGTGCGAGCTGAACATGGCGTCCAGGTACGCCGAGACGCCGGTGCGTTCATTCTTGATCGCGAGTGACTGCGGATGCGCATTGGTGAAGAGCACCAGGCGCTTGCCGTTGCGGCGCAGGGTGGCGAGGAACTCCGGTACGCCGGCCAGCCAGCGCACCTCGTGCATTGCGGCGCGCTTGAGCCCCGCGACATCCAGCTCAAGCTCCCGGCTCCAGTATTCGACGCAGTACCAGTCGAGGCTGCCCTCGCGAGCCCGAAACCGCGGCGTCAGCAGCTCCTGCGCCTGCTCGAAGCTGATGCCCCGGGCCTGCGCCCAGGCGCTGGGTATGGTGTGACGCCAGAAGCGGGTATCAAACGCCAGATCCAGCAGCGTGCCGTCCAGATCCAGCAGAACCGTGTCGATGGCCGACCAGTCAGGAAGCTCGCTTCGTGTCATTGCATGGCGCAGCATATCGCCAATGGCATCCGCCCGGCGCCTCCGTTAAGCTTCGACCCGGCTATGGCGGATAACGAAGACAACGTCGACCGCGAACTGTTCCGCAACATCGAGAAACTGCGTGAATTGCGGATCGCGCATCGCGACCTTGACGATGTCATCCACCGCCTCTCGATGGACATGCACATCGATGAGCTGCAGTTGAAGCGGCTGAAGAAGCGCAAACTCATGCTCAAGGATCAGATCACCATCCTCGAGAGTCAGCTCATTCCCGATCTGAACGCCTGACCGATGGACAGCGCCAGCAGCGGAATCCGGGATTTCTTCGCGCAGCTGGCCTCGGCCCAGGTGCTGACGGAGATCATCTCGATCGTCGCCGCCGCCGCGTTGGCGGTGGTGGGTGGGCGTTATGCGCGGGCGTGGCTCGGGCGCTCGGGCCACAGCGACCGCAACACCTGGCTGGGCGCGAGCCTCGAGGCAACGGTGCTCGCGGCGCCGATGTTCATCGGCATCCTCGCGCTGTTCCTGCTGCATTTCGCGCTGGTCGGATTCGGCGCCCAGGCCGACCTGCTGTACGTCGCCCTGCAGCTGACCCTGGCGCTGGCGCTGGTGCGGCTCGCCACCTACGGCATGCGCCTGATGCTCGGCCGCGAGACCTGGTTTGACGCCTGGGAAGGTCGCATTGCGGTTGCGGTGTGGCTGTTCATCGCGCTGGAACTGCTCGGCTGGCTGGAGAAGATCCAGGCGACGCTCGAGCATGTGCACCTGATCCCGGGGCGCAACGTGTTCACGCTGTGGGAACTGGTCAAGGGCATCGTCGTCGTGACGGTGTTCGTGGTCGTGACCACGCTGGTCGCGCGCACGGTGGAGCGGCGCGTGATGCGCCTGAATTCGATCGCGCTGTCGACGCGCATCGGGATCTCGAAGTTCAGTTATTTCGTGCTGCTGGGCATCGGGGTACTGCTCGGCATCAACGCCGCGGGCGTCGATGTGACCACCCTGAACGTACTCACCGGCGGTATCGGCATCGGGCTGGGATTCGGTCTGCAGACGATCGCGGGCAATTTCGTCAGCGGCTTCGTGCTGCTCATCGACAAGTCGATCAAGCCCGGCGACGTCATCAGCTTCACCGGACATACCGGGACCAGTACCGAGAACTTCGGCTGGGTGCAGGAGCTGCGCGGCCGCTACGTCGTCGTGCGCGACCGCGATGGGGTCGAGACTCTGGTCCCCAACCAGAACCTGATCACCAGTCCGGTCATCAACTGGAGCTACTCCGACCAGCGGGTGCGGCTGCGGCTGCCGGTGATGATCAGCTACGACGATGATCCCGAGGAGGCGCTCGATGCGCTGCTGGAAGCGGTGAGCGATCACCCGCGTATTCTGCGCGAGCCGCCACCGGTCTCACGCCTGATGGCCTTCGAGGACTATGGCATGCGGCTCGAGGTGCGGTTCTGGATCGCCGACCCGATGAACGGCGTGAACAACGTGCGTTCGGACGTGAACCGCGCCATCTGGCGCGTGTTCCGCGTCCACGACATCCGCATTCCCGTGGCACAGCGCGAGTTGCGCATGCTGCCCGCGACCCCGGGTCAACCCGCGCCGGCCGATGGGCGCCGCGATCCGGGCGATCGACCGCCCCCGGTTTAGCATGCCCCTCTACATTTCCGAGCGCGTGGTCGTGCCCGATGCGGATCTGACGTTCAGCGCCATCCGCTCGCCCGGTCCGGGCGGCCAGAACGTCAACAAGGTGGCGAGCGCGGTGCAGCTGCGGTTCGACCTGCTCAATACCCCGGCACTGGACGGCGCCGTCAAGCAGCGCGTGCGGGCGCGCGCCGGGCGCCGCCTGAATGATGACGGCACGCTGCTCATCGTCGCCCGCGCCCACCGCTCCCAGGAGCGCAACCGGGCCGACGCCCTGGAGCGGTTGCGGCAACTGATCCTGGACTCGCTCGAGCCGCCGCGACCGCGCAAGGCGACGCGCCCGACCAAGGCGTCACGGGAACGGCGCCTGGTCGGCAAGGCCATCCAGCAGCGGCGCAAAGTGCTGCGCGGCCGGGTGCGAGGCGACGACTGAAGGCCGGGGCTTAGGGCGTGGCGGGCTCATCCCAGCCGGGACTCATGTGATAGGGCACACTGCGCGTCAGCATCTGAATGCGACGGATGGCGCCGGTCTCGATCCGAAATACCAGCATGGCCTCGGTGCTGGCCGGCTGACCCAGAGCACGCGCCGCGAGCGTGTGACCGTCGGTCAGGCGCAGGACGCGCATTCCCGCCTGATCGAGGTTCGCCCAGATCACGACGGTGCCCGTATCCGGATCGACCGCCACCACCCGGCGGTGGTGGATGCGGGAAATCGAGGAGAAATAGCCGCTCTGCAGCTGCTGCCGGCAGCCGAGCGAGGCCAGATTGAAGTGTCCGTCGCCGATCAGCACGCGCGGATTGCCGCTGACGCGCGCGCCGTTCTCGAAGCGGATGCAGTCCTCGCCGATCGGCAGTTTGGCGTTGACGTCGAAATGCGCCAGCGCGTTCATCCAGGTCATCGCGATCGCGATCAGCTGCTCGCGGGTGCCGCGCTGCGCCGCCGGGATCGGCACCAGCCAGGCCGAATCGGCCGCGCCACGGGTGTTGGTCGCATCGACCCCGGCATCGCTCCACTCCGGGCCCGCGCCCTTGCGGTAGAAAAGTGTTTCGACCTCGCTGATGCGGCGGTCGCGGACCTTCAGGCGCATGGCCATCAGCACCAGGCTATCGAACTCGCGCATGGTGCCGACGAAGGCAATCTGCTGGGTCGCAGGGTCCGGGTAGAACTGCTGGGCGGCGCCGATGCCGCTCGCCGTGTTCCAGAAGCCATCCCCCAGCTGCAGTTCCTGACCGTCCTCCGTGAACCGGACGTGATCATCCAGGCTCAGCAGCTTCGGGTCGTGGGCGACCACGGCCTTGAGGTAGAGGTCCACCACGGCCTGCAGACAGACCTTGTCGCACAGCAGCTGCGGATCCTGCGCCGGGGCAGCCGCCGCGCTCTCCGGGCCGCTGGCCGCGGCCACCCGGCTGCGCCCGGTGTTGCGGTCGCGCGAATGCACCGCCGCGGCGCGATCCCGGTCATCGCTGCTGGGATCGGCATGGGCGGGCCGCGCGGGTCCCAGCGCCAGGGGCAGGGCGGCCAGCGCGATCAGCGTCGTCGTTCTCAGGTCCGGCATGGGCTCTCGTTCACGAATGCGTCACCTGGAGGATACTGTGACGCAGCTCCTCGTTGAGCACCACCTGCGCATCGGCGGCGACTTCGATCAGGACCTCGTCGAATTCGAGCTTGCCGGCCCCGGAGGCGCGGATCACCCTGCGCTTGCGCAGCAGGTCGAGGAAATTCTCGAACAGCGCGCGATCGAAGAATTCCGGCGAATTGAACCCATACAGCAGCGACATGCGCTGGGCCATGAGGTGACAGCGCTCCTCCAGCTGCGACTGGCTGATCTGGCCGCTGCCCGCCTGCAGCAGCAGGGAAATCGCCAGGTAGTAGCGTTCGATGGTCTGGATGGTCGACTGCTGCAGCAGTGACAGCTGCATGGCCTGCGGCGAGGTCGGCGCCGAGCGGCACCAGTCGCCCGCGGCGTTGCGCTCGAGCAGCCCCTGGGCCGCGAGCGTCGCCAGCATCGCCTCCAGGGCCGCCGGCACCGCCTCCTCCGGCCAGATCAGGAACAGTTCCGAGGCGATGTACGGATAAATGCGTCCGGTCAGCCGCAGGATATCGGCGTGACTCATGGCGGCATTGCCGGCAAAGGCGCAGGCGATGAGCGAGGGCAGCGCGAACAGATGCGTGATGTTGTTGCGGTAGTAGGCCGCGAGCACCGCCGCCTCATCGCTCATCTGCACCAGATCGCCCAGCGGATGCGCGCGCCGCGTGATGACCTTCATTTCCGCGCCGTAGGCGATGATCTGCGGCGGCGTCAGGTCGGTGACGGTGACGCGGCTGCTGTACGGACATCCGGAAAGCAGCGCTTTGAGCAAGCTCAGTTGCCGCAGCAGATCCGCCTCCACCAGCGTGCGGCGCGGCGAGGCCAGGAGCGCGACGGCCAGCAGGCCGATGGGGGTGACGGCGGCGGCGGCGTTGATGTTGCGCATCACCTGCGCGGCCAGCTCCGCGACCGCAGCGTTCAGCCACGGCAGCCGCACCTCTTCGGCGGTCAGGCGGCTGCGCCACTGGCTGTCGTGGCGCTCCAGCACCGAATTCAGATGAATCGGCTCGCCGATATTGACGTGTACCTTGCCGAATTTCTCCTTGAGCCGCGGCAGCGTGCGCAGCAGCCCGACAAAGCTCTCCTTTTCCTTGACCTTGCCGGACAGCTCACCGATGTAGGTGTTGGCTTCCATGATCCGCTCGTACGCGAAGTAAACCGGCAGGAACACGATGGGACGCGCCGGGGACCTGAGGAACCCGCGCAGCGTCATGGTCAGCATGCCGGTCTTGGGTTGCAGCAGTCGCCCGGTGCGGCTGCGGCCGCCCTCGATGAAATACTCGATGGGATGGCCGCGCGCCATGATGGCCGCCATGTAGCTCATGAACACCACCGTGTACAGCGCGTTGCCACGCAGGCTGCGGCGGATGAAGAAGGCGCCACCCTTGCGCAGATAGCGGCCCACCACCGGCATGTTGAGATTGAGCCCGGCCGCGATGTGCGGAATGGCGTAGCCGTTGCGGTAGATCACATAGGAAAGGAGCAGGTAGTCCATGTGGCTGCGATGGCAGGGCACGTAGACGATTTCGTGCCCGTCCGCGACCTTCGGCAGCGTGTCGGCATTGCCAAAATCCACGCCATCGTAGATGCGAGTCCACAGCCAGCTGAACACCCGCTCCAGGAAGCGCACGAACGCCGGCGAATAGTTGGCGGCGATCTCGTAGGCGAGCTTGCGCGCCCGGATCAGGCCCTGGCGCCGCGTGATCTTCTTCTCCCGCACTTCCTGCGCCACGGCCGCGCGCACGGCGCGCGTGCGCAGGATGCGTCCGACGATCGTGCGCCGATGCGACAGATCCGGACCGATGCGCGCCGCACGCTGCCGCGCATAGCGCACGCGCAAGGCCCGTGCGACCCGTCGGCACTGCACCACCGTGGGCGCCTCGCCGCCCAGCAGGCTGCGCAGCGACACCGGCTCATCGAGTTCGAGCAGGGTGTTGCGGCCATTGAAGATCACCTGGAAGAAACGGCGCACCCGCGAAGTGATGCCCCAGTCATCCGCCAGCAGCAACCGAAACCAGGAGGCCTCACGTTGCGGTGCGCGTCCCCAGAAGACCGCTGCGGGCACCAGATCCACATCCAGGGTCGGATCCACGCGCAGCAGATCCACCAGCTTCGCCAGTAACGGCGGTGGCCTCCGGTCCAGGGGTTCGGCGCCGAGAATGCGCGGGTTCAGATAAAAAAACGAGCGCATCTCGGCGCTCGGACCCAACAGCCGCTTGCGGGGGCGCGGCAGCTTCAGTTTCACACAGGCGCGGTGCAGGATCGCGAAGTCAGTGAAGCTGCGATGCTCCATGACATAGCAGATCGGTTTGCCGCGGCCGACCAGGCGCGCCGCGGCGTCCGCGGGCAGCGTGGTGAAGCGCACCCACAGCGTCAGGATCCGTCGCAGCAACCACGCCATCGGCTATTCGCTCGAAGCCGGCATGTCCAATGAGATCAGGAAGTACTCGAACAGATAGCGGATCAGGTCGATCTGGCTGTGCAGGCGGTGATCATCATGCAGCACATGCAGTGAGGCGCCGTAGTCACGCGCGAAGCGCGCGCTGTCCTCATAGGTCACGAGCTCATCGCGCCAGCCGTGCACCACCATGGTCGGGCAATCGAGCACACCCTTGCGCAGCGGCGGCAGGCCCTCGGCGTAGATCGCCGGCGCCATCAGGAATACGCCCCGGGCATGCAGGTGCGAGGCGGCGGCGACCGACACATACGCGCCGACGCTGGAGCCCACCAGCACCAGCTCGCCCTGCAGATCCTTGCAGAAGTCCATCAGGTGCGCGAGGCGCCCCTGCGCCGAGTCGATGCCACGGTAGTCCACCGACTCCGGTTCGTAGCCTTCGGCGCGCGCCGTATCGGCGAGCACGGTAATCTTGCGGCCCCAGGGGCCGCCTTCCTGGCCATGCGAAAAGACTACATAGCGACTGGTCACGGGCGAATATCTTATACCGCCTGACCGCTCAGGCGTTGAGGATGGCGGTCTCGATCTCCCAATCGACGCGCCGTGGTGAGGCCGCCTGGCGGTTGATGCTCACGGGGCGCACCCGGCTGCCGGCCGGGTGGTGCGTGACCAGCCAGCACTGCAGGTCGCCGGCCTGTTGCAGCGCGTAGCCGAACAGCAGATTGACGGCGCCCGTGGCGACGGTGCTCGCCCGATTCACGCGCTCGTCCCAAACCGCCAGGCAGCAGTCCTGGAAATCCCCGGGCGCAAAGGCGCCCTCCCCGCGCAGCGCTTCCAGAAACTCCTGGATCTGGCGTCCGGCGCGCTCCCAGGTCTGCGCGGTGTTGGGCGCCGTGAGCACCCAGCGCGTGCCACGCTCGATGCTGTTGGCCAGCTGCAGCGCCAGGCGGCGCGCGGCAAGGTAGCGCCCGGAGGCAGAGGCCGAAACACCGCTGGAGAGCGTACAGCTGCGCGACCGGCGCGCCGGGCCCGGGCGCAGCGGCTCGAGCGTGTTGAGGCCGGCCTGCGCGAGCCGCTCGCTGTGTTCCGGATCCACCGTCGTCGCGGGTCGCAGCATCGGCCGCAGTGCCGCGTCGGATTCCAGCACCGCCGTCCGCGCCAGCATGCCCGCCGCCGCGGCCCCGGGCGCGAACACCGCCATGCGATTGCGCAGCCGGTCGTTGGCGAGCAGGCGTGGAAAGAACATGGCCGCGTTATCGCTGCGGAACGGCCAGGTCGCGATGCCCTCGAGCGCCTCGTGTGGCTGTGTCCACAGCTGCGGCGGATCCACGATCTGCAGGGCGCGACGTTCGCGGCAGAAGCGCGCCGCCACCAGCAGCGTACTCATGCCCAGGTCCTGATCCCGCGTCAGCGGCGGGATATAGAGCAGGTCGAACGGCGTATCAGGTCCCAGCGCAAAGATCCCGGTGCGTCGCGGCAGTGAGCCGATGATGTCGTAGTCGGACAGCGGGCCGCCGTCATCGCCATCGGCGTTCGCGCCGACGTAACCGACTGCGACCCGTACCGCGCCGACACCGGTGGGATTCGGGCGCACCGGCGGCACGGTGCCCACCAGCCGCGCCAGCGTCGATGCCTGCAGCACCGCCGTGACGAAGCGCGCACTGCCCGGCTCGATCGACAGGTTGCGCAGAATCTCCTGTTCCTGGACCTGCTCCGAGCCCGGCACGGCGAGGCGCTGGACGATGAGATTGAACCGATCCTCACCGCTGACGCCGTCGTAGTCCACCGCCGCCCGCAGGTATTCGCGCGAGCCGGGATTGACGGCCATGAGTTTGAGCTGGCTCAGCCCGGCGGGGAGCGTCAGGGTCGAGGAGCGCGCGCCATTGATGGCGCGCACGATGATCGCCTCGCGACCACCGTTATCGAAAAACTGCTCGACTGCGTAAGACACGGAGGAAGGCTGCCAGAGGCCGCCGAAGATCTGCTGGAACCCGGCGAAGCTGCGAATGGTGACGGGCTGTGCTACCGGTCCCTTGAGCGTGCGGCCAACGAAGGCGGTAACGCCCGCGGCAACACGCTCAATGGCGCGCCCGGGCCCAAGAATGGTCTTTGACTCTGCTTCGATAGCTCCGCGCACGGCCACCCGTACCTCAAGCGACCGCCGGAACTCTAACAGGTTTCGATGTTAGGTCAGTGACCTTCGGCGGGCCGCGCGCCCGCCGGTTCGACCGATGGTGCATTGCTCTCGATGCGGCGCGCCTGGTGCTCCAAGGCGGCCCGCGACTGCTCCTCGTGCTTGCGCGCGACCTCACCGAGCATGATCTTCAGCCACTCCGATAACTCAGCCACTCAACCTCCGCTCTTGTGGGCGGGGGGCGTCGGCACCAGGTGATCCTGCGGATCCGAATCACCCATGATCTGATCGAAGGTCTTCTCATCCATCGGCAGGTCCGATTTGCCGTCCCAGGAGGCGCCGTCGGGCAGCTGGTTTTCAACCTTGGTGGCGCTCGCCAGTACCTTGTCCACGCTGGCATCCGTCAAGGTCACCGGCACGATGACGCCACGCGGCGCGTGGGCCAGCTGCATGACCAGATCCCAGTCCACGGTCTCACCGCGCGTCTTGAGGTCCTTCTGCACCGATTTGCTCAGCGATTTCGACAGCAGCGCCTGCTGGGCCTTCTTCCAGTCGCGCCGGTCGTCCTCGAGCGAACCGAATGACTGCATGACCAGCTGGCCATTGTCCCAGCCGAACACGAACGGCTGGTTCACGACGTGCACCTGGGTGCCGATCGCCACCTTCTCGAAGAGCTCATCGATGTCTTCCGGGAACAGCCGGATGCAGCCATGGCTCGAGCGCAGCCCGACGCCGGCCGGCTTGTTGGTGCCGTGGATCAGGTAACCCGGCCAGGTCAGGTAGAACGCCCGGTTGCCCAGGGGATTGTCCGGGCCCGGACCCACGACCGCTGGCAGGTCATCGCCATTTTCCTTGTGCTCCTTGATGACCGAAATCGGCGGATGCCAGGTGGGGTCCTTCTGCCGCCGCACGATTTTGGTGGTGCCTTCCGGGGTCGCCCAGCCCACCTTGCCGATGCCGATCGGATGGGTGTACACGACCTGCGGCTCGCCGGCTTTGTGCGGTGGAAAGTAAAACAGACGCATGGCCGCGATGTTGATCACGACCCCGTCGTGGGGCGCATCCGGCAGCACGAACCGGGTCGGCAGGACGATGGTGCGGCCGACGCCCGGCAGCCACGGATCGACACCGGGATTCGCCCGCAGCAGTTCCTCGTAGCCGAGGTTGAAGCGCCGCGCGATGTCGGTCAGCGTGTCGTCCTTGCCGACCGTGGTCTGCTGCAGGTCGCCGATCACATTCTGCACATCGGTGAGCTCGAAACGCGAGGTTTCCTGGGGCGCCGGCAGCACGGGTGTCGGCGGCGGCGGCGGTGCGACGGGCGCCGGGGGCGGCTTGTTATGTGCGCCCCAGGGGCCCCCAACCAGCGAACAGGCGGCAAGCGCGGACAGGGCAATAGTCGCGCCGATGACGCGAAATGGCGACAGAGTACGTATCATGATCCATCGATTATGACACCACCGTGGCCGACACCAAAAAAAATGCCCCAGGCGTGAGCCTGGGGCTGAGAATGCGGACTTTCGATGAAGGGAAGGAAGTCCGCTAGGGGATTCGGACACTCAGTGCAGTCGGGCCCAATGCAGAATGCGAATATCATCGCTGGTGAGATCAAAGCTCTGAGCCAGTAATGAGCGCAATTCACGCGTCCCTGCAGTCTGCTCAAGCGCATGGCGCAGCTCGACTACACCACTCCACTCACTGGATTCACTGGCGGACTCAACCGTCGCCAGTGCAGCCTGGTCTGCCGTTACAAAGTGTGTGTAGTACTTAGCGGCCATGGTTCAAAGAGTAGTTTCAAGACGGCACAAGCGCCGTGAAACGCTCCACAGATCCGTTCATTTCGAATGTCTTAATGACCCGACATAACGTTGCGAGACTGCACTGATGGGTCGCTACCGAGCCCCACAGATACCTGGTTCACAATTCATCACGGCGGAGGGTTGTGCGCGGCTGCGCGCCGAGCTCGATACGCTGTGGCGGGTCGAGCGTCCGCGGGTCACTCAGGCGGTGCAGGATGCTGCGGCGCAAGGGGATCGTTCGGAAAATGCCGAATACACCTACGGCAAACGGCGGCTGCGCGAAATCGACCGCCGCGTGCGCTTTCTGCGGCAGCGACTGACGGGCATGAACGTGGTCGATCAACCGCCGGCGGACACCACACGGGTTTTCTTCGGCGCCTGGGTGACGCTGGCAGATGCGGACGGCAGGCAGGTGCGCTATCGCATCGTGGGTCCGGATGAGACCGACGCGGCCGCCAACTACATCAGCATGGATGCGCCGCTGGGCCGGGCGCTGCTGGGCAAGAAACTCGACGCCCAGGTGTCGGTGGTGCTGCCCGCGGGCAGCACCACCTTCACGATCGTCGCCGTGGAGTACGTCGCGGTTACCAGATGACCCGCACGTTCTTGAACTGCCACGGGTCACTCTTATCGATGTCCTCCGGGAACAGCCGTTCGCGATCCGTCAGCGGCGTCCAGTCGGTATAGGCGCCGATCACTTTGCCCCAGTAGGGCTGGCTGATCTCGATATTGCGGCGGAAGTCGATCTCATCCGGTTCGACCAGTCCGCAGTTGGGGTTTTCCATGGCCCACACCATGCCGGCCAATGCCGCCGAGGTGACCTGCAGGCTGGTCGCATTGTTGTACGGCGCCAGTGCCCGCGCC
>Ga0210385_10001473_pt1 | contig 14644 bp, 10 predicted proteins | sample IncBWH26OmetaG_FD_160107 | JGI IMG/M metagenome (GOLD analysis project Ga0210385, IMG submission 160107) | Forest soil microbial communities from Barre Woods Harvard Forest LTER site, Petersham, Massachusetts, United States - Inc-BW-H-26-O ...
AGACGGACGACGAGACGGACGACGAGACGGACGAAACGCCGTCGCCCGCCGAGGATGAGAGCGGCGTGCGGCCGGCGGGTGGCCAGCCGGGCGGCGGCTCACCGGCCGGTGCGGCGGCGCGGCCGGGGACGATACCGTCCCGGCCGCGGGGCGGCGCCGGTCCGGCACCGGCGGCGGGGACCGGCCGCGCCCGGGCCGGTGCCGGACGGGCGGCGCCGGCGGCCGACCCGGCCGTGGCCGCCGCGCGGCGGCAGGCGGATGACGAGGAGCGGCTGGCCCGAGAGGTCGCGGAGCTCGCGGCACGCCGCCGGGAGCAGCACGAAGAGGCCCAACGGGTAGTTGCCGTCGCCGCGACGGCGGCCGCGACGGCCGGGTCGGCCGAGGACCGGCTGGAGGAAGAGGTCCGCAACCTGGAGCAGCGGCTCACCCGGGCCCGGAGCGACCTCGCGGCCGCCCGGATGCGCGCCCGCCATGCCGAGGCCGCGGAGCGCCGGGCCAGGCAGGCCCTGGACCGCCTGCCCGGCGAATAGCCGCCGGGAAGACCGCCGCAATGGCCGCGGAAAATCTTCGCCCGTTGCTGACACTTTACGGACAATCGTTGGCCGGACGCTTGACTAGTTAAAACGTATCAGGTGAGATCGAAACATGGGGAGATTTACACCGGTTCGTTATTACATGCCGCTTTTTCCGGGTGATGCGGCCCTGTGACCACTTTTGTTCATTCGGCCGATGGCCGTCAGCTTGCCGTGCGCGTTTCGGGGAACCCTGACGGAGTTCCGGTCGTCTACCTGCACGGGACCCCGGGGAGCCGGGTCGGGCCGTTCCCGAGCGCACGGGTGCTGTACGGGCTCGGGGTGCAGCTGATCAGCTTCGACCGGCCCGGCTACGGCGGGTCCGACCGCCTGGTGGCCAGGCTGGTGGCGGACGTGGCGCCGGACGTCCGGGCGATCACGGACCAGCTCGGCCTGGAGCGCTTCGCGGTGCTCGGGCGGTCCGGCGGCGGGCCGCACGCGCTCGCCTGCGCCGCGCTGATGCCCGACCGGGTCACCAGGGCCGGGGTCCTGGTGTCGCTGGCGCCGTGGCAGGCCCAGGGGCTTGACTGGTTCGAGGGCATGGCCGAGTCCAACATCCACGAGTACACCACGGCCGCGTCGGAGCCGGAGTCGCTGATCGCGGAGCTCGCGCAGACGGCGGCAAGGATCAAGGCCGACCCGACCAGCCACGTCTCCACGCTCGGGCCGGAGCTGCCGGAGTCCGACCGGCGGGTGGTGGCGGACACCGGCATCCGGGCGCTGCTGGCGAAGAACTTCGCCGAGGCGCTGCGGGACTCGGCGGCGGGATGGATCGACGACGCGCTCGCGTTCTGCGCGCCCTGGGGGTTCGAGCTGTCGGACATCAAGGTTCCCGTGCTGCTGTGGCACGGCGAGAACGACGTGTTCTCGCCCGTCGCGCACGCCCGCTGGCTGGCCCGGCAGATCCCTGGCGCGGAACTGTGGATCCGGCCCAACGCGGCGCACTTCGGGGCGCTTGAGGTCGTCCCCGACGTGCTGTCCTGGCTGATCAGACCGTACTGAGCGGTCCTGGCCGACGGGCTAGGTCGGCTGGACCTCCAGGTCGCGGTTCTGCATCCGCCAGTCGCGCAGCGCCATGATGTTGGGGTGTTCCTCGCCGAGCACCTCGCGCATCTCGGTGATCACCAGCTGCTGCAGCCGGGTCGCGTCCTCGGTCTTCCCGGCCGCGCGGAGGCAGACCGCGAGGTTCGCCTGGCAGATCAGCGTGTCCGGGTGCCGGGCGCCGAGCGTCTTGGTCAGCCGGTCGCGCGAATCCCGCAGCTGAGCCTCCGCCTCGTCCAGCCGCCCCAGGTCGTGCAGGCAGTTGGCCCGGTTGACGGCGCAGGACAGGGTGAACGGGTGATCGTCGCCCAGGGTCGCCCGCAGCGCGGTCAGCGTGCGGTCGGCCTGGTCAAGCCCGGTCCGGACCGAACCGGTGCCGCGCAGGTAGGTGGAGATGTTGTTCCGCGCCGCTAGCGTGAACGGGTGCGCGGCGCCGAGGGTTTCCTCGTAGATCCGCAGCACCTTGTTCGCGGTCTCGTAGGCGCCCGCCTTGTTGTCGAGCGCGGACAGGTCCGCGGCGAGGTTGAGCTGGCAGGCCAGGGCCTCGGGCAGGTGCGCGCTGTAGCTGCCCGCGTACCGCTCGCTCGTCTGCGTGGAGAGCTGGAATGCCTCGGTGATCCGCCCGATCCGGCGCAGCGAAACGGCCAGGCTCTTGGCGGTCCGCAGCGTGTCGACGAAGTCCTCGCCGAGGATCGCGTGGTAGCGATCGAGGGTCGCGCGGGTGATTTCAATCGAGTCGGCGTACTCGCCCAGCTCGCGCATGTCACGGCCGAGCATCGCGGCGGAGTGCAGCGTGTAAGGGTGGTCAAGCCCGAGGACGCGCTGCCGGTCGGCCAGCGTCTCCATGTCGATCTCCCGCGCCCGGGGGAAGTCGCCCACCAGGCGGAGGTCGACCGCCAGGTTGTTGGCCGCCGACAGCGTGGACGGCTCGTCCTGCCCCACCGTGTTCTTGAGCTGGCGGTAGGTGTCCTCGTCCATGGTCAGGGCCTCATGGAACTTGCCGAGCCCGCGCAGGTCGCCCGCGAGGCTGCCCGCGGTCTGCAGCGTGTGCGGGTGGCCTTCGCCCAGCGAGCGCCGCTGCTTGTCGAGGATCTCCTGGTCCAGCTCGTAGGCCTCCTGGAACCGACCCTGGGAGCGCAGCACGTTCGCGATGTGGAACCGCAGGTACAGGGTCTGCCGGTGATCCGGGCCGATCTTCCGCTGCCACTGCTTGTCGAATTCCCGGCCGGACTCGAGGGCCTCGCCGTACTCGCCGCGCTTCCAGAGGTACCGGACGCGGTCGATGAGCAGCCGCCTGGTGTCCTCGTAGTCGCAGTTGTAGGCCTCCGAGCCGCTCAGGTGCGGCCAGATGATGTCATAACGGGCCCAGTTCTCCGGGTTGTCGGTACCGCCCTGCCGCGGCCTGGCGCCCACCAGGATGCGGTGCACCTCGTGCATGGCCTCCTCGCGGTACTCCGACGTCGGCATCTGGGCGCGGACGACGGCCTGAACGAGCCGGTGCACCTCGATCGTGTTGTTGCCGCGGTCGATCTTGGCCAGCGAGAACCTGGTCAGGTCCCTGATCAGGACCGCGAGCACGGACCGCTCCTTGAGCCTGCTGTCGAAGGGCAGCAGGGACTCGATCATCTCGCCGCTGTAGAGCAGCGACAGCGAGATGGGGTCGGGCGAGAAGTACGCGCAGAGCTCGAGCAGCCGGGCCGCGCCCGGCGACTGCTCGCGCAGCCGGTCGAAGGACAGCCGCCAGGTCGCGGCGACCGTGGACGGGTAGTCGCTCGGCTGGCTGACGTCCAGGGCCACGGTTAGCTGGCTCGCCAGCCGCTCGACGTACTCGCCCGCGGGCATCCCGGTCTCGGCCAGCCACGCCCCCGCCTGCTCGATGGCGAGCGGCAGGTCGCCGAGCGACTCGGCCACCCGCGTCGCGTCCTCCACCGACAGCCCGGGGACCCGTCGCCGGAGCAGGTCGAGTGACTCTTCCCGGGAGAAGACGTCGATCTCGAGCGGCTCGGCCACCGTTGACCAGGCCGGATTCCTCGTCGTCACGATCAGGTGCCCGGGGCCACCGGGGAAGAACTCCTTGACCTCTTCCGGGTTGTCCGCGTTGTCGAAGATCAGCAGCCAGCGGTCGTAGGGGCGGCCAAGGCGCAGCGCCTCGCGTACGGCCTGCGCGGTCTCGGGGATGGAATCGCGGCTCCGGACGCCGAGCGACTGCGCCATCGGGGCGAGCACCGGGTTGATCAGCTCGTCCTGCTCGGCGTTGATCCACCAGATCAGGTCGTAGTCCGCCATGTAGCGGTGCGCGTACTCCAGTGCCACCTGGGTCTTGCCGACCCCGCCGAGTCCGTGCAGCGCCATGGGGGCGACGACGGCCATGCTGGTGCCGACGAGCCGGTCGTGCAGTTGCTCAAGCACCTCGGCCCGGCCGGTGAAGGCCGCGTTCCTGGTCGGCACCCGCCAGACCGGCGGGGTGGTACGCGGGTACCTCGGCGGGCGGGCCGACGTGCCCCGCAGTTGCACGGTCAGCTTCGGCGGGTAGCCGAGCGCCTTGAGCAGCTCGTCGGTCGCCTGCGTCTCGTCGCGCCTGGTCAAGTCCACGATCGTCCGGTCCGAGAACGGCGGTCCCACCGCGACGTCGGCCACCCGGACGGGGATGAGCTTCCGGCTGGCGCCGACGGGGTCGGCCGCCGCGATCGCCTCCCAGACCCCATCGGCGTCCGGCGAGGCCAGGTAGCCGGCCGACAGGATGGCCACCGTCCGGCCGGCCGTGGCCGCGCCCCGGCGCGCCTCGTCCTGGCTGCGGCCGCCCGCGACCGAGCCGCCCGGCGGGCGCAGCACGCGGATGCCCCGCTGGGTGAGCAGCGCCTCGATCCAGTCCGCCCACATCCGGTCCTGCGGGGCGTAGCTCAGGTAGATGTCGCCCGGCGGCGGCTGGCGTGGCCGGATGAAGGCCGACTTGTAGGTGAGCCGCGTCTCCTCGGACATCTCGCCCAGCGAGCGGACCTTGCCGTCGCTGATCGCGGCGGCGAGCCGCTCGTAGGCGCCGAGCAGCGTCAGCGGCGACCGGGGGGCGTCACCGAAGGCGGCCAGCGTCTCCTCGAACGCGTAGTACGGCTTGTAGGGGATGACCACCGACGCCCAGTACTCGTTCTTCTCGTACTCGCCCATGGCCTTCGGGAACGGATCGAACCTGGCCCTGGCCAGGTCGAGGCCGGCGTCGGCCTTGTCCTTCTCCGCCTCGTCGATCCGCATCGGGACCGGCAGCACCCGGATGTTCCGGTAGTGGTAGCGCTGGTCCACGCTCTTGGCCACCGCCGCCGCCCCGTCGATGGACTGGTCGTTGAGGGTGAAGCAGTCCACCAGGATGTCGGGCAGGTGCACCGTGCAGATGTCGGCGATGTCCGACAGGCCGGTCCGCGAGTCGATCAGCGTGAAGTCGTAGTGCGCCTTCATGTCGTCGCGGAGCGCGTCGATGAACTGGCCGCCGCTGAGCCGGTCGTAGAAGTTGTCCCAGTCGATCGAGGTGAGCGACGACGAGTAGTCCCGGTTCTGACGGCCGGCCGAGACGTAGTCCAGGGTCCCGTCGCGGGGGAACCCCTCCCAGTTCACCGAGACGGCATGCGGCAGGATCCGGGCGTACTGCCTGCGCCAGTCGCCCGGCTGGTCCGTCTGCTCGGCCGCGACCCAGAGGTAGTCGTTGATGAGCTCGATGACCCCGGGCGTGGCCGCGACCAGCTTCGAGTCAAGGAACGGGTGGAAGTACTTGTGCAGGCCGGGCGAGTCGAGGTCCCAGTCGACGACGAGCACCTTCAGCCCGTTGCTGGCCATGATCCAGGCGACGTTCGCCAGGGCCATCGTCCGGCCCGTGCCCCCCTTGTAGGAGTAGAACGTGACGATCTTGCCGTCCGGCACGATGTCGTTAGCCATCTTCGCGCTCCTGGGGGGTCGGAGGGGTGGCTTGCTGAGGTCCCTGGGCGTACTTGAGGTACTGCCGGGCGGCGTGCCGCATGGAGTCCCCGAGCACCATGGGGATCTCCTCGATGGAGGGAACGCCGAGGGCAGCCGCCAAGGCGGTGACGCGCAGCCGGTCCCTGAGCGTCACCGGCATCGCCGTTTCAAGCGCCCGGCGCAGCTCGGCCTCGGCCGCGGTCATCTCCGTGTCCTTGCGGTTCCACACGACGACGAACTGGATCCACGGCTTGTCCAGTTCGTCAAGCCGGGCGAGAATCCGCTGGCAGCGCGGCTGCGTCGCCTCCCACGGGTCGATGAGGAGGACGGCGGGCCCGGACGCGGCGCCGTCGATGCTCAGCAGGTCGTCCGCCTGGTCGTACAGGTCGCTGACTTCCGGCCGGTACCCGTAATGCCTGGCCAGGACCACGGCGTAGTCCGCCAGCGACTGCTGCGTATCGGGCGCGTACGGGATCCAGTCACGGGCGGTCGGCCCGTAGTGAGCGGCGCTCCGGCCGACCGGCAGGTCACCGCGGTGCGGCGCGGCGATGATGATGCGCAGCCGCTTGTCGCCCACCATCTCCCTGGGGGCGCCCTCGTCCCAGGCGCTCGGCAGCGAGTCGTAGTCCATCGTGGGGCCCGGCGGAATCCGGGTGCGCCTGGCCTCGGCCACGATGCTGGTGGCGAGCTGCAGCACCGCCCACTGGTAGTCGTCCTCGAACCGGCTCAGCTTCATGATCGCGAAGAAGCCGTAGTCGGCGTACAGCTGCCCGAATTCCCGGGGCTCGAAATGTATCGGCTGGGCCGCCCGGGGGAAATCCTCGGGGCGCACCGGGCTCCAGAGCGCGGGAATGACCGCTTCGAGACGGCCGGCCCCGTGCCCGCCGCCGTTTAGCACGCGCTTACGAAAAGCCGTCCACTCCTTGCCGCAATGCGCGCTCTGGAAGAAGCGCCGCGAGTAAAGCGGGACGAAGACCTTGCAGGTGGCAAGATTCTGTGAAAGATGCCACGGCCACTCGTTGCCGGACCTGAGTTCCCGGTCCATAAAACCGACTTTACTCGGCGGCAGGCCTTCAATCACCCCTATGTGGCTGCAGACATCGTGGAACAGCTTGGACACCCAGATGTCCTGATCCTCTGCGTCCTGGTGGCTGTCCCTGACGGCATGCGCGTAGCTGAGGAAGAAATACGGCCCGTCGTCGGCGGCGGGCTCGGGTCCGCGCACCCCGTCTCCTTCCAACGAGGCGGCGTATTCGCCGACATTGGGTAGGAGGTATCACTCTATGCGAGCTCACCCGGCGTTGGAAAGATCCGGACCCCGCATTCGCCCGGGATTCCAGCGATGTTCACGCATCCAATTGTTGGCAAAGTCAACAGCGTTACGCAGAGAGATCAGCCGGGAGTCCGCGCCGCCAACGGTACGGCTTGGCACGGCCTTCTCGTCTTCCAAGGTCTTACCAATGACGTCGAATTCACTATCGTCGAGTACCACGTCGCGGTACATCCGCCAGCGGCGCTTGCCCTTCGACAGGACGACGCAGTAGTAGGTCCGTCGCGGCGGCTGCCTGGTATACCGGTATTCGGCCAGGTGAAACGCCGTGCAGGCCTGGTAGCCGACGCCCAGCAGCAGCACCGAGGCGCCGGCGTCGTACAACTTGCCAAGCGGCGACTTCTCGCCCAGGTGGCAGTCGAGCTGGTGGCCCGCCATGAGGAAGCGCGCCTGGCGGCCGACGGCGCTGAACGAGGACTGCGGGTGGGCGCTGCGGACCGCGCCCGGCGCCGTGCGCACCGCCTCCGCCACCGCACCGACCGACGTCGGGGTGTGATCCCGGTCGAAGGCGGGCATCGCCCGGCGGAACTCGTCGTTCTGCGCCTTGGTGAAGCCGGAGATCTCGGCGCGGAAGGCGCGGGACGTGATCGAGTTCTCCGGGGTGCCCGCCCCGGCCACCAGGGTGCCGTCCTCGCCCAGCACCTCGAGCAGCGCGGCGACCACCGCAGGCGCACCGCCCTCGACCCACCCGATCCGGCGCAGCGATGCGTGCACGAGCAGCGTCTGCCCGGGTTGCACGCCAATGGCGCGCAAGTCGGCGACGAGTTGGTCGCGGGTTATCGCCGGACGGGTCGTCGCGGGGCTGAGCACAGCCGTCATCGCCGCTCCGGCTCCTCCCGGTCCCGCCAGGCGGCGAGGCGCTCAGCGGCCCAGCGGCGGGCCGCGGCCGCGGCCGCCCCGGGAACCGGCTCGCCGAGCCAGGGCTCGACGGTGGCGCGCATGCCGTCGACAAAGCGGGTACCGGACGGGGTCAGCGCGCCGGAGCCGGCCAGGGCCTCGACCGCCTCGGCGGTGAGCATCCGCCAGCGGGCGAACCGCTCGGCGGCGGCCAGCGCGACGGCCCCCGGCAGCTCGTGGCGGCGGACCCGCCAGAAGTCGGTGACGGCGAGGTGGGCGTAGGTGCCCTGCAGCAGCGCCTCAAGCGGGCGCGGGTCCTCCCGCCACGGCGCGTAGTACAGCCGGCTGTCGGCCGGGTCGCACAGGTCGAACAGGTCGAGCACCGCGTAAAGCTTGCCGTGCTGGAACTCGTGCAGCAGGAGCAGCGCGAGGTCGCTGCCGTCGGCCGGCAGCGCCGCGCCGACGGCCCCGAATGCCTGCCTGGCGGCCGCGCTGATCTCCCGGCCGGGCACGTCGTTGGCCAGCGGCATGACCGCGGACAGGCCCGCCGTCAGGCCGGGCAGGTACCCAGGGAACGAACGCTCGATCAGCGGCCAGGCCACCGCGAACTGGTCCTGCCAGTCCCCCGCTTCCCGCTCGCTCAGCCGCGGCGCAGCCGGCCACTCGTGGCAGTCCCGGTACTGGTCGGTGTCCTCAAGCAGGACGGTGAATTGCCCGGAGCGCAGCTCGCGAACCTGCTCCCAGTCCGGGTCGGGGCCGGCCTCGCCGGGCTGGACGTGCCACTTGCCCGAGTGCGCGCGCACCTCGAACCCGCCATCGGCGGCCGTGAGGGTCGCGGTGGACTCGGGGCCCACCCGCAGCCGGCCAAGCGTGGGCAGGTACAGGTAGCCGTCGGTGACGGGAACGTCGATGTCCGCGCGCATGCCCGCGCGGATCGCCGCGGCCGCGGCGATCGCGGCCAGGTGGGCGGCCTCGGCCGGAAGGCCCGCGCCCTGACCGGCCAGGGCGCCGCGGGGCCGGTCCGGTGCGGTCGCGGCGCGCAGGCATTTCTCCGCCCAGGCCCGCACGTACGGATGCGCGAGCACCCTCGCCAGCGCGGCGGCCTGCCGCTGCTCGACCTGGGCGGCGAGTTCCCAGCCGGCGTTGAACGCGCGGTCGTGATCGGCGTCCGCCTGCTCGCGCAGCAGCGCGAGCAGCGTGCGCTGGCGGGACCGCTGGCCGTTGACCAGCTGCCCGACCGACGCGGTGTCGCCGTACCCGGCGGCGAGCGCGTCGAACTGCTCGCCCGACAGCCGGAGCGCGGTGCGCGGCCGCGCCGCCGGACCCGTCGCGGGCCTGAGGCCGGACCGAACGTGAGTGATGATCTTCTCCAGGTCGGAGCAGAAGACGGAGGGGTTGTCAAAGCCAGTGTCGGCCTTGTAGCGATGCGCGTACAGGCCGCCGCCGCAACTTGTCACCACCGGGCACCGGCGGCAGACCGCGCTGAGCCCGGCCAGGCCGTGCTGCCGGGCCTGGATGGCGGGATGAGCGGCCGCGGCGTCCAGCGGGTGGGTGGCGATGTTCAGCCCGGTGGCGGGCGCGCCGTCGTAGGCCACCTTGATCGAGTCGGCCTGCTCGATCTCGCCGTCGGTCTCGATGACGGCCAGGTCGCTGGCGGCCAGCCCGAGCGACTCGGTGCGGCTGACCCCGCCGAGCGTGGTCGCGGCGATCGAGTCGAACATGCGGATGCTGACCGGCTTGCCGTCGGCGGCCCAGGCGTCGTAGACGGCGGCCAGCCAGTCGGCGTACGGGGCGCGCGCTCGCGTGCTGATGCCAGCCGGCGGCGGGGCGTCCCAGGTCGCATGGGGCAGCAGGAAGTCGATGTCCGGCGGGTCGAGCGCGGCCAGCGCCCGGTAGACGGCGACCGGGTCGCTGCGCACGTCGATCGTGCAAAGGAGCCCCGCGTAGATGTCCCGGTACCGGTCGGTGCGGAGCAACTCGATCGCGGCGATGACCTGCCGGTAGCTGCTGCGACCGGTCGCGAACAGGCGGTGCAGGTCGTTCGCGGCCTGGTCCCCGTCGAGCGACACGCCGACCTTGATCCGCTCGGCGGCGAAAACCTCGCAGAATTCGGCGTTAAGCCGGACCGCGTTCGTGTGAATGCGCAGGTCAAGTGAGCAATCGGGTTCGATGGCGGCGCGCAGCGCGCCGGCAATCTCGCCCAGTTTCCGCGCGCCCGCGAGCAGTGGCTCGCCGCCGTGCAGCACGACGCGCACCTCTCGCAATTGATGCTGGCGGGCGTGTTCGGCAATCCGATCGCCCGCCAGCGCGACGGTATCCGCCGCGATAACCTTCGGGCGCGCACGCCAGCTCTGATCCGCGTGCTCATACACGTAGCAGTGATCGCACGCCAGGTCGCAGCGGCTATGCACCTTCAGGACGAACTGCCGGAAGGGCAAGATGCCTCCGGGCACGGAAAAGCCAGGTCAGATCGAGGAGTTGAAAGCGGAGACTACCGGGGCAGCCGATCCGCCGTCCTGAGGGGCCATCCCGCGCATAAGACGTGCATATTCAGCGCTTTCAATGAAAACGTTAGCGTCAAGAGGTGCATCGTGATTGTCGGACATGAGCGAGACGAGTGTGTCTCCTGCGACGGCTGCCATGTGCAGATTGCTCCTATGCCGGTGCCGGCGATCACACCGCCGACACGATCAGTAATGTGCTGTGACAACGCGTGGAGCGGCGTGCCAGCGGTGCGTACCAGCAAACCATATACCACAGCACTAGGTGAGCAGCACCGACATGGAAAATGACCGTTTTTAAAATGTTTGTCACAGATTCGTCACCAAAGTGCGCGACCATGCCGGGCCGATAAGGCCCCTCCGTCATATCTGCCGCCATTATCGGCAGGTCACCGGGGCCTTGCCCGGGCGCGCCCACCCTGTGCATTTACGGGTGCGCGGCTTGAATTCCGTGCTCTTTGAGGCGGGCCGTGTTTCGCTCGTCCAGCGCCGCGTACGCCGCCTTCTCCTCGGCCGCCCATTCCACCGGCCCGGCCTGGTTGCCCGCCAGGTCAACCTCGGCCGCGTAGACGACCGACGCGTTTCCCTCGAGGACCGGGTACCAGACGCCGTCGCGGACCTGAATCGAGGAGGCCGCCACCCCGCCGGCGTTGCGGACGATCAGCCGCTGGGCCGGGTCGAGGCCGCGGACGCGCGAGTAGGCGGCGCGGGACGCCACCACGCCCGAGCCGCAGGACGGGGTCAGGCCCGCGCCGCGCTCGAAGGTGCGGACGAACACCTCGGGCGCCGCGCCCTCGGGGCCGGCCAGCGGCTTGAGGAAGGAGACGTTGGCCCCTTCCGCGAAGACCTCGTCGGCGCGCTTGCCCAGTTCGATCAGGTCCGGCTCCGAGTACTCCTCGACCACCGAGATCACGTGCGGGTTCGGCACCGCCACGGCCGTGAAGCCGCCGAACAGCTGCGGCAGGTCCGCGTCCTCGAAGCGCAGCGGCGGAAGCTCCAGGAGGACCTGGCGGACCCCTTCGGGGGTCGAGGTGGCCCGGTGCACCGTATAGTCACGGCCGCCGCTGGTGACAACCTCGGTGTCGGTGCCGCGCAGGTCGAGGATGAGGCGCCCGAGCCCGCGCATCCCGTTGCCGCAGAACTCCGACGATGACCCGTCCGGGTTAAAGAACCACGCTTGCGCGTTCGCCCCGCTGGGATCGTATAGGTAGATCCCGTCGCTCCCGCCGGTCCACGCGGCGCGGTCGCAGATGCGCCGGACGAACTCGCGGAGCTCAGCGTCGGACGCCCACGCGCCGGGCGTCGCCTCGAGCGCGAAGATCTCATTCAGTGACCCGTGGGTCTTCACCAGCCTCATCAAGCCCCGAGCTTACCGCGCCCGCCCCGGGCTCCCCACCGCGCAAGGTCCGGGCAACGGTGAGCGGCCACGCGAAGCCAGAACCCGTTCGGGCGAGCCCTGACCTCGGCTGCTTGACCTCGGCTACATGCCGAAGGCCGGGTAGGTGGAGAAGCGGGCGCCGGCCGCGTAGTTGCGGACCGCCACCCGGGCGCGGTCGATCATGTTCGCCGGGAGGTCCGCCAGCGGGTACCAGCCGAAGTCGCTGTAGCTGCTGCCGGGCCCGCTGGTCGGGCCGGCCCAGCCGTCGGCGGTCAGGAAGAACGCCATGCGCCCCGCGCCGGACACGTCGTGCAGCACGTGCGCCAGGGACACCCGGGCGGGGTCGAGCGCGATCCCCACCTGCGCCGCCGCTACCCGGACCGCGGCCTCGACGAGGGTCTCGCGCTCGGCCAGGCGGCCGGACGGCGGCTCGTACGCCCCATCCCCGTAGCCCGTGTTGGCACGCCTGCCTAGCAGCAGTTCGCCGCTGCTAACAAGCAGCAGGTGAATGTCAACAATGAGCTGAAAGTGACGTGAGTGCCCGCCCGTCTCGGCGGCCAGCGGCTGCATCAGGGTTCTGGTCATGACTTGATGTCCTGCCCGCTTGCCATCGTATTTCCCCGGTCCCCGTGGGGCGCTTCGCCGCTGCGGGCTTCCGCTCCCCTGGGACAGGTAACGTACTCCAGGCCTCCTGTGGATCACCATGTGCGTAACCAGGGCGGGTCTGTGGAATACCCCCTCGTTCCGGCCGCTCGGCTGTGGACATCATTGGCCCGCAAGCCCGCGCACGCTTGGGGTACGCGCTGTGGACAGGCATCGGCGGCTGTGGATGACCGCGGCGAGAAAAACTTGCCTTAGTCCCGCTTCTCACCCTGCTCACGAATCGTCTTCAGCTCGCCGTGGATCTGGAACATCACCATGAACGCCTCGAGGATGATCCGGTACACGCCGAGGGACAGCAGCACGAAGATCGGATCCACGATGATGATCGCGGCCAGCGCGCCCTGCAGCCCGCCGAAGTCGATAAAGAACACCAGGATGCCGACGGCCGCCAGCGTGGTCCAGATGGTGAACAGGATGTAGAGCGTCCTGACGATCTTCGGGGTGACCATCGAGGTGAAGCTGAAGTCAAACAGCGAGCCGACGAGGCCCCGCTCGCCCCGCGTCTTCGTCTTGGGCGCCGCGGGCTGCGCGCCCGGGGCCGCCTGCCACTGCGGCGGGGGCGTGGCCGCGCCCTGACCCTGCTGTGCGCCGCCGTAGCCCTGGTAGCCCTGGTAACCCTGATAGGCCTGGTAATCCTGGCTCTGGCTCAGGTTGGTGACGGTCTGGTCCTGCTGGGAGTAAGCCTGCTCCTGCGAGCCGTACGGCTGCTCCGGCGCGGGGTACGACTGCTCCGGCGGAGGGTAGGCCTGCTCCTGCTGGGCGTAGGGCGGCGGCGGGGCCGCGTACCCCTGGCCGCCGGCGCCGCCGGGCGGGGTGTAGGCGGGGGGCTGCTGCCAGGCGGGGCGGCCCTGCGTCAGGGCCTGCTCCTGCCCGTTGGGCTGGAAGGAAGGTTCCGGCGACTGACCGGCCATATCTGCTCCCGGGGGTTTAGGGGGCGTCGCGTCGTCACCACCCAGGCAGGGCAGCGTTCAGGTGCCGCGGCCTAGCCGCGACAAGTCTCACGTTATCTTGCCGGGCGCGGGCCGGGGCGATGTCTTGCGCGGACGCGAGAAGTCTCACTCATGCGGATCAGTCCATACTTGAACACCTGCTCGAACGAATCTTATCATCGGACCAGATTTTCGAAAAATCCGATGGCCGCGCCTCATTGTCGACGGGCGACGGCAGGCGGATAATTTGGGCGCGTGACCACGTACCTCATTACGGGCGGCAACACCGGAATCGGGCTGTCCACGGCCACCGCGCTCGCCACGTCGGGCGGCCGGGTGTTCATCGCCTGCCGGTCGGCCGCCGCGGGTGAGGCGGCCGTCGTCCGGATCAAGGCCGACTCCGGGTCGGCCGACGTCCGGCTGCTCCCCCTCGACCTGGCGTCGCTGGCATCGGTGCGCTCCTGCGCGGCCGCGTTCCTCGCGCTCGACGAGCCGCTGCACGTGCTGGTGAACAACGCCGGCGTGGGCGGGCAGCGCGGGCTCACCACCGACGGGTTCGAGCTGCACTTCGGCGTGAACCACCTCGGCCACTTCGCGCTCACCCAGCTGCTGCTGCCGCGGATCACCGCCACCGGCCCGGGCACCCGGATCGTCAACGTCTCAAGCGAGGCGCACTACAACGCCCCTGGCATCGATTTCCAGGCCGTCCGGCGGCCGACCGCGACGTTCGTGGGGGCACGCGAGTACGCCGTCTCCAAGCTCTGCAACGTGCTGTTTACCCAGGAACTGGCGCGGCGGGTTCCCGGTGTCAGCTCGTACGCGCTGCACCCCGGCGTGGTCGCCTCCGACATCTGGCGGCGTGTGCCCCGCCTGGCCAGGCCGTTCATCACCCGCCGGATGCTGACCATCGAGCAAGGCGCGGTCACCTCGCTGCACTGTGCGGCGGCGCCAGGGGCGGCCGCAGAGAGCGGGCTGTTCTACGACAAGTGCGCCGTCCGCCCGCCTAGCGCGGTCGCCACACCGGAACTGGCCGAGCAGCTATGGAAGCACAGCTCCGAGTGGACCGGGCTTGGCTGACCGGCCATTGACGTGCTGAGATGGTTCAGGACGTGATCATCGGGAATTATTCGCCTGCCTTTAAGTCTGGGCTTGCGCGCCCGATAAAGTCGCGCCTTTTGCCATCGGGCGCGCAAGGCCGGACATCGGGGGCTACGGGGGGTCGTCCCCCGGGAGATGACTGGAGGACTGGGCATGGACCTTCCGGTGATGCCCCCGGTAGCGCCGATGCTAGCCAAGGCGGTGCCCGAGATCCCGGCCGGGGATTACGTCTTCGAGCCGAAGTGGGACGGGTTCCGGTCGATCGTGTTCCGCGACGGCGACGAGGTGGAGATCGGCAGCAGGAACGAGCGGCCGATGACCCGCTACTTTCCCGAGCTGGTGGACGCGGTGCG
>Ga0210385_10001475_pt1 | contig 14637 bp, 17 predicted proteins | sample IncBWH26OmetaG_FD_160107 | JGI IMG/M metagenome (GOLD analysis project Ga0210385, IMG submission 160107) | Forest soil microbial communities from Barre Woods Harvard Forest LTER site, Petersham, Massachusetts, United States - Inc-BW-H-26-O ...
TTGAGGCAGCCTACCTCATTAATGCCGCGGTCTTGAGAGCGCATGTGAGTTCAGGGGTGACACTTAGTGCAAAAAATCTGTTCGGTGCTACGAGCATCCATACCGACTGGCGCAAGAACGCGCACGATGGCTTTCACCACAATCCCGATGGTTCGTCCACTTACTCGGCATTTGTAGATTTCCTGGGTCACAAAGACCTCGGCGAGAAAACCATTCTCTTTGTTATCGATGGCCTTTATGGAAACGACAACGTGGATGGTCCGCCTCATCGTAAGTGGAAGATGGCGCCCTTCAACAATGCTTGGCCAAATAGCATTTTGATGTCATTTGACGGCGTAGCGATCGATTCAGTCGGCTTTGATTTTCTGACTTCGGAATGGCCAGATCTTCCGGATATCGTCAATGCCGATAATTACCTGCGCGAAGCTGCCCTTGCGAATGATCCGCCCTCCAAAACGGTCTATGATCCTGAACGTGACGGCATCCGATGCCGCAGCCTGGGTGTACATGAACATTGGAACAATGGGGCAGACAAGAAGTACTCGCGCAATCTCGGCAAAGCGGACGGGATCGAACTTTTCCAGGTCAGTTAAGGTATACGAATGGATCAGAGAGTGTCTTGCCTATGGTTCATTACCGCATCAATTTTACTGACAACTGCGTTTTCCCAGCCATTTTTGAACCAATATAAGGGCTTGCCTTATCACGACGGCCGTTTCCGGGGCGGTCCACAAAAAATACCCGGACGGGTATTGTGCGCTTTCTATGACCTGGGCGGCGAAGCAATCGCGTATCACGACACTGACCCACGGAATCACGGCAGTGGAGGGTTAAATCCCGCCGATGGGAGCTATCTCAACGAATTTCGCATCCACGAAGGAGTGGATACTTCATACACGAAGTTTCTCCGCAAGCCGGATCCGATTGACGATAACCCCTTCAACAAGGTTGTTCCTCCTCGAGACCTGCTCTACGTTGGCTGGACGGAACCCGGAGAGTGGTTCAACATAACAGTGGATGTGACGCGCTCGGCAGCATACACAGCCGATTTCCTTTATACGTCGAATCGTGGCGGAACAATATCGGTCGATGTGAATGGAAAGGACGCAACGGGACCTTTGCAGATCACGTCCACAAATGATCCTGCAGACCCGCTGGCCTGGCGTCAATGGCACCATTGGAATCTCGCTTCGCAACTTTTCAGAGTTCGTCTCAGCAAGGGGAAAAATGTTCTGACTGTACACATATTGACGGCCGGTAACATGAATCTGGCGTATTTCGACTTCAAGCAGGTCCACGGATGAAATGAAAGGCGGCCCTAAGTCGGACGACCTATCAAACCATGCCGCGATAAACATTCATCAGCTTCTCGAGATCGGCCAGATCCTTCTCGCGGCAGTTCACTAAAGGTGGGCGTACCGGTCCTGCTCTCATTCCCAGCATTTCCATGGCTGCCTTGATGACGGCGACCTCGTAGCCGCGCGAGCGTTCCCGTAATGCGTAGAGCGGGTTTACATAGCGCTCCATCAGCTTGTTGAGCTGATGAAAATCGCCCCGCAAGCCTGCATCGGCGAGTGCGAGCGACAGCTTTGGAGCTATGTTCGAGATGCTCGAGGTATAGGCCTGTACACCCACGGCAAAGTAACCGGGCACCGCATCATCACCCAAGCCGCCGAACCAGGCAAGGCGGTCGCCGTTGTATTGCATGATGCGCTGCAAGCGTCGCGTGTCTCCCTGGCCGTCTTTCCATGCCGCGAGCGTAGAGACGCGATCTGCCAGGCGGGCGACCATCTCGGGTGAGAAGACCGCCCAATCACGGCTATAGACCATGAGAGGCAAGCCGGTTGCTTGGCCGATGGCTTCGTAGTAGGCGAATAATCCCTCTTCCGGGGCGGAAATGTAATACGGCGGCAGAGCGAGAATACACTGCGCGCCTGCTTTTTCAGCGCGACGGGCGATGTCTGCGCCCACGCTCGCATTGAAGCCGGTTCCCGCGACGACGGGCATACGTCCCCCTACCGCTTCGACAGTGGTCTTGACGACCTGTTCGGCCTCCTCCGGGGTCAATGAGTACAGTTCTCCGGTACCGCCGGCGGCGACGATTGCGCAGAACGGATGTGCCGCCATTCGATCCACATTTTGGGCGAGAGCCTCTAAATCAAGCGAATAATCGAATTTCAACGGCGTAACCGGAAATCCAAACACGCCGCGCAGATCTTTAACGTGCATATCTTCGACGGACCAATACTGTGTAGCTGCCGATACCGATCATCAGGCCAGCGAAATTCGCCAGCATCGGCGCGTAGTAGCTACCGGTACTCTGTTTCAGCCAGCCGGTGACGATAGGGGCTACGATGCCGGGTATGTTGGCGGCCATATTCTGTAGCGCGGCGAGGCGGGCCGCAGGTGCTCCGGGAAGGATCGCGGGAGTGATCGCCCAATAATTACCCGTTGCCAAGCCCATGCCGCTGAGAGAAAAGATGGCAAAAAACAAAGCGACATTGTTTGAAGGCGAAACCGCGCCAATCAATTCCGTGGAAGCGAGAATGAAACCCACAACGATAAACAGCCGGCGCGTGCTGACAGCGTCCCATCCCCGCCTCACCAGAGTGTCTGCCCAATAGCCCGCGCCGATGGCGACGATGGCCGCACCCCAGAACGTGAACCCGGTGAACCAGCCGGTGGAGTTCAGAGAGAGCCGGCGCTGCTCGGCGAAATAGGCAGGAAGCCACGTGAGACAGAAATAGAGGAAGTAGTTATAGCAGAAGGAGCCGATGATGATGCCCCACATGACAGGGCTCGCAAACAATTGCGCAAATGGGATGGCATTGATTTCGGAACGCTTGAGCACCTTCTGCTCGACCATGCGATCGTTAGTGGACAACAGCGCGATCCAGAACGGGACCCACAACAGTGCGCCGAAGCCGGCGATGATGAACATGCTGCGCCAGCTATAGAAAGCGATCAGCCACGCAACCAATGGGGCGCCGATCGCCGGACCGACCTTGGCGGCGGCCTGGTAGAGTCCCATCACAAAGCCGTGTTTATCGGCAGGGAAATTCAGTCTGATCCAGCGCATGCCGGCCGGGGTATTGACCGCTTCGCCGGCCCCGAGCAGCAGGCGCACCGCGAACAACGCCGCGAAAGTGGTGCACCATGCCGTGGACGCCGCAGCGATGCACCACAAGCTGAAGCAGATAGCGAACGGCCACTTGACGCCGAAGCGATCGACTATCCACCCGGCGGGTATCTGCAGCGCTGCATAGGTCCAGAAGAAGGCCGAGTTCAGCAGTCCGCGGGTTTTATCGTCAAGTGCGAAGAAGCGCTTGAATTCAGCCGTCGTGAGCGCAATCGAAAGGTTCTGCCGGTGCAGATAGGCGATGATGAACGCAGCACACAGCAGAGCGACAATCGCCCACTTGCGGGCGCTAGGCATTCCCGGCCTGCATGAGCCCGCATAAGTGGCGTCGAGGGAACGCTATCATAGAGCCGTTTTCAGATGAAGATTGCCGCGCTAAAGCTTCATTCTATTGCGATTGCCGATCCGCCTTTGCGCAGTTCTTACGGGCTGCATGCGCCCTGGGCGTTGCGGACGATTGTCGAGATTGAGACCGATGACGGCATCACCGGCGTGAGTGAGACGTATGGCGGCGATGCGCCCCGCGCCGCGTTGGAGTCTGCGCGGGAGCGCCTGATGGGGCGGGATCCGTTTCAACTCGTGGGCTTGTATCAGCAGATGTGCCGGGAAACTATGCGGGTGCACGATGTGCCGGGCGGGCACTCGCAAACGTGGCTGGTGCCGGGTGAGAATCCGCTCGATCAAAATAGCCGGACCTATGCCGCGATTGAGATTGCTTGTCTGGACATTATCGGTAAGGCGATAGGCAAGCCCGTGTGCGATGTGCTGGGCGGACGTGTTCGGGATGCCGTTTCCTTCTCCGCCTATCTGTTCTATAAACACGCGGGCGGCGGCGGTGATGGCCAATACGAAGATAAGTACGGCGAAGTGCTCGATGCGAAGTCGACGGTTCGCGAGTGCCAGGCCTTCTTGCATGAATTTGGTTTCAAGGAGATCAAGCTCAAAGGCGGCGTGCTGGAACCCGCCCAAGAGATTGAGAGCATACGTCGGCTGCGCGCTGAGTTCGGCGCGGCGGTTCCGCTGCGCATCGACCCCAACTGTGCCTGGTCCGTTGATACGTCGGTGCATGTCGGAAAGTCGCTCAAAGACGAGCTATCGGGCGGCGGTTATCTGGAGGATCCCTGCCCGGGTGTGGAAGGCATGAGCGAGGTTCGCAGGCAACTGCTGGCAAGCGGAATCGAGACGCCGTTTGCCAGTAACGTAGCGGTGACGCAGTTCAGAGACGTGCTGCGGGCACGTGAACTGGATGCCGTGCAGATTGTGCTTTCCGACCCTCATTATTGGGGTGGTCTGCGGCAGGTTCAATATCTGTCGAACTTATGCGAAGCTCTCGGAATGGGGTTGTCGATGCATTCGAATAGTCACTTGGGCGTGAGTCTCATGGCTATGACGCATGTGGCGGCCGCATGTCCGAATCTCACATTTGCCTGTGACACACATTACCCGTGGCAAACCGAAGCTGATGAGATCGTTCAAGGTGGACGTATTCGCTTCCATGAAGGCGCAGTTCGGATCCCCGATATACCGGGGCTCGGCATTGAATTGGACCACGATCAAGTCGCGCGCGGCCGTGAGCGTTACGAGCGCATTCCGTTCCGTAAGCGTGATGATGAGGCGGAAATGCGCAAGCGCGTTGATCCAAATTGGAGACGCGTATTGCCGCGGTGGTGAGAGCGGCAGCAAAACGCGGCTGCTTAGGCGAAGCCGTGCAGTTTCGCGGCATTGTCGACCAGGATGCGTGTCCGCTTGCTCTCCTCCGGAGCCCAATCAGCCAAAAGGTCGAACAACAGGGCGTCGTCCGGTTTCTGTGCGGCAGTGGGATATGGCCAATCCGTGCCCCAGACGAGTCGCTCCGGCGCTTCCTTTATATACGCCTTCGCCACGGCGCCAGCATCCGCATAAGAAGGCGGTCCGACTTTGCTGTCTATGTAAATGCCCGAAAGCTTGACCCAGGCCTTACCGTTATGCAGCAAATTGCAGATGACACCGAATGCCTGATTATTGCCCGCAGGTGCCGACACGTGGCCAAGATGATCAAACACGACGGGGACGGGGATGCGATTCCACATGGCTGCACTGGTGGCAATTTGTTCGGCAGATGCATTGATCTGGACGTGCCAACCAAGCGCAGCCACTCGATTCGATAGCGGTTCCAACAGATCCAGCCTGATCGCGCCCGCTTGCAGCAGATTAAAGCGAATCCCGCGTACGCCCGCCGTATCCATTCGTCTGAGTTCGGCATCCGAAACGCTATCATTTACAACCGCAATACCACGGGCTCTTCCGAGACCGAACTGACTTAGCGCATCCAGCATGCAGCGATTGTCCACCCCGTAGGTCGAAGGCTGCACGACCACATTCCGCGTCGTGCCAATCCGGGCCTGCAAAAGGCGGTAATCCGCGACAGTCGCATTGCGAGGCCGTAAGACGGCCTTTGGGTCTATTGGAAATCGTGAATCATAGATGTGATGGTGACAGTCCGCCGCATTTGGCGGCGCTTTCGTGTGGGGCAGTTTGCTGCCCGACGACGGCACAGACGTCGTCTGCGAGGGCTCCCGGTTCTTGGAGAATCCGCTTACACATGCCGTCGCCACGCCAGAGATCAACTGCATGAATTTGCGGCGGTCAGATTTGCCCACCGGACATCTCCTGTCATTCTGCCCTTCCACGGCTATAACTCTAACAATCAAGGAAAGTCTTAAGGTTGCAGGTCAGGTCAACAGGTGATCTATCAAAGCCATAAGAGCCTGGCCGTCGATGGGCTTCCTGAAGAATCCATTCGCGCCCTTGTCCAGATAGAAGGCTTCCGATCTGGAGGATGGCTTTCCGGTAATAATGATCACAGGGAGCTCGGGCTGGCTGCCTCTGACACGTTCAAGGAGGTCGAGTCCGGTCATTTGCCTCTTCCTCATCTGGATATCCGCAATGATGCAATTGCTCCTGGAAGGTCCGTCTGATGCGAGGAACAGCTCGGCCGACGCGAAGGCCTCCGCCTTGTACCCGTAGGAGGCCAAATGATTGTGAAGTGACTCGCGCACGCGATCGTCGTCGTCTATTACCGCGATGATGCGCAGGGGCGAGTGCATCGGTGTCGTTAGTTTTTTCCGCCAAGTGCTCCAGATTGTTCAGGACTCAGCCTTGTCGCCAGCTTGACTAACATCGCAAAGGAGTCAGCTTTCATCTTGCGCATGATGTTGCCTCGGTGAATTTGAACCGTGTACTCTGAAATTCCTAACTCCGCAGCGGCCTGTTTGTTCAACAATCCCCTCACCAGAAGCGGCAGCACTTCCTGCTCGCGGGGCGTCAACGTCCCGATTGAAGCTCAGGAATTCCGTTCCGGAGGTGAATAATCGAACGGTTTTGCCACTTGACCGCAGCAAAGACGATAGCGCGTCGCGCACGATTGGATCATCGTCAACGATATACACGATTTCTCTGTCGAGCCCCATAGAATCGCCTACGATAAACGCCGCTCGGCCCTCGTTCGGATGTCACGGTTTTCTAAGATCACTCTTGCACGATTCCCGGTTTCCTGAAGTACGACCTGCACCATTACCGTCGCCAGGTGGTCGGCGGGAATGACCTGGTTGCGGCAGCTGGACATGGTGTACTTCTCTCCGGCGCTGCAACGGTTGGACGGCAAGCCCATAGGGGCGCTGTCCAACCAAACGATTACCGGAAGCTCGTGGCAGCGCTGGTCGCGTCACCGCGCGTCGAATCATCCTTGGCGGCCTGGGATCGATGATCTCGCTTCGCGCATGCTCCTGGTCGACCACTGGCTGGAGAGGGAGGTCGTGCAATGAGAACGCCGCTGTCGCTGCGCATGACTGCGATCCATCACAGGCAGTTGATGGGGGCCTTTTTCCTGGTGATAGCCGGGAGGCGATTGCCATCGCCCTATGCAACCGAGGGCGTGGCCCGACCAGGGACACGCTGTTAGTGCAGCAGATTGAGCGAATTCCGTACTCGATCTGCCGCAGAGAGCCGGACTACATCGAATGGTCAACCGAGTACATCCTGCCGCTCCTTGAAAGCGCGGCTGAGAGGCGGCTCGGAATCGTCAAGTTCCACAGGCACCCGGGTGGCTATCCGCATCCCAGCCGCCCCAGCGCGATGACTTACTGTTTCTTCTCTTCGCTCAAGACATTGCTCACGTGGACGCGGGGTATGCCCTGCGTCGAGTCTGTGGCCACAGTTCCTCTGCTCATCCTCGATGACTTCGGCATGCGCAAACTGCCGCACACGGCCGCAGAGGACCCTTTCTAGAAATCATCATGCGCCGCCATGAGCGCTTCAGCACCTTGCTGACGTCCAATCGCCCGGTCGAGGACTGGGGCAAGCTGCTCGGTGATGTCGCCGCCGTGGGCTCCATGCTCGATCGCCTGCTGCATCATGACCACGTACTCAGGTGTGGTCCGCGCAGCTGGCGCACCAAGGCCGCCGCCGCCGAATCAAAGGAATAAAACCCTCTTAACTGCGAGGGCGCTGCCCTCGGGCTCCCGGACCGTATCGCCTTCCAGCCAGAATAACCCGTGTAAGTGCATCCCTGCTACGCCCATTCAAAGAAAAGTTTGCTCCAACAGACTCCGTAAGGTATACTACTGTTGTCCTGGATCGGCTCCCTCCGTTGGCCGGTTTTGAAGTGATAACGTATGGCCGGTTTTCAGGTGATTACCGTGCGCCCTTTTCGAGTAGGATCCTTACGAACGTGTGACGGAAACGATGTAGAGTGGCAGGAGAGCGCCAGGGTCCACTTAAAGAGAAGACCTTGGCGATTTTCACGCGCCATAGCTCAGCCATCGTTCGCATGACCGTGGATTCACCGCTCTTGAATATCAGCGAGCCCTGCCGCTGTTCCCTCGCGCGTAGACGAGCGACCAGCCAATCTGGAATCCACGTATACAGCTCCTTGCGCGTCTTATGCATCCGCAAGAACACGTCATTCCCTTTGAGTCGCTCGCCGATATCGAAGGTCGCAACATCGGAGATGCGAAGGCCGGTATAGATCGATAGCAGGATGAAGTCCTTTACGTCCTCTCCGGCCCAATTGCGGTAACCGGGTCCCGGCGCAGTAGGCCCGCCGAGCGCATCGCACGCTTTGTAGATGCGTTCTAATTCCGCATCCGTGAACGGGTCTTTGTTGGCAGGGATGGGAACCCTCGGGCGCCTCGAGATCTTCCGCGATGTCCTCGGAAAGCCACTTACGCTTCAGGCAAAAGTGCACGAAACTCTTCAGCCGCTCCAGTTTCTTCGCTCGCGACCGTTTGCCATCTTTCCAAGACGCATAGAAGCGATCCAGTTCCGCCACGGTTAGTTGTTGAACGAAGAAGTAGCCGCGCAGATCGGCATAGCCGCGCAATTGTTTCACGAAGGTCTGATATTTGGCAAGCGTCGACTCCCGAATTCCGCGATTCTGGCATCTCGAAAGATAGGCGTCGGTCGCATCCGCGATACTGACCCTTGCCGGGATGACCCTAACAGGCTGCGCGGATTCAGCCGCTGCTCGCGCCTGCAATGGTTCTTTTGAGCCATCCCAGGAGCCGGCTGCCTCCCAGGTTCGCGCGATTGCGCGCGCCTCTTCCCATTTGTAGCAGCCGGTTTGTTTCCGATTGAATCTTCCGGCCAGTGTGCCGGAGGCGTGGATGATGCAGGAGCAACGCTTTGCGCCGCGCCTGCTCTCTTCATACTCTCCGCTGAAGGCTCCTTCGGGAAAGGAGGCTTCACATTCTCTGCGATGGCGGCGGTAAAGCTTGAGCGGCATCCAAACCAAAATGCACGTTGCACGCCATTACACGCGGGAAGGGGTGATTTTTTGCTAAGTTATTGAGAATATATGGTGCTGGAGGTGGGGGTCGAACCCACATGCACAGTGAAGTGCGCGGGATTTTGAGTCCCGTGCGTCTGCCAGTTCCGCCACTCCAGCAGATTCAAAAATCAGTATGAGTATAGCAGCGCACGGGTCGCGCTCATTGCCAGCTACGTCCCCGATCTTTATGCCCCAAGGTCGGCCAAGGAGTCCTCTGCTGCCTCAGGGTGAATTGGATCCATTCGTCATTGCTCAATTAGACAACCAGTATGCGATACGAAATTGGTCCGAGTGTCACGAAACGGCCGTACGCGGTGTAAGCATGTTCTAATGAGCGAACAAATACCCTCACTCCTAGGAAGCCTCCCATTATTGGGTTCGATTGCGAGAGCCCCATACCTGTGAACTGGCGTCAGTTAACATTGTGAACGGAACCAAGCTCTGGTGGATACGACAATTCAGAATGCCGGCCAGGCTCTCTCGCCCTCGCTGAGCACCACTCAAACCCTCAAAGAATACATTCGGCTGACGAAGCCGAGAATCGCTCTCTTGATCGTCATTTCCACCGCTGTCGGCTATTGCTACGGCGTCGGGTCGACATTCAACTTCATCGCGTTTCTGCATGCTCTTGTTGGCACCACGCTGCTGGCTGCCGGAGCTGCCACGCTGAATCAATGGTGGGAACGCACGTGGGACGCTCAGATGAACCGAACGAGGACACGTCCGATCCCGACCGGCACGGTAAGAGCTCGAGACGCACTTTTGTTTGGCGTTGCATTGACTGTGGTCGGTGTAGCAGAGCTCTGGACATTTTGTAACGTTTTGTCGGCGGGTCTCGGCCTGCTGACCTCCGTGGGCTATCTCTTTGCGTACACGCCGCTGAAGCGGAAGCATGCCGTCTGTACCACAGTTGGCGCGTTACCGGGTGCCATGCCACCGTTAATCGGTTTTGCCGCCGCAAGTTCTCATCTTGGCATTGATGCTTGGGTCTTATTCAGCATCCTTTTCCTGTGGCAGTTCCCCCATTTTCATGCAATCGCGTGGATGTATCGCGAGGATTACGAGCGAGCTGGTGTGAAGATGCTGGCCGTAGCTCGGCCATTCGGCGTCGGTCTAACTATCGAAATCCTGAGCGCGCTACTGCTGCTTGTTCCAATTACTCTAGCGCCGACGCTATTGCACATGGCGGGAAACGTGTACTTCGTTGCAGCGCTCGTGCTGGATTTAGTGTTTCTCTATTTCGGCTGGCAACTCGCAAGAGAGCGGAACCGTAAGCGAGCGCGTGGTCTACTTCTCGCCTCGGTGCTGTACATCCCAGTCTTGTTCGCATTCCTCGTGTTCGATAACTCGCATTTCTTGAGCTAGTCCGATTCGCCGAGACTGCCTCACACACACTGACGTGCTCGATTTCTCAGGTCGCATCATGCCCGTCCTGTCCAAACGACTCCTTAAGGGAAATGACTCCTGAAGCTAAGGGTCTTTTTGCAATCACATTGGCCGCCTGTAGGCCAGCCATCACTGACGCCTCGATGCAGCCTATATTCAGGCCGTTATAAGTCCAGTCACCAGTCAATACTAGGCGTTCAAACCCAGCCTGATCCGCGCGGAGCCTTGCACGGGTAGCATCTGCAACAGACTGAACGTATCGTTCTGAAGGATCGATATTCGCCCGAAAATATCGTGACTCGCTCTCCGCGATCCATCCACCATCGTCAGGGACCGCATGATCGTCAAGGTCGCTCCGGCTGATTTCCAATTTGGGCCAAAGACCCGCCAGCGCATGACTTACAAACTCGTGGGCTACTTCTGTGACGTTGGCGACCGCCATCTCCGGTTTGATGCTTTCCAACATCTGGCCGCAAAAGTAGCCGACGCTTTTCGGTTCTCTACCCTCCGGCCAGATTTCGCGAATTAGAAGCTGACTCATATCCGCCCACGTATTAAGCGGCTCCACGTATGCATCCAACACTGGGCTAGGGTCGTTCCAGCCTAGCTCTTGTAGCGTCTTGCCGACCCACAGCTGAAAAGCCATCGTACGCACAGTTCTAACCTGCCGCACCATGGCTCCCCACGATTGAGGAGCGGCGGTAATCAGTTCAGAACAAATGTAGGGTACTGCTCCCAGTGAGATGCCAAATATTACTTGGTCAAAATGCACCCCCGCTTCTAATGTCAAGTGCTCAACATCCTTCCAAGTAGTCCAGAAGGACTCTAAGTCTATGTTTTGTCTCTGTAACTGATCGCCTTCTGCGATTTGCGAGTAGTCTGGCGCCGCAGGCCAGCAAGGAACTCCCCTTACCCAAACAATTGGATCATACTCGTCGCCACCTTCCAGCAATGTAACTTGCCGGGCGATGTCAATCCTCTGAATAGCCGATTTATCGGCAGTCAAGCCAATGTGCTGTACTTTGTGAAAGAAAGCAAACTTTACACCCCGCCTCTTAAGTACCATATAGATCGGTGCGAATATGGTGTCGCCGAGGCCCGCCTGCATCTTCCAGGCGAGGGCCCCCTTGTAACGGAAAAGAATGTTGAAGATAGCTCGCAGGGCAGGACCGGCCGCCAAGGACGGCTGGGTCGTCTCTCCATCAATATAAGCGAATACTAGATCGTAGAGACCACGAACCACGGCCGATTTGTCTAAATGGCAGGATAGTTCGCTCGCCCCGTGTTTAGACAACCAGGACTGAAGGTCTTCCTCCAGCACATCGAATTCACGAGAGTCAAACATTACTCCGTCAGCAATCAAACCTCGAATGATGGTAAGACCCAGGTCCATCAAAATAAACACACGCCGGGCTTCGTCTGACCCGTCCAACCGGCGATAGAGCCATTTCCGAAAAACATCCAAGAGCCCGATAAGGGTATCGTGTTGCTGCCGGTCGTGCTGATCTACATTTGGGCCAATCGCACGGATAAAACGACGGGCCATTTCGACTAGTTCAGTACCAGTTGCGACACTCAGTGCAGAGACATCGTCGAGAATTCGTGTAAGTACGCCCGCGAAGGGATTGAGGGACTCTCTCACCGTGGCACGTTCCACATCGTGCAAACTGTCACTTTCAGAAGATGACGTCTTCCAAAAATCTGCCAACTTGTCAAGAAGAAGTCTGATGTAATCCCAAACCGTGCACGGCTGATTGCCATCACCCGGCTGCAGATCGTCCTCGGGAAAAGAAAATCCCCAATTCTTCCAATGGGACTGATCCAGAGATTCTTGAACGCAAATGTAGCTATGCTTCTTGAAAGCGTCGGTCCATGCACGCAACGGCGCGTCCGTTGGAAGATGGTTTTCGTTCTCCGCATACACCTGACGGATTAGCCGGAACGTATTCTCGTAAAAGCCGAGCAAAATGTGCAATCCGTGTTCCTGGTTGCGACTCATTCCCTTGATGGCGGATACTCCGTCTTTCCGCTCAATCTTCCCGCTTCTGCCGCTAGCGCACTTACCCCCTAACCGCCACCCTAACTGATACAGAGTGATTTCGTAACGAGATTTCCAATCGGGTTCCGCTGTTAAGGCCAGGGCTGTTGTCACTGACGCCATGCCGCCTCCGAGAATCGCGATTCTCTTCGGTTCGGTGCTCATTCGCAAACCTCCGTGCAATAGTGCAGGTGAAGACCTGTTTATAGCTTTTTATGCGACGCGCTCTGTCTCGGCTCGAACTATCAGACTGGGGCCAGCAAGGCTTTGCTCGACAACTGCGAGAAGCCGTCCAGCATCTTTTCATAGCGACTTTGCAGCGGTACTGCACTTAGGGTGAATAAGATTTCCGAATTAGTCCACGCCGCTTCTCTCGCTGCAGCCACACTCCACGCGCCCATTCGGATTTCTAGCAAATCGACAGATGCTAAGTTCGCTCCATCTAGCCGGACCATCAAGTGCTGCTTCGCAATACCGATCTCAGCATCCAAGGTTGTATTCAGGTCGGTGTAGGCGACGTACTCTACGCCGCCGTGCACGGGGCGCAGATTGCGCTCGTCATCAACCGTGAGCAGGGCGATTGGCAAATCGCGATTTATGTGTGCGTTAACGCCTGCCAGAGCGAACTGGATGCCCGTGATTCGTGGGTCTCCTCGGCAGGAGAATAACGCATCCCATGAGGCAGGGAAATCGTCGCCCGAGAGATACGCAGTTAAGGCAGAACGGTACAGTTGTGCGAAGGCAACGTCCAGCTCAGAAATGAACCGGGCGGCTTGAGACTGTCCCGTATCCAAGTATTGCTTCACGGCTCTGGTGATGAGCAAGTAGAGCCAGTTGAACCACTTCAAACCATCATTGTCCGCAAGCGCTGCATCCAGTCGTCGCAGCTCAGCTATCACTCCAGAAACGTCCCGTGGCGGAGCTCCAGATAGGATCGCGAGGACCTGAGGATCACTTGGAAACATTGGCCGTTATTATACTTATTTTGGAAATCGCGGTAGAAGGGCCGCTCACACCGTGCTATGATGCGATGCCAGCGAGGGTAACGATCATGAAACGCAGCTACGTCTACAATGACGACAGGTATTCCGTTCACAAGCCACGCCGTAGCTCATTCCGGGAAAGTGCTCGTAGCGCAGCGATTGCCATGGCTGAGTTCTGGGGCGCTTTGGCTGACGGAGCCGCTGACGCAGTCGCGTCGGCCACGGAGAGCTTTACCGATTCGTGCGAGGGAGGCGCGGGAGCGGAGACGAGCGAACGAGTCCGCGCACGGCCGCGGGAAGGCACGTTTCCTTCAGGGTCGGCTCAGTCGGCTTCCTTTGCTGCAGCCTCCCGCTATTTCGAGGAGATGGCGCGCATTGCCAAGGAGGTCGAGGCCCAAGACCGTGTCCGTTCAGCGAGCGAGGACAACATCGACTATGAGCGCCTGGCGAAAGCAATTGTTCTTGAGATCAACCGGCAGAAAGAACCAACCGTCGAAAACGCCTCCCGCGTCAGTTAGACCGGGATCCGGTGGGGTCCGTCAATTGCAAGCTCCGATTTCGCGTGTGTTCGCATAAGCTGAATGAATTCTTCCAAGCCGGTGCAGTCCGGAAGGAAAACCAGCGCGTTCGCCGACGATCGTGCCCATTCTATTTCCAGAGCCGTCGCGATCGCCAGGGCAGCCGCATTCATCCCATCGCTAACGGCGACCATAGAGGCGTGTGTCCCGTTTTCAGCATTTACGTGCGCGCTAGCCGTAATCTCCACTCGGGTTGGGCGCGAACCGAGCAGGTAAGTCCGAAAGAGTGTACCTGAAAGCGCGATCAGCGCCTTTACTAGCTGTTTCTCTTTGGCGCCCATCCTATGGGTGATTTGTGCCAACTTCGCGACTGTTTTCGTGAATCCACTCGGCACAAATGAAATAACTGTGGAAGACCTTGCCAAGTTGAAGAGGCGAGCAATAACTTCAGAATCCGGTAGGTCGACATAGAGTGCATCACACATGCCCGATGGAAAAATCACTCGTGGCGCTTCGGTCATTGCAGGGATGTACTGCGGCTGGCCATTGGTGTAGACCTTTGCATCCCGCAGCATAAGCGCAGCCATCAACTTTGCTGTACTGCGGCCTGCGCCGGAGACAGGATTTAGCCGAACGCCTACCTCAACCGACCCGTGTTGACCTTTCACAGCATCCGCTGCTGTAAGGGTGCTTAGCCCGGGGAAGAGACCGACACCCAGAAGGATCCGGGCGTCGCTTACCGGTTGCTGAAACTTCGCAATAAACTC
>Ga0210385_10001476_pt1 | contig 14627 bp, 15 predicted proteins | sample IncBWH26OmetaG_FD_160107 | JGI IMG/M metagenome (GOLD analysis project Ga0210385, IMG submission 160107) | Forest soil microbial communities from Barre Woods Harvard Forest LTER site, Petersham, Massachusetts, United States - Inc-BW-H-26-O ...
TCGTCGCCGGCTAGAACGCGCTTGGCGTTGGGGCCGGGCAGGGCGGTCTTGACCTTTGGTCCACTAACAGCGGGTCCGGCAGTCATAGTTTTCGTGGTCATTGGAATCCTCCGTAAGGCAGTGGCCAGTGGTTATTGGCCGGTGGTCGGTAAAAGGCACTCGGACGCGCGGCTCTGGTTCGAGCACGTGAAACCGAGAAAGTCAGGCGGAGGATTTGCTAGTCGCTACCGAAGAGGCTGGGACGCAGGCGCGACGGAAGATTCGCCCGATAGCGCCTTGGACAAACTAGACAGTGTAGCCAGCACTCGGGTAGATGCGAGTTGGGCGGACACGAGTTGGAAACGTTGCGCAGCATTGCTAGCCATCGACATCACTATCACTAAACGCCATTATAGCTTGAGGCGATGCAGTGGCGTAACCCCCTAAAAATCAGTGGCCAGTAACCAGTGGTCAGTGGCCAGTCAAAGGCAACCCGGGGGCGGCTATCCCGACATTTTCATTTTTACTTCTTCGACACCTTCAATTCCGGATGTACGGCAAGTTTAGAATCTTAGTTCTGTTGGTCCTCGTCTGATATGTTTTAGCTTCCCCGCTTTCTCACTTACATGTCCAGAACTCAGAGCCCAAGCCGGTTTGCGGTGATTCTTGCCTTTGCGCTGGTGTATTTATTTTGGGGGTCGACCTATCTTGCTATCGACATTGCGGTGCAGACGATTCCTCCAGCCCTGATGTGCGGGGTACGGTTTTCGATTGCAGGGGTGGTGATGTTGGCAGTGAGTGCGGCGACGGGACGGCGGGTCTGGTACTCGGCGCGGCAGATCGCGCTGGCTTCGGTGGTCGGGATTTTGCTGCTCATGGGTGGGAACCTGACGCTGTCGTGGGCGGAACTTTCTGTGCCTTCGGGGCTGGCGGCTTTGATTATCGCGATCACACCGTTGTGGTTTCTGGTGCTGGATTCATTGTTGCTGGGCGACCATCACATTTCGTGGCGGGGCAAGGCTGGGCTCGGTCTGGGGATGGTTGGGCTGCTCGTTTTGTTCTGGCCGGAGTTGCACTCGAGTTCGGCGCTGGGCCGACGCGAGTTTTGGGCATCGGTCTCGCTGCTGGGAGGATCGTTTTCCTGGGCGCTGGGATCGGTGCTGTCGAAGCGCTGGCAGTCCGGGATGGATGTGTTCAGCGCGACCGGATGGCAGGTCACGGCGGCGGGCGCGGCCAACTTGTTGTTTGCCCTGGTCGTGGGAGATTTCGCGCACGCTCGCTGGACAGCGCGCGGCGTGAGCGCGGTGCTGTATCTGGTGGTGTGCGGATCGTGGATCGGATACACGGCTTATATATGGTTGCTAGAGCATGTGCCTACTTCGAAAGTTTCGACCTACGCTTATGTGAATCCGGTAGTCGCGGTTTTTCTGGGATGGTTGGTGCTGCACGAGCGCGTGGACCGCTTCATTGTTATGGGGAGTGTGATCGTAGTGATGTCGGTGATTCTGGTGACTAGCGCTAAGGTGAAAGAGAGGACCGTCGCCGAGGAACTGCCGACGGTGGAGGCAATATAGCAGTGGTCAGTGGTCAGTGACTAGTGATCAGTGATCAAGTTTCTTAGGTGGGGTCTCGATCTATTTTGAGGCTTTTTCGTCTTCCTCTTCACTCTCGTTCAACAAATCTACGACGTGGCCGCGGATGGCGAAGGTTTGTTTGGGCGCGCCTGCGGGCTCGAAGGTTATGCGGGCGGGAGTTCGTTGCCAAGCTGGTGCGGGGCAGGCGGAGTCGGCCGGGGCATCTTTCGTTTCTTTGTCGATGATGTTCTCGCCCTCGATAGGCTTCTTGAGAATGGGCTTGCGGCGGTTGATTTGGGCTACGACTGCGTAAACTTTTTTGCTGTCATCGGAGACTCCGCAGTAAGCCGCGTAATCGCGGTACCAACTGGCGGCGGAGTAGAAGACGTCAAAGTCGGGCAGATTGAGGAGCGAGATGTGCCCGGTCGCGCGATCGACGAGAAGCCATCCGCCGGGCTGCCATTGCCAGTGGGGCGGGGACGTTGATTCTTGGGGAAGGCTGTCATTGACGCGGAAAGCGCGGCGCACTACGAAGAGGCGATCGGTTACGTCGTGAGTGGGGCCTAGCGTGAACTCCTTGACGTGGGTGTCAACGACAAGAGGGCGGACTTTCATAGTAAGCGGTTTCTCGTCGGCTGCACCGTCTCCGGTCTCGGGGAACCACTGCACCGCAGTCCATTTGCCGAAAGTGATGACGTGGGTTTTGGTCGCGGCGACGGCGCTCGCTGGGGTGACGAAGATGGAGAGCGCCAGCGCTATGCGGAGATGGCATTGGAAGAAGCGGAGCATGGCCGAGGTTAAGCAGGAAACAGGCGGGAGGACAAGGTCAGAGGTCACAAATCGCGCGTGAATTTCGATATTGGGTTCCGAAGTGGGAGGAGAGGCTAACCAATCGAGGCACGATTGATTGGCTGTTGAGTAATGCGTGCGCGCAATTGAGGGTGAGATTGCAGTAGAATTGATGGAAAGAGCAAGTGCGCAATGATTTTCCCCCGTGATTTCCGTCCGGCTGTGAGTGTTGAGGGCCGGACAACTTCCCAGCGAGAACCGGCTTCTGATTTAAGCATGAGTGGGTTATGGACGGGGCGGCGTGTGCCCCGGATTCTGGTGGTCGACGACCATCCTACTATTACGGGGCTGATGAGCCAGTTGCTCGCCCAACGCGGCTATGACGTGGTGACGGCGAGCGATGCGGAAGAAGCAGCGGCGGAGGTACGGCGGCAGGCGCCTGATCTGATTCTGTCGGATGTGAGGATGCCGGGGAAGTCGGGCTATGAATTATGCCGGGAACTCAAAGGGGATCCGGCGACGCGTCTGATTCCTTTTGTGCTGATCACGGGACTGAGCGACAGCACCGACAAGGTGCGGGGAATTGAAGCTGGAGCCGATGACTTTCTGAACAAACCGGTGCTGGCGGAGGAGTTGACAGCGCGGGTGAAGTCGCTGCTGCGAGTGAAGGAATTTACCGATGAGTTGGAGACAGCGGATTCCGTGCTGTGCACGCTGGGTCTGATTGTGGAGGGACGCGACCCTTATACCGAGGGGCACTGCGAACGGCTGGCGGCGCGGGCTGCGGATTTGGGACGACACCTGGGACTGGACGAAGATTCGATTGTGGCGCTGCGGCGCGGGGGATTTCTGCACGATCTGGGCAAGATCGCAGTGCCGGATGACATTCTGAAAAAAGGCAGCGACCTGACGCTTCAGGAGTGGGCGATCATGAAGCAGCATCCGGTGACGGGGGAAAATATCTGCAAGCCGCTGAAGTCTTTGCGGCTGGTGCTGCCGATCATCCGGCATCATCATGAGCATGCGGATGGGTCGGGGTATCCGGATGGGTTGCGGGCGAGCGAGATTCCGCTGCTGCCGCGGGTTTTGCAGGTGGTGGACGTATACGATGCGCTGCGCACGGCGCGGCCTTACAAGCCGTCGCTGTCGCATGATGACGCAGCGCAAACCATGCGCGTAGAAGCCCGCCAGGGCTTGTGGGACGCTGAACTGGTGAATGAGTTTTTCGGCATGCTGGTGGACAAACGCACCGTCGCTTAGGACGGCAGTTGTCAGTTCCCAGCAATTGGACACGGGATTTCGGTTCTCTGTGTCCTCAACCGGCTCTTTACGACGTACAATTGCGCAGCCTTTTCCTGAGGCGTGCACAGGTTCATGGACATTGCTTACAGCATCGTTATTCCTGCCTATAACGAAGGCGCGCGGCTGGCCGCTACCCTGGAGAAGGTGCTGGGATATTTGCGCGAACAGGGATGGAGTGCGGAAGTGATTGTGGTGAATGATGGATCGCGCGATAACACGGCGGACCTAGTGCGCGGGTTTGCGGAGAGGAATCCGATGTTGCGGCTGGTGGAGAATCCGGGGAACCGCGGCAAGGGCTATGCGGTGCGCAATGGGATGCTGAATGCACGGGGCGACGTGGTGGTGTTCAGCGATGCGGATCTGTCTTCGCCGATTGAAGAGATGCCGAAGTTGCTGGCGGCATTGGCCGGGGGCGCGGACATCGCTATTGGTTCGCGATGGCTGCGGGCGGAATTGCAAACGCGGCGGCAATCGCTGCACCGGCAACTTTTTGGAAGAGTCTTCAACTTGTTGCTGCGGATTATTCTGGGGCTGCAGTTCAAAGACACGCAATGCGGCTTCAAAGCTTTCACGCGGCGGGCTGCACAGACGATTTTTCCGCTGGAACGCATCGAGCGCTGGGGTTTTGATCCGGAGATTCTTTTTCTGGCGCGCAAGTTTGGATTTCGCGTGGAGGAAGTACCGGTGTGCTGGGGACACAGCGGAGATACACGGATTCATCCGGTGATGGATGGGGCGCGCATGTTTTGGGAGATGCTGCGGATTCGCTGGTATGACTTGACGGGGAAATATGATGTCGGCTCGGCGGCGGGAGCGCAGCCCGTTAAAACAGCGCCGGGAGGACCTGCGCCGAGAGTTTGAGTCAGGCTGACTTGCGTTTCGCGGACGCAGCCAATTCCTTCACAGCTTCAACAACCTGATGTCCCATCTCGGAAGTTGAGGTTGGCGTTTGCGCAGCACGGACCAGGTCGGCGGTGCAATAGCCTTGATTCAGCACCTTGCCGACGGCATTCTCGATGCAGGCCGCTTCCTGGTCGAGTTGAAAAGAATGGCGCAGCAAGAGCGCGGCAGAAAGAATTGCGCCGAGCGGATTTGCGATTCCTTTGCCGGCGATGTCTGGTGCTGAGCCATGGACAGGCTCGTACACGCCGACCGGACCCCCGATGCTGGCTGAGGCTAGCAGGCCTAGCGATCCTACTACTCCACCAGCCTGGTCGGAGAGAATGTCGCCGAACATGTTTTCGGTGAGTATTACGTCGAAATCTTTTGGGCGCTGCACCAGCGACATGGCGGCGGAATCTACATACATGTGGGAGAGTTGCACTCCCGGATAATCTTTCGCGCAGCGGGTGACGACTTCGCGCCATAGGCGGGAACACTCGAGAACGTTGGCTTTGTCGACGGAGAGAACTTTCTGGCGGCGCTTTGCTGCGAGGTCAAAGGCAACGCGGGCGATACGCTCGATGGCTGGTTCGCCGTACGTCATGGTGTTGGTGGCGACGCGTGTCCCTGGTGCGCCTGCGATGGAACGCGGTTCTCCGAAATAGAGGCCTCCCAGTAACTCGCGGACAATCATTATGTCGGTGCCGCGTACTAGATCGGCGCGCAGTGGAGAACAATCTTCGAGGGCGGGGAAACAGATCGCCGGACGCAGATTCGCATAGGCGCCTAGTTCGCGGCGCAGGCGGAGGAGTCCGGCTTCGGGGCGAAGGTGCTGGGGATAGTGGTCGAAGGCGGGACTGCCTACGGCGCCGAGCAGGACCGCGGAAGACGACAAGCATGCCTGGATCGTGTCTGCGGGAAGAGGATCATTCACCGCAGATAGTGCGGCGCCGCCAATGTTTTTTCTTTGGAGCTGGAGCTGGTGGCCGAATGCGTCGGCAACCGCCTGCAGAACTTGCACCGCTTGCTCGGTGACTTCGGGGCCGATGCCGTCGCCGGGGAGGATGGTTAGGTTGAGTAGCATGCGGGGATTAGTTTAATGGAAAGTGGTTACGGCGTGCAGGCCGGACTTCGCCCGAGGGACAGCCTAGGCCGGCTGTCCCCGGATAAACTTTTCCGGAGGTGCCGAAGATACTGCTATACGCCCCAAAGATAATCTTCCTGCTGCTGATCGTGGTGGTGCTCGGGAGCGACGGGCACACCGAAGGCGTTAGGTTGGGGCGCCATCGGGAATGGCCGGACTGGTTCGGGGTTGGTTGCGCTGGCAGCGGCCGCGACGGGTGTTTGAAGCGGTTCGAAAAGTGGAGTGGCCGATCCAGCGGGCTTGTGCGTGTCGCGGATTAACTCGAGGAGATGGTGATCCTCGACGTGCTTGATTTTATCTGCGAGGCGCACGAAGCGACGATAGATGTCATCGAGGGCGCGGCGGTCGAACTGGTAGCCGAGTTGTTCGCAGCGTATGGCAAGGGCGTGACGGCCGGAGTGCTTGCCCAGCACGAGTTTAGAATCGGGCACGCCGACGGATTGCGGCGTCATGATTTCGTAGGTCAACGGATTCTTGAGAACGCCATCCTGGTGGATGCCGGCTTCGTGAGCGAAGGCGTTGCGTCCGATGATGGCCTTGTTGGGCTGCACGGGGACGCCGGTGATCTCGCTGAGCAACTGGCTGGCAGGAAACAGATGTTCGGCGGCGATGGCCGTTTCGTACGGATAGCGATCGCGACGAACCCGCATGGCCATGACGATCTCTTCGAGCGACGCGTTGCCTGCGCGCTCGCCAATGCCATTGATGGTGCATTCGACCTGGCGGGCCCCAGCGGTGATGGCCGCCATGGTATTGGCGACAGCCATGCCGAGATCGTTGTGGCAATGGGCAGAGATAGTGACGTTCTCGATTCCCTTGACGCGGCGGCGGATGGTTGCGATCAGCTCGCCGAACTCGGCGGGTACGGTGAAGCCAACGGTATCCGGAATATTGAGCGTGGTGGCGCCGGCTGCGACAACGGCATCGAGCACCTGGCAGAGAAATTCAGGGTCGGTGCGCGTGGCGTCTTCGGGGGAAAATTCGACGTCAGGGCAAAGCGACCTGGCGAAGGCCACGGCTTCGCGGGCCTGGGCGAGGCATTCGTCGCGACTGATGCGCAGCTTGTACTTCAGGTGAATGTCAGAAGTCGCCAGGAAGACATGGATGCGCGGGTGGGCGGCGTCTCGCAGAGCTTCCCAGGCGCGCTCGATATCGGGGCGGCAGGCGCGGCATAATCCCGCAATAATGGGACGGCGAATGACGGCGGCGATGGCCTTCACGGCTTCAAAGTCGCCGTCGGAGGCGATGGGAAATCCGGCCTCGATCACATCGACACCGAGACGGTCGAGTTGGTGCGCCAGGCGCAATTTCTCCTGGTGGTTCATGCTGCAACCAGGGGACTGCTCTCCGTCACGCAGGGTGGTGTCGAAAACTCTGATTTGGACCTGGTCTGTGGCCATGGGGTCGTTATGCCGCTGTGAGTCTTTATCGTACGAGGAAATGCGGTTGAAGCGAAACTTATAATTCTTCAGTGATCATTAGTTATTCTTCTATGATAAGATTTGCTAATGATTGTTGAAGTTGGCATAAGGGGATGGTAAATGGAACTTTCGCAGCTGGAAGTCTTTCTGGCGGTGGCGCGGGAGCACCGGTTCTCGCGGGCGGCGGAGAAGCTGCACCGCACCCAGTCGGCCGTGAGCCAAACCATCCGCAAGCTGGAGGATGAACTGGGCGAGGCTCTGCTCGACCGCTCCTCGCGGGAAGGAGTTCTAACTGACGCAGGGCAAGTGCTGTATGAATACGCCGAAAAACTGCTGAATCTGCGGCACGACGCGCATGAATCTCTGGCTTCGCTGCGGGAGTTGCAGAAGGGCAAGCTGGTGATCGCGGCCAATGAGTTCACGGCGCTTTATCTGCTGCCGGTGCTGGCGGAGTTCAGGCGGCTGCATCCCATGATCAAGATCACGGTGCAGCGAGCGCTGGGCAGCCGCATTCCGGACGATGTGTTGCAGCACAGTGCGGAGCTTGGGGTGCTGTCTTACAAGCCCGAGGAGCCGCGGCTGCACTCGGTGGTGACATACCTGGATGAGCTGGTGCTCGTGGTGCCGCCAAAGCATCCGCTGGCCTCGGCGCGGGAGGTGAGCATCCGGCAGCTCGGGGCAGAATCGTTTGTCGCGCATATTGTTTCGTCGCCCTACCGCGAGAAAGTTCTGCAGACATTCGAAAAGCACAAAACGCCGCTGCACATGGGGCTTGAACTGCCGACGTTGCAGGCGATCAAACAATTCGTGGCTATGGGAAATGGAGTCGCGTTCATGCCGGAGATCAGCGTGGAGGCGGAATTGGCGCGGGGAGAGCTGGTGCGGATTCCGGTGAGGGAACTGCGGGTGCAACGGAAGCTGCGCCTGATCTACCGCAAGGAAGCGGGACTTTCCCATGCGGCGCGGGCGCTTCTGAAAGTAGCCGAGGCGGTGGCGCTGGAGCGGGCCGGGCGGTATCGATTTCAGCGGGAGAGTTAAAGGAAGCGAGCCAAACGCGCCCTTCGACGGGCAAAGAACGCCCGCCTCAGGATGACAATCAGAAATCCAAACCGGGCATGTATGCTTGAGCCGAGGCGAATCAGCAGTCGGCGCAGGCTTCGGCGGGCTGGAACGCTGCTAGAGCTTCGGGCACACTGGGGTGAATTTCGAGGACTGAATCCAGGTTCGTAAGATCCAGAAGTTCGCGCACGAGTGGGCTGGGACTGGCACACTTCAAGTCCGCGTTCTGGGAACGCGCCCAAGTATAGAGGAAAGCCAATTCGCCGATGCCGGCGCTATCGATGGAGCTGACACCGCTGAGATCAAGAACGACTTTGCCACCGTTTTCGAGGATTTCACCAACCAGGCGCGACAGGGCTGCGGCCTCGTCACGATAGACGATGCGCCCCTGGCAGTGAACAACCATAACGTCGCCGCGATTGCGAGTTTCCAGACTGAGTTTCAAGGCCAACTCCTTATCTTGCGTACCAAAGGCAGCCAACGAGTACGGCTGCGGCCATGCTTGCCAATTGTTGTCCGTGGGTTCCATGCTAATAGATAGACGAGCGGCGAGGGGTTTCGGAATCATGAAAAGAGTGTAATTTTTGAGCAAAACGTCCCAGTCCTGCACCGCAGAATTTTGAGGGACTGGGGGCATCCTAGCTCTCCGTTACAGAGCATCTAAGGAGAGGCCTAACGAATTTCGCGCATTCAGGTAGAATTTGCTGCTGGCATAAATGCCTTGGAGGACTCATTTTCGTGTCAAAAACCGCAGCCGTGGTTCTGGCGTTCCTGAGCTTGATGCTGTTCCCAACCCTATCCAAAGCACAACAGTCCGGCGGAGATCATAGCGGCGGGGGACTGCTCCCGAGTGGAAATGTGTATGTCGGAGCCGCTTATGCCGATAACGTGGATGTGGTAAACCGCTTAACATTCAGGGGATGGAATGCGTCCTTTGAGGACTACGCTCTGCGCCGCTTCTCCTTCCTGAGCTTCGTGGCGGATGGAAGCGGCTTCTATCGGCAGGGGGTGCAGCAATATAACCTTCTGATTGGGCCGCGAGTTTCCATGCAGTATGGAAAGTGGCGCCCGTTCGTGCATCTGCTGGGCGGGATACAACGAACATCTTCAGGCGGCACGACGCGTTATCCGGTTGAGGAAGACCTTGGCGGCGGCGTAGACCGCAAGTTTCAGCTTCTGTTCCTTAAAAACTTTTCATGGCGGCTGCAGTTCGATTACAGCCGCACCCACTTCTTGAGCGCGACGCAGAACGACTTCCGGGGATCGGCCGGGCTGGTCTGGCGCTTCTGAGAGAGAACGCGCCGCTGGCCCTGCAGACCTGTAGTTGACGATTTTCCATTCGCTGGCATCTAACTTTTCCGCGACTTTGTAATTCGGCCAGGGTTATAGGGCTGAGGTTAGGATGGCTATGCGGAAAATCGGATTGATTGTTCTTGCACTGATACTGTTCGCGGGTCTGGCAAGCGCTCAGGTTCCGACCAGCGTTAATGTCTTCTTCGGCTACTCTTACTACAATGCGAGCGCTTTGCCGGTTGAGACAGGCCGCTCGAATCTGAATGGGTGGGAGGGGACCTTTGAGGGCAAGATCATACCCTGGGTCGGCATGGTGGCTGACTTCAGCGAACATTATGGTAACGCTTCCATCTGTATTCCACCTGTACAGCCGGCGGGTTCCGGGCCGGGGCAGATTAGCTGTCAGAACGTGATCTCCCACGAGCAGAACTTCCTCTTCGGGCCTCGAGTGTCCATCTCTGTACGGAAATTCCGGCCATTCGCGCAGGCACTGTTCGGAGGCGGGCACGTGAATACTAGTGGGTTTGGCTCCAATACTTCGTTTGCGACCGCGCTCGGCGGCGGGCTCGATTACAAAATTATTCGCCCCGTCGCGTGGCGCTTTCAGGGAGACTACGTACAGACGCGTTTCTTTGGAGCGACACAAAACAATGTGCGGCTGTCGACGGGAATTGTGCTTCGCTTCTGAAGAAAAGCCGGAAGCGCCGTCAGGGCGAACGCGAAAACAGGATCCAGCTGGTTGGCTGGATCCCGCTTTGTGTGGCCACCAAGAAACGCTGTGACCAAAACCGGTGAGTCCGGGGCCTAGGTCTGCCAGTATTTGTGATCCCGCAGAAAGTAGTTTTCGTTCCAGTAGTTCATCGCGGTTTTCAGGAATAGCCAGCCCACGCGCCAATGCCCCATCTTCTGGAAGCGGCGGTTGGTGGTATAGACGCCGCCGCGGACGATGCCGAAGCGTTTCCGCTCGACTTGCTGGCTGAGCAGGTAGTCCTCGGCGAAGAGAACCTGTTCGTGGAATCCGCCGAGTTCGTGAAACTTCTTCAGATCGAACAGCATGAACATGCCTGTGGCGAAGGGATGATGGAGTTGCGAGAGGTACTGGAAGAAATCGTTGCCTGCGTAGAACAGCTTGTCAACCCAGCTGCCGCCCCGGCAGAGGATGTTTGTAGTTACGCAATGAAGCTGCTTGCGATGGGCGAGTTCGACGGCACGGCGCACCAACGAAGGATGCGCGAGATCGATATCGGCATCGAGAAAGAGAACGTAGGTGCTCTCGGCCCGGGCCGCGCCGAGGTTGCGACCGACTGAGGGCATTCCCCCGCGGATCACGCTGACGTTCAGGCGGTCGCGGAAGCCGAGAACAATTTCTGGAGTGCCGTCCGTGGAGTTGGCGTCAGCGACCAACACTCTCGTACTCGACATCTTCGAGTAGTCCTGCTTGGTCAGCGAAGTCAGCAGATTCGGAATCAGCTTGGCTTCGTTCCTGGCTGGAATCACGATCGTCAGCTCGCTCTGTGTATTCGTGCTCGTTAAACTCATGCTCGTCAAATTCATGGATGCGAACCCCCTGTTCGTCAACGGTGAGATAAGTCAGGCGGGAACCGACCCAGCCGCCTGAGTTGTAGTAGTGAATGCCATCCTGCTCGACGTGGGCGGCCTCGTGAGTGTGGCCGCAGAAAATACGCCCGGCCTGGTGCTGGCGCGCGTAGTGCAGCGCTCCCGCGGATACTTTCGACGACATGCGGAGCCAGCGCGTGTTCAGCCGGTCAATCAGCCGAACGATCGGCTTGCTCTTGAAATCGAGTTTCTGCAGTTGCAGATAAAGCGATGTGCCTACTGTGCTGAGCTTGACATTGCTCACCTGGAAGCCATCGAATTGATGGCCGTGGATCGCGATGTGGCGGAGTCCGTCGTACTGCCAAGTGTAGTGCTGGTAGACGCGGACGCCCACCAGGTGCGACATGATGTTGGTGAGCCCGTGGTCGTGATTGCCTTCCACCCAAACGACCTCGATATTGCGCTTGGGATTCGAGAGCTTGCGAATGTAGCCGAGGAACTTCCAGTGGTCCTTGGTGAGGCGGGCGAAGTTGAGGTCGGCAAAAATGTCACCCAGCAGGATCAAACGCTGAAACCGGTTTTCCTTGAGCACGCGCGTGGCTTCGCGGGCATGGCTGGTCTCTGCACCGAGGTGCAGGTCAGAAAGGATCAGCGTGTTGTAGCTATGCAGATCCACAATTTAGTTGTAGCAAGCGAATGTTAAGGGCTGATGAAATATGCATCAAAATCGGTGCAGTCATCACTCAAAGGTAACGTGTGAGTAAACAAAGGGTTTAGGGGCGAATGGACGCGAAATGTTTCAGTCGTGTGAATGACGCCGTGAGTTTCACGTAGACTGAATTCCTTTGAAAACCATCGGACACATCCTGGCGAAGTACACGGCGTGGATTCTGCATTTGCTGACGCCGCTGGGAATTTGGGGCGTGTTCGCGATCGCTTTTGCAGATTCCGCGCTGCTGGGCATGCCGGTCGACGCGATTGTGGCGTTTTATGTGTACAAGGATCACCGGCAGTTGCTGTTCTACGTGGTCATGGCTTCGCTTGGTTCGGCGCTGGGCAGCATTCCGCTTTATGTCATTGGGTATCTGGGCGGTGAGAAGGTTTTGCGCAGACGGATTTCAGAAGAGCGTTTTCAGCAGATTCACCGTTCGTTTGAGCAGCACGAATTCTGGGCGCTGATGTTTCCTGGAATGCTGCCGCCGCCGATGCCGTTCAAGATCTTTGTGCTAGGGGCAGCGGTGTTTGAGATGCGGTTCCGCGACTTTATGGCGGCCATCTTCGCGGGAAGATTTGTGCGCTTTCTCGTGCTCTCGCTGCTGACTCTCTGGTTCGGGCCGCAGATTGTTGGGTTGGTGGGAGCGCTGTTCCGGCAACACTTTTATTGGGTGCTGGCGGTAGTTGTGCTGGGAGGGTTGATTTGGCTGCTGCGGTGGAGGAGCAAAAGACCGAGAGCGGCGAACTAGCCCGGCGCTGCCACGCGTCACTGCGCTAGCTGGACCCTCCGGCTTCGCTCAGGGCAGGCTCGCGAGGCGCCTGTCCCCGCATTCATTCTGTGCGCAATTTCTAGGCGGCGGCGATGTGGTCGCCGGATGATCTGTGCATCCAGCCGGAGAGCGCGTGCAGGAAAACTGGAGTTCCGAAAAACGCGATCGAGAAGAACAGGTCGCTCTCGACTGTGCCGCGGAAGAATGGGAGCCCGGCAGCGTAGGACATCATCACGCCGTGGAAAGTTCTGGGATACATATCGGTATAGGCGGCCCACGCTGCGAAATTACTGATCAGGAAGAACGAAATTGAGCTGGTGAGCGCGGCGCCTACCACGCGGACAGGACCGGACTTCTCGCGCAGGTTGGTGCCGAGCCAGAGAATTGCCGCGTACCAGGCGAAGGTGACGAGATGGTCCCAAGTCAACGGGTACGAATAGATGAACTTGGTAAGGACCACGTCGGTCGCCGCCAGCAACACCAGCGGAATCCACAGCTGACGCCGGGAACCACGGGCTCCGAAGAACAGCAGCGACGCCGCCAGCGGAGTGAAGTGCCAGGCATGGGGCAGGACATTCAACGGTCCCATGAACGGCAAGAAACGAACGAAGATGGCGAGTAGGACAAATAGATAAGGCAGCATGAGCACCTCAGAATCATCATTCTCGGCGCGGCAAGGCGGGTACGTCAAGCGCCCGCCCCGCGGGGTCATCGCCCGAAGAGGCTTCGGTGCGCGAAGGGGACAGCCGGGGCCGGCTGTCCCCACATGAACCCGGTGGATTCCATTAGTGTGGCTCGGGCACGACGACTTGCTGTTTGCCTGAACCGTAGACATCGCCGACCACGCGGAGATTCCGGTCAAGTTCGACTTCTGCACCAAGAATATTCGAAGATTCGCTCCGAGGGCGGCCGAGAAAGTGTCTGACGAAGTTCACAAGCCGTGTTAACAGGCCTGGAGTCTGTACGAAGCGCAAATCCTGAAAGGTCACGATGTAGTTCCCTTGCGGCGAATCTAGCGCCTCTGTTTCGGTGATCGGATACTGCGCCCAGTCGAGGTACACGCGACCTAGATAAGATCTTTTCGCAGCTAACGTGACCGGCGTTTCTTCGGGCTTGTAGCGAATGTCGAGATGGTCGTCGGGGTCGACTTCCGGTCCCAGAGAATTTACCGGAGCGAGCGCGAAAAAAGCTGGAGTCTCCACCACGCCGTACCACTGAAACGGATCAGCCAGCGAAGGATAGGCTGAAACGCGCAACGGGTCCACGCCTTGATAAGTGCGGGCAGCGAGGGCATTGACCGCGCGGCGATGCTCAAAGTCGCGCAGGCCCCAGAGCAAGACCACGCCGGCCAACGCGAGGGTTGCTGCGACGCGGCCTTTCGGTCCGTGGGGCCGAGCGCCGATTTCCTGGTCGATCAGCGAGAAGAACGACGGAACAATCAGGCCGAGGAGCAAGAATCCGAACATGATGGGCTCGAAGATGAAGACAATGTCCCAGGAGTACCACTTTTCGGAAAATGGCCAGAAGGGGCGAACGCCGTAGTTATTGGTGAAGTCGAGCAGAATGTGGCTGAGACCGGCAAGGCAGGCATAGAAGTAGAGCAATCCCCAGCGCGGTGGGAGGTTGGGATTTTTTACTTTGCGCCCGCGCAAGCGCCAGATCAGATAGACGAAGCCGACTACCGCGGCGGCGTCGAGCGGAACTCCGAGGAAGGAGTGAGTGAAGCCGCGATGATGCGCAAAGCCGAAGGCTGGGCCGCCGAAGCGGCTGAGAACATCCAGATCGGGAGCCTCTGCGGCGAGCGCCAATACCGCCGTAGCCAGCGCTGTCTTGCGGTTCAGGCCAGCGCGGCCCATGCAGGCTCCGGTCAGGAAATGGGTGATAGGTTCCAAGTGGTCTTTCCAAGAGGTCTAGGGATTCTATTTGGCTGGGCCGGCAAATGCCAACCGCAGTAAGAATTAGCGTGAAGGTGCCAACAAAGTGAGAGCGTCTGGAACCACGGTGATTTCGGCGGGCAGCGTGCCCACTAATTCGCCGTCGGCCTCAACAAAGACTTTCGGCCGCGCCACGTTATCCGTGGGGGCTGAGGCAAGCAGATATTGGCATGAGACTCGGCCGCTGGTAGCCAGATCAATGCCCGGAC
>Ga0210385_10001477_pt1 | contig 14601 bp, 12 predicted proteins | sample IncBWH26OmetaG_FD_160107 | JGI IMG/M metagenome (GOLD analysis project Ga0210385, IMG submission 160107) | Forest soil microbial communities from Barre Woods Harvard Forest LTER site, Petersham, Massachusetts, United States - Inc-BW-H-26-O ...
ACGCTCGGCTTTATGGTTTAGAGCATTCCCGCTCGGCCGGCCAATTCGATTCCGCATGGTCCGAACTGCAGGCAGCCGTCAATGCCGCCGGCCCCGGCGGCCTGCTGCTCGGTGCTTCAGGCTCGCAGCTCCTCTTGGACGGAGTACCACTGGAATCCAGTCCTGCCGAACGCAGTTTCGCCGATTTCCTCAATGCCTCCGGAGTCGCCAGCATCGGTTTCCTTTCCCGCGTTGAACGCGAAGAATTCTCTAATCTTGTGAAGTGCTTCATGGATACCGGCCCGAAGGCAGGGACTCTTTCCGATCGGCTTGCCGTCTTTTTCGCCCATCGCACCCACTCCGGCATCCGGGTGAACGAAATTCGCTTCGTTGCGGAAGACTCCGGCTTTTCCGACGCGCGCGTCGCCGCCACCCTCACTGCCAAGACCCTCGGCGCCGACGCCGACCGCATCCAGGAATGGTTCCGCAGCCCCGAAAAAATGATCCAGCTGATCGCCGCAGCCGAAGGTGAACACGGTGGCCCAGGCGTGCCCGGATCCGGCGGTGGTGCTGGAACAGTGCCCGGCTCGTTCTACGCGGGCGGAAGCGGCGCAGGTGCAGGAGCTGGCACAGGCTCTAGCGCGGCATTCGACGCAAGCTCTGGTGCAGTCGCCGGCGGTTCAGGTTTTGGCGCGGGAACTTTTGGAGCAGCGGCAGCATTTGGGTCCGGTTCTGGAACTGGCCCAGGCCTAGGGGGCGTCTCCGGCTTGGCCGGCGGAATCGGCCAACTTGAAGAAGCCGAGCTGCACAGCCTGCTGAGATTGCTCGCGCAGTTTGGCGAAGCTCAGTCGGCCAAAAATCCTGACCTCGACCCACTGTCGTGGCGGCTAAAAATTTCGGCTCTCCCGCAAAATGCGCAAGTGACTCTGCAGCAGGCTCTCGCCACCGTCGCCGCGCAATCTCCCAACGCGAAAATGGACGAGAGCACCATGCTGCGCCTCGCTGAAGATCTCGCCATCCGATTCGCCATTGATCGCTTCCAGCGCGGCGAAGTGAAAGTCAACGCGGTCCGCCAGATGCTCGACCGCATGGGCAACGAACTCAGCACCCTTCGCAAATTGCTAAAGTCGCGCGAAGAAAAAATGGCCCACGCCGGCATGTCGATGGAATCGCATGCCGACGTGCTCGATCGCCAGTTCTGGGCCGCCGTCCCCGACTCCGGCAAGAAAACCGTATTGATGTCTTCCGAAGCTTGGTGCATTCCGCCGCGCAACGTCCAACAGTACGTGGAAGAGCTCATGGGACGCGGCGAATCAGACGCCGCCGGTGACATCCTGTTGCACTACGCATCCTGCGTCGGCAATGCCGACGCCGAGGCCCGCAAGAAAGCCGCGATCGGCCTGGGGCAGCTCGCCGAACTCTACAGCAAAGCCGCCAGCCAGCGTCTGCAAGACACCATCTCCAAAATCGGCGTCGCCATGGCCGCGGAAAAAGACACTGAGCTGCAAACACTTCTCAGTGCCGCCTTTGTCCGCCTCAGCCAGGAATCCGCCGCGCGCCGTTACTATCGCGCCGTGCAACAAGCTCTCGATTCGCTCGCCGACCTGGAAGGGTCGCGTCCTAGTTGGGTGCAAACTTTGCGCCCGCGCATCGGCGTGGATAATCGCATTCCCGAATTCATCGAAGAGGCCATGGTCGCCGATGCTATGCCGGACGGCTTGGTCGGCGTGCTGATGCGCGTGCCGCAAAGTGCGGCCGAACACCTCGCCGTGCGCCTCGCGCGAACCTCGCGCCGCACTGAACGCGAGAGTGTCGTTCATCTCGCTAAAGCCGTGGGCGCTCCATGCGTGCGTTACCTGAAGGAATCGCTGAAGAACGACGCGCCGGCGAAAGCCGCTACAGTAATCGGTCTGCTCAGCCGCCTCGATCCTGCATCCGTGGACGAACTCCTGCCCCGTCGCCTTCGCGATGGCGGCCGGGGCTTTCATGACGCCGTTGTGCGCCAGCTTTCCACTGCCGGAGCTCCCGAGCGCGGAAAGCTTCTCTCCGATTCGCTGGAAATGTTCGACGTCATGATCGTTCCGCTCGCGCTCGACGAAATCGGCATGTGCGGCGACCCCGAAACCGCATCCAAGCTCTTGCGCCTTGCTGAAGGCGAAATAATGCCGCAAGGCCCCGAATACCTGCGCGTGAAGGCCATCGAAGCGCTAGGCCGCATGCGCGCTTCAGCCGCCGCCGGACACCTGCGCCGTTTTGTCGAAGAGCGTAAAACTTTCGGCTGGGTGTATCCCGACGAGATTCGCATGGCCGCGGCGCAAGCGCTCGTCAAGCTCGATCCCGCATGGATTCAGGAATTCCTGCCGCAATCCGGCTTGGACGCCAGAGTTTTTCAGCTCGCGCCGCTCGATCCGATCCCCGAGCGCGATTTCGTGCGTCACCGCCGCTATCGTCGCGTGCGCCTGCCGCGCAACGTTCCAGCCGTCGTCACCTCGGCAAAGGGAAAGTATTCGTCCGCGATCAGCGTCCTCAGCCTGGATGGCGGCCTGCTAAGCGGTGAACTGCAACTTCCCGTAGGCACCGAAGCCACACTAAAAATCCCCGCGGGCCTGCGTTCCATCAGCATGCAGGCGGTTGTGCGCTTCGTACGCTCGCACCAGGCCGGATTCGAAATGGTCGGCATGAACCTGGAAGATCGCGCCAAGCTTCGCCGCCTGCTTGTTTCTCTTGGCGGCAACGATATCCCCGGCGCAGCGGCCGCTCCGGGTGGCAGTCTTCTCGACGACTAACCCGCGCATCTTTTCTGCTCCACTCGCGCGACTCTACGTTTTCCAAAAACCCAACCACTCGAGCATCGTCTGGCCTAAATTATTCTGGTAAGCTCCCCCCGCCGGATAGAATGTCCGGCCCAGGGGCTTCCGCTGGTACGCCCGCAAGGGAGGAATTCAGTCGTGTTAAGCGCAACTCAAAGTATTCTCATCGTCCTGCTTTGCGTGCTGCTCGCCCTCACCTTTTTATTGCTGATGCGCCGCTTCTGGCCCACCAGCCAGCGCCGCGAACACAACGAAATCATCGGCTGGCAAGTCAGCGTCCTGGGCACCACCTACGCCGTGATTATGGGCTTCATGCTCTACGCCGTTTGGACCGACTACAATGCCGCCGAAATGACCGCCGACGCTGAAGCCAATTGCCTCGTCAACGTGTTTCGCCTTTCCCAGGGCCTCGCTCCCGCCGATCGCGATCAGATTCAGAAGCTATCGCGAGAATATGCCGATGCGATGATCACGGACGAGTGGCCCGCCATGGGTGAAGGAAGCTTAAGCTTGAGCGGACATCGCATTGTTACAGAGCTCTGGGCCACCACGATGCAGGCCAAACCCGCGAGTCTGGGCGAACAAACCAGCTGGAACCACGTTCTGACCGAACTCACCAACATGACGGAACATCGCCGACTGCGCGAATTGCAAAGCAAATCGAAGCTACCCGGAATCCTGTGGACGGTCCTGATCGTGGGTGGAGTGATCACCACGTTGTCTTCCTGCTTATTCGGCACCGACAATTTCAAACTTCACGCCATCCAGGTATTCTCGCTCTCACTTCTCTTGGCGCTCGCCCTGGTCGCCATCGCGGATATTGACCGCCCCTTTCGCGGAGCCGTGCATGTAAACCCCTTGGGATTCGAGCACGCTCGCGACACCTTCACGGAATCCCAAGCCGGATTCAAATGACGGGGCTTCGAGGCACGGACTGAGCGGATGTTGGCAACTCGCCCATCTACGGCTATGATGTGCGCCGTCGCAGACTTCGCGCTGGAAGGATCGATGGAACTCTCGCAGCAGGATCAATGGAAGAAAGAAGCAGGCGACGCCGCCGCGATGCTGGTCGAAGCCGGCATGGTCGTCGGTCTCGGCACTGGCTCCACCGCCAGGTTCGCCATCGCTGCCATTGGACGTAGAGTCGCCACAGAAGGCCTGCGCATACTCGGAATACCCACCTCAGACCGCACGTTGGAGCAAGCCCGCGCCGAAAAAATCCCGCTCACTTCGTTCGCAGACCACACTCAAATTGACCTGACCATTGACGGCGCCGATGAAGTGCTCAGTGGCCCGCTCTACCTTATTAAAGGACACGGCGGCGCGCTGCTCCGCGAGAAGATCGTCGCCTCAGCGAGCAAGCGCATGGCGGTGGTCGCCGACGACACAAAATTAGTTAAATGCCTGGGCGAGCTGGTCTCCGTTCCGGTGGAAGTTGTGCCCTTCGGCTGGCAAGTCACAGCCAGAAGACTGGTCGAACTGGGAGGAAAACCGTCGCTGCGTCTTGGAGACGACCAAAAGCCATACTTGACGGACAGCGGCCACTACATTCTCAATTGTGCTTTCGGCCCGATGAACGACCCCAAGGAAACCGCGCACCATCTCGATCACGTAGTAGGCCTCATCGAACACGGCCTGTTCCTGAAGTTCGCAACTGAAGCGTTTATCGCCGGCCCCAACGGTGTAAAAGTACTGAAGAAGGAAAAGTAAACGCTAAATTTTCAATTCGCTGTGACACCCAAGAATCTTGTCAGAGGTGTCTAGCAACCAGCCACTAATCATTCGCCACTGCATTTTTCCCAAACCGGTTGGTGTCACCCCAAGATTCCGAAGCACAATGGGATCGAAATTTCTGACGCTGTGGCCGTCGGACTGACTTGTTCTAGTTCTTCGAAACACAGCCCTGCGGATAAACCGCATCTAACGCGCCCCACAATGCCTTCAACCCGCGCTCCGCGGCACATAGCACCCCAACCGTATCCACATCCTTCTGTCGCACCAGCCACTCGCGCCAAGCCGTACGATGCCGCACGTCTGCTTCCTCATGCACCGCAAAATAAGCCAGAGCCCGCGGCTCCGTGATCCCGTAAAACCGCCGCAATCCCGAAATTTTCTGGCTCGCAATCTCCGGCACTTGCGCCTCGTATACATAAAACGCTGCCACGGCCTGCGTTGTGGATCCCTGCGCCGCCACTTCATCATAGGTATCCAGCAACGCCGCAACCCCCGGCAACGGCCGCGCATCTTCCAAAGAAGCGTCACTCACTCCTAAGGACTGCGCGAACTGCCGCCATAGCAGCGGGTGCGGCGCGGTAGCGTCCAACTCTTCCGCCAAATTCTCATTCACCAGTGAATTCAAATTCCGGTCGCTCTTCGTGCGCGCCGCCAGCTGCTTCAAATTCTCCGGAAACGATCGCACATGCTGGTAATACTGCTCCGCATAAAGACCAAGCTCCGCCTTGGAAAGCTGTCCTTCCGTCCAAGCCTTATAAAAAGGGTGCTTCAGCAGGTGGTGCTTCGCTACCAACGAATCAAGCGATTCCAGCAGGGTCTTTGGCGCGACGTCGTTCTTGGGCATCCGGGTCTCCTGAGCTCTTAGCGAATAATGGCGGTGGACCAAAACCACGAAATCCTACAGGAATTCGTACCTGAAATCCAGTATTGACACATCCGAGCGGTGCATCAGTTACCGAGCAGTCTCGATCCCTGCGACTGGCGGTCATTGAAGCGCCGAGGGTATTCGCCCCGACGCGAGCCTTTAGCGAGACGTCCCGGCGGAGGATTGTTCCGCCGGGTTCCAGGCTTAACCGCGCAGAATACTCCTCTTGACAAATCAACTGTATGGCTGTACTCATACAGTATGCTCTTCCACGTAAATGCGTCCTCCGGCGTGCCCCTCTACGCGCAGATCGAATCCCAGGTGAAGAACGCTATTGCCGCCGGCGCCCTGCAGCCGCACCAAGCCCTGCCTTCGGTCCGCAATCTGGCCGCTGAACTCGGCATCAATCCCACCACCGCTGCACACGCCTATCAGAACCTGGAGCGCGACGGCGTCATCACTACCGTTCCAGGCGGCGGCACGTATGTCGCGGAAAATGTTCCACGATTTCTCAAGCCGGAGAAACTGCGCCGGCTGCAGCCGTACGCCAGGCAAATTGCGGTCGAGGGCGTGCAACTGCTTCTAACAGAAGAGGACATTCTGAAGCTTGTTCAGGAAGAGCTCGACCGCCTGGGGGTCCGCAAATGAACGACGTTGCCATTCGCACTGAGCATCTGTCGAAGTCTTACGACGGCAACCACGCTGTGCGCGAGATCGCCCTCAAAGTGCCGCGTGGCGCGATCTACGGCTTTCTCGGGCGCAACGGCGCGGGCAAGACGACCACGATCAAAATGCTCCTTGGTCTCACCCGCCCGTCCGCCGGCTCCGCACAGGTATTAGGTATGAATGTCGCCACCGAGCGCATCGCCATACTTCAACGCACCGCGTTCGTAAGCGAGAAAAAGTCTTTATACCCGTCGCTCACTGCGTCCGAGCTGTTGCGATTCAGTCGCGGCTTTTATCCCACGCGGTCGGATAGAGCCGCAGAAAAATATTCGCGCTTGCTTGAAATCCCGATGCAGCAGCGCTTTGCGAAGCTCTCCAATGGCAATCAGACCAAAGTCTGGCTTCTGCTCGCACTTGCACAAGGCGCGGACTTGCTGATCTTGGACGAACCGACCACCGCTTTGGATCCCATTTCGGTGGACCAGCTAATGCACGTGCTAGCCGAAATCGCGGTTGACCGCGGCTGCACCATCTTCTTTTCTTCCCATCAACTCGAGGAAGTGGAACGCATCGCCGAATATGCCGGCTTCATGGACCGCGGCAAGCTTCTGCTGCAATCCCGCTTGGACGACATCAAAAGTGAATTCCGCCTGATCACCGCTGCCGGCAACTCCCTCCCTGCACAAACCTCCGCGCAAGTTTTGTCCGTCGGAGTCGAGGGCAATTTCTGCAAATACGTCGTAGCCAGCGATGCGCAAGGCTTCGCCGCTGGACTATCGCGGAATGGAGCAACGGTTACCGATGTTGCTCCGCTAAGCCTGCGCGAAATCTTCTTGCAGCTCGTGCAAAAGGAGCAGTGATGTACTTCTGGAAATGCTGGCGCGACACTCGTTCTTTCTTCATCGTCTTCGCGATAATCGCCGCCGTCGTAATGCCCGTCGCGGCGGTTGTTTGCGTCGGGACGGGCTTGCTCGAAAATTTCGGGGCGGAAGCTTTTCGCTCCACATTTGCATTAATAATCATGTTCGTCGCGTTGGCTCTGGGCGCCCTGTGCGCGAGCGAAGAATTCGCCGGGTCAACAATCCATTTTCTCTTCACGAAGCCGCGCACCCGCGCCTACTTCCTTTGGACCGGCTGGGCCGTCGGCTGCTCGCAATTGCTTGCAATTGCCCTGGTAAATTGGATGGCGGGCTCGCTGACTCTCGCGCATTACAGCAAGAATCCCATTCATTCCGCGATTTTTGAATCCGCCATGACCCAACAGCTTGCGGGCGCAGCGATTTATGGCCTCTACGTCTATTGCCTCACATATGCACTGACGGTCGTGCTGCGCCACGGTCTGCGCGGCCTCGGCGCCAGCATGGCCATCGTATTCGGCGTTCCGTTCTTCGCGATCGCTGTGCGCTGGCGCTGGAAAATCAACCTCCCTATTCCCAGCGAGCCAATTGCAAGCCTGTCGCCGCTTACCAGTAACATAATCTGGCTGCTGGTCGCGCTGGTTTTCATCTTTGCCGCTCAGCTCGTCATCGAACGCACAGAAATATAGCTAACTAAAACGCATTAAATTTAAGAACGCGCGGGGATTCGCTGTAGTACGCCGTCGCTCCGGCGTTATATCCTTCACTCCATGGCGCGCTCGCCGCAACGCTCTCCCACCACGGGCTTGTTCCTCGGCCTGATCATCACCATCGCCGCCGTCATCGCCTATTCCTGGTACATCACGTTGCAAATTTCCCGCTTGCGCGAATTGCAGAACAATCTCGTCGAACACAATCGCCGCGACTCACTTCAGCTCCTCCGAGTGCAGAACGATCTCAACTCCCTCGGTCTCGCCATGCGCGACATGCTCGATAATGACGAGCCATATCCCCTCACCGCCTGGTCCGCGCAATTTCAACGCATCCGCACCGACCTCGATAGCGCCCTGCAGGCGGAAGAGCAGCTGACCATCGCCCGCCGCACTCCCGAACAAACTCAATATCTGAAAGATTCGCTCGCGCAATTCTGGGATGCCGCCGACCGCACCTTCGCCCTCGCGCAAGCCGGCAAAGACGCTGAGGCCCGCGCGCAAATTCGCCTGTCGCTGCAAGCCCGCCAGTCCACTCTCAGCACCGCCGTTTCCCGCCTGCTCGTGGAGAACAACGAAAACGAGCAGCAGGCCGCCGCCCAGGTCGCGCAGATTTACGACCGCGTGCAACGCCAGGTTTATTTATTTCTCACCGCCACGCTCACCGCGATCCTCCTCACCAGCCTCTATCTGATCCGCGCCAATCGTCAGCTGTTTGCACGCATCGAAGCGCTCTCCCGACAGCGCAGCGAACTCGCGCAAAAATTAATCTCCTCACAAGAATCCATGCTGCGCTCCATCTCCCGCGAGCTCCACGACGAATTCGGCCAGATCCTCACCGCGATCGGCTCACTGCTCACCCGCTCCGAAAAGCGCATCCCCGAAGGCTCGGCTTTGCACACCGATTTGCGAGAAGTCCGCGACATCGCCCAAACCACTCTGAACAACGTGCGTAGCCTCTCGCAAGCATTGCATCCGGTGATGCTCGATGAAACCGGCCTCGAAAGCACCATGGACTGGTACATTCCCACAGTAGAGAAGCAGACCGGAATTGACATAAGCTATCAGAAGTCCGGCGTGCCCTTTGCGCTCGATGGCGGCGCGGCCATTCACATTTACAGAGTTCTGCAGGAAGCTCTGAACAACGTCGCCCGTCACTCAGGCGCGCGCGAAGCTCAAGTGCGCCTTCAGTTTTCATCGAATGCGCTGGACCTGGAAGTGGAAGATCACGGCAAAGGCGGCGTCGCCGTGGCTGCGCGCTCGGGCATAGGCCTGGTAGCCATGCGCGAACGCGCCGAGCTGCTCCATGGCACCATCGAATTCACGCAGCCGCCACAAGGCGGAACTCTGGTCCGCATGAGAGTTCCGCGGGAGGGCAACGAAGCGAATGTCGGATAAGATTTCCGTTCTCTTGGTGGACGATCACAGCCTGGTGCGCCGCGGCTTCCGCCGCATGCTCGAAGACGAAGGCGACTTGCAAGTCTCGGGCGAAGCCAGCAACGGGGAAGACGCCGTGCGCCTCGCCCGCGAACTGCGGCCCGACGTAGTCGTGATGGACTGCGCGCTTCCGGCAATGAGCGGCCTCGCGGCGGCGCGCCTGATCCTCCAGGAATCTCCCAAGCAGGCCATCCTCATGCTCAGCATGCATTCCGAAGACACGCTGGTGCGCCAGGCGCTCGACGCCGGCGCTCGCGGTTACATTCTTAAAAATGCTGACGATCTCGGTCTGGGTTCGGCCATCCGCCGCGTCGCAGCAGGTGAAATTGTCCTCGCGCCAGAAGTTTCGCGCTCACCATCCTTAAAAGGCGAACGCGATTCCGGCCTCACCCCGCGCGAACTCGAAATCCTGCAATTAATCGTCGAAGGCAATTCCAATAAAGCCATCGCCGACCGCCTATCCCTCAGCGCCAATACCGTCGCCGTCCATCGCGCAAATATTATGGATGCGCTCGGCATTCACAAAACCGCCGAGCTAGTCGTCTACGCCATCCGCAACGGTCTGGTGAATATCTCGTGAATCGCAGGTCCTTCCTGCTGGGAATGGCGGGGCTCGCTGCCAGTCCGCTCGCACGAGCCAAACACGAGCTGCTCGCACGTGGGCTAGTCGCCGCACAATCCGCCGCGAATCCCGGTTTCCGCCTGACAGACGTCACGTCCGCCGCAGGCATTCAGTTCCGCCACAACAGCGGCGCCTACGGCGGCAAACTCCTCCCCGAAACGCTCGGCTCAGGATGCGCATTCCTCGATTACGACGCGGACGGCTGGCAGGACATCCTGCTGATCAATGGCATGGACTGGCCGCAGCACAAACGCCAGCGCACCACGCTCCGCCTCTACCGCAATAATCGCGACGGCACTTTCACAGACGTCACCCGTCGCGCCGGGCTCGACGTTGAAATGTACGGCATGGGCATCGCCGTCGGCGATTACAACAACGACGGCTTTCCCGACATTCTCGTCACCTGCGTCGGCCAGAACCGCCTGTTCCGCAACTCCGGCAAAGGCACATTCACGGAGGTCACCGCCAAGAGCGGACTCGACAACCGCCTCGGCTTCAGCACCTCAGCCCTGTGGTTCGATTACGATCGCGACGGCTTGCTCGACCTCTTCGTCTGCAATTACGTGAAGTGGTCCGCGGAGCACGACGTTTTCTGCAGCCTCGACGGAAAACATAAATCCTACTGCACGCCCGAAGCCTACCGCGGCGAAACCTGTTGGCTTTTTCACAATCGTGGCGACGGCACCTTCGAAGACGTAACGGCGAAAAGCGGCATTTTTGACACCAGCTCAAAATCTCTAGGCGTCGCCATGCTCGATTATGATCGCGACGGCTGGCCCGACCTCCTGGTAGCCAATGACACGCAGCCCAACAAGCTGTATCGCAATCAACGCAATGGCACGTTCAAGGACGTTGCGGTGGAGGCCGGCATCGCTTTCAGCGCCGAAGGCAAAGCGCGCGCCGGAATGGGCGTGGACGCCGCCGATTTCGATCACTCCGGCTTTCCCGGCGTTGCTATCACCAATTTCGACAACGAAATGATCGGCCTCTACCGCCCCGCCGCCCATGGCACGTACAACGATGTCGCAGTCCAAGCCGGCGTCGGCCTGGCATCGCAAAACACCCTCGGCTTCGGCTGCGCGTTCCTCGATGCGAACCTCGACGGCGCGCTGGACCTCATCGTCGCCAACGGGCATATTGACGACACCGTCCGCAACATTCGCGGGAATGTCGGCTACGCGCAACCTCCGCAAATTTTTCTTAACAATGGCCAGGGAAAATTTCAAGACGTCGCCGCAGCCACGGGCGAAGCGTTCATCCAGCCCAAGGTCGGCCGCGGCCTCTGCTATGCCGATTTCGACCGGGACGGTGACCTCGACATATTAATGACCACCAACAACGGCCCCGCGTATCTCTACCGCAACGACCAGCAAACCGGAAATCACAGCATCCGTTTCCGACTCACCGGCACGAAATCCAACCGCGATGCGATTGGAGCCATGATTCGCATCGAACACGAAGGCTCAACCCAGGGGCGCTTGGTGAAAGGCGGCTCGAGCTACCTCTCGCAATCCGAACTGCCAGTGACTTTCGGTCTCGGCAAACGCGACAAGATTGATCGCGTCACAATCGAATGGCCCAGCGGCAAATCCGAAGAATACAAAAACCTGGCCGCAGGACAGAGCTATGACTGCGTTGAAGGAAAAGCCATTACTCCGCAAGGCCGCTTCTAATTCTCCAGCGACCGATCCTACGCGTCGTCGTAATCCTCAGTCAGCGACGCCAGAAATGCAGCCACGGCCGCGACGTCGCTATCACTCAGCGACATCCCCTGAAACTCCACCGGAGCATTGCGCAGCGTCCCCGCTCGCGCCAGCGCCGACATCCGCACGTAGAATTGCACCACATCTGGAAACTTCAATTTGCTGCCATTGTGAAAATAAGGCGCTGAATCTTCCAGGTCGCGCAGCATCGGCGTCTTGAACTGCCCGATAGTCGTGGCCAGTCCCTGGTCCGCCGCGCAATTCTGCGGATTCGCGCAGACCACCGTTTGCAGATCCGTCTGCGGATTCGGAACATCCGGATTCAAATAAATGTTCCACAGCCCTAGGTCGGCGAAATTCGGTTGCCCCGTCACCGCATGGTGCCGGAATTCTTCACTGGCATTAGGATGCGTGGCCGAAACCGGCATGTACTGGTCGAAGTTCTGAGTGCGCTGCGCCAGAGTGGGAATAGCCAGATTCATGAACGAGCCGGTTCCGTTCGCCGTGTCATATTCTTCCTGCGACACGCCTGTATTATGAAATCGGAAATCGGTAAAGTTCGGCGCGGTGTGGCACGCCGCACAATTTCCCGCGTGCTGCGAACCATCCGCCGCGTTATTCGCAGCGCGCAGGAATATTTTCAGCCCCGCAAGCTCCGTCGCGCCAAATTGGAATGGTTGTGCGTGATATTGAAATTGCCCGTAGCTTCCGTTCACGAAGATGGGACTGCTCATGCCGCTCACCAGAGACAGCAACCGCTGATTGTATTGCGGGATGCTCTCCCCAGCCATCGGCTGCACCGGCAGATGATTGATCCGCAGAAAAACATCGTATGGTGAAGCAAAGTAACGCCCGAACTGGTCCTGCTTGAACAACAACCCCGCCATGTATTGCGCGATCAGTTTTGCAATCAGGTCAACGATCTGATCGTCCGTCGCCGACGTCACATCCAGCCTGTACTGCGGAGCCAGCTGCACGTCCGCCGGAATCCCAGGCTGCGTTCCCAGAAAAATCACAGAATACGGAAGATTCTCGCCGTATTCCTGCGCCGGCGTGTTCATGCCGTTATCCTCGCGAATCACTTTCGCGATGTGCGCGATGGCCTGCTGTGTCTGCGTCGGTCCCCAGCCAAAATTTCGCCCCGTCAGCGTGCTCTTCACCAGGTCCGCGGGATCACTAAACTGGCCATCAAAATGAAGAAATGTCGGCCCAGTGCGCGATTGCAGCGAACCGACCATCTGCATCGAATTGCGTGGCGTCGCCGTGAAATTACCCATCGGCAATGGCAACGGACTGTGATCAATGAAATCCGAATACGTCCTATTGCCCGCTCCGGCCACTCCCTGGAACTCCACCACGAAATGGCACGACCGGCAGTTGATGGATTCTCCCGCGAAAGGCCCAGGCAATGTCCCGCTGGTCGTCAGTACCTGCGCCACCACCGGATCGCCCGCGATTAGCGGATCGTTCACTCCCGTCATATGCGCCGCAAAATACTCCGCGAAGCGCGTCTCCACAAAAAGCCGCTCGCCGATCTGTTGCTCCGAAGCGTTGATCGTGTCGTTCTCGGTGGGGAACTGGGGCGCCTGCCCCGAAGAACACGCGCTCAGAAAAACCAACGCAGCAGTAACACCCGCCACCAAAGCATTAGGCCGAATCATTGCGATTTCTCCTCTGAATAGTTCACAGCAGTCGCCGCACCGGATGCGGGTCCCAAACTCTTCACGTAAGCGATGATCTGCCAGCGCGACGGTCCCGGCATAGCGCTCCATGTAGGCATGCCCCTCCGCAAATTGCCGTTATACAGCAGCCAGAAAATGTCGCCTTCCGTGGCCTGTTGCTGTACGCGTTCGCTGCGCAGGCTGGGTTTTTTGCCGCGCCCCAACGCGTCCGCGCCATGGCACTTCGCGCAGTGATCTCCGAAAAGTTTTGCCCCGCCGGCGATCGCCGCGGTCTGCCCGGCGTACGGATTCACTCTTGTGTGATAGTCGGCCGGAACTTTCTGCAGCCACGAACCATCCGCCAGCGCCATGCAGAAAACGAGCGCCGTCGTACTCAGCGTCACCCGAAACGCCATCCTGCACCGTTGCTCCGCACCCCGCCAGCGAATCAAAAACTTCTCACTTACGCGTAACCTGCTCATTAGTTTTTCCGCCGGAACATGTTCCAGACCTGCTGTACTTCATACGAAACCGAAAACCGGTACAACACATGCGCGCTGTTGTCGTTCAATCCAAATTGCGGCGAGAAAAGAATCGTCGGCCCCCGCGGAATACCAAAACTCACCGTCGGCCCCAGATATTGCGAAGTGGCCTTAAAACCGAAACCGTCGGTTGTGCCCAGGCCCCCGTATACTTCCGCGCCCGCCGCGAAATTCTCGCGGCACCAAAAGCAGGACTTGCCGCGCGAGATCAGGCTCAGCGGCCGGCTCACACCCATCGCATAGCCGAATTCCCAAGGTCCGCTTTCGTTCAGATCCTTTTCCGCGATGAAATTCTCGGAGAAATTCCACCCGTGCGTGTTGGTGGACAAAATCAGCTTCAGTTCCATCTCCCGCTCGATCTCCTGGCGCGCTACGTTGTTCGGTATCACCAGGTCCGCGACCGTTTGGTGCCCCGTGATTTCCAGCAGGGCACGGTCTGCGAAGTTGGTGTTCTCGTACTCCACATACAGCACCGGATTGATGAAGTGCTCGCGCAGCAGCGGCCGGAAGCGGTTTTCCCAGCGGAAGCCCGTGAAGATCGTCGAATCGTTCTTCGTCGCCTGCCCATCCAGATAGAACTCCGTGGTCCACCAGCCCTTCACGCCATACTCAAACTCCAGCGCACTGCCCAGGAACGCGTTTCCGTTGGCGGGCGCAGCCTGCGTGTTCTTCAGCGAAATTTCCAGGTTGCCCGGCTCTTCCAGTGCGGATGAATAAGTGACGAAGTAAGGCGGCTCTTGCGCCACCGCGCGCGGCAGGAAAGCAAAAAACAGCAAGCAGGAAATCAGAGCGGAACGCCACAGAACGTGAGCAGGAACTCCAACGTGATTGGGTGTTGTGCGTATCATAAATCTCCCGGCCTAAATTCCAGCTGCAACAAGGTTGCAAGTAGAGGGCAACGAAAACCGAACCAGCATCGCCGTCCGTCTACTTGAAAATCACTAACAACTAGAAACTAACGAAAGCAGGTCGCCTCCGTCATTTTTCTACTTGCAACTGGCGTACAACTGGAAAA
>Ga0210385_10001481_pt1 | contig 14593 bp, 7 predicted proteins | sample IncBWH26OmetaG_FD_160107 | JGI IMG/M metagenome (GOLD analysis project Ga0210385, IMG submission 160107) | Forest soil microbial communities from Barre Woods Harvard Forest LTER site, Petersham, Massachusetts, United States - Inc-BW-H-26-O ...
GTGATGCCGCCTCCGCACTCCAGCGGAATCCGCCGCGAATGTCGCGAACACATTTCGACCGCCTTGCGCACGTCGGCAACGCTTACATGGTCGAGCAAGATCGCCTCCGCTCCGTGCTCGAGAGCCTGCTGCAGTTCTTCCAGCGAGCGCACTTCGATCTCGATCGGCTGCCGCCCGCGCCGGTTGCGGATCGCGCGCTCTAGCGCCTCCGTCTCTCCGCCCGCCAGCACAATGTGATTGCTCTTGATCAGCACTCCATCGGAGAGATCGAGCCGGTGGTTCTGCCCGCCTCCGCAGCGCACCGCGTACTTGTCAATCAACCGCAGGCCGGGAGCCGTCTTTCTCGTATCCAGAATCCGCACGTGCGTGCCTTCCACTGCATCCACAAATCTGCGCGTCGTAGTGGCGATTCCTGCCATGCGCTGTAGAAAATTCAGGATCACGCGCTCACACGATAGAATCACCCGCGCATTGTGCTGAATCACCGCAACCTGTTGCCCCGCGTGCACGCGGATGCCATCAAAAATCGACGGATGGCTCGTCACCTCGTAGTGCGAAGTCACCGCTCCGTCGAGCGCCGCATAAACGTCGAGAATGCGCGGCACACATCCCAACCCCGCGAGAATGCACTCCTGCTTGGCGATGATCGTCGCCGCCGCACGCTGGTTATGATCGATGCAGGCGTAGCTCGTCGCATCGCGCGTCGCCCGGTCTTCGTTCAGCGCGTTCTCAAGAATCGCCGTAATGCGTCGTGAATTCCAGTCCATGACTCGTGTAGTTCGCGTGGGGACACTTGCCCTCGCCGGTCCATGCTCGCGTAGGGGCAGGTGCCCTCACCTGCCCAGCAGCCTGCAGAGCTGACCCTTCGATGCTGGCTCGAGCTCCTTACCTCAGTTCGCTCAACCTGGCCGCCGTCTTCGCTCGCAGTGCTTTCAACTCCTCCGCGCGCGTCTTCAACCCTTCCACTACTTTTGCCGGAGCCTTCGCCAGAAACTGTTCATTCGATAGTTGGCGCTGCCCGTTCGCAGTCTCTTTCTCAATTTTCTCCAGCTCCTTGGTTAGACGCTCGCGTTCGGCTGCAACATCGATCTTTTTTTCATAGATCACGTGAACGTCAAACCGCGATGTGCTGCGCGCCCCCGGAACCTTCTCGAGTGACTTCTCGACAAACGTGACCTTCTCCACGTTTGCCAGCCGTTCAATCGCCGCCAGATTCTGTTCCAGCATCGCGCGGATCGCCGCCTCATGCACAAACACTTCAACCGGCACCTTCACCTTGGGCTCAACTTTCAATTCTGCCCGCAGATTGCGCACGGTGACGATCAGGTCCTGCAGAATCGCCATGTCCGTTTCTGCGCCGAGATCAATCTGCTTTTCATTCGCTGCCGGATACGCCGCCAACGCAATCGATTTCAGCGGAGGCTTGCTATCGTACATCGCGTGCCAGATTTCTTCCGTGATAAACGGCATGACCGGATGCAGCAACCGTAACGAGCCTTCGAAAAGATTTACCAGATTCGAACATGCAACCCGCGCGGCAGCCGTATCGGCGCCCTCTTCGAAATTCAATCGCGATTTAATCAGTTCCAGATACCAGTCGCAAAACTCGGCCCAGAAGAAATCGTAGATCCGGTTCGCCGCTTCATCGAAACGATAACCTCGCAGAGATTCGTTCACGTCCGCCGCCGCGCGGTTGAATCGTGACAAGATCCAGCGGTCTTCCAGCAAAGAAGCCTGCGCCCCGGTAATACCGCCAGCCAGGTTAATCTGTGAGGGCCGCAACCCCGCATCGACCCGATCCACATTCATGAACATGAAACGCGCAGCATTCCATATCTTGTTGGCAAAATTCCGGTAGCCCGCCGTCCGGCTTTCGCTGAATGCGATATCCGTTCCCGGAGCCGCCATCGCCGCCAGCGTAAACCGCGTCGCATCCGTCCCATATTGCCCGATCACTTCAATCGGATCGAGCACGTTGCCCTTCGTCTTCGACATTTTTTGCCGGTCGGCGTCGCGCACCAGCGCGTGAATATAAACTTCGCGAAACGGAACACTGTTTCGCAGCGCGTCTTCTTCTGAACTCGACCTCGGTCCCGGCCGGTGCGGCGGCATCATGAACCAGCATCCCAGCATGATCATCCGCGCCACCCAGAAAAACAAAATGTCGAATCCGGTAATCATCAGCGAGTTCGGATAGAACACGTCGAGATCGCGCGTCGCCTCCGGCCATCCCAGCGTCGTAAACGGCAACAGGCCCGATGAAAACCAGGTGTCGAGCACGTCTGTCTCCTGCTCCAGCTTCGTGCTGCCGCATTTGCACGCCGCCGGAGTTTCGCGCGCCACCACCACTTCTTTGCATTCGCCGCAGTACCACGCCGGTATCCGGTGTCCCCACCACAACTGCCGCGAGATGCACCAGTCGTGGATGTCGTGCATCCAGTTCAAATAAATCTGCCCATAATTTTCCGGCGTGAATCGAATGTATCCCTTCTCCACCACCTCAATCGCCCGCTTCGCCAGCGGAGCAATCTTGACGAACCATTGCGTCGAAAGCCGCGGCTCTACAATGGTCCCCGAGCGGTCGCACTTGCCAATCGCAATCGTGTAATCCTTCGTGCCCACCAGATAGCCCTGCGCCGCGAGGTCTTCAACAATGCGCGCGCGCGCCGCAAAGCGATCCAGTCCTGCATATGCGCCGGCATTCGCATTCATCTTCGAATGCTCATCAATCACTTCAATCTGCGGCAGGTTGTGCCGCAGTCCCGCCTGAAAATCATTCGGATCATGCGCCGGCGTCACCTTCACCGCGCCCGTGCCAAACTCCGGCTGCGCCAGTTCGTCTGCAATAATCGGGATCTCGCGGTTCATCAACGGCAGCAAAACATGTTTGCCATGCAGATGCAGATAGCGCTCGTCCGTCGGATTCACCGCAATCGCCGTATCGCCCAGCATCGTTTCCGGACGCGTCGTCGCCACCGTAATCCACTCGCTGCTGCCCGCCGCTCCCCCAACCACCGGATAGCGAATCTCATACAACTTCCCGGGCACATCCTCATGCTTCACTTCGAGATCGGAAATCGCCGTCCCGCAGTCCGAGCACCAGTTCACAATGTACTTGCCGCGATAAATCAGCCCATCTTCATACAGCCGCACGAACGCTTCCTTCACCGCGCGCGACAAATTGTCGTCCATGGTGAAATATTCGCGCCCCCAATCAACCGATGCGCCCAGCCGCTTCATCTGGTCGAGAATCGCGCCGCCATATTCGCGCCGCCATTCCCAGACCCGCTCAATGAATTTCTCGCGCCCCATATCGCGGCGCTTCTTGCCTTCTTTCGCCAGCTGGCGCTCCACCATCATCTGCGTCGCGATTCCGGCGTGGTCCGTGCCCGGCAGCCACAGCGCTACATCGCCGCGCATGCGGTGCCAGCGCACAATGATGTCCATCTGCGTCTGGTTGAGCATGTGCCCCATGTGCAGCCGCCCCGTCACATTCGGCGGAGGCAACAACAACGTAAACACCGGCCGTGCCTCGCTTGGCTGCCCCATCCTAGCCGCTCCCGCATTTGGAGCGGCTAGGGTGGGAATTTCCGGCGTCTCTACATGAAACAGTTTTTCCCGGACCCAATACTCGGCCCAGCGCGCTTCAATCGCGCCCGGTTCGTAAGCTTTAGGCAATTCGTGTGGCATGTTGTGTATGTAGTTCCAGCGCTAGCGTAGGCACGGCCGCCCTCGGCCGCCCAGGTTTACGTAGGGACAGGTGCCCTCACCTGTCCAGCCGAGCAACGCTCGGCAGGTTTCTCTGGCGGAAGGGTGAATCTTTGATCTTACCTGCCCAAGAAAAGAAGGGTCAAACGCCCGGAGTCTTCGTTTACGGGCACAGCAAAACGTTCCCTATTCTTGCCCCTCGTCAATATATGTCGTATTACGATATAATATTTTGTGGAACGAAACATGCCGACGAGAATTGCGACAGTTCAATACCAGGCGCTGGCGGAGTTGCGGTATCAGATACGTCAGTTCTTGTCCGCGGGTGATGCGGCCGCGCTCCAGGCTGGGCTCGAGCCGCAACAGTATCAGTTATTGCTGGCCATTCGCGGACTGCCCAATACCATGCCCGCCACCATCCGAGTGCTGGCCGAGCGACTGGCGCTCAAGCACAACAGCGCCGGCGAGCTGGTCAACCGGCTGGAAGCTCGCGGCCTGGTCCATCGCGCCCGGACCGCGAACGACCGGCGATGTGTATTGATTAAACTTCGGCCCGCCGGTGCGAAATTAGTAGAGCAAGTGGCGCAGCAACGGATCACAGAGTTGCGCGGAGACGGTACGGCATTGGTCAGCGCTCTTAACGCCCTTCTCGCTCCAGGAACGACGCGTCCGCAGCCCAAAGCGAAATTGAAGCCTCTGCCGAAAATTGCCGCTCGAAAAACCGCTGCCCGGAAAAAGGAGAAAAAGAGAACCCATCATGAAAGCTAGCACCCGCGCCAATCAGATCGAACTCCTCGGAGACTTCACCACCACCTGGCGCGTAATTCCGATTTCACTTTTAGCAATGGTCATTGGAGTAGTCTGCGCATTCGTCGCCCTCGCCTTGCTCCGGCTGATTGGCCTCTTCACGAATCTTTTCTACTTCGGCCGCTGGAGCACGGCGATGGTTTCACCGGTCGGCAACCATCTCGGCATATTCAGCGTCGCGGTTCCCATCGCCGGCGCATTCGTCATCGGCGTCATGGCGAGATATGGTTCAGAACGAATTCGCGGCCATGGAATTCCCGAAGCCATCGAATCTATCTTGCTGAATGGCAGCCGGATTGAACCGAAGGTTGCGCTGCTCAAGCCGATTTCTTCCGCCATCTCCATTGGATCGGGCGGCCCGTTTGGCGCCGAAGGTCCCATCATCATGACCGGCGGCGCGGTCGGTTCGATGATCGCTCAGCTCTTTCACCTCACCAGCGCTGAGCGAAAGACTCTGCTCGTAGCGGGCGCTGCCGGCGGAATGTCGGCCACGTTCGCTTCCCCGGTAGCGGCGGTTTTGCTGGCCGTCGAGTTGTTGCTCTTTGAGTGGAAGCCTCGCAGCCTGATCCCAGTCGCGCTGGCGAGTGCCGTTGCGGCTGTGGCCCGCCGCTATCTGTTGGGATTTGGCCCCTTGTTTCCGGTGCCGCCACACCCGTTGTTTATCGGCCCCGGAGGTCTGCTCGGCTGCGCTCTGGTAGGTCTGCTCGCAGGGATCCTCTCCGCCCTGCTCACAATTTCGGTCTATGCCGCCGAGGATGGCTTTCAGCGGCTGAAGATCCATTGGATGTGGTGGCCGATGATCGGCGGTTTGGCAATCGGTCTCGGCGGACTGATTTTTCCGCAGGCCTTGGGAGTCGGTTATGACACCATCGGCGCCTTGCTGCAAGGCAACGTAACCGCCAAGGTGATTCTTGGAGTCTTGTTAGTCAAGTGGTTCATCTGGGCCGTGTCTCTCGGTTCCGGCACGTCTGGCGGCGTTCTCGCCCCGCTCCTCATGATGGGTGGCGCGCTCGGCGGACTCGAAGCCATGTTTCTTCCCAACGAAGGTGCGGGCTTTTGGCCGCTCATCAGCATGGGAGCCATCCTCGGCGGAACCATGCGTTCGCCGTTCACCAGTATCGTGTTTGCGTTTGAACTCACTCACGATGCCAATGTCTTTCTGCCCTTGCTTGTCGCCAGCGTCATCGCGCACGGTTTCACGGTGCTGACATTGCGCCGTTCAATTTTGACGGAGAAGGTCGCCCGGCGCGGCTATCACCTCAGTCGCGAATATGCCGTCGACCCGCTCGAGATTCTATTTGTGCGCGAGGTCATGCGAACCAATGTTGTCGTTCTGCCCAGCGACGGAACGGTCAGTGAGATCCCCGAATTAAAAACTGCGGATCCACATCGGAACCAGCGTCTGCTTCCGGTCGTCAATGCGGATCGACAACTGGTCGGCGTCATCACCCGCGAAGACATGCGAAACGCGATCAAGAACGGCCATGAATCAGGCGCGGCAAAAACGCTCGGCGACCTCGCGCGAACCGGCACGATTGCAGCATATCCGGATGAACCTCTCCGCGTCGTCGTTTATCGAATGGCCGAAAAAGGACTCACCAGGATGCCGGTTGTAGATCCTGCGACAAGGAAATTTCTGGGATTGGTGTCTCTCAATGATTTGCTGAAGGCGCGGACCCGGCATTTAGAAGAAGAACGACGCCGTGAGCGCACCCTGTCATTCCAGTTCTTCCGCCCTCGAGCGTCGCGTTCGTGAATCGATAAAGCCCGAACGCTTCGACGCTTCGACTATTCGAAGACTCGACGATTCACAAGCTCCGCAATTTCGGAGTGTTGCTCGTGTGCAACTGATGCGCGGTTCGCACCGCAAACTGAAGGCTAGTCCCTACTTTCCCGCCAGCCTCTTCGCGATCTCTTCCACGATCTTCGGGCGAAGATCGGCCATCACGCTATCCACGATACTTGCAATCGCTCCCGCATCCGACGAAGCGGAAGAGGACGATGCCGTTGTTCCCTGTGCCGGAGCCGATGGTGCCGAACCTTCCGCTGCGGCTGCGGCCATGCTCATCGCCATCGCTGCGATTTCACCGCGGATCTCCTCCGCTGCCGGCTCGGATACCTGCTCCCCGTTCGATTTCTCCGCACTCGATTTCGAGTCTTTGCGCATGGATTCCTCAGCTTCCGCCTGTGCACTCGAATCCCGGTTTTCTGTTACGGCAACCGCCGCTTGTTCCGCCACCGCCGTCGTTTCCGGCGCGGCCACAACCTTCGTGTCCCCACTCTCTCGGACCTCTGCTCGAACCTCGTCGCGACCATCGCCACCACTGGCAAATGTCGCAGTGGGCGAATCGTCCGCAACCGCCTCTGTAACTACCGCTCCCGAGACTTTCTCCGCAGTTTTCTCCCCAGCGCCAGTCGAATCGTTCTGCTGCTCAGTTTTGGCATCCTCGAAAACCGGGGCCGGCAAAGTCGTCGCTGCCAAAGTCGATGCTGCCGCGCTCTCCGCGACCGGCTGAGCGTTCGCGCCAGCCGCCATCCCCACTGCTGCCAATCTGGTTTCCACCGCCGCCGCAATCGCGGAAACGCCCGTGATCCGCGCCACTTCCGCTTCAAGCGTGGGTTTTGCCGCAAAGCTGCCGAACATTTCTGCTTCCAGCGAAATCGCCGCTTCCTCACCACTCAACGCAATCGACTCCGCCACCCATCGCGGACCGCCCGCGCCTGCCGTTCCACTCCCCATCTCTCCATTCATCGACGCAGGAGTCAGCAAGCGCAATGCCTGGGCCAGTTCCTCATCGCTCGGCGATGGCCCTTCGGCTTCCGCCTCGGGCGCGCGTGCCGCAACCGGAACCACTGGGTTTGCCGCAGGCAACGCTTCCACCTTCGGTTCCTGCGTCTCCGCCGTTTCACCCTTGGATTCCGCTGCATTCGCAACGACCGCACTGGCATCCGGCGAAATTGCTGAAGCGGTGGTCGAAGCGGTGGTCGAAGCAACAGCCGAACCAAGCACTGGTTGGGCGCTCTGCTCGCCCGAAGCCGGTTGTTGCGCCGGCGCGGCCGAATTCACCACAGCCGCGGCGCTCGCTTCCGCAACCGCAGGGATTTCCGCAGCTACTTCCAGATGTTCGACTGGAATCTCAATTTCGTTTCCGGCGTCAACCGCAGAAACCGGAGCAACCACCGCCCTGACCGAATCGCTGCTCGCAGTACCGTCCGTTTTTTCTTCTTTCGCCGCGACCGCTTCCACCGGAGCGCTCGCCACCACAGCGAAGCCCTTCACTTCAGTCCTTGCCGGCATAACCTTCGCCGCAGGTGCTTCAACCGGAGCAACTGCTCCGCTCTCCGCTTTCGCGCTTTCGATTACCGGTGCTACTGTCGGCACGGCAACCGGTACTGCCGTTGCTGCCGCCGCCACCGCTGATTTTTCAACCGCCGCGCTCGGACTCGCTCCATCCAGCCTCGCGGCCACCGCGCTGAGCGCATCCAATTCCTCCGGCGTGATGCTCGAAACCGGATTTGCTCCCCGTTTCGACGCCGCCTTCTCGCCCGCCGCTTCGCTCGCGTTGCTCTTGCCCTTGCCGCTGCGGAATTCGCGGAAGTTTCCTCCCGCCGCGACCTCTTCTTCCGGCTCTTCTTTCTCTTCTTTCTTTTTCTTCGATGGAAAGCCTAGCCGGCTCTTCCATCCCGTGTCTGTTCCCGGAGCATTCCTGCCATTGTCGCCGCCGTGCCGCGATCCCTCGGCTTTCGTCGCCACCACCCGGTCTTCCAGTTTCATCACCGCCGTCAGCAACTCGCTCGCTTCAAACGGCTTCACTATATGCGCGTCGGCCCGCACCCGCCGGGCATCGTCCGGCTTGAACGGCTCCAGTTTTCCCACCGTCAGCAGCACCGGAATGTGCGCCGTGTCTTCCGAATCCTTCAGCCGCTGGCACACTTCCAGCCCGCTGTATCCGGGCATGTACACGTCCAGCACAATCAAGTCGGGTTTGCTTTCGGAGACCCGCTTCAGCGCCGCGGATCCGTTGTTGACCGTGATGACGTCATACCCGGCATCGGCCAGGATTTTTCGCCCCATGTTCTGGGCTGTCACACTATCATCGGCGAGCAGTATTTTCCGCGCCAAGCGTTATCCTTCAGACAAAAGAAGAGAGATAACGCGAAACTACCTTGTCCCCCAATCGAAGTCAACGATTCCCGTCGAAGTAACCGGTTACGTCCGTTCCTAGCCTGTTGGGAGTGGGCCACTTCTTGATAGGTGAGTGCCCTTGGTAACCTCAAAACCTCGTCGCAAAACCGCTTTGTCTCCGGACGACAGCCCCGAATCCCCCCGCCCTCACTTCTTCTTCAGTCCCGCTTCCCAGTTGTTCACCATCACCAGCGGCACTTCTTTGACGTTATCTATGGCGCTCTCGATCAGGAACCGCTTATCATCCACCGCGAGATCGTAGAGCGTGAAAGAAGTTAGTATTTTGGCAATGTGCGACGTAAACATCGTCACCGGATTGCCCGCCGTGAACGGTTGGAAGCTCTTGATTTCGACGCTCGTCATCGCGCCGTCGGGGTCCACGAAGAAAATGCCTTTGCCGTCCCGCCTCCACAACGGCTGCACCCCGCCTTTCACCGAGATCTGGTACTTGCCATCCAGACCGGGATAAGGCATCACGTAAATCTCGCTGCGTCCGCTATCCAAAGCCTGAAAGACAATCCATTTGCCGTCTGGCGAAAACCGCAGGTTGACCGTGATGAACTTAGCGGGCATCAATTCCCGCACCTTCTGGTCTTTGAACGAATAGACAAAGTGATGGAACACCGGCGTTGAAGTCCGGAAAAAAATGAGTTCGGAGCCATCCGGAGACCAATCGTCGGGGTGATCGAGCGACGCGGTACCGGGTAGCAGATCTTCCGCGCCCAGACCGGTCGAGTCCTTGACCACAATTCCTTTATTGGAACTGTAAGCTATACGTTTTCCATCCGGTGACCACACCGCCTTCACATTGTTGTCATCCTCCCCAAAGCTCAGCCGCGACTGTGTGCCGCGCTTTAGGTCCCTCACCCAGATGTTATTTCCCGATGCCTGCGCCGTGGGCAATTTGAACGCAACCCAATCGCCATTTGGCGAGATCCGGGGCGTGCTATACACGGCCGGCGGCCCCACCGTTTCCAGCTTCTTGCCCGTCAGGTCATACCAGTCGAGCGTGGAGCTGTCGCCCGCAATGTCGTTCGAATACACCAACACGCCATTCTGCGAAACTGCGAATGCGCCCTTCTGCCGCCCGCTCTCGCTCCCCACCTTCTCCGCCACCGGCACCGGCGCGCCCGTCATTTTCATGCTCGAGGCGTCGAACTTTGCCGCCAGCAGATTGTCTTCGCGAATGTAAAGAATGTCGCCGCTCTCCGCATAAACCGCAGCTGTGTCGCCCTGCACCAGAAGTTTGGGGGCCTTGTCTCCCAGGCGCATCGTGTAAATGCCGGAGACCTTGTCGTTCGGCTGTTTTGAGACCCGGTCGTTCAATGTTTTTTCCGTGTAATAGAACAGGAACGACTTTCCATCTGGCAAAAACCACGGGAACCGGTCGGTGCCTGCCTTGTCGGTCGTCCAGACTTCGGTCGCCGTGCCTCCGTCTTCAGAAACCTGGAAGAGACCGCCGGACGAGGCAGGAGTAAACAGAATCACTCCCGTCTTGCTCCAACTCCCTCCGCGTCCATTATGGGCATCGCACAACGTCATCACCGCGCCGCCCGAAGCATCGATCTTCTTCAGCTTCCCATCGGCAAAGAACCCGACAAAACGGCCGTCTGGAGACCAGAACGGAAAGCTCCCACCCACCGTGCCCGCCAGTTCCTGCGCCGTCAGCGAATCCAGCGGCCGTATCCATAAGCTTTGCTCTCCCTTGGCTTTTTTGGCCGCATAAACCAGCTTCGAGCCGTCGGGAGAAAGCGCCACATGAGTCGCCATCATGGTGGTATCCGGCATCGGCATAATCAAGCTGCGCTGCACCTGCTCCACGCTTCCGGTATGCAGAAACTCCCAGCCCAACCCGATCGCCAGCCCAATCGCCAGCACTCCCGCCGTGACTGCCGCCAACATCCAAATCCGCTCCCGGCTCTTTCGTCGCGCCGCAACCGGAGCCGGAACCCCCGCCTGCGAACCGGCTTCGGCAATCCATTCCAGCTGCAGCCGCACGTCATGCGCCGTCTGCCAGCGCTCATCAGGATCTTTGGCCAAACAGATCCGCACCACGCGATCCAGCGCCGGCGGCGACATCGGCTGCACCGCCGAAATCGGTTGCGGATCGGACGCTAGAATCGCCGCCACCACGCTCGCCTGCGTCTTGCCCGTAAATGCCCGCTTGCCTGACGCCATCTCGTACAGCACCGCTCCCAGGGCAAAAATGTCGGAGCGCGCGTCCGCCTCATGCCCTTCGATTTGCTCCGGCGCCATGTACTGGAATGTCCCCACGATCATCCCCTGCGCCGTCAGCGGTTGCCCCGCCGATGGCCCGGACATCGTCATAGTCGGGGCCGAGGTTAGCGAAGACGTCAATGCAGCAGTCAAACCCGAAGTCAGGCTCGACGCCGGAGCGTTCTGCCCCGGAATTGCCTTCGCTAATCCAAAGTCCATCAGCTTGGCGCCGCCCTTGGTCAACATGATGTTGCCCGGCTTCAGATCGCGATGCACCACTCCGCTCTTGTGCGCTTTTTCCAAGCCTTCGCAAATGTCGATCCCGTAGCGCAGCACTTGCTCCGGCGGCAGCGGACCCTTCGCCAGCCGGTCCGCCAGCGTCTCGCCTTCCAGATATTCCATCACCAGGAAATCAGTTCCGTCCTGATGGCCGACGTCGTGCAACGTGCAAATGTTGGGATGATTCAGAGACGAGATCGCCCGCGCTTCACGTTCGAAACGCTGCTTCGCTTCAAGGTTGGAAGAAAGATGCGCCGGCAGGATTTTTACCGCGACCGTGCGATCAAGCCGCGTGTCGCGGGCGCGATACACTTCGCCCATCCCGCCCGCGCCCAGCGGAGCCACAATTTCGTAAGGACCAAGTTTCGCGCCAGAGGTGAGGGCCATGCGTGCGCCATTATAGCCCACGAAGTGTCCGCAGTTGACCCCGGCGCTAGCAGCTTATCGAGGCGTTCGCCTTTACTGAGAACCGGGAACTGAGACCTGGCAACTGTTTCTTAAAACGGATTCAGCTTCGCCAATCCCTTTTTCTTTTTCTTCTTGCTCGAAGCAATATCCGCCATCTCTTCCGTCTTTACCGGAGCCGCTTGAGCGTTCGCACCGCCGCTCCCCGATTCCAACTGATTGCTCTGCTGCAACGGCGGCAAAGCATTCGGGTCAGGTTCCACATTCGGCTTCAGTTCATTCGGATCGGCTGCCACGGCCGCTGCCGGAGCCGGCGTCGCATCCGTCGTTGCTGTCGAAGTATCCGATCGCGGCGCTTGCTCGCTCGGCCTCGCCGGACCGCTGGTCGTCTCCGCGCTCACTTTGTTGTCGCCGCCTTGCGCCGCCGCCGCCAATCCCTTCACCACCTGCATCGCCGTCACCGGCTCCGGATCCACCATCGTCGGATCGCCCACGTGCGCGGCCTTGGTCACGTCCGGATGTTTCTCCAGGTTCGCCAGCATGCTGTTCATCATTCCCGGCTCATGCCGGCTGGCAATTTCTTTCTTGTTCTGTTCGAGCGCCGCTCGCGTCGGCCGCGGCACCGTCTGATGCAGCGCCTCCAGCCTCGCCTTCGCATCCAGCGACCGGTCCATCGCCGGATAGCGCGTGATGATCTTGTCGTAAGCCTCGCTCGCCTGTTTTGTCAGGTCTTCAATCAGCCTGGCCTTCATTACTTCATTCACGCGCGTATTTTTCCGCACGTTGTTGATCTCGCCCTCGTACGATTGCCCCAGCAGATACAGCGCCTCGTCCGCCCCGCTATATAACGGATAACGATCAGCCAGCGTTTTCAGCCGTGCAATCGCCGCCGGATACGCCAGCCGCATGTAATAAAACTTCCCAATGCCGAATTCGCGGTCGGCCAGCACTTCCTGCACTTCCCGCAAACGCTGTTTCGCCCGCGGAACCAGCTTGCTGTCGGGATAATCCTGAATCAATGACCGGTATTCTTCTTCCGCTCGCACCGCGTGCGTGAAGTCGCGGTCCGGCTTTTCCATCTGCTCGTAGTGGATGTTCGCCACCTTCAACTGCGCTTCGGCCGCTTCCGGCATGTTGGGAAAGAACGTGCGGAAGTCCTTGTATTCAATCTCGGCCTGCTGCAACGCCGTCGTGCCGCCTTCCGCATACCACGAATCAGCCACGCCCAGCTTCGCCCGCGCAATAAATTCCGAATCCGGATACGTGTTGATCAACGTCTGCAGCGTCATGCGCGCCACGTCGAAGCGGTTGTGCTTCATCGCATCCATGGCCCGGTCAAACAGAACTTTGTCCGGCTGTTTCGATCCCACGTTGGCCAGCGGATTCGTTGCCTTCTTATTAGTGCAACCCACCGTCAACGCCAACAGCAACCCGAGAAGCACAATCACCGAACTACGCCGCATAAAGGTTTAACCTCTGCAATCTGACCTCTAACCTCTGACCTAAACTCAACCTCTGACCTAGACCTTCTGGAAACTCGCGCTCCGAGCCGCTTCCAGCAACGCCTCGGCATTCACCTTCGCATCGCCCTTGCCAAACACCGCATTCCCCGCCACCAGAATCTCAGCTCCAGCCCGCACCACATCCGCCACCGTGTCCATTCCTACGCCGCCATCCACTTCGATGCGGAACGCATATCCTCGCGCCGCGCGAATCTCCGCCAGCTTCCTCATCTTATGCAGCGTTCCCGGAATAAACTTCTGCCCCCCAAACCCCGGATTCACGCTCATCACCAGCACATAATCCACCATGTCCAGCACTTCGCTCAGCGTTTCCACCGGAGTCGCCGGATTAATCACCACTCCCGCCCGGCATCCATGGTCCTTGATATGGGTCAGCGTCCGGTTCAAATGCAGGCAAACTTCCTGATGCACCGAAATCCAGTCCGCTCCCGCCTCGGCAAAACCGACAATATATTGGTCGGGGTTATCTATCATCAGATGGCAATCCAGCGGAAGCCGGGTTGCCCGTCGCAAAGATTTCACTACCGGAGGCCCAATGGTCAGATTCGGCACAAAATGCCCATCCATGACATCCACATGGATCACGCTGGCTCCACCCTCCGTAGCCCGCTCCACCGCATCCGCCAGATGAGCGAAATCCGCCGAAAGTATCGAGGGTGCAAGTTGAATCGAATGCTCGATCAAAACAGGGTCCAGGATGGCGCTAGGGTAAAAAGCTGTGGAAATTCTAGCACGCCCGCATATAATCGCCCCGTCATCCTGAGCGCAGCAGAACGATAAGCGAATCGCTCCGCGGAGTCGAAGGACTCCTACCCCATCTCCGCCGCCAGACCGTCTAAGGGAGTTCCACCACAAGCCGGGTGCCCCATCCTAACGTCGCGTTCTATGCGACGTGAGGGTGGGGCACCATGCATCTTTAATAAGGCACCTGTTTTTACGGAATCTGGAACGCAACATTGCTGTTCAGTGTCGTACCGCCCGAGGTCGCCACCGTAACCGGGCCGCTGGTCGCTCCGGTGGGCACTGTCGTTTTTATTTCCGTAGCGGAAACGACCTTGAACGTGGCTGCCGTCCCATTGAAGCGGACGGCGGTTGCTCCCGTCAGATTAGTTCCAAGGATTGTCACCTTCGTTTTCGCCGCGCCCGACGTGGGAACGGTCGCGACGAATGGTAGCAGCCCAGTGGAAAGGCTGAAGATGGTGCCGCCGCCGTAGCCACCTCCGTCCGACGTGGTTCCGTAGAATGTTCCGTTGGTATCTAATAGCAGGCCGCCGCTCGGACCATTTCCGTCACTCCCGCTAAAAGTGTGCAACGTAAACTCGCCCGCCGGAGTGATCTTGAAGACGGTCCCTAAACCGCCGTTTGCGCCGAATTCGCCGGTGGTTCCGTAGAAATTTCCGTCCGTGCCCAGGATCACGCCCTGCGGTTGCGCGCCGTCGGGGCATCCAAGACCCTGCAGACAAAAGGT
>Ga0210385_10001483_pt1 | contig 14575 bp, 8 predicted proteins | sample IncBWH26OmetaG_FD_160107 | JGI IMG/M metagenome (GOLD analysis project Ga0210385, IMG submission 160107) | Forest soil microbial communities from Barre Woods Harvard Forest LTER site, Petersham, Massachusetts, United States - Inc-BW-H-26-O ...
CGTTACGCTGCCCACCCCAATCCCCACGAGCTTCAGGGTGGCTGCGCTGTCGACCAACATCGGCTGGGCGCCCGGCGCGGTGACCATGACCGCCTCTGAGTACGCGCGCGCGTGGGGCAGCACCGATGCGAGCGCATACAACGTGCTGCTCAGCCCAGGCGCGAGCTCGGCGCGGGTCACCCGCGAGATCAGCGGCGTGCTGGGCTCATCCTCGGGCCTGTCCGTGCAGAGCGCGCACGCGCACGCCACCGAACAGAACGCGCTCAGCCGCCAAGGCCTACAGCGCCTGATACAGATCGCCACGCTGATCCTCGTTGTCGCCGTGCTCGCGATGGCAGCCGCGATCGGCAACATGGTCTGGCAACGCCGCCCACGCCTTGCGAAGCTCAAGCTCGAGGGCTTTCCCCGGGGCGAACTGTGGCGCACGATCCTGCTCGAGAGCCTCCTGCTGCTCGCCGTCGGGTGTCTCAGCGGCGCGGTGTTCGGCCTCTACGGGCAGCAGCTGCTCGATCGCGCGCTGGCGAACGTGATCAACTTCCCAGTCGTGTACTCCGTGGCTGCGGTGTCGGCGCTCGTCAGCCTCTTGATCGTGACTCTGGCGGCCGCTGTGATCGTCGCTATCCCCGGGTATCTGGCTGCCGGGGTGGCGCCTGCGGTTGCGTTGCAGGACTGATACGGACGCTAGTATTTGAGGCATGAGCAGTCGTGACCGCACGCCACTGCTGTCGGTCGGGCACGAGGGTGAGTGGGCCGAGATCAACCGCGAAGAGGCCGTGCAGGAACGCGCACTCGACATGGCGCTGACCCCGGCCCAGCGAGTCGAACAGGGCCAGAAGCTGTCCCAACAAGCGGTTTCCCTGCTGGCCGCTTCCATACGCGCCGGCCATGTCCCCAGACGAGCCTACTGGTCCTGATCTGAGCGGCGTCGTCGCCGACGCCAATGCGGTCGGGCTGAACTACGTCGTCATCGGCGGGTTCAGTGTGATCTTCCACGGCTACGTGCGTGCGACCAGAGACAGCGACCCGGCGGGGCTCGGAAACCACAGCACAACCCACGAGGTCGGCCAGCCTGGCCTCCCAGATGGTGTCACGCCGTCGGGCCGGGCGCGTGCCGCGTGTGCTTGCGGGTTGCGCCCGGCCCGGTGTGGTCTGGGCTAGGTGTTCTCAGCCGTGATGCGGCTTATTTGTTGATGCTGTACTTCTCGCCTTTGTAGGCGCCTTCGAGTGTGAGGTTTCCTTCGAGTTGGAGCTTCGGCGGTCCGCCATAGCCCCCGCCGAAGGTCAGGTGTGAGCTTTTCGATTCGCACACCAGTTCTTTGGTCACGGCTTCCACTTCGGCCTGCTTGAGGGTGCACCCCTGGGTGCCCTTGATCGGGTAGTCGGCGTTGATTTCACAGGGGCCGGTGACGTCGAGCGTGCCAAAGGCTTCTGTGGATCCGGCGAGGCTGACGCTTTCCGGTGTTGCGAGAGAGCTGGACAGAGCCGACGTGCCGAGAGCCGCTCCTGAGCATTGCGGAATTTCTGTGCTGCGGAGTTTGACCGTGCATTCGTTGAACGTGAGCACCAGGTCTTGGAGCTCTACCTCACCAGAGCCGCCGGATTTGATGGCGGGCGATTCAGATGTGCTCACACGGGCACAGGACACCGACCATTCCTGGGAGGGAACGCTCAGCACCGCGGTGGTCCCGGCCTTCAGCGTGAACTTGACGGCGGTCGTGACTTGTTTTTCACTGGAGCCGACCTGTTTGCCTTCTACGCAGAGGGTTTTGTGTTCGGCTTCCGATGTGCCTTTTTTGCATGTCGCGGCTGATGCCGCTGTCGATGTGAGCGCGGCTAGCGCGAGCAGCGCGAGCAGCGCGGCGAGTAGTGGCTTGATCGTGTGTCTCATGTGATATTGCTGCCTTTCTTTCGTCTCGTTCAGACACCCACACGCCTGCCGACCATGGCCGGCGGGTGAGTATCGGTGTTTGCCCGTGACCAACCCGGGATGGTGGCCCGCAGGCTCCATCCAGGCTGGTGCACGCTTGGGGACGCAGCCCGGAGGGCAATGACCGAGTCGCGTCAGGCTTTTAGCTCTTGGTTAGCGCGTGCTGACCCGGGTGAGTGCGAGCTGAGGTTCTCCCCCGCGCCCTGCACCCCATCGCAGTCGCTGGTGCTACTTCTTCGCTTTGTGCTTCTTGCTCGTTTTGTGCTTCTTGCTGAGTTTCTTGGTGGTGGGGCAGCCCGTGATGGTGACGGGGGTTTCTTGGTGGATTTCCAGTCCGTTCTGCGCCTTGAACAGGGTCGGCATCTTCAGTTTCTGGCCGCAGAAGTCATAGCTGTGCTTCGGGAGGTTCGCCCCGAACTCGCTATACGGCCCGGTGGGCAACGTCACTTCGATCGATTCGAACGGGACGTCCGGGGTGTTGGGGAACGTCGCGCTCGTGACGTTCGTCTTGCCGTTGATGAATGTTTCCCCAGTCAACCGCACGTTCACGTTATCCCCAGACAAAAGAACGATCGCGTCGGGGAACTTCGCGCTGCCGTAGGACACGAAGTAAATCGGACCCCTTAGCGGCACCGGCAACACCGGCGTGTGCACGACCGCTTCGCCGATCTTCGCATGCGGCGAGCAGTTCGCAGGGTTCGCTTCGAACGTCGCCGACGGACACGCCTGCTGGATCGTCCTGAGCTCAGCCGGCAACTGCTTGGGGATGTCGAACTTCGCCTCCTTGAACCACGACTGGGTCCCCACAGCACCCTTCGGGTAGCTGATCTTGAACGACAAGTTCGCACCATCGGCTTTGCTGGCATGAGCACCGGTGGAGACCGCGACTTTCGGCGTGAACCCCAGTTCCTTACACGAACCGATCCCGAAGTGGCTGGACAGGCCCGCTGTCTCGGCTGGTTCTGACTGGCCGGGGGCGGCTGTGCTCCACGCCGTCCCGCTGATCGTCTGCGACTGGCAGTTCGTGGGGTTGAACATGAACCCTTCGCGGTCGATCACCGCATACACCGACCGCAGGTCCGTCGGCACCCCGGCCACGATCTGCGGCAACGGGTCCGTCGCGACCGTGATCTGCGCCGTGTTCGGATCCACTTCGATCCTGGCACGGGTCACGACCGTCCCCAGGTTGAACGGGCCAGCGATCACCGGCGTCACAATGCTCAGCCCAAACGGCGCGCCGTCATAGGGGCCCGTCAAATAGATCCCGGCTTCCGGATCCCCAGGCTGCGGGATCACCAACGGATATGGCCCCGGACCAGAGGTCACAACGGTATGCCCGATCTTCGAGGACGCGGGACAGGTGCCCTGCGCGGCCTGCGGTTCCCCGCACACCGGCACACTCGAGATCATCCCCGCCAGCCCCGCGGGCATCCGAAACGCCAGCTTTTCGATCCGCTGCTGCCCATCACCCCGCGACAACAGCATCGTGAACCCAGTGAACCCACCCGCCTTGTCCGTCGTCGCACCCGCCGAAAGTTCCGGGCTGAACGGCAACGTCGACCCAGGACACCCGCTGCTGTTCGGGCCTTCGCGCAGCGCGAGATCACCATCCGTCAAGACGTTTTCGATGAACGGCGACGCCCACGACGTGAAGTTAGCTTCGGTGGAATACAGCCCGCAGTGAGTCGGGCTGTCGAGGGCGGCCTGCGCACCACCGCTGAACGACAGTTTGAAGTCCGTGAACGGCAACTCGGGCGTGTTCCTGAACGTCGTCACGAGCCTCCCCGTCGCTTCGTTGAGGTTGACTTCACCGATCAGCTTCAGGTTCACGCCTTCCCCGGAGGCCGCCATCAGCATTTCGAGGTGCGGTGGGTTGGACTGCATGATGTACACGTTGCCTTTGAACGGCGCGTGCAACAAAGGCGTTTCGATTTCCACCACACCGATTTTCGACGCCAACGGGCATTCCGGCGCATCACCACGGTCATCACCAACGCGCGACTCCGCGGCCGTGCACGCCACCAGCCCAGCGGCTTGCCCGGGATTGATGACAACCCCTTCGGGCAACGTCACCGACGTTTCCCGCAAGTCCGCCGTCGACAAGCCTTCCATCGACTCAAGGCCACCAACCGACGGCTTTACTTCTGCGGTCAGCCCCATCGGCGTATCCGTGCTCGACACGCTCGGAGACGTCACAATCCCCGGACTAAACCCCAGCGAACCACACCCCGATACACCCGCAGGTTCATGCAACGACCCATGCACGAGCGCCGTCGACGTGATATTCGGCGCTTTAGGATTTTCCCACGAATTCGCCGAGAACGTCACCGGCAACGTAGTAGAACACCCCGTCGGCAACGTCAAAAGCGGTGCCCCCGAATACGGAACAGCGATGCCTTCAATAGTTTCGTTGTCTGGTGTCACTTCGACGCGCCACGGATTGTGGCTACCTTCAGATGGATCGCCCCACAACGTGAACACAGCACTCATCACTTCGGTTTTCGTCACATCGTCGACGGTGGTCGTCAGGCCGTAGTCGCTGCCGCTCCGCACTTCAGCGACGACAAAATTGTTGTTGCCGTCAAGTGTGAACGCGAACTCGGCTGGCTTCCCGGGTGGCGGAACCATGTTGTAGACAGGAGCGTAGCCCTCATGGCCACCGAACAGATTGTCGCCAAGGATAGCTGACGCGACCACGCCCACCTGAGTGTCCGGCGGGCAATGTTCCGATGTCAAGTCTGGCAGCGTGCACTCCGGCACGGCCGTTGGATTGCCAACGAAGCCCGGCGGGAGGTTCACGCTGAGGTTACGCATCTGCCCACTCGACGTGCGACCGGCACCCGTGTTGTTGACGGTGAACGCAAAGCTCGCCTCATAGGGATGCGACCCAGCCTGCGTATCGGGCGTCCCATTAGCGTTCGAAAACCACACGTCCGTGTCCGCGAATCCGAACGGAGGCTTTGTGTCGCTCACCGTCACGACATTTGGTTGCGCAATAGACCCAGAGACGTTCGGCGCTGTCACTTCGATGGCAAGCTGCGCATCCCACCCGTTCCCAGGTTCCCCACCACCGCGCGTAGGAACGCCACCACCGGCGACGATGTGCGGCAGATGAGAAGGATCGTTCGAGCATGTCACAATCGTCGCACCGTCGACGTGCCCTTCGGGCCCGTTCCCGACGCAGTCCCACTGCCCATGCGCGAACGTCACACCTTCGAAGCTGGACGCGGCGAGACCGCCGATGAGACCGTTGAAGGAGCCCGCTTCGATCGCGGTGACCCCGGGCGGCAGCGTGTCCGTCACCGTCACCGGCCCCGTGCTATCCGCGGCACCGTCGTTGATCACGCTCACTTCGATCGCCCCCTTCCCGTTGGGAGCCAGGTACGTAGGGTCCGTGTGTGCAGTGACGACCCAGCCTGGGCGGAGTTCGCTGCTCGCGAGTTCATCCGTCGCGGCGAGCGCCGGGCTCACCACGACGGCCAGGGCGCCCAGCGAGACGAGGACGGCGAGAAGTAGGTTGCGCATGCTAGGACCTCCGGTCGTGGCTGAGATGCTTGCTGGACTTGACTGGCTTTCGCTTGCGCTTCCCGGCCTTCGCCTTGCGCTCGGCGACGCACTTCCCCTTCTTGCTCTTGGCAAAGCCCTTCTTGCACGTTGTCTTCTTCTTTTTCGGTGCGCTCGATGGAGCGCTGGGCGCGGGGGCGAAATTGCCCGTCCCGGAAAACGTCAAGCTCGGCGGCGTCGAGAACAGCGGCGCCGCAGGCGCCGCACCCTGGCAACCGGTCCCAGTGCACGACTCCGTCGTTTCGGGAAAACCACCACCAACGCGCGCGTCATACACGTTCGTCGTTTCACCCAAGGCAGACTGCGTCAAGCTCTCACGACTCGTAAAGAACACATCATCCCCACTCGAGCTCGCATCGACGAAGAATGCATCGTCCGCCTCATCTCCACCAGAGATCAAGCTCACGCAGCCCCTCGCATAGCCACAGTCATCCGTGCCTTCACTGCGCCACTCGTACACATCCAGACGGCGGTTCGTGTCCCGCGCGACGAGCGGTTGACTCGTCTCGAAGAACACCTCTGTCCCGGTTTCATTGACCCAGCGCGGCATGAAGACCCCGCTCGAGCTGAGCGGCGCGAAGCCACCACGTTCGTCTTCCCATCCTTCGGCGGTACGAGCCGGCAGCGCGCCGGTCGGATCGCACGACGCGCAGCTGAGGCGATTCGCTCCCGCTTGATAAACGAACGTCTCGGGCACAGGCCCGTACACCGGCGATCCAAACCCATTGCCGACGAACGTCACGATCCCGCGGTTGTCGTAGCCGGTGAGCGGCTGACGCGACATGAACGCCACGCTCTGACCGTTCGGTGAGACCTCGGCCGCGTGCTGCCCTGGGCTGAGCTTCCAGTCACCAGCGTCAGCCGGGAGCGACAGGGCGGCGGAGGTGCCCAAGAATTCGTCGTCGTGGGCGGCCAGGGTCGCGATGTATCTCGTCACGCCATCGTGATCGACATACAGGTTGCATGGCGTTCCGTCGGTTGTTGCTTCACCATTGTCCTCATAGGGTTCGCAGGTGTGGGCGCTCGCCTGGTTGCCCTCTGGACCCGCGTTCTCGGCGAGGACCGCCCCGGCGACGAAGTACACGTAGGAACCGTCTTCGCTGACACCCAGCACGCCGCCGATGTCGGCGGGTTCGTGGGCGAGGCCCTCCGCCGCGATCGCTTCCCGCGTCTCGCTGCTCGTGTCATAGCGCCACAACGCGTCGCCTTCGGTATAGAAGACGTAGCGGCCGTCCGCCGACGCGTTCCAGTACGTCGCCGCACCCGCGGACACCTGCACGGTGCACGCAAGGCCCGGGGATTGCGGAACGGGGGTGCACCCTTCCCCGGCGTCGTCGTCGTTCTCCCGATCGTAGATCACGCCATCGGCGAGATCCGTCCACACGATCCGCGCCCCGTCTTCGGAGATGTCATCGCCGAAGTTATACGCCTCACCCGTGTCTGAGTTTCCGACTTCGCGCTGGGTCCCCGTCAGGCCGCCGAAGGTTGCGTCGGAGGTCGCTTGACCATCTGGGAGAACGCTGACGAGTCGCAGCCGCCCTTCGACAGAGTCGTAGAGGTTTTCTGTTTCGTTTATCGTCCCAGGGATGGCGTCGGCGGTGTGGGCGCCCGCCGACTGAACGAGGATGTGCTTGTCGTCGGCTGAGATGCCCGCTGGCGCCGATGGGGGGCATTCGCCCGGATTGATGGTTTCGCTGAACAGCGCCCGGTACGAGGGAGCACCGGGAGGGCCCGTCCGCACGTCCAGAATGGTGCCACCGATACCGCAGTCGCTCGGGTTGCCGAGTTCGGCGCCGAGGCTTGCTTCGCCTTCCCCTTGCTGGATATCGGTAAAGAAAACTTGCGACGAAAGATCCGACGAGAATTCGAATATTCCACCGGTGTTGGGTGTAGGCGTGTCTGCCGCTGCCTCCCATCCGTGTGCGGTGCGAGCGGCGAGATAAGAGGTTCCTTCCCCGTTGTGCGCGACGCCACTGCCGCTGGAGCCGTCTCCGGGGCTGCCCCCGACATACTCGACGGATTCCCCGTCCGCCGCCGCTCGGTAGCTGCTGCGAACTCCGTTTAGTTCGCCCTCCAGCTGGAAGTAGGACTCCGGCTGGCCCTCTGGTGGTGGTGAGATAGACGTGTTTTCGATGGTCGAGACGAGCTCGTACGTGCGATCGTCGGGTAGTCCGAGGCCCGTCGAGGTGAACGAGGCAACGGAGGTGAACAACACGTTCGGGCCATCGCTCGTGCCGTTTGCATTGGCTGCGGCCAGACGGAAGTCGTAGCTCGACCCAGGCAACAACGCTGTGAGTTCCGCGCTCACGCTCACGGGCGAGGAGCCGCCCCCGATCTGCCCCGGCGAAGGCGTGCACGGGACATCCCCTGTGTACGCACCGGCTTCCCCACTGTAGAGCGAGTATTCGAAGACGCACGAGGTGACCGGCAGACCGACAGGATCGACGGTCGCGTGCAACGTCGCCGACGTTTCGCTCGTGTTCGTGGCGATACTCGCGCTGACGGTGGGGACCACGATCGGTTGAAACACAGCGACCTCCCCTGCTTCCTCGGTGGCATACACGATGCCCGTTGCGCTCACCGCGATGGACGGCGACCCCGCCAGACCTTCCGTCGCGAACGTCTGGACCGGCATTTCGTGTGGTTCGGCAAACGGTTCATAGAGACGGATGCTCGAGCCGATGTCGACCACTACGTTCTCGGTCTCAGGATTCACGGCCACAGCCGTCGCCGGCCCGCATTCCGATCCTGGATTTGCCCCGAATTCGGCGAGCGCTTCGCCCCTGGAGGACGGATTGTGCTCGAGCACCGTGCCGCAGCTCGTGATCGAGAAGATGTCGTCCTTGGAGTCGAGTGCGAGCCCCGGTTCGGCGCCATGTTCGGTCCCGAAGGACGTCACGAAGCGCCCCGTCGGCGTGAACTCGTACAGCGCCGGGTAGGGGCTCGTGATCTGTTTCGCGATCACCCACACATCGCCGCTGTCGCTGACCGCGACGCCGATGACTTCTTCGAAGGCCTCTTCGCCGGAGCACGGGCCGGTTTCGCACGTACCCGTCAACTGGCCCTCGTATTCGCCACTGGCGCTGAACTTGTCGACGACGAGGTGTCTCGTGTCTACGACGTACACGTCGCCGACGCTCGGATCTTCCGTGGATGGCTTGCCCGAGTCATCGACCGCGATCGAATGCGGCCGTTCGAACTGGCCCGTGGGGGCCGCCGAGCCGGTGTGGGTTTTTCCGGCGATTTCGTAGGTTCCGCTGCCGTTGAACTGCCCTTCCAGTTTGCTGCCCGAGGCGTTGAACCACTCGACGCGGCCGTTGCCCTTGTCGACGACGTAGACGTCGCCGGTGGCGTAGTTGACGGCGATGCCACTGGGTTCTTCGAACTGCCCGTCGCCGTTGCCCTCGCTGCCGAACGTGCTGCTCGGCGCGGTCGGGTAGAGGTCGGCCGCGAAGGCGGGGGCGCTGCCGAGCATCAGGATCGCGAGCGCGCCGGCGAGACTGAGAAGTAGGCGTATTCGAGAGGCGGACCGCGACTCGAAGAGACGTATGCGCGACCGGCGCGGTGACGTCGAGAAGGCGAGGGAGCTGGCGCCCCCGAGGAGCGTGGCCGCGTGCCACCGGGGCTCGTGGCCCACCGAGGATGTGTTGGCGTTGAGCCTTGGATCCCCGAAACTCGTGGAGGCATAGACACCACCTTGGCGCTGCGGTTTGCAAAACCGCACCGGGGTGCGCTCGGTGTTCCCGGCTGACTGGCTGCCTGCCGGCTCTACCGGTGCGTGACACGACGGGCGCACACTGGCGCCTGGCCCTGATTGCGGCATGTCCTCTCCTGCTCCTCCACTGCGTTTGCGCGAGCTTCCCCTGGTGAACCGGCGTTACCGTCGGGACACGTGAAGCACGGCCCAATAAACGTTCGCGAGAGACACTATACATGCTCGCATCACATGTCAAGCACGAACTGTCAAGTGCGGCTTTGAGCGGCTTAAATCCTAGTGATAGCCACAGATATGGAAAATCTGGGCTTCCTGGAGATGCGCCTCATGCGCTACCCTGAAAACGTTTCCAATGCAGAACGAACACGACCTCTACTACTGGCGGCGCGCTCGGTGTCGGGCATCAGCAGCGCGGCGGGGCACACCGTCGTTTCCGAGACGATCGCGTCAACGATGATCACCGTCCGAGACCCGGCCTCGCGGTGAGCACAATGCCGCCAAGCGAGCGCAAGGGCACGCAGCGCGAGCGGCTCGTGAGCGCCATGGCCGGCCTTGCTGCACGCGACGGATATGCTCCCACGAGCATCGCGAAGGTGATAGCTAGGGCAGGCGTTTCCCGCCCCACCTTCTATGAGCACTTCGCCGACCGAGAGGACTGCTTCCTCGCAGCGCTCGCAGATGTCCGGCCACGGCTGCTCGCCGACGTGCGCAGCGCCGTGGAAGACGCTGCGCCCGAGCACGCCACGCGAGCGGCTGTTCGCGCGCTGGTTGCGTTCGCCGAGGCCGAGCCGGCAGTGGCACGGCTGGCGATGAACGAGCCAATGGTGTGCGCGGGGCGCGCGCTGGACGCGCGCGACGAGGGAATCGCGCAGCTGGCGCAGATCGTCGAAGCAGCCCACCAGCGGGTACCCGCGAAGGCTGCCATCCCGGACTTCTCCAGCCGCGTGCTGATCGGCGGGGTCGAGCGCCAGCTCGCCTTCCACCTGCGCGCCGGGGAGCCCGTCGCGAATCTGCTGGAGGATCTGCTCGACTGGGTGCGGCGCTACGAGGTGCCCGCTAGCGAGCACCGCTGGCGCTCATTCGAGCCGATCGGGCCACCGCCGCCCGCGTCCCCATTCGAGGAAGAGATCCAGCTCCGTCCCGTGGCGGTGCCCGCGCGCAGTCGCGGGCGCAACCGCCGCTCAGCTGAGACGGTCGCAGAGAGCAACCGCAAGCGGATCCTGCTCACCGCTGCGCAGCTGGCGGCGAGCAAGGGCTACAACGCGACGACGATGGTGGAGATCGGCGAGCGCGCCGAAGTCAGCGCACGCGAGCTGCGCCGGCTGTTCGCCGACAAGCAGGAGGTGTTCGCGGCAGTGCACGAGTTCCATTTCCAGAGCATCGTGGCAGTCACCACACGCGCGTTCTTCGCCGGCGAACGCTGGCCCGAGCGCGTGTGGGAGGCGGGTCGGGCGTTTGCGCAATCGCTTGAGCAGAACCCCAGCCTCGCTCACGTCAGCTTCGTCGAATACCACGCGGCAGGCTCCGCTGGGGTACGGCGAAACAGCGAGCTGGTGCTGGCGTTCACGGTGTTCCTACAGGAGGGTTATCAGTACAAGCCATCGAGCTTGCCACCCTCGCGCGTAGCGCTCGCGGCAATCGCGGCGACGAACTTCGAGATCGTCTATCTGCAAGTGCGCGCGAACGCCGAGCCCTGCCTAATGGGGCTTGTGCCCCACGCCGTGTTCCTCGGGCTCGCACCGTTCCTCGGCCCGACGGAGACCAACCGCTTCATCGACCAGATTCTGGACGGTGCACGAGCCAGTGTCACTCGCTGAGCCGACCCAGAAGGGACGCAAGAGCACGCAGCGCGAACGGCTGCTGGGCGCGATCGTCGACATCGCCGGCCGGGACGGGCTCGCCGCGGCGACGATCGCCAACGTGATCGCGCACGCAGGCGTCTCAAGGCCAACCTTCTACGAGTACTTCTCCGACCGCGACGCCTGCTTTCTCGCCGCACTCGCCGACGTCCAGCAACAGCTGCTGGCCGATGTGCGCGACGCCGTAGAGGGCGATGCTCCCGAGCGCGCCGCCAGGGTCGCGATCGCAGCGCTCATCGAGTTCGCCAACGCACATCCCACAAGAGCGCGACTGGCGATGAACGAGGCGCTGGGCGGAGGCAAGCGGGCGCTGGACGACCGCGATCGGGGGATCGTCGAGCTCGCACGGGTGGTCGAAGCGGTCGAGCAGCAGGCCGCGAAGACCGCCGCGGTGCCTGACCTGGAGACGTCGGCACTGATCGGCGGGGTCTGCCGGATGCTCGCGACAAGGCTGCGACGCGGCGAGCCATGCACGTCGGAGCTGCGCGAGGATCTGTTGCGCTGGGTCGCAAGCTACGAGCGGCCGGCCGGAGCGCAGCGCTGGCGCCAGATCGAGCCAGCTGCGCTCGCGGCGCCCTCCCCGCCAAGCGCTGCCCTGCTCGCACCGCCGCCGTTGCCACCCGGACGGCCACGGCTCTCCAGCGAGGAGGTGCTTTATGCCCACCGTCAACGAATCCTGTTGGCGACCGCGGAGATATCCAGGGAGAAGGGCTATCCGGGTGCCACGATTGCGCAAATCAGCAAGCGTGCGGGCGTGGACGGACGGGCCTTCTACCGGCTGTTCGCAAACAAGCAGGAGGCGTTCGCGGCCGTCCACGAGCTGTTCTTCCAGCATCTGGTGGCGCTCACCGCCAGCGCTTTCTTCACAGGCGAGAGCTGGCCGGAGCGGATTTGGAAAGCGGTGCAGACGTTTGCGGACGTGCTCGAACGCAACCACACGCTGGCGTACTTCGAGTTCGTCGAAAGCCACGCCGTGGGCCCGCTCGCGATGCAGCGCTTCAACGATGCCACCGCGGCGTTCACGATCTTCCTCCAGGAAGGCTACCGCCAGCAGCACAACAGCCCGCCGCCACATCTGGCGCTCGAGGCAATCGTGGCGACGAGCTTCGAGATCTTCTATCTGCAGATTCGCGAGCACATCGATGTGCCGCTTGCCGGCCTTACACCCGATCTCGCGCGCCTGTCACTCGTGCCGTTCCTGGGGGCAACCGAGACCGACACGCTGATCCAAGAGAAGCTTCGATAGCCAGCGACGCCCCCGCCCAACCGCGGCGCATTCGCAGCCAGCAGAGTCAGAAATAGAGACACTGGAGTTTAGACCGGACACCGGGGCTCGCCGATAGTCTCAGCCGGCTAGCCGAAACAGCCGACGCGAGTCGTCTGAGAGCCCTGAATTAGGCTTGTTATAAGGCGTATCTTCGGCTCCTGGGCTACGGTGTAGTCGCTGATGGCTGCTCGTCGTGCCCCCAACAAATCGATAAACACGCAGCTACAAAAGGGCCGGAAAAGCACCCAGCGCGAACGGCTGCTGACGGGCATGGTGGCAGCCACGAACAAGGGCGGGTACACAGCGGCGACTGTGTCCGAGGTGATCGCGCACGCCGGAGTGTCGCGGCCCACCTTCTACGACTACTTCGCCGACAGGGACGAGTGCTTCGTGGCGTGTGCGCAGGAGGTGCGTTCACGGCTGGCGGCGGAGGTCCGCAGAGCCGTGCAGGAGCGGGCACCCGAGGACGCGCTCGCCGGGGCGATCGAGACGCTGGTCGCTTTCGCGGTCGCCGAGCCGGCGCAAGCGCGCTTCTTGATGAGGGAGGTGTTGGCTGGTACAGCAGCGGCCCTCGACGTGCGCGATCAGGGAATCACGGAGATCGCGCAGCTCATCGATCGCGTGTCCGGGCGGGCGCCCACGGAGCAGTCGCTCCCCGACCTCCCCGTTGCGGTCGCGATCGGCGCCGTCCAGCGGCTGATCGGCTCGCGCCTGCGTCGCGGCGAGCGGGCGCTGGGCACGATGCTCGAGGATCTGCTCGGCTGGAGCCAAAGCTACGCGCGCCCCACCAGAGCGCACCGCTGGCACACATTGTCAGCCACCGGCACGATCGCACCCTCACCGTTCCTACCGGCCACGCCGGCGCGTGCACCGGTGCGTCTGGGACCGGGACGACCACGTCTGCCGGAGGATGAGGTGGCCGAAAACCATCGCGGACGAATCATGTTCGCGACCGCCCAGGCAATCGCCGAGCGGGGCTACGCGGCGGCGACGATCGCCGACATCACGAAACTCGCGGGGGTTGACGGCCGCGCGTTCTACCGCCTGTTCGTCGACAAGCAGGAGGCGTTCGACGCCGTCTATGAACGCGGCCTGCAGCAGACACTGGCGTCAGCGGCGCACGCGTACTTTGCCGTGGACGGCTGGCCCCAGCGGATATGGGAGGTGTTGCGTGTCATGACCCAGAGCGCACAAGCCAATCCCGTTGGCGCCCACCTCGGACTTCTCGCCGCGTACGCCGTCAGTCCCGCCGCAGCCCAGCGTGTCGATGACAGCCGCACAGCGTTCACGATCTTCTTGCAGGAGGGCTACCGCCACGAGCAGACCATCAGCGAGCCGAGCGCCCTCACGCTCGAGGCGATCGCGGGAGGCGTGTTCGAGATCTTCTACCGCGACGCCCGCGAGCATGCCAGCAGCGACACAGCCGGACTGCTCCCCCACGTCGCCTACCTCTGCCTCACACCATTCATGGGGCCCAAAAAAACCGAGCTGTTCATCGATGAGAAGCTGAGCGGCAAGCGCAACAGGCGTGTGCAACGCGGTGCGGCGAGCCCGACGCGAGCCCCGGCGGGCTCACGCGGTCGGGATACCGCGCGAACGACTTGACCCGTATGGGCGGACTGACCCAGACCAACACGCGCCCGCGGCGACACTAGTCAAACCCTCATGGATCGAGGAATTCCTCGATGATCTGGTCGAACCGGTGGGGCGGGCGCGTCGAACCCAGCCAGTCCAGGCCTTCGCAGTCCCCGAACTGCAGGCCCCCGACGGTCAAGACCGCCATTACGAGGCCGACATATCGGCGGGGATGGGTCCTGGCGGCGGTTAGGGAGGCCTTGGCGGCTGCCAGCGGCACTATGCAGACGCAAGCCATTCACGCAGCCGTGGAGAGGGCGGGCGAGTCGATCGCCTCATCATCAGTCAGGAGCTGCCTGGTCGAAAGCCTCGGCGGAAAGACGCCTCGCTTTGAGCGCGTCGGACGCGGGCGATTTCGCTTGGCTCCCCGGTTTGAACGCGTGGAGTGAGGGCGCTACCGTATGTCGCATGACCGCGAAGGAGAAGCTACGGCAGACAATCGAAGAGCTGTCTGAGGCCGAGGCGCAGGATGCCCTCGGCTTCATCGTCCGTCGGCGCCAACAGTACGATGCCTTGGGGGAGATGCTCGAAAGCGCTCCGCTCGATGATGAGCCGACAACGCCCGAGGAGGATGAGGGCGTGCGCGAAGCACGCGCAGCGATCGGATC
>Ga0210385_10001488_pt1 | contig 14549 bp, 10 predicted proteins | sample IncBWH26OmetaG_FD_160107 | JGI IMG/M metagenome (GOLD analysis project Ga0210385, IMG submission 160107) | Forest soil microbial communities from Barre Woods Harvard Forest LTER site, Petersham, Massachusetts, United States - Inc-BW-H-26-O ...
GGCGCGGCGGCGTCTCGTGACGCGCGCGCGCCGAATGCGCGCGCACCACATCGGCGCCGTGCACCAGATCGAGGATTTCATCCACTGTCGGGATTTCAAAATGGCCGTCGAAGCGCGCATTGGCCGGGCGGATTTCAGCGATGCGTTCGCGCGCGCGCAGCGTCTTGAGCTCTGCGAGCGTGAAGTCCTCGGTGAACCAGCCCTCGATGCTGACTCCGTCCACGATGCGGGTGGTGCGCCGCTCGGCAAACTCCGGATGCGCTTGGACATCGGTGGTACCACCGATCTCATTCTCATGGCGCGCAACCAGCACGCCGTCCTTGCTGCTGACCAGGTCTGGCTCGACGAAGTCCGCGCCTTGCTGGATGGCCAGGAAATAGGCGGCCAGGGTGTGCTCGGGAACGTAGCCGCTGGCGCCCCGATGGCCGATGATGACCGGCACCAGTGCACGCGGTGTGACCGTCTGCCCGGTATCGGTGCTGCCACTCATGACCGCGACAATAAGAGTGTACGATCAGTGATGCAATCGGGATTTGTACATGGATGAATTCAGCTCATGAGCGAACTGACCGGCACCGACATCTACCACTTCCGCGAGGGCACTTTCTTTCGTGCCTATGACAAGCTCGGGGCCCATCCGGCGGTCGTGGACGAAGTGCCGGGTACGCGCTTTGCGGTGTGGGCGCCGAATGCGCAAAGCGTGCATCTCATCGGCGACTTCAACGCCTGGAATCACGACTCCCATCCGCTGACGGTGCGCGCCGATCAGTCAGGCATCTGGGAAGGCTTCATACCCCAGGTCGGACCCGGCAGCGTCTACAAGTACTTCGTTCGCTCCCGCTACGACGGCTACGCGGTTGAGAAGAGCGACCCCTACGCCTTTCGCTGCGAGGAGCCGCCGCGCACCGGAGCGGTGGTCTGGGACAACGGCTATGAGTGGCAGGATCTGGAATGGCGCCGCCAATGCGCACGCGTGAACGCTCTGGATGCGCCGTGGTCCATCTACGAAGTTCATCTGGGCTCCTGGCGCCGCGTGCCCAGCGACGGCAACCGCTCGCTCAACTACCGTGAAGTGGCGCTGGAGCTGGCCGAGTACGTGGCCGAGATGGGCTTCACCCACGTCGAGCTGATGCCGGTCATGGAGCATCCGTTCTTCGGTTCCTGGGGCTACCAGGTCACCGGCTACTTCGCGCCCTCCTCGCGCTATGGCACGCCGCAGGATTTCATGTTCCTGGTCGAGCACCTGCACAATGCCGGGATCGGCGTCATCCTGGACTGGGTGCCGTCGCACTTCCCGAGCGACCAGCACGGCCTGGCATTCTTCGATGGTACGCACCTGTACGAACACGCCGATCCGCGCCAGGGCTTTCACCCGGAGTGGAACAGTTCGATCTTCAACTACGGTCGCGCCGAGGTTCGCAATTTCCTCGGCAGCAACGCGCTGTACTGGCTGGAGACCTATCACGCCGATGCGCTGCGGGTGGATGCCGTGGCCTCCATGCTGTACCTGGACTATGGCCGCAAGGCCGGCGAATGGATTCCGAATCAGTATGGCGGGCACGAGAACCTCGATGCGCGCGACTTTCTCAAATCCCTCAACCAGGCCATATACCGCGATCATCCCGGCACGCAGACCATCGCCGAAGAGTCCACCGCCTGGCCGCAGGTGTCGCGGCCCGTGTACCTGGGAGGACTTGGCTTCGGATTCAAATGGAACATGGGCTGGATGCACGACACGCTGAAGTTCTTCCAGACCGATCCGCTGTTCCGCCGCCATCACTTCAACCAGATCACCTTCTCGATCTGGTACGCCTTCACCGAGAATTTCGTGCTGGCGCTGTCGCATGACGAGGTGGTGCACGGCAAAGGCTCGCTCATCGGCAAGATGCCCGGTGATGAGTGGCAGCAGTTCGCCAACCTGCGTCTGCTGTTCGGTTATATGTGGGGTCACCCCGGCAAGAAGCTGATCTTCATGGGCTGCGAGTTCGGACAGAAGCGCGAATGGCAGCACGACGGCAGCCTGGAATGGCACGTGCTGCAGTTTGCGCTGCACGCCGGCGTCCAGCGCTGGGTGCGCGACCTGAACCGCTTCTACCGCCAAAGCCCCGCCCTGTACCAGCAGGACTTCAGCCAGGAAGGCTTCGAGTGGGTGGATTGCAACGACGCGGACTCCAGCGTGCTGTCGTTCCTGCGCCTGGACCGCGCCGGCGGGGTGGTGCTGGTCATCTGTAATTTCACACCGGTGGGGCGCGGCAACTACCGCGTCGGCGTGCCCCGCGGCGGGGTGTGGCGTGAATGCCTGAACAGCGACGCCACCGACTACGGTGGCAGCGGCCAGGGAAATCAAGGGGCAGTGGTGGCGGATGAGCACAGCACGCATGGGCGGCGGTACTCCCTGACGCTGATGCTGCCCCCGCTCGGCGTGCTGTTTTTGTCCCCGCAATGACGGCGGTCTGGCCCGGCAATCCCTATCCGCGCGGCGCGACCTGGGACGGGGCCGGCGTCAATTTTTCGCTGTTCTCCGAAAATGCCACCCGGGTGGAACTGTGCCTGTTTGACCCCACCGGCCGGCACGAAACCCAGCGCGTCGCGCTCAACGAGCACACTGACCAGATCTGGCACTGTTACCTGCCCGAGGCGCGACCCGGCCTGCTTTATGGCTATCGCTGCCATGGCCCCTACGATCCGGAGCGCGGCCACCGCTTCAATGCCAACAAGCTGCTGATCGAACCGTATGCCCGGCTGCTGTCCGGGCCGATGCTCTGGAGCGATGCGCACTTCGGCTACGATGCGGACGATCCGACGCTGGATCTGTCCTTCGATGCGCGCGACAGTGCGGCGGGCACGCCCAAGTGCCAGGTCATCAATCCGGCTTTCGATTGGGGGGATGACCGCCCGCCGCGCACCGACTGGCACGACACCGTCATCTACGAAGTGCATGTGCGCGGCATGACCATGCGTCATCCGCAGGTGCCCCCGGCGCTACGCGGCACCTATGCCGGGCTTGCCACGACGCCGGTGATCGAGCATCTCAAGCGCCTGGGCGTCACGGCCGTGGAACTGATGCCGGTACACGCTTTCCTGGATGACCGCCGCCTGGTGGACCTGGGGCTGCGCAACTATTGGGGCTACAACACCATCGGCTACCTGGCCCCTGAGATGCGCTACAGCGCCAGTGGCCAGGTCGAAGAATTCAAGGCCATGGTGAAGAGCCTGCACGCGGCCGGCATCGAGGTCATCCTGGATGTGGTCTACAACCACACCGCCGAGGGCAACGAACTGGGGCCGACCCTGAGCTTCCGTGGTATCGACAACGCCGCCTACTACCGCCTGATGCCAGGGGAGCTGCGCCGCTACATGGACTTCACCGGCACCGGCAACACGCTCAACCTGCAGCACCCGCGGGTGCTGCAGCTGATCATGGATTCGCTGCGCTACTGGGTCCAGGACATGCACGTGGACGGCTTCCGTTTCGATCTGGCCTCGGCCCTGGCCCGCGAGCTGTTCGATGTCGATCGGCTGGGCTCCTTCTTCGACACCATCTCCCAGGACCCGGTGCTGTCGCAGGTCAAGCTCATCGCCGAACCCTGGGATGTCGGCGCCGGGGGCTATCAGGTGGGCAATTTTCCGCCCGGATGGAATGAATGGAACGACAAGTATCGCGACAGCGTGCGCGCCTACTGGAAGGGTGATGGCGGACTCATCGGCGAGTTCGCCCGGCGTTTCACCGGCTCCGCGGATCTGTACGAGGCCAGCGGCCGCAAACCTCATGCCAGCATCAATTTTGTCACGGCGCACGATGGCTTCACGCTCACCGACCTCGTCTCCTACAACAGCAAGCACAACGAGGACAATGGCGAGGACAACCGCGACGGCAGCGATGACAACCGCGCCTGGAACTGCGGCCTCGAAGGTCCCACGGCGGACCGCCAGATCACGCAGCTGCGCGAACGTCAGAAGCGCAACCTCATCACCACCCTGCTGCTCTCGCAGGGCGTGCCGATGCTGCTGGCCGGGGACGAACTGGGTCGCACCCAGGGCGGCAACAACAACGCCTACTGCCAGGACAATGAGCTGTCATGGCTGGACTGGGACCTGGACCCCGCCGAGCACGAGTTCATGGCCTTCATCGAGCGTGTGATCGCCCTGCGGCGCGGGCACGCCATCTTCTCGCGCCGCTACTTCCTCACCGGCAAAACCGTGGATGGGGAGAACTTCAAGGACATCACCTGGTTTACCCCTGCCGGCACCGAGATGACCGACTTCGACTGGCAACAGGGTTTTGCGCGCTGTCTTAGCGTACATCTGTCCGGCGCGGCGGTGCATCGCACCGACCGGCGCGGCCAGCCGGTGCGCGATGAGAATTTCACACTGCTGTTCAATGCGCATCACGGCACCATGGCCTTCGTGCTGCCGCGCTTGAGCGCCGCGCGCTCCTGGCGTGTGGAGCTGCAGACCGCGACCGGGCGTGCAGGTCATGTCGAGCATCTGGCCGGCGGCGCCACGCGCATGGTGCCGGCGCGCTCCATCGTGCTGCTGATGGAAGTGAGCGCCCCGTGGACGGTGGGGCGAGCTCAGCGATAGCCGCGCGCCTGCAGCGCGAACAGCGCGGCATAGTGACCTTCACGACCCATCAGCTCCTCGTGGCTGCCCTGTTCAATGATGCGACCATGCTCGAGCACGGCGATCTGGTCAGCCATGCGCACGGTAGAGAAGCGGTGCGAAATCAGAATGGTCATGCGGTCATGACCCAGCTGCCGGAAACGCTCGAACACCAGCGCCTCGGCGCGCGCATCCATGGCCGCCGTGGGCTCATCCAGCACCAGCACATCGGCCCTAATGCGCATGAAAGCGCGTGACAGGGCGATTTTCTGCCACTGCCCGCCGGACAGCTCGCGCCCGTCCTTGAACCACTTGCCCAGCTGGGTGTGATAGCCCGCGGGCAGCGTGCGTATGAACTCATCCGCCTGGCCCTTGTCGGCCGCTTCGCGCCAGCGTGCCTCATCCAGGAAGAACGGCTCATCCCCGGCCCCCACATTTTCGCCCACCAGCATCTGGTAGCGTGCGAAGTCCTGGAAAATGACGCCGATACGCTCGCGCAGCCGGCTCTCCTCCCACAGCTCCAGGTCCAGCCCGTCCAGCAAAACCCGACCCGAGGTGGGTCGATACAGCCGGGTGAGCAGTTTGATCAGGGTGGTCTTGCCCGAGCCATTTTCGCCCACCAGCGCCAGGCTGCCGCCGGGGGGCAGATGCAAGGAGATGTCGCTGAGCGCCGGCTCGCTCGCGCCGGGGTAGATGAAACTCACATTCTCCATACGGATGCCGTCCTCGGGATGCGGACCCTTCGTCAGCTCGCCCCGCGCCGCCGGCACCGGCGTGTCCAGGTATTCATACAGGGTCGACAGGTACAGGTTGTCCTCATACATGCCGCCCACCGAGGACAGTGCCGCCGACACCGCGGACTGACCCTGGCGGAACAGCATCAGGTACATGGTCATCTTGCCCAGCGAGATCAGGCCATGGACCGTCGCCAGAGCGATCCAGACGTAGGCCAGGTACAGCGCCACCGTGCCGATGAGTCCCAGGAAGAATCCCCAGACATCCCGCCGGATGGTCAGCGCCCGATCCTCGCGATACAGCGTGGTGAAGATGCCCCGATAGCGCTCCAGCAGTCGCGCCCCCAGGCCGAACAGCCGCACCTCCTTGGCGTGCTCCTCGCGTCCGAGTACCGATTCCAGATAAAGCTGCATGCGCGTTTCGGGCGAGCGCCAGCGAAACAGGCGGAAGGCATCCCCGGAGAAACGCGCTTCGGCGATGAAGGCCGGCAGGCCCGACAGCAGCAGCACCGCCACCGCCCAGGGTGAAAAGCGGAACAGCAGGCCGCCGTAGCTCACCAGCGAGATCGCGTTCTGCACCAGACCGAAGGTGCGCATCACCAGGCTCAAGGGCCGGCTGGAGGCCTCGCGGCGCGCGCGCGTGAGCTTGTCGTAGAACTCGGAATCCTCGAAGTGCGCCAGCTCCAGCGTCAGCGCCTTCTCCAGGATCATCACGTTCACGCGCTGGCCAAGCTGGGCTCGCAGCAGCGACTGACACAGCGACAGGCCGCGCTGCGCGGCCGCCATCAGGGCCACCAGCAGGCCCTCCAGGATCACGAAGTGCAGCACCCGGTGCGCATCGCCGTTGCCAGAGCGGATCACGGCGACCACGGCGTCCACCAGCTTTGAGGTGATCAAGGGAATGCCGGCCGGCACCATGCCGGCGATGACCGTCAGCAGCGCCAGGGACAGTGTCAGGGGGCGGCTGGTGCTCAGCACCAGCGACAGCGCCTGGCGACTGTAGCGAAACACCCCAAAGAAACCCGACAGGGTGGAATCCACGGTGCCCGGGGCCGCGGACGCCGCGGCGGTGGCCGTTCTGGTCTTGATCTTCGGCTCTCCCATGAGTCAGTTCCGGCCCGCATCCTACCGTCATGCGCCGGAAATGGCGCTCAGGTACACCATGGGGTCGATCAACCGGAATCCCACCTTGACCGCTCCCGCACCGGCCCCCTGGATTTGCCTGTGCGCCGCAGCCCTGGCGCTGCTGGGCGCAACTCCCGCCCGGGCCATCATGGCCGGGGCCGCGCCGGACTCGGCCGCGGCGCGCGTGGATGCCAATGTCGCTACTTCAGCCTTCGCCGGGGTGGCTGCCGTCAATGTCAACGGCGGCACCTATTCGGGCGTGGTGATTGCGCCCCAGTATGTGCTCACGGCGGCCCATGTGGCCGCCGCAGCCGGCGGCAACCTCGCCGCCTTTCAGGTGCTGCTGAACCCCGGCGGCACCCAGTGGAGCACCACCGTTGTCAGCGCCACCCTCTATCCGAGCTACAGCTTTCCCTACGATGACCTGGCGATTCTGCAGCTGGCGGCCCCGGTCCCGGCCGGCGTCCCGATCTACCCCCTGTATTCCGGCAGCTTGCAGACGGGGCTGATCCTGGTGCTGGCAGGCTACGGGCAGTCCGGCAATGGCAATGTCGGGCCCAGCACCGGCACGTCCACCGCGCTCAAGCGCACCGGCAAGAACACCCTGGATGAACTCACCCCTACCCTGGATACCAGCGGCCTGAGCAGCCGGTTCTTCGTGTACGACTTCGATGGTCCGAGCGGCAACGGCTCCCTGGGCGGGCCCAGCTTGGGCAATGCCATCGAAACCATGGTGGCGCCAGGGGATTCGGGTGGACCTTCCTTCGTCCAGGTTGGCGCCAATCTGCAGCTACTGGGCATCAACACCTTTGCGGCAGCGACGCTGTCCAATCAGTCCCCGACCTATACCTTCGGCAATGTCGGCGGCGGCATCGTGGCGGCCGATCCGCGCTTTGCCTGTTGGCTGCAGAGCGCGACGCAGGGCACCACTCCCGGCGCCTCGGGCTGCGTGACCGACAGCGATGGACCGCTGCCCCTGTGGAGCTATCTGGTGCTGGGCGGTACGCTCCTGGCCATGACAAGATGCCGGCATGGCTCTCACCCCGACTCTGCCCGCTGACGTCGCGCGCATCATTCAACTGGCGGTGGCGCCGGTTTTCCTGCTCTCCGGCGTCGGGGTCACGCTGACCCTGTTCACCAACCGTCTGGCGCGCATCGTGGATCGCGCCCGGCTGCTCGAGGACCGGCTGGCGGAGAACCCACACGTCGATCTGCATGAGGCGTTGGCGGTCCTGGCGCAGCGCGCCCGCTACATCAACTATGCCATCGCACTGGGCACCATCTCCGGACTGCTGGTGACCACGACCGTGATCCTGCTGTTCACCACGGCGCTGCTGGGCAATAACCTGACGCTGCTGATTGCAGTGGTCTTCAGTGCGGCCATGCTCACGCTCACCGCCTCGCTGCTGGTGTTCTTCCTGGAAGTGCGCTACGCCACCTCCCGGCTGCGCATTGGCGGCCGACCGCGCCCCTGAGCTGCCCCACGGTGGGGCTCTGACAATCGTCAAATCTTTGTTTTCTATGGGTTGCAGCATTCTTCTGGTACTCTTCGCGCCCCTTTTCGCGACCTTTTGAGTTCATGAACCGCCCCATCCGCAATATCGCCATCATCGCGCACGTCGACCACGGCAAGACGACGCTGGTGGATTGCCTGCTCAAGCAGTCCGGAACCTTCGAAGCGCATGAGAAGGTGGGCGAGCGCGTCATGGATTCCAATGACATCGAGCGCGAACGCGGCATCACCATCCTCGCCAAGAACTGCGCCATCGAATACGGCGGCACCCGCATCAACATTGTCGATACCCCGGGACACGCCGACTTTGGCGGCGAGGTCGAGCGCGTGCTGTCGATGGTGGATGGGGTCCTGCTGCTGGTGGACGCGGTCGAGGGGCCGATGCCGCAGACGCGCTTCGTGACCCGCAAGGCCCTGGGCCTCGGCCACAAGGCCATTGTCGTGGTCAACAAGATCGACCGTCCGGGTGCGCGCCCGGGCTGGGTCATCGACAAGACCTTCGAACTCTTCGACCGGCTGGGCGCCACGGACGAGCAGCTCGACTTCCCGGTGGTGTACGCCTCGGCGCTGCAGGGCTGGGCGAGCCTGGATCACACCGAACGCCGCACCGACATGACGGCCCTGTTCGAGGCGGTGCTGCAGTATGTGCCGGCCCCGCCCAGCGATGCGACCGCGCCCCTGCAGCTGCAGATCTCAACCCTCGACTACAACTCCTACGTCGGCCGTATCGGCATCGGGCGGGTGCGACGCGGAACCATCCGCGCCGGCCAGATGGTGGCGCTGCGCCATGGCACCGAGAATCGCGGCGAGGCCAAGGTCGTGCAGGTGCTCACCTTTCAGGGCCTGCAGCGCCAGTCGGTGCCGGAAGCCACGGCCGGGGATATCGTCGCCATCACCGGCATCGAGGCGGTGAACATCGGGCTCACCGTCTGCGACCGCGAAGCCGCGGAGGGCCTGCCGCCGATCAGCGTCGATGAGCCGACGCTGTCGATGAACTTCCAGGTCAATACCTCGCCGCTGGCCGGACGCGAAGGCAAGTACGTGACCAGCCGCCAGATCCGCGAGCGGCTGTACCGCGAACTGCAGAGCAATGTGGCGCTGCGGGTCGAGGACACCGCGGAGCCGGATGTATTTCGCGTCTCCGGACGCGGCGAACTGCACCTCACCATCCTCATCGAGAACATGCGCCGCGAGGGGTATGAACTGGCGGTTGGCAAGCCGCAGGTGCTGTACCGCCTGGTCGAGGGAGTCCAGCATGAGCCCTACGAAGCGCTGACCATCGATATCGACGCCGAACACCAGGGCGCGGTGATGGAAGCGCTGGGCGCGCGCCGCGCCGATCTGACCGACATGATCATCGACGACATGGGTCGCGTGCGCCTGGAATATCGGGTACCGGCCCGCGGCCTGATCGGCTTCCAGGGTGAGTTCATGACCCTGACCCGCGGCAATGGCCTCATCAGCCACATCTTCGACGGCTATGCGCCGTTCAAGGGTGACATTCCGGAGCGCCGCAACGGCGTGCTCATCAGCAATGAAATGGGCGAGGCCGTGGCCTACTCGCTGTTCAACCTGCAGGAGCGCGGCCGCATGTTCGTGCACCCCGGGGAGAAGCTGTACCCCGGCATGGTCATCGGCATCCACAGCCGCGAGAACGATCTGGTCGTCAATCCCATCAAGACCAAGAAGCTCACCAATATCCGTGCGGCCGGCAAGGACGACGCGATACTGCTGACGCCGCCCATTCAGATGACGCTGGAGTACGCGGTGGAGTTCATCGACGAGGATGAACTGGTGGAAGTGACCCCCGAGTCAATCCGCATCCGCAAGCGCTTTCTCGACGAGAACGAACGCAAGCGCGCCGCGCGCAGCGCCGAGAGCGCGCTGAACTGAAGCGGCTCACTGCAGATCCTTGAGCCCCTGCTCCACGGCGCGCTGCCACTGCGCGCGCTCGGCGTCGAGCTCGGCCGCCGACTGATCCGGCACACCGGCCCAGGCCTGCACCGCCTGCTGTGCCTGGTTGAAGGTCGCGCGGGCCTGTGGCGCCCCATCGGCCTTGCTCTGCGCCTGAGCCAGCCCAATAAGGTTGGGCGGATAGCCCGGATCGCGCTTCACTGCGCGCTGTGCCGCGGCCAGCGCCGCATCCACATCTCCGGGACCCAACGGCCAGGGCGGTGCCCGCAACAGCACCACCGCCGTCAGCCGCGCCGGACCGGCATGATCCAGCGTCGCATCAAGCGCTTCGGCTTTGGCAAGGCTTGCGAGCATCTGCTTGAGCAGCGAGGGCGCCTCCAATGAATGCTCGCGCGCCGTCAGGCCCAGCACCTGCGCCTGCGCATACGGGCAAGCGGCATCATTCGGGGCCTGCGCCAGACATTGGCGGGCGCTGGCGCTGGCCGCGTCGAGCAGTTGCGCGCGCGCGGCGGCATCCTGGGATTGGTCGATGCGCTGCGCGTCGGCCTGCACTGCCGCCAGCAGCTGGGCCGGGCTCTGGCCGCTGCCGGCCGCGAGCGGTTGCGCGGTCGGAGGCGCCAGTGCACAGCCGCCGAGCACCAGCAGCGTGAAGAGCGCCGCGGCGCGCGGCAGCGCGTTCATGATCCGGGAAGGGCGGGCAGGCGCGGCAGCACGAAGCCGTTCAGGCGCAGGCGGTTCAAGGTCGCGGCGCCGGCGGCCGTCCCCGACAGGTGCAGCAGCGCCTGCTGCAGTTCCTGCGCACGCGGCTTGGCCAGGCGCCCCTGGACGATAACGATCAGTGCCACCGGCACGGGTGGGGTGGTCGCGGCGTTGTGCAAACTGGCGGCGAAGGGCAGGTTCGTCAGGGCCGAGGCCTGTTCCTGATCCAGCAGCAGCGCGACCGGCTCACCGTTGGCCGCGCGCCGCAGGGCTGAGAGCACCTGCCCGGTGGCGGTGATGGTCGTCGTCCCCGGGAGTGGCCCAACACCCTGCAGCACCTGGCGGACAAAGGACTGCGCGTAGCCGGCCGTACTGATGAGCGTGAGACCCGCCAGTGCCGCCGGCAAAGGGCCATGCCCGGTTTTCAGCACCAGGCTCCAGCGTTGCTGCACACCTGCGGGGGGCACATCGGCTTGGGCCAACGGCACCAGATGCAGCTCGGCGCCATGCTCGACAAAGAAGGGATAGGGGACGAAGGCGAGATCCGCCTCGGGCGCCGCCAGACGTGCCAGATCGCCTTTCTCGTTGGCGTCATACACCGCCGTCAATGACCCGGCAGGCCAACCCGCAGCCGCGCCCAATGCGCTGGCGAATTCGCCTACAAGCGGCTGCGCGTCCCCACTGGTACCCGGATAGCCGGGGGCGCAGAACACCAGCAATGAGGCCGCGGTCGCGATCAGTGAGCTCATACGATTAGGCTATCATTCCGCCACATGAAGCGCCTCGCCCGCAGCCTGCCGCCACGGTCAGGATTCAAGTTGTGACCGTCCCGGCCGCGCCGGCCGCGGTTCGAGTCTTCATCCGCGTGCTGGCGGCGCGCCGGGTGATCCTGATTGTGTTCCTGGTGCTGGGTGCGCTGGGCATATACGGCGCCACCCGCATACCGGATGACAACGCCATCGGCAGTCTGTCCGTGGCGGATGATCCGGATGCCAAGGCCACCGCCGAGTTCGAGAAAACCTTCCCCGAGGGTGATCACGCACTGCTGATGCTGGAGACGCCGGACCCCCTGGGCGCGGCCGCGCTGCAGGGTGCCGACCAGCTGGAACACCGGCTGGCGGGTATCAGCGGCGTGGAGCCGCAGACCCTGCTCACCGTGTTTCGCGGTGCCAATGCCGGGGCCAGCCTGGGACCGGGGGCTGCCGAGAAGGTGCGCAAATTCGCCAGCGGCACTGAGCTGTTCCGACGCGCCGGCCTGGTGGGCCCGAACTTCCTGGGGATCGCGCTGGAACTGCATGTGCGCTCCCCGGCGGACCGCGATCGCATGCTTGCGGCCATCGACGCGGCCACGCAGCCGCTGCTGCGCACCCAGGGCGGGCCCTTCACCCGCGTGCGGCGCGTGGGCTCGCCCTGGCTTGATGCCTGGCTGGAACATGAGACCCAGGTAGCGACCCAGCGCTCCATGCCGCTGTTCGGACTGTTCCTGGTCGCCTTGATCTTTACCCTGTACCGCTCGTGGCGGGCGCTGCTGGCCATCGTCATCACCCTTGGACTGGTGGTGGCCATCGCCATTGGCCTGGCTGCCCTGACCGGCTGGACCCACACCATCGTCTCCTCGCTGGTGCCGCTGACGGTGCTGGTCACATCGACTGCAACCCTGGTGTACATCCATTCACGCTACATCGACCGCGCGCGCGATGAGGACTTGGGCCTGCACCATGCCAAGGTCCTGGCCAACAAGTTCCTGCCCAGCACCGCCTCGATCTTCGCCACCGCGGTCGGTTTTGCGGCCCTGTCCGTCTCCAGCATCCGTCCGGTTCGCGAGATGGGGCAATGGACCGCCGCGGGCCTGGTGGTCGCATGGCTGGCGAGTTTTACGCTGTTTCCGGCGCTGCAGCAGCTGCTGCGCACGCCCACCCAGACCGAGGTGGCGGCGGCAGGCACCTGGTACCCCCTGTTCGTGGACCGCTGGCTGCCCCTCACCCGCGCGCTGCGCTGGCCGCTGGTCGGGACCGCCGTCGCGGGCATGATCGCCGGCATCATCGCCCTAGTCGGCATTCCGGGGCATATCCATGCCCTGGCGCTGCAGACCGACACCCTCACCTACATCGATCCGCGCGTCGCTGCGGCGCAGGACACCCGGTATTTCGAGGCCCAGAACGGCCTGGGCGTGTACCAGCTGTGGCTCAAGGTCCCTAAAGCCGGCGCCCTGGATCCGCGGTTCCTGCAGGCGGTGGACCAGCTGGTGCGGGAGCTGGAAAGCGACCCTAGGATCACCGCCGTGGATGGTCCGACCTCGCTGCTGCGCTGGGCCCGCTATGTGCAATCCGGACAGGATCAGCTGCCCACGGATCCGCAGGCCTGGGATGAGCTGGCGGCACAGCTGGAGCAGATTCTGCTCACCAGCCCCGGCACCCGTGGGTTTGTGGACGTGAACTCGCTGGCCGATGTGCGCTTGAGCATCCGCGGCCGCGACCGCGCCTTCGGCGACATCGGCCGCATGCGTCAGTACATCGAAAATACCTGGGCCAAGGTGCAACGGCAGCAACCGGCGCTGGCCGGGGTGAGCGCACGGGTGGTGGGCGCAAGCGTGCTGTCCGACCAGATCACCCTGCAGCTGGTGCCGACCCTCATGGAGAGCTTCGCGCTGACGGCCAGCATCATCTTCTGTGCCTTCCTGGTGGTGTTTCGCAGTCCGCTGGCGCGGCTGATGGCGATGATTCCCTCGCTGTTTGCCATCCTTTCGGCCTTTTTGCTGATGCGTGGGGTTGGAATCTCGCTGAACATCGCCACTATCCTCATCGGCTCCACGGTGCTGGGCGCGACCGAGAACGATCAGGTGCACTTCTTCTATCATTACCAGGAAGGCAACCATGAAGGCTCGACGCTGGCGGCGCTGCGCCATGCCTTTCTGGTGGCCGGCAAGCCCATACTGTTCGCCACCTTGATCAACGCGGCGGGGTTCCTGGCGCTGGCCTTCTCGCCGCTGCCGCCGATGCGCCAGTTCGGCACGGTGTCATCGGCGGCCTTCGTGCTGGCACTGCTGGCGGATTTCACGGCATTGCCCGCCGCGCTGTGGATCTGCACCCGCTCGTCCAAGATCCTGAGGAGTTGATGATGAACGCTACCCCCAACCTGTTGCGCTGGAACGATGTGCTCGCGATCAGCCGCAAGGGCAATCCCGCGGCACCGCGCCGGGTCGAGAAGAGCCCCGAGCAGTGGCGCAAACTACTGGATCCGCAGACCTTCCATGTCGCCCGGGAAAAGGGCACCGAAGCGCCGCACAGCTCGGAGATGTGCAACCTCTTCGAACCTGGGCGCTACCAGTGCGTGTGCTGCGACACGCTGCTGTTCGACAGCGCCGAGAAGTTCCAGAGCGGCACCGGCTGGCCGTCATTCACCCAGCCGGTCGCGCTCAATGTGGTCGCCTATCATCCGGACAACAGCTACGGCCGGGAACGGATCGAGGTGACCTGCAATGTGTGCGACGCTCACCTGGGACATGTGTTCCCGGATGGGCCGCCGCCCAGCGGCCTGCGCTACTGCATCAATGCCGTGTCGCTGCGCAAGGCGAAAGGCTGAGGCTCAGATCACCCGCGAACCGCGGATGTCGATGAACTGCAGGAATTCGGCGCGGGTGCGGGCATCGCTGCGGAATATGCCGACCATGCGGCTGGTCACCATGGACACGCCGCGCTTGTGAACACCGCGGGTGGTCATGCACTGATGCTCTGAATCGATGACCACGCCCACCCCACGGGGCTTGAGTACCTCATCGATGCAGGCCGCGATCTGCGCGGTCAGCTTCTCCTGCACCTGGAAACGCCGGGCATAACCATCGACCACGCGCGCCAGCTTGCTGATGCCCACCACCTTGTTCGAGGGCAGATAGCCGACATGAGCCCGCCCGATGATGGGCGCCATGTGGTGTTCGCAGTAGCTCTCGAAGGCGATGTCGCGCA
>Ga0210385_10001489_pt1 | contig 14548 bp, 29 predicted proteins | sample IncBWH26OmetaG_FD_160107 | JGI IMG/M metagenome (GOLD analysis project Ga0210385, IMG submission 160107) | Forest soil microbial communities from Barre Woods Harvard Forest LTER site, Petersham, Massachusetts, United States - Inc-BW-H-26-O ...
CGACTCCGTGCTGACCGGCGGCCTCGGACTGGCTGCAGCGGACAACCGGCTCGGCCATCTCGATGCGGAGCGCCTCGATCGCATAACGGCTACGGTGCGCGAACTCGTCGACGACCTCGATGGACACGAAGACGTGCAGGTCGTCGAAGCGCCTTCTTCCAACACCAATTCCCCTCTGGCGGCACTTGTGGACGCTGAATCGGACGAGGATGAAACAAGGACTCCTGGCGTCTGGCAGGCTCCGCGATCAATCCTTTGCGTTCCGGGATTCAGCAAGCTCGATGAAGCGGCAGCGATCGTACTTGCGCAGCTGCTTCGGCGTCGGGGCTACGGTGCATCGGCGGAACAATACGACGCAATGTCGGTGGCCAAGTTCTTCTCGCTGGATCTTACCGAAACGGAGTTCGTCTGCATTTGCTATGCTGATCGGCCGTCGAACGCCAAGCTTCACTATGCGGTTCGCAGGCTGACCAAGAAAACGAAATCGGCCTACGTAATGGCCTTGTTTCTCGGTCCCGCGGCCGAAGAGTTGGAAAAGGTTCCCGGCTTGTCCGCTACGACGAAGACCTTCGCGACAGCGCTCGACGCAGTCGAGCAGAAGGCAAGAGAAGCATCCGCGGCTTCGGAGATCGCGGCCAACGAAGCGCGGCCGGCGGCTTCGGTGGCGGGCTAAGGGCTAAATATTGCCTCAGCCCGGAGATGCGAAACAGACGGACGAAAACCGCGGCGACGCAAATGACCCCAAAGAAAAACCAACCGGTCAGGACCGGCAGGGCCCTCGCGTGGCGGCTTACGGCTATGCAACCAGGATGATTTCGCATGCCAGCCCTTGGCCGCGCCAGTCAAAGCGCACCTCACCCCCGAGCTGACCTCCAAGTATATTTTCCATGATGCGGGTGCCGAAGCCGCGGTGCGTGGGAGGTGTGACGAGCGGGCCGCCCGACTCGATCCACCGCAAACTGAGCCGTCCGTCTTCAGCGCGAGACCATGCGATCTCAACGCGACCTGCCGAAACCGATAGGGCCCCGTATTTTGCCGCGTTGGTCGCGAGTTCGTGCAAAGTAATTGCAATTGCTTGAGCCGAATACGGCTCCAGCATTACGGCTGGGCCGTCTATTCGCACACGCATCTCTGTCTTGCCGCCGTAAGGCAAAAGCTCCTGCGTGACCATACTGTAAAGCTCGGCTCCCCTCCAGCGCGATTGCACGAACAGCGCATGGACCTTGGCGAGAGCATCTATGCGCCCTTCGATCAGTTGCTTGAGATCATCAGCCGTATCTGACTGAGAAAGGCGCACCGTCGCCAGCACGGTGGACAAGATGTTCTTTGTTCGATGCTCAGCCTCGTGCGCCAGAGTTACGATTTGCGTTTCGGTTCGTCTGCGCTCCGTTATATCCTGGAAGCAGTTGACGGCGCCGACAATGTTTCCATCGTCATCCTTGATTGCTTCGATGTCGACGAGCGCAATGCCGCGCACGCCGTCGGGTCGCTCAATATGAACTTCCTGTTCGCGCACGGAAACCCCGGTGCGCAATACGTCGGCCATCGGGCATTGATGGTGCGGCAGCAGGCTGCCGTCGGGGCGGAACATTCGATACGATCCGCAAAAGCGTTCATTGGGATCGCCGAGCTTGGGCGTCCGTCCCCATAGCTCGGCCGCGCGGCGGTTATATCGAAGAACGAGACCTTTTCGATCACAGACATACACGGCAAACGGCAGTTGTTCGAACAGCCGTGCAGGCAGTTCGAAAACCTGTTCTTCGTTATCTAAACCAAGGCTGACACCGGCTCCATCGGTGACACCATCCATCTCGACAGTGTCTTTGTCCGTTTTGCGCCAGAGCGAAGGTGGCGCGTCGAAAGGCACGTTGCTCATTGTACTATCCCCATGGCGCGAGCGACGCCGCTTCTTCCACCGCGTCGATCACGCCCTGTGCTCGCAAATAAAGGCGGCGCTGTCCGTTCGCGGCAGCCACGGAGCGGCCGGTCATCGTGACAACGGTGATAATCAGGGGCGGAAAAGAAAGGGTATGAGGCATCAGTGCTCCGCACCTGGGCGGGAGCGCAACACTCTCAGTCACCGATAGCTGGCGAAGACCGGGCGGTGACAACGCGAGTCTAGCCCGTCATATGCCCGGAAGTCGACATTTAACCTCGGGGTTCCATCGTTAAATTGGCCGTGATTGCTGACTAATGTTCCGACAGCGTCTCATAGCATTCACAAGACAGGCGCTCCAAGGCTGGCCGGTCAACGATTTTGATCCTGCCCCGCGAGAGGTAAATAACTCCAAGGCCTTGTATGGCGACGTCGGAGACAGACGTGCGTCGCAGGCTCTATCGCGTAGGGCCGCCATGACTCTACGAAGGCCGCTGGTGAGTCCGGGATTCGTGGGCTGTCATGCGCGGGTCGATCGTAACCCACGGGCCATACTCAGCCACCAGGCAAAGATCATAGTTGTATTGAAAGCCGGCGCGGCCCTCGAATCCCATGGCGGTAAGCGCGGCATCCTCCATCTTTGCTCCCCACTTGTAGACTTCGCAGCCACTCGCGGGTGCCCTACCGTGCGCGTGCTTGAATAGGTCTGCCAGACGTTCGAAGGCTTCTTCGTCCGCGGCGATTCGGTTCACCTCTGCTGCAACGTATGCTGGCCAGTTTGTCCGCACGGCTTCCTCTCTTTCGTCGGTGTGAAAGCTACGCCCCGCGATTCGTGATCGGCGAACGTGTCGGAGAGACCCTCACACGCCGAACCCATTCCTCGTTAGAGCATACCGGTCACACCGCTCCTGAAACCGGCGGGAACCTTTTCAAAAACGAATACAGATGGTTTTCGTTTGTGATCTGCTGCTGCTCACGGAGGTGGCGTGCGCGCCATCGGGCCGTCCGCTCCATACAAAAGTCAGCGGAACTGCCACAATACTGACCCACTACCCAAAACTTGAAAGACCGATCGACGCTAGCGCACCACGGGCATCGCAGAGCAAGTTCCCAACGAAACGATCCCGCAACATTGGCGAAGCCATTTTCTTGCCCTGCGAAAAACTCCTGCAACGGCGGTCAAGTAGCTTTCTGTCTGTCTCAATGAGGAGGCTGCCATGAATGCGATCGTTGCCGGTGTTCTCGCTCGCGAAGCTGCAAAGGCCCAGACCGATCCTCACCCGCTCAGCTTGATAGGCATATTCTGCGGTCTGGGATTGGTGGTTGCGATCACGATGGCTGCCATAGGTTTCGATCTGGGCGCCGGCTTCTTTTGAAAGCGGGCCGCGCCTGCGTAGTGCATTCTAGTTTTGGATGGAGTGTTATGTTCGAGATTGTCATAGCAGTTACGGCACCGGTTAGCGTCAGCATTTTTCTGGTGCATGCGATCGAGGCTTACCTAACCCACTAGCGTGGGACCGAAGCCCACCCTCGAATGCGCCAACCCGACTCTAGGAAGCCCGCTGGTGAGCGGGTAATTGGCGGGTTATCGTGCACCAAGCGAACCAATCGACTGGTCACTGCATTTGAGAATTTATGGCTGAATCATTCGGCAACGAATTTACGATTGTTGAAGTAACGGCGGACGATTTTGTGCGCCCAAGGAAGCGGCTTTGGGTTGCGGCAGCCAAACCTGAGCAGGCGCTGACGTTGATTCTGACATCCGTGCCGGAAGGCTGGACAGCCGAGCTCGCGAGCGGTCGCCTGACACGCCAGCAATTGGACGTGCTAGAGGCGATGAATCTAAAGCCCGGCGAAGTCAGGGAACTGACGAAGTAAGGGCGCGCCCAGGAACTAATTGGGGCGTCCCAGTGTTAAAATACAGTCACCGCCCAGCCCTTGGCCCCCATCGGTGATGAGACCGCGCGCTTGCGCTCCCGCCTTCCTCCTACGGAAAGGAGCGCGCATCATGAATCGACGACATTTCCCACAGACAGCATCTCTTAAAGACCGCCTCGCGGCGTTTGCAAAGACGATGCAAGAGAAGGCTGATCTCATGGTCCCCGGCAAACAGCGGGACGAATTGCTCCAGAGGGCAAGCCGCGCCGATACAGCCTCTCACCTAGATGATTGGGCCAACTCGCCCGGACTAAGGTCGCCCAAATAGCTGGGCAGCCACCATGAAAGATTACCGCGCTTCAATCGAAAAACTTCGCAAGGATGCGGCTGAGGCTGCTTTGATCCGCGACCTCGCAACAGACAAGACCAAACGCGACCTGTACGACAGGCTGTATCGGCATTTCACCGGCTTGGCCAATGAAGTTGAGCAAGCTGTAAAGTCCAGCCCGGCGGAGTAAGGCCGCCTCAGTTGGTGGCCTCTTACCCACCGGAATCGAAAGGGGCCGCATTAGCGCGACCCCCATGGCCCGGTTAAATTTGTTCGGGATGAAATCCAGCCCTGGCAACCGTAGCTTAAAGTTTCCCCCATGACGGGATAGCCGGACAAATACCGTCCATAGCATTGTCCTAATTCGCCGCCCCGCTGGGGAGTCTGGGAATTTCGGGCAGTTGAGCTCGTCAGCAAATCGTTGCGATCTGGTTGGAGTCCCTAGGGTGTTTGGGGTGGTTCATTTGTCTATCCCTGCGGACAGCAAGCGGAATAGAGCACGATCGCCCTCAATTTGAGCCGTTTCGCGCGAGGTCTCCAAACCGATCTCTATTGGTGTTTCACCCTCGCAAACCCGCCACTCCCATCGATCTGGCTTCAGAGCGATTAGGCTAACCTCAAGCAGGTGGATTCGCCGTAGCTTTGGCATACCTGATTATGAGCCTCGGACTGTACGCTTTCCAGCGAACAATCCGGGTGGGCGGACCTTGAAGCGAAGAAGCTGACGTTGCATCCGGTGAAGTAAGGCCGCCTCGGTTGGTGGCTTCTTACCCCGCCGAGAGCGACCCCAACCGGCAGGCGTCAGCCAATCAGCTAGCCTAGCCGACCCTCAGATTTCCCGCAGATTCCTTTCCGCGGTCGTTGACGATCTCGTTGCTCACCTTGGCGCCCTCATTGAGGCTGCTCAGGCCAGCCTTCTCTACGGCCGAGATATGGACGAACACATCCTTGCCACCACCGCCGTCCGGTTGGATGAAACCATAACCTTTTTGCGAATTGAACCACTTCACTGAACCAGTCGCCACGTCCGCACTCCCCGGAATAAATGATTGAAGTAGTAGAACGGCGATCGGAGCGATCGGCAAGCTGAAAACCGCCGACAGGGCCCGCTGGCAAGGTTCTTGCGAAGCCTTGGGGAGGCTCGCGGACCATAGGTCGAGTTGTGCCAAAGCAGAGCACCGGAGTACGCAAATGAAACACCAGCGTCATTTTGATGCGGGCGATGCAGCGGCAAGGGAAGCGGTACAGATCAGCAAAATGATTAGCGATCTCGATCGCCTTGTCCGGATCCTCGATTGCGAAATCGCCGCCGAGGAGCAACGTGCCTATGTATTCGATCGGTCCGATGCTGCCTACCCGGTGCTCGCAAGGATGCTGGCAGCGCGGCGCGACAATCTTATGGACACCATCGCGGCGCTCGAACTGCGACTTGCAGGCGTTGCCGTGGCATCAGTCCCGGAGCTGGCATAAGAAAAAGCCGCCGAGCGAACCCGACGGCCCTGGGCCCCAGGGAAGGCTTCCCCCACAACGCTTGGATTTGGTGTTAACGTGAGGGCATGGGCAAATCAACTCATGTTAACACGAAAACACCAAAAAAACGGGCGGCCGTCACGGGCGATTTGGTCGGTGTCCGTGTGCAGCCCGACATGGCTAAGCAACTCGACGATTGGCGTCGGAAGCAGGATGATCTGCCCGGACGCCCCGAGGCCATCCGCCGCCTAGTCGAGCTCGGGCTGAGGGCGAAGGGGAAATGACGGGCCCACGTCCAGCGGGGCGCCCTTGGACGCTTACCGACGACGATATGTTGCGCAAGCTACTGGCTTCGGGAATGAAAAGCGCCAGCGATCGCCCTGAAGATGAATCGCACCGTCGGTGCCATTCAATCGCGGAAGAGCGAGTTGAAGGCGAAGGGGAAATCAGGGAAAACTCAATCTGAATAGGCCAAGAACACTAGAAACAGCCAAGCAAGCCGTGCCAAGGTAATAAGCTACGTTGGGGTCGAGTATGGACAGTTCGTTTTTGAAAGAGCAGGCAGATCGTTGTCGCTCGCTTGCTGAAAATGCCGACCCCTTCACAAAGCAGCGTCTTGTGAATCTGGCGTCGAGATACGACGCTAGATCGAACATTCCTTCGAAGACACGCCGTACCTTCGGCGCGCCTGTTAGTCTTCTAGAATCGTGGATGCGGGGACAGCCGGACGCCGGTGCCTGATTTGCTGACAATTCCCCGCCGCGGGGAAAATCCTAGCGAGCCGAAGAGCAGCGGAGAATATTAGCTTTGAGAATTTGGTTAGCTCTAGCGATTATCGCCTCGTTAGCCTGGCCCGCCTTCGGCCAGACAACAAAGGCACCTCCCCAGCCGACGCCCGGTGGACCACCCAAGACGCCACACGAAATTGAAGCGGACAAGGCATCTGACCGCGCCTACCAGAGGTCGCTGAAAAATATTCCGGACCAGCCACCCGCTGACCCGTGGGGCAGCGCCCGCAGCACAGACACACCCAAGACGGCAACCAAGTCGAAGTCAGCGACGAAAGCGCCCGCAAATTAGAAGGGCGCCCATCGCGAATGGCGGGCCCCTTTTGGGCCCTTGCGTTACCGCGCGCATCGTATTCGAATGAAAGAGGCCGCCCACTGAGGCGGCCTTACTGCTTTCTGAAAATTCTGGAATTGAAAACCGCTGTGACTTCGAGCACGGGTCCGGTCCCATTGCGAACCTCGACCGCGAAACTCTGGTCCGTTGATCCTTCCATGACGGCCTCTCGGGCAGCATCGACAAGCGCGCCGAGCGCCATACTGTGCGCCGCCTCTGCATCCAACAGTTCAATGCCCTCGTCATCGGCCGAAAAGGTTTCGGCCGACCTAAAGTCGAAAAAGTACTGTGCCATGAGATTCAGACTTACTTCGGCGGCTGCAATCCGGGTGAGTTGGCCCAATCATCGATATGAGCCGCCGCGTCGGCCTGTCGCGCCTTCCTGAGCAATTCGTCGCGCTCATCACAGGACGGCATATGGTCGGCCTTCTCGCGCACGGCTTTCGCGAACGTAGCGAGCCGCTCTTTCAGGGATTCTGTTTGTTTGAGGTGACGCCGTAACTGCATGGCGTGCTCCTTTCCACTTCCAGAGGAAGGCGGGAGCGCAACCGGCGTTCTCATCACAGATACAAGCCACGTACCGGTCTGTGATGGCGGGAGTGTGCGCCTTAAATTTACGGGGAGTGAGTCATTTCTTAACAAATGCGGAGGAACGAATTAGGACACTGCACAAATCAACTTAGGGCACCGGGGGCCAAGTACGGACAGTACCGGCACCTGTATGAGAACAAGTTGCCAACCTGGACCGAAAGAGAACGCCGGATGGAGGCTTCCCTGTCCCGCAAATCAGCGGAATCATGCGGGATGAGCACCAAATCCCGTCAGGTCATTTACGGTAGCCGGATCCAGGGCGCCGAGATCAGCGCCAAAAGCCCCTTGGTCTTCGTCGTCGATCAGAAGGATGCGAAGACGGGTGCCGGACTGTCCGGGGCAAATGTCGGCTGTTGGCCGTAAGATACCGACGTTATTTCGAAGACGCCCGACAACATGTCGAGCGTGCGGTAAACCCTGCCGAAAAGGAAGCATGGCGCCGGATGGCAGAACGCTGGCTCAGGATGTTGGCTCAAGCCGAGCCGGCATCTCCGGAAGTTGCGGCCTCGGCGCCCAGTCGTCATTCCGCAGAACGCTTGATCCGTAACTAGCTCGCCTAGCGCTCAAGCCGACGCTCAGAAATCGGGACCCGCGCCAAACGTCGCAATCCAGGCGCCGTCCGCCTCAAGATCTGCGTCGAGAGGCCGTCATCTCGCCGTCCGTCTGCCACGAACCTGCCCCTCGACTCAGCGACTTCCGGCTTTACCGCATGGCCCGGAGAGTAGTCGGATGTACCAAGCGCCGAAACATTACGTTGCGACAAGCGTGGGCGCGTTAGCTCTTGCGATTCTGTCTCTGTTGGTGGCGATCGCCGCTAAGAGCTTCGCTGCCCCGGATATTGCTGCGGCCGCAGTCGACATCAAGTTGGACTTGAGAAAGTCACTGCCACGATAGTGGTGCGGACCGTTTTCGCTCAGGCTGAGCCGCTCTCACCCGGTCTCGACATCAACTGGATCCAGTACAAAGCGAAGCCCCGCGCCGGCGCTTCGAGGACCGAGAGGGCGTTCGGGTGGATGGTCTGAGGTTATGGGTTGATGCCTAGGTGTCAGCCCAAGGATCCACAAAACCAATCAATCTCCACTGGCTAGTTTCGGCAACTCCAAGAAATGCGCATCTCGAGGCCTGCTATTCAGCGGGCGCGGCACCGCGAAGCAGCTGTCGGTAGCCATGCGCCGTCATCCATTTCGCGCGACTTAGATGGCTCTCGAAAGCCCGCCAGGCGCGATCGGGTTCGCGACCATGGTCCAGCTGCAGCACGATGCGGGCGACCTCTTTCCAATCAGCGCCGTCGGCGTCCGCATCTAGGAGCCTCATGTACGTGACCAGATGCTTGCGGTCGTACGGCGTTAGCGCAGCCTCGGTCGGTGCCGTGTCGTCGACACTGGGATTGAGCGGCAGCAAGGACGTGTCCCGGGTGAGTTTCAGCCCAGCACCTTCGTAGCGACTATTTACAGTTTCGTGACGAGGCGCCGGGGCGGCGCGCTCGCCATCGGGCGGTGGGATTGGCTGGGTGTCACGGTTGTTAAAAGGGTTTTTAGAATTTCGATGGGGAACGTCAGCCGCCGGCCGCTTCTTGTCTCCAATAACGAAGGGAGAATTGCGATGAGAACCGCAACCATAGCGCTGGCAGCTGTTATTGCACTGTCGAGCAGTTTTGCTTTCGCACAAACCGACAAGACACCAGCTCCGATGCGCGCAGCTCCCCCTACGTCTGTTCGGCCGGCGCCGAGCGTCACCACTGGCCTGGGAGGAAGCCCCTACAGCCGCAAGAATGACGCTAACGTCTACCAGGACGGCCAACGGCTCGGTCCCACGCCGGAGCCGCCGAACCCGCACGGTGGCTGAGAAGGCTCCGCCTTTCATCGGGGATAAGTCGTCAGGCGTTCAAAGCGATGCGCGCGCGTCGCCAAGAGCTCAGGAACGAATTGCGGGTGATTACGGGATAACGTCGCGGCGCGACAAACGACGAGGCCCCCGCCGGAGCGGGGCCCTCGCTACATCGGACGGGATTATTCCGCGGGCTTTCTGCTGACACCTTGGCCACCGGGGCGCGACTTGTCGACGCCACCACCGTCCATCCTCGGCCCCGAAGGACCTGTGGATGATCCCATGGTCATTTCGTGGTGATGGCGGTGGTGGTGGTGATGTTTGGCGAGGGCTATCGAGCTCGACGACAGTGCAAAGACCGCCGCAAGGGCAATCGTACCAATCTTCATCGCTTCCTCCTCATAAACGCCAGAAAATGGCATTTGTTTTTATCGAGGGGCAACGAACGACTCCGGTGCGAGTTCCGTGTCCTGCAACCGCTCAGGCACTCTCAGCAGCCGCGGCAAATGTTCATGTTCTTGAGTTTGCCGATTAGCTTGTCACGCTCCTCGACCTTGGCCTTGCCGTAAGCGTTGTTACCACGACGATCCCCGCTGCCGTCGGCTTCGGCGCCGGGATGATGATTGTGACTGCCGCGCGCGAGAACGGGTTGCGCGGTGAGGATGATCAGGACCAGGGCGACGACGATACGCATCAGGCGGCTTCAATCTCCAGTTCGTTCCAAACGAGTATCCGGTACACAGTCTTGGCATCGAGAAGGTTGAGTCCAAACTCATCCGCGCCAGAGGCCGCCAACCGTGCAGGGAAAACAGCACCAGCTAATAAATAAGATGACGATAGGAGGCCAGTTCCCTTGCAACGGGCTCCGACCGGACGTGGCGTGAGTGATGGGTGGTCACCAATCGTAAGGATCATGTCAGCCAGACACCGTAGAAACAGATGTTCACACTGGAAATCAGATCGGGGGGACCGGTTGACCGACCTGCTGATGCACGCGATCTCTCGGAACTGGACGGTGCCAGCATTGGTCGTTGTGCTTGTGGGCATGGCGATTGCGGCTTGGCTGCGGCCAAACTCCGACTGACGCCGATTTCATATGTCGCAAGAAAACCCCGACGTCCTCGGGGAAGAGGACGTCGGGCGAGTATGGCTGGAGAAACCAGGACTAGAACCTCAGCCCGACGCCGCATGCCGGGAAGCGCGACGCCGGGCCAGATCCCAGCCCCGAGAAGTCTATGCAAGTGGCGAGCCACACTGGCCGCTTTAGGGGTGCGCCGGCCCCCGCTTGGCGTTGGTGATTGAAGGCCGGCGCTGTCCACGCCCACCATTGGGTACAGGGCGGGCGCAGGTTTAGTCTAGCAAATCGTGGGCCGATGATGGACACGGCCGACCAGGCTGAAGGGGGTGTCGGCCGGCCGGGCCGGGCCGAGACCGGGGCGCAGGCTGTCCCGACCCAGCGGGGCAAGCCGGCGGAAAGAGAGCTGTCCCGTTTTTATTTGGAGGTCCGATGTGGGCTTGGACCGTTCAATGATGATATTTTCGGAGGAGCTATTTTTCGGATCGCCGAGGAACACGACGCGGCGCAAGAATGGATCAGCAACTCATTGCTCGAGGTATCTCCAAACGAGACCCTCGCCGGTGCTTCGCCTTCTCAGTCGGTTTCATCATTTTCGCGATCGGCTTTGTCGCGGGCCAGTCTCAAGTTGCGAAGCCGGCTCATGTTTTCGATGCGACGGGCTTGTTCGTCGAAGCGACTTTCGGGCGCCGGTTTGGATTTCTTGAAGATGGCTTCCGCGTCTGCTTTTGCGTTCATGAAGACACCAATTCGAAAAAACTTCGGCGCTCAGCGCACAATCGCTTCATGGCGCCCGATACGAGATAATAACCGATTCTATGACTCTCGTTGAACCGCCGGCCCGTCATTCTTCCACGAGAAACTTCTCGGATCTTCCGCAGTGAAGGCAGCGAAAGCTGATGAAGTCCGGCTTGGTCTCGCGGACCTCGTGTCCCGCGACCGCCATCTGGGAGCCGCAGCCGAGACGAACGGGATCTTCACCGGTGTCGAGCGGGTAGAGTAGAAACTCCTGGTCGCTCATGGCAACCTCCAGATTCGCCAACTGGACAAAGGACGAGGACCGCAAGGAATTTACGCCGTGCGGTCCTCATGGCTCCTGTCCGCTGGTCGCTGGATTCCGTCGCCGCTTAATTAATTGCGATGTGCCGCACGCGTTCCAAATGTCGGCGCATCTTTGTTAGGCGGCATGACGCCTGTCTGTTGAGTGTTATTTTGACAAAGGTGTCGGCTATTCTGGGTCGAGGTTTTTACGCTAGTCAGTGGTCCATTTTGAACCTTCAGTCCCACCATGATGACCCAAGTCTGGGGCGAGTTGAGCCCCTACTCAAGAGGGAAATCATCATGAAAACCCATTACACCGTCGCATTTGCAATGCTCGCAGGGTTCGGCCTTGGCGCGATCGCGGTCCAGGGACTTCATGCTCAGGCTAATCCGCCGGCCTACTCAGTCGCTGAAATCGACATCACGGATCAGGCAGCGTATTCGGCCTATGTCCCAAAGGCTCAGGCGGCGATCAAGGCAGCCGGAGGCAAGATCCTTGCCGCCGGGGGCAAGATCACTAGCGTAGAAGGCGATCCGCCGAAATCTCGCGTTGTCATTCAACAGTGGGATAGTCTTGAAAAATACCAAGCGTACCGTAATTCAGCGGCGTTCAAGGAACTGCTGCCGACACGCGAGAAGGTAGCGAAATGGCGCACATTCGTCGTCGAGGCTGTGCCACAGTAGCCGCACGGGGCTTTAGGACACGGGACCGAAGCCCCGCACCCTGCTCTATCGTAGGGCCGCGATGACGCCCTAGGGGCGTTTGGGGCGTCCCGTCATTTGCCCCGAGCGATCCGCTCTATACCCACCATGGTGATTAGGTGGTGGGTTCCCACGTCCTTGCTGTAGTCTTCTTCAACCAGCCGCTCTTTGTGATGCGGTGGCACTTCGAACCTCGACCCGTCCTTGAGGTACCGAAGAGAGTCCACCATGCTATACGTGATATCTTCGAATGACCTGACCATTTGCCAGATATGCCGCCGGAACGCGCCGACTCCTAGCCGCCCCGGCTGCCATAATCAAACCGACCACTACCAGAAGCTGCGTGGTGTGCCGACCGGTCAGCGCCAGCGCATGGGTCGAGTCCGTAGCAACGCGGCCCGTCAGGAACTAAGTCTTCGTCCTGCTCTTGAATCCTCTTTCTGTTGCGTTGAGGATTTGTCATGAACAACGCCCGCGCGATCCGATACCGCAGGTTGGCCCTCGCCTCGGGGGACCAGGCCAACGCGGACCTGCTTCTTAAGCTCGCAGATGAATGCGATCGGGGGATGCTCTGCACCGCTGAATGGCTTTCGGTCCGGCCATCTCTCAAAAATGAGCAGCCGCCAAAAGCAGTAGACGCCAGGGTGCCGGTTGAGCGGGATCCATTTGGTGGCCAACGTTGAAAGAGTTAGCGCTGGACCGAGGCTCCGCGTTCAGCCGACGCGTTCGTAGTCGTGACGCCCAAGAGTTTTTCGAAGGAAAGCAACGGAGCCGCTTCCGAGGTCTGGCAGGGCTATTAGCATCTCGTCCGAGGCCTCGCGGATCTCGCCAACGGTTTTGAGTCGTTCGGCCGCCAAAACATTGCGTATTCGCGTGGGAAGGCGGATTCGGTCGATCGGAGTATCGTCCGGCAGGTCCGGCGTAGGGTCGAGCGGCTGGGTCATTGTGCAATGCTACAATGGCAAGCTTACACCAGCCTTACGGACGGCCCCGCACCAACTTCCCCTTTTACCTGCGCATAAAACGAGCACGTCTTCGCCGCCGGCGCGAGATCATTTCTCGAACACCATATCCGCATGCGAAACCGAGACAAATTCCAAGGATAAGACCGGTCGCTACGTCCATGATGTTAGCAAAACCACTGAGAGCGCCGTCACGTTCCCGACGAAACCATTATGCCGACTCGATGAAACCGCGCTGCAACAAAGGCCGGCTATAGCCCTCCGCCTGATCAACGTACCGGAGGCGAAGAGATGATGATAATCCGTCGAGACTGGACATCCAGAGAGGATGCTATCCTTCAGCAAGGGGCGCTTACGGGGCAGACCGCTGGCGAGATCGCTCGGTTGGTCGGCCGCACCATGTCTTCGGTTCTAACACGCGCCCGCAATCGTGAGATCAAGCTGAGACGGCGGTCAACATCCAAAAGCCTCTCAGCTCCCGCCCTAGTGGCCTGATCCCCAACAGCGCCAGCCGTCCTAAGGACACTCGCAATGGCGAATTAGGACACCGTATGTTGTCCGACATTTTTGAATGGATCCGCTCGGGCTGTCACTGGTGTTGCTACGCTGGTTTGCTCGCGTCGTTTGCACCCCAAAAGCCAAACTCGCGGGTAACGGTCCCGGTCTACTAGACCATCGGGACCGTTTCTTTTGACACTCGGGGATAAACGAAATGCCGAACAAGATGGCGCGGTATATTGAATGGCAAAGCGGCGGCCGACTTACCGGAAGGGCCGCCTATGCCATCGGAAGGCAAAATTTGCCTGAGCCTGTGGCCGGCGCTGAATGGCAGATCGACTCCCAATTCAGTGCCGCGGACGAAATCCTTCGCGACCCGTCCATCAAAGACATTTTCCAGGCCGTGATCGCAAATGGCGTCAAGGTCGTGATGCGGCGATGAGGAACCGATGACTCAAACACTGCTTGTGCTGTTCACGCGGGACCGAAGTCCCGCGCCACTTCCAACTGCCTTATGAAAGTTTCTTTTAGGAACCAAGGTGGGAACGTCGGTTCGCTACCACGATTGATCAATTGCGTTTTCTAAACCAGAAGGAGAAACGCGATGATCAATCTCAAACTCGTTGGAGCCGCCGTAGTCTTATCTATTGCGTTGCTCGGGCCTGCGATGGCAAACCACCCCGTACGTCCTCATCACTCCGCGATGAGCACCTACTGCGCGACGATTGAACCCGGAAATCCATACAGTCCCGTGTACGATTATGGGGGATGGAGCGGCTGGCGCGTCCGGGGTGGTTGGGACAGCCGCGGCGATGACGCTTGCGCCCGTAATCCGATGTTTTCGGAGGGAGCCACCTTCTAGGGCGCACACGCCCCAGAAATAGAAAAGCCGTCGCTGTGGTTGAGGTCAGCGACGGCTTTACGACGCGATCGTGTAAGCCGATTGAACCGGTGATTGCCGCCGCGCCGTGACCGCGCAGGTGCGCTATTTTTGGGGCCGAGTGTCCTTGGTGGCCAAGGGGCTGGGGCTAGCATCTGCGCGGGAACCAAAACGCCTTGCCGGGTTTTTAGATCGAGCCATGACAAATGCCGTGAGATACCGACACTATTTCGAAGACGCGCGAAAGCGTGCAGAGCAGTCAGCGGATCCGGTCGAGAAGCAAGCTTGGATGCGTATG
>Ga0210385_10001490_pt1 | contig 14541 bp, 12 predicted proteins | sample IncBWH26OmetaG_FD_160107 | JGI IMG/M metagenome (GOLD analysis project Ga0210385, IMG submission 160107) | Forest soil microbial communities from Barre Woods Harvard Forest LTER site, Petersham, Massachusetts, United States - Inc-BW-H-26-O ...
TCCGAATTCGGTGTAGACCTTTTCAGCAGCCTGGTAGTGCAGGCTTATTCTGGCTTGCTGGTTTTCAATAAAGCTTTTTATGGTAAACTGATAAGATGGCTCCAGCCCGTTGATGTTCGATGAATTGTAGCTGATATTACCGCTGTAGTAGAGGCTGAGTTTTTTGTTGAGTTCACTCCGGCCGTTCAATGCCGCCACATCCGATTGCCAGGTATAACTGGTATCACCCGGGAACTTATACAGGTCATAGCTCCGATACAACGAAATTCCAACCTGGTTCTTGTCATTAAAATGGTACACCATTTTCCCTGTCACGTCATAGAAAAAGGCATTACTGTTTGACGTACTGCCTGGTAACTGGTTTATAATGTATTTTGGGAATGCGATCCTCGAATCGGCCGAAAAAGTGACTTTTTGTTTTTTAACGGGGCCTTCCGCAAAAAAATGCAAGCTTACGGGGTTAATACTGAATCCATACCGAAGCGTATCCGGGTTCCCCGGGCGGATATTGAGTGATACGAATGAAGACAGGCGGCCTCCGAAGGAGGCCGGTATGGCACCTTTGTACAGCGTAAAATCCTGAACTGCTTCCGGGCTGATGGAAGAGAAAAACCCCAAAAGATGGGAGGTGTTGAATAAGGGAGCGCCATCGAGCAGGATCAGGTTTTGATCCGCATTTCCGCCCCGCACACTGAATCCGCCTGCCCCTTCGCCAATGGTCGTAATGCCGGTTTGCAGCTGCAAAGCTTTTAGCAAGTCGGCTTCTCCAAACACGATGGGGGTTTTGCGGAGCTGGGCCAGGTCAATGTTGATCGTGCTCATTTTTGCCTCTGATACATTGGCGTCTTTTTTCCTGGTTAAAACAGTAACCTCCGGAAGCTCCGTCGCAGCCTTTCTTTTAAGTTCGACCGTTATATATGTCGTATCCAGGATATAGATGGGGCGCAGTAGAAACCGGTATCCTACCATGGTGAAAAGAAGGGAATAGCTATCTACCTCAAGGTGAAAAACAAATATGCCCTTTTCATCCGTGACGGTACTTTTCGCCGTTGACTGCAAGCTGACGGTCACTCCGGCAATGGGAGCTTTGGTGTCGAAGTCGATGACCTTTCCCCTAAATTCGATCTTTGACTGAGCAAATGCTTTGGAGGGCAACAAATAGAGAACCCCAATCAAGCAGCAGACAGCTACCCATCTAAGATGAATAAGAATTAATCGCATAGCAATCAGTAAGGTTAGCTTGTTACAAATGAATCGGTAGGTGTCTTATCTGTTAAAAATGAATATAGCCGTTTTGCTCAAACCTGCCAAAAAATTCAAAAGGAGCCGAGGATCATATATCTCCAAATTGTTATATCTACTTCCGAAAAATCGGATGAATATCCTATAGAACAGCCGCTGCACTATCCGTTACTTTACCGAATACAAAAATGCGCCATGAAAATGACTCCAAAGCTTTTTCGCTTCTTCCCCCTGCTCCTTATAGTCGGAACAAGCATGGGACAGGTAACTGTCAATACGAATACGATCAAGAGCCTTTTTAAAAAGAAGAGTACGCCAAAAGATACGACCCAAGCGACGTCAACTTCGGCGGCAACGACAGCTAGTCCGACGCCGGCCGCTGCAAGTCAGGCCCCGACGGGGAGCCTGGCTTCGTATCAGAACTATGACTTTGTACCGGGCAATAAAGTCCTGTTCGAAGACGAATTCACCGACGACCAAAGCGGCGAGTTTCCGACGCATTGGAGCCTTACGGGAGGCCAGGCCATTCTCAATATGGTGGGACCGGACAAGGCCTTTTTCCTGACAGACGGCAATTATGTGCATGTAGCGCCGCTGATGAAGAACAAGTCCTATCTCACCAGCAGTTTTTCCGTGGAATACGATGTCTATGGAACCGATGGCTACCAGGGTATGCTTGCGTTATACGATGGCAAAAACGAAAGCTTAACGGTATGTGTAAAACCCGGGGATGTGGAATTTGCGGGACCGAACAATTTTAGCGGTGCAATGCCCGCGGACATCGGGGGCAATAATTACATAAAAAAATGGCATCATGTCGCAGTCGCGTATAAAAACAACCAGATGAAGGTCTACGTAGATAAATACCGGGTACTGATTGTACCTCAGGTCGGCGTTACGCCGGTTCGTTTGGAAATCGAGGGCATAGGCGATCACGATAAACCTATCATTTTCAAAAATTTTAAAATTGCCGACAGCGTACAGTTCTATATAACCGGGCAAAAGTTCACCGATGCAAAACTGGTGACGCATGGTATCAATTTCGACGTCGATAAAGCGACGATAACGCCCCAAAGCATGGGGACGCTCAATATGATCGTCAAGCTGATGCAGGACAACCCCGACCTGAAGTTTGAAGTAGATGGCCATACGGATAATACGGGTACGGCCGCGCACAACCTGGTGCTATCGCAACAACGCGCCGCTGCTGTTATGGCCCAGTTGGTCACTATGGGCATCGATGCTTCGAGGCTCACTTCGAAGGGTTTTGGGGATACAAAGCCAATTGCCGACAATTCAACACTGGACGGGAAAGCCAATAATCGCCGCGTAGAATTTGTAAAACAGTAATAACATGAAAAAGGCAATCTTAACATCAAGGGGCGACCATTTTTACAAATACCCTTGCTTTTTCAAATAATCCACCCAAATCGGATAGGCAGGCGGTTTTAAATGAAGCCCTTCGTAACTGTACTGGCTGTTAAGGCGGCCCTCGGCGTCGGCAAACAAGTGAAAAATGTCGACATAGGTATAGTTCCCTTCTTTTGCATATGACGCGAGCAATTTATTGAGTGCCAGGACATGCTCTTGTTTGTCATAGTGCTGCGGAAAATGTGGCATTCCGGGGTTTACGGGAAGCACGCTCTGCACGTAGATAATGGTCGTGGGGCATTTATCATGGATATCCTTTACTATCTTCAGGTAATTGCCGGCTATGACAACATCAGGAATATCTTTTCCGATATCATTAATTCCCAATAGGATAAAAACTTTTGACGGGCTCCGGTCGGTGATATCCTTCAGGCGTTTCAATACCCCATAGGTAATGTCTCCGCCGATACCGCGATTGATGACGGTGCTATCATTCAGGACTTTCTTCCAGTCGCCCATTTCAGTGATGCTATTACCCAGGAAAATTATCCTCCCCGGAACTATGGGCTCTTTTTCAAACTGGGCGAGCCTTACCGGGGTATGCTCCGGGATAAATGGTATGGTATCAAAAAGGTTTTGGTTGGTAACTCCTTGCGCCGACATTGTCAACGGGAAAAGGAGGAGGAGGGAGATATATTTCATATGTAGTTTTGTGCTAACTTACCGATAAATTTAGAATATGGATTCAAACAGACTTTCAAAAACCATGCAAGCTGCCCTGAATGCCCAGATGAACAAAGAGAATCATCAGGCGCAGATCTATTTATCTTACGGATGCTGGGCGGATAGTGAGGGGTATGAAGGCATTTCGAACTTCCTTTTCCGGCATTCCAAGGAGGAGCGGGATCATATGATGAAGTTCCTCGAGTATATTCTGAAACGGGGCGGTAAGGTAACGGTTTCGGAGATCCCTGCGCCATCGGCGGATCCGACGAGTGTAAACGATTGCTTTGAGAAGGTTTTTAAGCAGGAGGTGGACAATACGAAGTCGATCTACGGCCTGGTGAAGCAGAGTATGGAGGAGGAGGACTGGGCGACCTGGAATTTTATGCAATGGTTTGTCAAGGAACAGACGGAAGAGGAAAATCTCGCTATCGAGCTGCTGGATATGATCAAGGTTGCCGGTGGAAAGGAGGCTTCGCATAGCGCTTTGTTCTCCCTGGATAAGCGAATGGGGGAACGGGGGGGTGATGCCAGGCTTGCGCAGGATGTGACGACGGATAGGCCGTAGGGTTGGCGAAATCCGACTAAGCGCTTTTACCAATGATCTTCTCAATGGCATCCCTATAGGTTTCCCCTATAGTAAATTCAGTCGTTCCGATAAAAACACTGTTTTTTCTTATGGCGGTAATGCCCGACTTGGAAAGAATATAGGATTTGTGTATCCTGATAAATCTCCCGGATGGGAGGATCTTTTCCATGGCGCTGACGTTGCCTCTGGCAATCAAGGGTTTGGGGGAATTATTTAATTGGATCTTTACATAGTCCTTAAGACCCTGTATCCAGGCAACGTCTTTATAGTGAACTTTGATCAGGCTATAATCCGCATTGACAAAGAAATAGTCCACCTCTTCACGGACCGGTGAGTTCCTGGCGGAATTTCTCAGCTCATGCAGCTCCAATGCCTTGTCGCAGGCCTTCAGGAATCTCTCGATCGGAACCGGCTTTACCAGGTAATCTACCACGTCCAGGGAATAGCCTTCCACAGCAAATTCCCTGTATGCGGTCACGAAAATGACCATCGGCCTTTTGGCGAGGCTTTCGACGAATTGAATGCCGCTGATCCCGGGCATTTGGATATCTATGAATAGCAGATCAATGGGATGCTCCTTCAAGGCCTTTATCGCGCTGAGCGCATCCCTGCACTGGGCCACCAGGTTAAGGTAGGCGACCTTGCGAATATTATCCGCCAGCAGGTTTAAGGCCAGTTTTTCGTCGTCGACGGCAATACAATTGAGCATTAGTTTAAGTTTAGCTGAAGAAAGACACTGAAATAGCTTTCCTCCCTGTTGATGACCAGCTCATGCTTATTCGGGTACAACAAGACAAGCCGTCTGGCAACATTGGTTAGCCCGATCCCGGAGACCTTATCTTTCACTTCTTCCGCAGTCGATGCATATTTGTTTCGGACGCTGAAATACAGGATATGATTATTCACGTACAGCTTTATGTCTATTTCAGGATCCCCGATCAGGCCAACCCCGTGCTTGAATGCATTTTCGACAAATGCGATAAATAGCATAGGTTCGATTTGCAGGTTTTCTTCCGGGATCCGGAGGGAACTGGTCAATTTTATAAAGTCACCAAAACGCTGTTGTTGAAGGTCGATATAATCCCGGAGATATTCAATTTCTCTTCGAAGGGGGACCTTATTATTGTCGGCTTCATACAGCATGTATTCCATCAGCGTGGACAATTTCAGGATGGTGGGTTCCAGCTCCTCGCTCTTCATTCGGACGAGGGCCACGATATTGTTCAGCACATTGAAAATGAAATGCGGGCTGACCTGGGATCGCAGGAAAGACAGCTCGGATTGGAGATTTTCATTCCGCGCCGATTTGGCCAGCGAGTCCGCCTTTCTCCGGTCATCGATGATCTTATAGGCTATGCCGATGCCGATGGTAAGGAGAAAAGGTACGCTATTATAGGCGGACGATTTGACGAAGTGAAACTTTACATCCGGATACATCACACTCCATAGGGCACCGTGGAAGAACATCATGAGACAGAACAGGATCACCAGGGAGAGAATATAGATGACAATTTCCTTTTTATAGAGCAAGAGGGGCACCAATAACTCCACGTTCAGATAGAAAATGCCTGCCCGGAAAATGTTGGAAAGGGCGTTGAGATCGCGGAACGGGTTTATCGCGGCTCCCTCGCCATTGGAGATATAGGGAAATAAAATAATGATCACCCAGATGCTGACATGACCTGCCACCTTGACCCATTTGCTGGTGTACCAGTTGGAATTCATCGTTGTTCTAAAAGTAAATCAATTTTTACTATTTTTCTCCAATACGAGGACCTGGAAAGTCCCGTCTTTAAAGTCTGGCCACTCCCCCTGCTTCGGGGTACCGATCATTTCCGCAAAGGGCAAATATACCCGATGCGTCAACCGATCGACGGCGAGGGTCCGGGCGCCTGGTCTGGTGGATATCTGATCAAGCACTTTGTAGTTATCTTTCGAGACTTCTTCTATAACGGTGAGCGTGCCTTCTCCATTGGAGGAATAGATGTAATGGCTGCTGCTATCAAAGGCTACGCCGTCAGATCCATTGCCGATAACAGGCGCCGCAACAATTTTTCCATTGTTTGCATCCATCACGATGAGCTGTTGATTTTGACAGCCTGCGAATAAGCGCAGGGTCTTCCTGTCGATCGCCAGGCCATGTGGCGTTTTACCGGGTGCCAGCGGCCATTCGCTCACGACCGTATATTTGGCGGCATCAACCACGGCTATGCTGCTTTTGTCTTCCAGGTTCACAAATGTCCTTCCGGCGCCATCGCTTACCGCCGTTTCCGGTTTACCCGGCAAAGGCACGGTTGCAACGATCTTGTCGCTGGCGGGGTCGATGATAGAAAGGCTATTGCCGTCCCCGTTACAAATGACAACCTTTCTTGAATAATCATCATAGAATATAGCATCCGGGCCCTGACCGGTCGCTACCCGGGTGATTATCCTGGCTGTGGCTAGATCAAAGACGGTGGCATTGTTCAACTGCCCGTTGCTTGTATATCCCTTTCCAAATGCAGGCGCGAGGGCGACCCCATGTACGCCGGTTGTGTTGGGAATGACAGCAATGGGATCACCCGTAAATTTATTTCGGATATCGACACTGGTCCAATGAGTGACATATAATTTGTTGGAGGATTCATCCACGGTAAGATAATCCCAATCTGCCGATCCGGGAATGTGAAATACCTGTGCGGGTTTATAGCCCGACTGGGCCCCGGAAGGGTGGCTGGCCAATAATAGGCAGGACAGCAGGATAGCTGGGCATAGTGTCTGTTGCATAACATCAATTTTTATTGTAATCTTCTTTGCTCTTCCTCCGACCCCGTCGACCGGTCGCGTCCGGCTTTAACGTTCGCGCCGCCGAAACTCCTTGAATAAGAGATCTTAATACCCGGGTAATCCGGATGAACATAAAACTTTGCATTTAGATTCAACGTCGCCGGCAGATCGGCTGTAAGTGTATGCGTTATGGTGTTCAGGATATCGCTGCCGACGATGCGAAGGGTCCCTTTTTTACCAAGCTTCTTTTGCAGGCCCAGGTCCAGTGTTCCCCACGGGGAGGTGTTGTTGATACCAAGCAAGCCGCCGGACTTATAAAACCCGGAGATTTGAAAGGAGAAATCCTTTGGCAGGTTGAAATTCTGGGTGAACTTGATCTGGAAATAGTGCCCGCTCAGTTGGATGGGCGTTTGGTAGTATATGGCGCCGGTTTGCTGCCACGTCACCCCGGGGTTGAAAGACATCGTCCACCAGGGGCTGACGGTGACGGGGAGAATGGCGGAGGCGGTATAGGTCTTCGAGACGGTAAGGTTGACGGTGGTGAATGTCTCGATACTGCTGACGGAATCGACCGTGGGGAAGTAACGGGCAAACGCGTTTTTCTCATCGCTGTAGGAGAGCCTGAGGACATATTGGCGGAGGCTATAGTGAAATTCCAGGTTGTTGGCGAAGGCGGGTTGCAAGGCGGTATTGCCCGTCCAGAAGGTATAGGGATCTATAAAAAGCACCCAGGGGGAGATATCCGTAAAGCTGGGGCGCGTGATCCTGCGGGTATACAGAAGATCGATGGAATTGTTGCTATTTATTTTATATGACACCGAAAGATTGGGGAAGAAGTCGCCATAGTGCCGGTCCACCACATTCCTAACGGTATCCGATCCCAGATCGGACCAGGTGTATTCATATCTCAAGCCCATAGTGATGCTGGTTCGGTCATCGGGCTTTATAGCAAGTGAGGCATAGGCTGCCGGGTAATCTTCCTTAAAATTGGATTTCGATGTGAATGTCGATTCTTTCATCCACGTTTGCTGAGACAAGCTATCTACTTCAATATTGTTGGTTAGTTGGGAGAGCGTTGCTTTTAGGCCTGCGTCAAAATTAATATGCTGATTAAACCGATTGGAATAGTCTACCTTAAAGACCCAAAAACCTGTAGGGGTATATTTCGAGCTTCTTAGCTGTTGAGAATAGAGCGGTTCGTTTTTGGGGTCAAAATAGGTATCGGAATAGCTGATCGGATCACTGTCTGTCCAGTGCATATAGTCCACATTGCCGACTATTTTCTGCGAAGCGGTAAAACTATGATCCAGGTTGATATTGGCGATGATATTGGTGGTACTGTGCGATTCGCGGCTGTTGAACTGAAGGGTGCTATCCACCTGGTTATTGACGGATATCATTCCTGTGTTATAGGAATTGTCGGTGCTGAAATTGCTAAAGCCGGACACCAGGATACCCAGGATTGTCTTTTTATCCAGCTCATAATCCAGCCCCAGCCTTCCGTTGGCACTGGTGTTGGAAGATGTTCTCGGCGCCTGCGTATTGAGGGTTGTTATCGTGCCATCGTTATCGGATTGGTGATAGAAAGCCCACCAGGATTTGTCATCCCATGCAGAGAAGGAAAGGTCTCCATAGAGGTTGAGCTTCCCTTCCCGGTGATTGAAATTGATACTGGCTTCTCCGATGGGCCCTCTCTCATCGCCCACGGCAGCCGAATAAGCGCCGTTGGTGCCATCGGCGGTATCTTTTTTCATTACGATATTGATAAACCCCGCATTTCCTTCGGCATCATATCCTGCGGGAGGCGAGGTGATCAGCTCGATCTTATCGATATTGCCGGAATTCATCCCCGCCAGCAATTGGATCACAGCCGCCATAGTCATATGTGTGATCTTGCCGTCGATCATGACTACTACTCCATCTTTTCCATTCATGGTGATAACATTACTTTGCCGGTCTACGTCCACACCGGGCGATCTTTCCAGGATCTCGAGGGCGCTGCTGCCTGCGGACGTGATGCTGCTCTGGACATTGATGATCATGCGGTCCGTCTTTTGCTCATAAAGTGGTCGCTTGGCATTGACGGTGACGGTTTGGAGCTGCCGGTCTGTGGTATTGAGCCGGACCGTGTCCATATGCCTATTTTCCGTGGCGGTAAGTGTCAGAGAGGGCAGGTAAAGCGAGTCATAGGTTACACAGGAAATGAGTAAGAAGTAGTTGCCGGCTTTGAGCTGATCGAATGAGTAATTCCCCTTCTGATCGGTGATGGTACCTTTGACCAGGGAGGAATCGTCCTCTTTTAAAAGGAGGACGTTGGCATTGCCTATGGGGAGGTTGTTTGTTTGCCGAATATTTCCCCGGATGGTGGCTTGGGGGGGCGCTTGGCCTGTGGTTTGGCCCGTGGCTTGGCCCGTGGCTTGCCCGGCGCAATGAAGGGAGAATAGCATAATGATAAAAAATCTGCATTTCATGGTCTTTACGATTAGTTTGCAGGACAACGAAGTCTTTACTAAAAGTAAGCGCGGCAAAATGCATGAAAGGAGAAATGAGCTTAACCGGGGGAATATTTAGATTAATTCGGGAAATTTTGAGAATTTTCCTGTTGTACTGACCATATTACACCAATTTTCCACCCTTCAAATTTCAAATATGAATAACAACACAACAAATCGTCGTCGTTTTCTCGGTACGGCGGCCATGACACTCGCCGCTACACAGGTTGGCCTGCTAAGTGCCGCGGTTGCGGGGCCTGCAAACGCAAAATCCACCGGAAAGGCCCGGATCAGCCCGGGGGCAACCGCTTCTTATGGACCGCTGAAGCAGATCAACGCCGGTCTTTTGAATATCGGCTATGCGGATGAAGGCCCTGCCACCGGGCCTGTAGTCATCCTGCTGCATGGCTGGCCCTACGATATTTACAGCTTTACCGATGCCACCGCCATACTTGCAGCGAAGGGTTATCGGGTGATCGTGCCGTATCTGCGCGGTTACGGTACGACAAAATTCCTATCCGGTGAAACTATGCGCAATGGCCAGCAGTCGGTGGTCGCTTTGGATATTATCAGCCTGATGGACGCGCTGAAAATTGAAAAAGCGATCATCGGGGGTTTTGACTGGGGTGCCCGCACGGCCGATATTATGGCGGCGCTTTGGCCGGAACGCTGCAAGGGGCTCGTCTCCGTAAGCGGGTACCTGGTCGGAACCCCGAAAGGCAACCAGACACCATTGGTTCCAAAGGCCGCGTTGGTGTGGTGGTACCAATTCTATTTTGCCACGGACCTCGGCCGTAACGGTTACGATAAATACCGGCACGATTTTAATAAACTCATTTGGCAGACCGCTTCGCCAAAGTGGCCATTCGACGATGCTACCTATGACCGTTCAGCAGCCTCATTTGAGAACCCGGATCATGTTGCGATCGTCATTCATAATTATCGCTGGCGGATCGGTCTGGCCCAAGGGGAGGCGAAATACGATGAGTTGGAAAAACGGATTGCCGCCATTTCGACCATCTCCGTGCCGACAATTACCATGGAAGGGGATGCCAATGGGGCGGCACATGCGCCAGACGCCTCAGTTTATCGCAATAAATTTTCGGGGAAATACGACAGCCGCCTTATCACGGGGGGTGTCGGGCACAACCTGCCGCAGGAAGCCCCAAAGGATTTTGCTCAAGCTATCATCGATGTGGATGGCTTTTGATTGGTTGCGCGGTATATGATCCTAAATTCATACCATGTCAATTCAAACCCTGCCCCAGCCAGCCGTCGCTGCCGAACAATCAAAAAAGATATTATACCTGGATAACTTGAAGGTAGGGCTTATCGCCCTGGTAGTTCTGCATCATGCTGCCATTACCTATGGCGCCGAAGGGGCATGGTATTATACGCAAAAGACCACCTATATCGGCGCGGTTATCCCGATGCTACTGCTGGTAACTATTAATCAATCCTTTTTTATGGGGTTTTTCTTCTTTCTTTCTGCTTATTTCATCCCCGGTTCATATGAAAGAAAGGGTGCGGCCCGTTTTGTAAGAGACAGGCTTTTAAGGTTGGGTATCGCATTGATATTTTACTCGTTGATTCTTTCGCCGATATTAATTTACCTGGTTGACTATTTTGGAAAAGGGCGCCGTATCACTTTCATACAATTCCTGAGCGGTTATCATGATTGGATAAATTTTGGCGTGCTTTGGTTCGTGGCTGCTTTATTGCTGTTTACACTTGTTTATGTTGTGTGGCGTATGATAAGCAAAAATCATTGGTCAAAATCCCTTGCAGCCCCATCTTCAAAAATGATCCTTTGGTTTGCTGCTGCGGTGGGCGTTATAAGTTTTGTCGTACGAATAGTATTTCCTGTTGGAAGGACATTAAACCCCGTAGGATTCCAGTTAGCCCATTTTCCACAATACGTGGCGCTTTTTATATTAGGCCTGGTCGCATCTAAAAACAATTGGCTGGATACATTCTCTTACAATGAAGGGAAAAAGTTTCCCCGCTATGCGGCACGGCTACTCCTGCTTCTAACGGTTATTTTTGTAATCCAAACGGTAGGCAAGATGCCAGACGCCTGGTTCGTTGGCGGATTGCACTGGCTGCAACTGCTTTACGCAGTATGGGAGCAATTAATGGGCTTTTCAATTATAGTCGCCTTTTTAACGTATGGAAAAGTGTTGTGGAACAAATCGTCGTTCTTAATGGGTAAGCTATCCCGCAACGCATATGCGGTTTATATCTTTCACCCGCTGGTGCTTGTTACGCTTGCGCTTTCACTCAGGAACTGGGACGTTGATCCGGCGTTGAAATTTTTGGTGGTGGCCCCTTTAGCGGTTGTGGGCAGTTTTTTGCTGGCTTCGATGATAACATCGCTTCCGGGGGTGAGGAAGATAGTTTGAGAGAGGCACTTCCCGGTAATATATCACAAAACCAAAAGCCTACGCTATCCTTTTCCGGGATGGTAAAACAGCTGTCCTCCTTGATTTGCGGTGACTTGTACTCTCGATATGTTTTCTCGCCCAATATAAAATCGACCCGATTTTTGAAAATCGGGCCATCAAAACAAAACGTATGAAACTCTCCATTTTCTCCACACGGATCTACATTAGAAGGTAAATCTTTTATAAAATCGTTATCTATAATTCTCCCCGCAAAGGAGGCATCCAATAAATCTGATTTTATGCATACCAATATGGCCTTAAATCCCAATTCAATAAATTCATTTAGTAAATCTCTGGTATTTTTTTTCCATAAAGGAAAAATGCCCTTGATATTGAAGGTTGCAAGTTGCCGCTCCCTGTACACTCTTAAATCCTCTAAAAATATATCGCCAAAAGCCGAGCATTCAAATCCTTTTCCCTGCAGGTCTGAAACTGTATCTTTCATGATGCGTTCATACTCTGCCATAGATGGTTGCTCCGAAAGTTCGATAGTGCTATATGAAATACCTAAAGCATCTACTTGCTGCTTGTATAATTCTCTTCTCAGCCCGTGCATACTTACCCTGTCATAGTAAGCGTTCATGGAAGTTACTAAATGTTCAACGTTATAACTCTTCTCCTGCAACAAATAATGCAAAGCCAGGGCTGAATCTTTGCCGGTGCTCCAGTTAAAATATGTTCTCAAAATATGGAGATTAAGCTAACTAAGATACGGCGATTTAAAATAATGCCTGGATAATGAACATATACCAATCGATTACGCCGGTGATTTTCATACTAATTTGTATCTTTCTGAATAACCCGGTATTGCCGTATTATTGCGGCTGGTAAACAAAATCAATTGAAATGCAATTTGATACAAACAACAAAATAGTAAAACTATGTGCTCGGGGAATGGAACTTGAAGGAGAAGGTAAAAAAGAAGAAGCGCTTAAAACATTTCAGCAGGCTTGGGATGAGGCGACAAATGATTTTGAAAAATTTACATCCGCTCATTATGTAGCCCGACATCAAGACAATATAGCTGACAAATTGCGGTGGGACAAAACGGCCTTAAATTTGGCGCTGAAAATAAATGATGAAAATATGAAGGGTACTTACCCGTCGCTATATTTGAATATTGGCAAGTGTTATGAAGATTTGAGCGATTTTGAAAGTGCAAAGGAAAATTATGATTTAGCCCTGTCTTTCACGGCTTTTCTTGTCGATGATGGGTATGGAAAAATGATAATAAGTGGAATCAAGAATGGTATTGAGAGATTGAAATAGTCAATGAAAGACGCTAAATTGAAAGAATACTATTTTTCAGTGTAGAAAAAGTACTCAGCAGTATAACCCACTTCAAGGGATTGCCCTTTGTTCGGCCTGCCAGCTGTAGCCGGGGCCTTCCCGCCCCTGGTGTGGATTCTCTGGATAAAAGCCGCACGCGTTAATGTACCTCTTCCGCCGGTTACAGTAGCGTGCAGCAGCAACCATGGAATGGCAGCGCTGTCTGGTGAGTTGGCCTGCTCGACTTTTACACCGCTAACTTTCGAACCATCGGAAGTCTCCCATGTCGGATTCTTACCTGCATCGAAATAGTGCTGCCCAACAAGTTGACGGTAGCTGCTATCGGCGTATAAATTGGCGCGCGGTTCTTTGAATGTCCAAATAAAGTTAGAGGTATCCTTCGGATCCTGCGTACAAACATATACCTGTACGCCTTTGGCATAGGTATGCCAAATCAGCCTGCTCCTTTTAGGAACCCCTATTGAAAGAGGAATGCTGCTATCCTGCCCAACATTCTCCTTCACCGGTGTAAAATCAATATAACTATAATTCATTTGGCCTGTTTCTCTTGTGGATAAAGTGATAATTTGAATACCCTTATCCAATTTCACTTTGGCAAAATCTTTCAAATAGTTCCAGTGGTGCCATTGCCGCCAATGTATGGAATCATCTTTTACATAAGTCGATGGCATTTCAACGAGGCCTGTTGCATCAATATCATTTACTGAAATCGATATCTTCCCGCCCTGACTGGCGGTGTACATCATGCCAAGTGTGTATGTTCCCGTCTCCTTCACAAAAACGGTGTATTTTATCCACTCGCCCGGGGCAGTCCAACCGACATAAAGTTGATCTTTTGATGGCATAACCAAATTATAGACATTGTTGTCTATGGGCGGTTCCCGGAATTTTGTGTAGGATATATCGACGCCTTCTCTCATTCGAAATTCATTTAAATAGGTGCCGTCGGCAGGGTTTAGCTTCCCGCTACCCTGATTAACACTATCGGTATCATGATAGGCAACACCTTCGCCTCCAACGTCATATAGCGAACATTGTAATCTGCCGGGTATAGTTTGAATGTCATAGTGGAAAGAATCTTTAAATGGTTTCCCCAGATATCGTTGACCATACGAACTGGTCCAGGCAAAGAATGCAAATACCATTAGCAATTGGCAGGACAGCCTGTTACAATTTACCATCTATTTGCTTGTTGAATTGTTTGTGGAGAGGGAGGGATTCGAAACCTGTCCTCAAAATGATTTATTGTCAGGTATTGTGCTCGATTGGGCTGGATGGTGCACCGAATTTTCACCTCGGGTATTTGAGTGACGGTTTGTATCAAAACTAAACAAAATAATTCAAATGAAATGCAACCTTTTTTACGCGGCGCATAATTTATTTCGGTCACTTTGAAACTTGAATAAGTTCCTGGAAGTACGCTTTTGTAAGTTGGTAGAACGAGCTGGCACGTTTTATTAAATCCTTTGCTTCTTCGTGAGAGATATCCGTGTCTAAATCGTAATCGGCTTCCTGCCTGAAGTCAAATATTACAGAAATGTCGTTCGATATTTCAATTGGGAAAATCCCCGTTTTAACAAACAGTTCAGAAAATTTTGCGTGTGCCCCTGGTGGGTTTTTGCAT
>Ga0210385_10001492_pt1 | contig 14529 bp, 7 predicted proteins | sample IncBWH26OmetaG_FD_160107 | JGI IMG/M metagenome (GOLD analysis project Ga0210385, IMG submission 160107) | Forest soil microbial communities from Barre Woods Harvard Forest LTER site, Petersham, Massachusetts, United States - Inc-BW-H-26-O ...
TCCGTGGCACGATGATGGCGGTTACACCCGGGCGCTGGTCGAGCGCTGCAGGCAGATCGGAGCCGGGCTACCGTCGTTCGCGCAGACGCAACCACTTGCGGCCCGTGCCGCACGCCTCACCACCGTCCTTGCGCTCAACCACGAGCCCGATCCAGCGCTACGCGAAGCCAGACTGAAAGCATGGGCTGCGCTGCACTTCCCGGACGCTGGTGAGCTTGCTTGGTTTGAGTGGGCTGCCAGCGCCAGCGCGTGGCTCACGATCCTCGCGCTCCTTGCGCTCGCCACCGACACCGGCTGCGACCAATCTGATGCAGAGGCCACATATGCCGCCTACCTCCCGTGGGCTTCGCTTGCCGGCACGATGCTCGACAGTTACGCAGACCTCGCCGAAGACCAAGCAGCAGGCGCGCACAGTTACATCGCCCACTACGCCCATGCGGCCCAGACGGTTGACCGCGTCGGCGAGCTCCTGAGCAAAGCCCTCACAAACGTCGCGGAGCTGCCCAACGGAGAGCGGCACCTAGTCCTCATCAGCTGCATGGTTGCCATGTACCTGTCCAAGGACAGCACTCGCAAAGCCGAGAACCGCGCAATGACACGACAGCTCGCACGAGCTGCAGGACCGCTACCTAGGGCGTTGATCCCGGCCCTTCGCACATGGCGAGTCGTCCACGGCCTGCAGACCGACGGCGACGAGCAGTCACAGTCCGTAAGCACTGACCTTTACCAATGCGATGCTACTCACGCAAAGCGGTTGCCACCGAGTGCGCCGCTGCCGATAGCCGCCCAAACGCTCGCCGTGTGGCGCGATCCACATCGGTACCTCACTTGGTGTCGCAACCGGTACGGACCCCGGTTCACGATCCACACCATCGGACTGCCACCGCTCGTGTTCATGTCAGACCCAAACGACATCATGGCGATCGTCAGGGCGCCCGCCGATATCCTCCATCCGGGGGCGGGCGCCGCCGTCATCGCCCCCCTCGTCGGGGAGCACTCCTTCATGCTCGCAGAGGAAGACGACCATCTCGAAGGCCGGCGCGCAATCCTGCCAGCTTTCCAACACACCCGTGTCCAAGCACACACCGAAATGATTAACGACATCGTGAGACAAGAGGTCGCCCTTTGGCCACGCGACCGCCCCGTAGCAATCCACCCCTATCTGCGCGCACTAAGCCTCAAGATCATCCTGCGAACGATCTTCGGCAAAGAGAATGCGCTCCAAGTCGAACTCCACTCCCGAGTACTACGGATGCTGACCATAACAGCAAGCCTCACCCTCCAGGAGAGACAACTGAGACCAATCCCCCCGTGGCGCCGCCTATGGCGAGGATTCCTATCTGAACGCGCGGCAGTTCATAATCTAATGGACGAGCTCATCAGCGAGGGAGCCCACGCGCCAGCCCTCGAGAGCGGCCTCCTAGCGATGCTGCTAGAAGGCACAGCATCATCTGACACTCACGAGGCCGACCAGCGCCAGCTACGGGACGACTTGATGTCGGTCATCCTCGCCGGGCACGAGACGACCGCTTCAGAGCTTGCGTGGGCGTTCCAGCTACTAGCTCATCACCCGCTCACGACGGCGCGCCTCGTCGCCAGTCTCGAACGCGGCGAGGATAGCTACCTCGCCGCCACTGTGCATGAGGTGCTCCGCCACCGGCCTGTGTTCCTATTCACCATCCCGCGGGTCGTGAATGCCCCCTTCGAGATAGCCGGGCACACCTTCAACCCACCCGTACACCTGATGGGCTGCATCTACCTCATGCAGCACGACCCCGCCCTGTACGAGGACCCAGACCGCTTCATGCCAGAGCGGTTCCTCGGCGCCGAGCCACCGCCAGAGGTTTGGATGCCCTGGGGAGGCGGCCGCAAGCGTTGCCCCGGACACCACCTCGCGGTCCTCGAGATGCAAATCGTCCTCAGAACCGTGCTTTCCGCGCTAGATGTGCTGCCCGTCGTTGGCCAACTCGAGACGGCCCGATGGCGCAGCGTAATCGTCACGCCTGGGCGCGGATCACGCATCGTTCTTAGGAGGCGGGCAGCCGCGGAACTCCCCCACAATCAACGTATCGCGAATTCGCTTGGCCTTGACCCCTTATAACTAAATGTTTCTCTTTAGATCTCAACGTTTCCATTTATTTATAAGGCCATTTTCGACGGATCGCAGTGCGTGAGGAGTAATGATGGCGCCCGATGACGCATTCGAGCCGCCTGCGACCGCTGAACCGAGGAGACGACGGGTCCCCTGCGCGCCCTGGCGCCGCCGGTCTCGATGGCGCGGGTGCGGCCACGCCGGATAGCGCGTCGGCTCGGTACGTCGGCTCACTTGGGCCAGCAGAGGGCCTTTCTCTCTTTCGCTCTGCTGCTGGCCCAAATGAGTCAGGTAGGTTCGCTGCCATCGAGTTTTCTCGGCAAACAGTGGGGCCATCTCGTTGAGCGCGATCACGGTCTCCGACTATGAGGATCTGCAGACGATGGGTGGTTACTTGCTCTCGGGTGACCGGAAACAGCCCGCTATAGCGCTCACATCGGGGAGCACAGGGCGGCTAGTGCTGGCGCCTGACAGGGTGCGCACGATCGTGGGCGGCGCCCGAATCTATTTGGTGACTGGAAAAGATGTGCTGCTCCATCTCGAGGGGCTGCTCGGGGCCAACCTAGCGCTACCTGTTCGTGCTGCACGTATATGGTGGCCGGAGCTTACCTTCGACAGTGATCCGCTTGAGCATCCTGTAATTTTCCAGCTGGAAGACGAGTCGGAATCGGACATGCTCGCGGAGTTTGTTCGTTGCTTTGAGTTGACCCGTCCAGCGGTGCGACGCGAGATTCAGCTGATAGAAGACACCCGGGTACTGCTCGAGTCGGAACTGGCGCAAGCACGCGAGCAGCAGCGAAGGACAGACGAGCGTCTGCGAGAGACTCAAGTCGAGGTTCACGAGCAGGCGATGCGGGCCGAGGAGACCGAGGCGCGTCTGGCGAGCACCACGAGAGAACTCGAACGGCTGCGAAGCTCGATAGGCGAGTGGCCGGAGAAAGGCACCGGGTCTGGATGATGGGTACGACTGACCTCAGCCCGCTTTCGGGGTGGAGCGAGGAGGAGGCGCCGGGCCAGCGTTCGGAGTCGCCTTTGCGCACCCAGGCGGCTGGCGGGGTCGATCGCGAGCGCTCCGGGCGGGCGCGCTTTGCTGTCGGGGCAACCGCTAGCGATCCTTGGGTTGTTCACGCCCGAGCATCCTGTGCTCGGCATGCCGATATCGCTGAGCGGCTGGGCATGAGCCGCTACGCCACGCATATACGTGTGATCACGATTGTCGGGTTCTACCTAGAGCAAGGCTACGGCACGCAAGTACCGTCGCCCACCGACGCGTGGTTGGCTACATCGCAGAAGGACGCGGCATGGGTAAAAGGCTGCTGACGGTGTCCGGGGAGACATCCGGGAACGCAACACTCGTTACGAGCATGTCGGCTGCTGAGATGCGACGTGTGGCTGACCGCCTAGTTGGAGTGCTCGTCCCATCGGTGATCTTGTGTGCCAACGGAGAGTATTCGCTGAACGTGCGACAGCTCGCATGCGAGTACCCACTCGTCATCTACTTGCATCCCGGGTCTGACGACTCGTCCGAAAGCGGCGGAGATACCGCGCTAATGGATGCGGCGCAGCATCGCGTGTTCCGCGCCCATCAGGCAGAGCTCGAAGCGAGAGGCTATCGCACCATCGGGGTAAGCACACAACGTGCGCAGGCACAAATACGCACGATGATCGAGGAGCGCCTCACCCACAGACTTCTGAGTGATCCGCCGCTGCAACTAGCAGAGCAACTGCAGCTACCGACGTTCACTGATGAGGGCGTGCGGCGGTATTGCCGACTTACCCAAATAGTTCACGAGGAGCGTATCGTCAAGGTGTTCTTCCCCGTCACCAGCCCAGCGCGTAGTGCTGACCAGGTCACTGCGTGGATGACCATCCAGGGGATCGGCTAGATGACGCCGAGCGAAGAAGCGGCACCGAGGGCGTCGCCGGTAGCGCTCGGCGCCGACAGAGCCGAGCGTGATGAGATCCTGCGTCGCTTTGGCGGCAACCTGACGGAACGGCGTGTGACTCAAAGAACGCTGTCGGAGAACTGCTTTCTAACTCCTAAAGGCATCTCGAACCTAGAGTGCGGGCAGCTAACGCCGAGCCTCCTTGTTTTGCTGATGCCATGTCACACGCTTGGTACGTCACTCGGTGAGCTGATGGAGGGGGTGGGGGCTCCTACACGGCAGGCGAGCTGCCTTCTGGCGCGCCAGCTGATTAAGTGTAGTCCGGGGATCAGCACGGCAGAGATCGCGGACTGTCTGGATCTCCCATTCTCGTATATCTTTCGAGGCGCCCGGAGGATGGCGTCGCTGGGTGAAATTCGCGGGCGTAGCGGCAGCTGGCAGCCGGCGCTCGACGGGTTGTTCAGCCTACTGAGCAACGATGAGCGGTCCCGGAGATGGCTTGGTCCCCCGACGGGTCACGAGGCCGAGGGATTGGGCCGATGCAGCATGAGGCCCAGAGCATCCACACGCGCATCCATGCTCCTGCTGAGCGCAGGACATGGGCGCCGAACGGTCTCAGGCCAAGGGATCGAGCGCCATCCCCCGATCAGGCCGATGGGGTGTCGGCCAGGATGCGCAGGATGACGAGTGCCGAGGCGAGTGAGGGTGCGGGATACCGACTTGACGCGGCGGCTGACAGAGCTTCGCGCGGACGGGATCAGCAACGCCGAGATCGCCGTGATGCTCAAGCTGTCGGTCTCGCAGGTGGAGCGCGAGATCAGCAAGTTGATCCACGCTGGGAGCATTGCTTCTCGTCGTGGTCTGCTTTGCTCGCAACCGGACTCCTACGTTCAGGGGCGCGAGCGTACTCGCGTCGATGTAGCCGCGGGTGTCGGTCGTCTATATATGAATGGGGAGTCGTACAAGCTGATTGCAGATGCCCTCACGCTGACAGAAGCGCAAGTTCACAACATCCTGAGCGAGCTGTTCGCGGAGGGGATGCCAAAACTCACGAGGCGTGCGCTCACCGATCAGCAGGCGCGAGCCATTCACGCCGCCCACCTCAAAGGCGAAGGGTCTCTCAACAAGCTGGCGAAGGCGATCGGCTTCTCGGGAACCGCAGTACGAAAGCGGATACGCAAGCTGGAACGCGAGGGACGAGGGTAGCGCATGGGCCGTCGAGGGGTAGGTGCGTCACCGCGAGCCGCAGGCTCTCAGGCCAGCCTCCGCTGCTATGTAGCGATGGTCCGGTCCCGGCGCATGATGCTGCCCGGGTCGTCTACCGCGCAGCGAAGGCCAGCGATGTAGCTGGGGAATGGAGGAAGCGATAGTGGCTAAAAGTCTCACTGTCCCGGTGAACCTGGTGCCCCGTGTACGTGAAGGCGCCTACGGGCTATTGGCGGCAGGCGCGGAAGCCATCGTGCGGTCGGCGCACGCTCACGAACAGCCCGGCCCGATGAGTTGCGCCGACGTAGAGCACGCCTTGGCGCTGCTCGGTCGGGTTGGCTGGAGTGGCGAACAGGACACTGAGGAAGCGATCGAGTTGGCGCGCGAGCACGGCGCGTGGCTGCATGCGGCCATCGAGACGATGAACCCGCTGCTCACAGAGTGGCTTGACGAGCTCGACCCAGATGATGCAAGCCGGCCCGACCGCGCCGAGGAGCTGCGCGCAGTCCAGCAATTGGCCGTCGGGGTCGAAGTAGTCCTTGGTGAAACCCCAGTGCGAGGGCTGACCCCGCGAGAGTCCGAGGTGTTTGCGCGACTTCGGATGGGTAGGACGTACATCGAGATCGGAGATGAGCTTCACATCTCGCCGGCGACCGTCCGGACGCATACGGGAAAAATCTGTCGCAAGCTTCAGGTCCATGGTAAGCGGGAGCTAATAGGGCTGGTGCTCCCGATCGGCCTCTGATGACAACAGTGACTCGTCTGGCGCTTTAGTTGCATACGCGGAATATCCTCACTTTTTGAGGATAGACAGCCACCTTGATCCGGCGTAAGTTCCTAGCCGGTTGCTCGCTTCCTAGAGGCGGGCCAGTGATGGGCCGTGCCTTACGGCGAGTAAAGAGCCGGCTCGCGGATCAGTGGCTTGGTCGCGGCGCGATCCGGTTCCTAGCGGGTTCCCTTGTCGGGAGTTCTCGGGTGGGTGCACGGGCTATGAAAGGCGAGGCAGTCTGTGAAGACGGCGCTGAAGCGGATTGTCGGGCCAGAGTGGGAGTTTCGTGTACGTCAGGTGCGTCGGTTGCGCTGGCTTACGAAGTATCAGCTGATGAGGAGCTTCGAGGCAGATGTTGGGGTGCTTCGCCGTCTGGCGTATGTGCTTTTGACCCGGAGCTTGAGAGCTTCTCGTTTGAGTTGGCAGACGAGGATGGTGTTATCGCGGCGCTCGCTGTCGCGTTAGGCTGCCCCGAGCAGGAGCTAGCCGGATACGCTGATGAGACGCGCAGCGACCCCGAGCTGCACGAGCGGCTCACGCGCCGAGTGCGTTGGCGCTTTGATTTCAAGCGGCACATGCCGATAGGGTCGCGCCTCGCGTGGTATGTGACTGCGCGTGCCGTGAAGCCCGAGGTGATCGTCGAGACCGGGGTCTATATGGGGCTCGGGTCTCTTGTGCTGCTGCGTGCGCTTGAGCGCAACGCGCAGGAAGGCCATCCCGGAGAGTTGATGTCGTTTGATGCGAGCCCGCTCTCTGGTTGGCTTGTGCGGGATGAGCTGCGCGGGCGATGGCGCCGAGTCATCGGGTTGACGTCCGCGACGCTCGCGCCGGCATTGATGGGGCGTAGCGTGGGGATGCTTGTGCATGACACGGCTCACACTGTGGAAACCCAGCGCATCGAGTTTGAGACGGCGCTCGCGAATGCTGGGCCACGTCTAGTGCTTGTGGATGGCAGCGGGGGGTATGTCCCCACGCTCGAGGAACTCTGCCACGAGCACGGTGGAGCCTATCATCGGGTGCTCTTGCGGTCCCGTGCGCATGTGCACCCAGGTAGTGAGTTCAGGTTCGCGACCTTTCAGCGGCCTTCGTGACGCCACGCGCCGGCGAGCCCGCGAGCGCCGCTTAGCCCATCGAAGTACTGGCCCGCTTTCAGGTTCTCGCCATGTCCGTTCGTCGGGACCGTCCAGTGTGCTTGACAACACGCTCCTACTCGGCACTTCAGGATTCATACACGAAATATCCACACATTTTGAGGATAGGCAAGCGCGTGATGATCAAATACGGTCTGCCGCTGTGATTCCGATATGCGGTCGCCGTAGGCGGCTGGGGCACTCTCTCACTGGGAGCGATAAATGAAGACCGCCGTGCGCTGCGTGACGATATTGTTGGTGTCTCATGGTCGCCTGCTGCGGGGCAGGGTTCGCAGCGCGAGACGCGTAGTAGTGCCATGCACGTCTCGCCTGCCCGTGGTGCTGGCTGCGCTGTGCCTAGGTTGTCTAGCGGGTGCGCAAGAGTCGTCCGCTGCGAGCGCCAGCGCGTCGCTCGGTGCGGGGCTCGTCGACCCCGGGGTTGAAGAGCTTGCTGGCGTGGGGGGTCAGCGCGCCGCAGCTGAAGCTCAGCGTGATAACCCGGCAGCGGTCACGGAACGAGAAGCGTCCAGAACTCGCTTCGCAGGGCTTAATCGAACCGAAGCAATTGCGCTCGCGGAAAAAACGTTCGGGATCAATCGTCCCCCGTGGACGCCGCCGGGAAGTGCCGGTGAAGAGCCTCTTACGAAGTACCTGGGGGAATACGCCGCGGTCCAGTTGTCCCCGTCGGGACGGCATTTGGTGGTGAGCTCCAGCGTGCCGCTACGGAGTGCGGTTGGCTCCGGGGAACTCGCACCGACGTCGCTTGCGCTGCAGCAACGCGAAAGTGCGTTTGTGCCAGCAAATCCGGTGGTGCCTGTGTCGATTCCTAAGTCGCCGGGTGCTGGTGTGGGGTTGCCGTGGGGTATATCGTTTGCTCCATCGGCTGCTGCGGCGCCGGAAGCGTCGGTTGTTGTCGGCGCTCAGGTGTTTTATCCGGGCACGGGTACGGACACGGATTTCATGGTTGAGCCGACTCCGGGGGGTGTCGAGGCGTCGTGGCAGCTGCTCTCGCAGGCCAGCTCGCAGGAAAACAACCTGCGGTTCGATCTACCGGCGGGTGTCGCGCTGCAGATGAGCAAAAAGGACCCCGGTGGTGCTGAACTCGTCCGTGAAGGAGAAACACTCGCGGTCCTACCTCCGGCATATGCCACTGAGGCAGATGGGAGCGAGCTCCCGGTGTCCTACACAGTAAGCGGCGACACCCTCGCAACGCATGTCGATCTGGAAGGCAGCGTGGCGTTCCCGGTGATCGTGGACCCGGTAGTCGACGGCAACTATGGCGCACTTGGCGGCTCGAACGAATGGTACGGGTGGAAATCGTACACGGGATGCAGCTGCTTCGGCTTCTTCCAGGAAAGCACCCGCCTTGTAGCCTCAGCGAACCCCGGCTCACCCAACGGCGAAGAGGGAGAGTGGTACATCGAAGCGCCAGGTGCGGGTCTCCCTGGCGGTGCCGGTATTGCGCGCGTCAACGTGTCCGGGCTCGGGCACTACACGGGCACGAATGAGTCACATCTGGATATGGGTATCGCGGGGAGCAATGGCTCTCGTCCGGTGTGGACGTATAACCCGACCGTCGGTGCCGAAGGCGAAGGGCCGCTGTTTACTGCCGAAGGGTTCGGGGGTCGATCCGCGACGTTCTGTGCTCAGTGGGGTGGTGGGCACGAAGGGTCGTACCCACCGTTGTGCGAAGAAAATAACTTTGGCACGCAGTTTTACATGATGGACACCATCGGCCCGGAACCGCAGGCGTACTACACGAACGTCGAAATCAGCGGCGCGTCGATCGCCTACCAAGACACGACTATGCCGAACGAGGTCTCGATAACGCAAGTCGGTGGAGGGGCATTGCCGGTGAAATGGGAGAAATCGGAGCCGGAAGCGCAGATTCATGCTCAGGATCAGGGTGTCGGCGTCGAGGCGGTTAGCGTCGAGGTTCCTCCGGGCGAACTGAACTCAAAAGGCGAACCGTTCTTCGCGGAAGAAACGTGCAGCACGACTATCAAGTTTGGGGGTTGCTCCCATTCAGTGACGTCCGGGCACATCAAACTCGAAGGGCTCAAAACGGGGATACATAACGTCGGCGTGTATGCCTATGACGCCGCCGGTAACTACCGTAAAGAGGAAGCGGGCTCAAAAAACGAAGAACACCAAGAAGCAAAAGGGGAAGGCCCGCCGCCCGTCCTCTACGTGGACGACACGCCGCCGGCGCTGAGTGCTTTTGGCGGCTCGCTCGCTGCGGCGAGCGGCGGGGTGGTCGGTAGCGGCGAGTACACGTTGACGTTCGGTGCAGAAGACGGGAGCACCGAACATCCGCAGTCGGGTGTGCATCTGCTCACGGTGTCGGTGGATGGGAGCAAGGTCGATGAAGTCGTCACGTCCTGCCCCGAACCGTCGGGCATCCCCGCATCGTCGTGCTTTGATTTGAGCGGCAGCTGGACGATGGAAGGACAGAAGTACGGTGCCGGAACGCACACGATCACGGTCACGGCGAAGGATTGGGCCGGCAACGAAGAATCCAAATCGATGGCCGTCACGGTCAACGAAGCGGGCTATCAGCCGGTTGGCCCGGGGTCTGTGAACCTGCGCACGGGGGCGTTCAAGCTCGAAGCAGCGGACACGAATATCGCGGGTGCCGGTGGTGCTTTGACGGTAGGTCGCACGTATAACTCTCGTCTGCTGACCGCTGGCGCTAACGGGCCGCTTGGCCCACAGTGGTCTTTGAGCCTCCCGGATCTGCCCGCCGGGGGCGTCTGGCAGGACCTGAAGGCGCTGCCGAACGGCAACATTCAGGCCACGACCGCCAACGGGGTGGCCGTCACGTTCGCGAAAAGCGGGTCAGCGTTCACGTCGCCTGCCGGTTATCAGACGCTGACGTTGAGCGTGTATTCGAGCAGCCCGCTAGAATACGAGATCGCGAACGCCGCGGGCGGTGGCACGATCTTCAAGCGCGCGAGCAGCGTCGAAGAAGAAGCGCCGCTGTTCTCGCCAAGCGCGGTGGTTCAGGCTGCGGGGGCGGGTGGCCTTGACAAGATGACGTATCAGTTCACGAGCGAAGAAGGCATCACCGAGCCGAAGGAGGCAATCGCTCCCTACCCGTCCAGCATCAGTTGTCTCGCCGAACTCGTACAGGGTTGCCGTGCGCTGGAATTCAAGTACGCGCATTCGACTACCGCCGAAGGCGAAGGCGAGAGCCAATGGAAAAACTACAAAGGCCGCCTGGAAAAGGTCGAATTTGTAGCGTGGAATGGCAAAGAAATGACGAAAACCCCAGTCGCGCAATACGCGTATGACGCAAAAGGGCGTTTGCGGGCTGAGTGGAACCCAGCGACACCCGAAGTGAAGACTATCTACGGGTACGACAGCGAAGGGCACGTCACGTCAGTGACTGCACCACACGTCACCTCGGTGACTGCACCAGACCAGGAGACGTGGGCGCTGACGTATGGGACGGGGGCTGGTGACGCGAACACGGGGCGTCTGTTGAAGGCGACGCAAGCCCCGCCGGCCACGGCCCTGTGGGCAGGGGAAGCCACCGCGAACACCGAAAGACCCGTGCTGTCGGGGTCTGCGGTCGAAGGCGTGCGAATGGCGGTTTCGCAGGGAAAATGGTCTGGGAGCCCGGTCGCCTACGGCTACGCGTGGGAGGACTGCAACGCCTCTGGTGGGGAATGCACGAACATTCCCGGCGCCGATAACGCGAACTACACTCCCGCGGCCAGCGACATCGGCCATACTCTCGTCGCAGCGGTCACCGCCACCAACGGGGCGGGCTCGGCAACCGTCGCGACCAGTGCGAGTGCGGTCGTGAGCGCGATCCGTACCGAATACCGCTTGGCGAGCGGAAGTGAGCCATTCGGGATCACGGCGGGCTCTGATAGCAACCTGTGGTTCACCAACTACGGCAACGGCAAAATCGGGAAGATCACCACAACGGGCGAAGTCCTCGGCGAATACTCGGGCGAAAACGATCAGCCAGAGGGGATAGCTGCCGGCCCGGACAAAAACCTGTGGTTTGTCGAACACTACGTCAGGCACGTCAATCACATCACGACTACGGGCGCCCTCACGGTCTACACGCTCTCGAGGACCAGCACCGGGAACACCGGGATCGCGACAGGGCCAGACGAAAATCTGTGGTTCACGGAGTCGGAAGCTGGCTACATAGGGAAGATCAACACGAAAGACGAAGTGCTCGGCGAATACGCGCTCCCCAGCGCCAGCAAGCCATACGGGGTCACGACTGGCCCGGACAAAAACGTGTGGTTCACCGACTACGGCACGAGCAAGATCGGCAAGATCACCACGAGCGGCACGATCACCGAATACAGCCTTCCCGCTGGGAGCGAGCCGTACGGCATCGTCTCCGGCCCAGATGGGAACCTGTGGTTCACCGACTACGGCACCAATGAGATCGGGAAGATCACCACGAGCGGGACGATCACGGAATACAAACTTCCGTCGGGTAGCGGGCCGAAGGGCATCACGGTCGGCTCAGACAAAAACCTGTGGTTCACGGACTATGGCACGAGCAAGCTCGGGAAGATCACGACAAGCGGCACGATCACCGAAACTGCCCTACCGGCAGGCAGCGACCCGGTAGGGATCACGGCCGGGCCGGATGGGGACCTCTGGTACACCGACTACGGCACAAGCGAGATCGGCCGATTCATACCGGCCACGACCGAAGCCGCACAGGTGTCGCCCGGTCCCGGCACGACGGTGGAGTACAACGTTCCGCTCACCGTCAGCGGCAGACAGTCGATGAGCAGCGCAGAAGTCGCGAAATGGGGTCAAGGCCCAGACAGCCCTGCGGAAGCGACCGCGATCTTCCCGCCTGACGAGCCAGAGGGCTGGCCGGCGAGCGACTACAAACGCGCCACAATCTACTACCTCGACAGCAGCGAGAACACCGTCAATGTCGCGACCCCTGCCGGAGGCATCACGACTGCTGAATACGACACCCACGACGACACGACGCGCACGCTGAGCGCGGATAACCTCGCCGCCGCGCTGCGGGCAGGCACTAAATCGGCCGAAGTCGCGAAACCGCTCTACACGGAAAGCAGATACAACGGCGAAGGCACCGAGCTCCAAGAAACGCTCGGCCCGGAACACGAGGTTACTCTCCCCAGCGGCAGCGAAGTCGATACCCGTAGGCAGGACAAATACGTCTATAACGAAGAAGGTGCCCCAGCTGGCGGCCCGTATCGCCTCGTCACCGAATCCACGGAAGACGCTCTCCTTACGGGGGGAGCGCAGGACAAGCGGACCGTGAAGGACTCCTACACAGGCCAGGAAGGGCTGGGCTGGAAGCTTCACGCACCCACCTCGACTACCGCAGCTACGGGGTCGCTGAACCTGCTCAACAGCACGCTCTACAGTCTGACCACGGGTGCGGTGACCGAAACGGCGACGCCGGGAGCCGCGGCGAAAGAACCTGGGGGGCTCGGATACCTCCGCCATTTCGGGACTGAAGACGAAACGATCTACGCGCCGAGCGGCGAGGCAATCGACGCGCACGGCAATCTGTGGGTCGCCGACGCCGCCTGGGGGCGACTCGCCGAGTACTCCTCGACGGGGACGTTCATCAAAGCCTACGGGTCGTGGGGCGCCGGCAGCGACCAGCTCGAAACGCCCAGAGGCGTCGCGATCAACCCGACGACAAAAAACATCTACGTCGGCGATGAGGACTCAAGCCGCGTCGTGGAGTTCAACGAAAGAGGCGAATTCGTAAAAGCTTTCGGGTTCGGGGTCTCAAACGGCGAATCGAAACTCGAGACCTGTACGACGAGCTGCAAAGACGGCATCCCGGGCGCCGAAGCGGGGCAGCTCAGTGAACCGCAGGGCATCGCGATCGACTCCGCGGGGAACCTATGGATCACCGACTTCAGCGACCACCGCGTGGATGAGTACACCGAAAAAGGCGAATTTGTCGTCGCGTTCGGGTTCGGCGTCGCAAACGGCGAAAACAAACTCCAGACCTGCAAAACGACCTGCAAAGCAGGGCTCACTGGCAGCAACCCCGGCGAGTTTGATGACCCCTCCTACATCGCGGTCTCAGGCAGCCCGATCTCAGGCGGCAACATCTATGTCACGGACTACGGTGATAACCGCGTCGAGAAGTTCAACACGGCGATGGAATACGTCACCCAGTTCGCGAGCAAAGGCCACGGCAACGGCGAACTCGTCAACCCGATGGGGATCACGATAGGCCCCGGCGGGAACCTCTACGTCGCTGACTACGGCAACAACCGCCTTCAAGAGTTCACCGCGAGCGGTAGCTATGTCGCGCAATTCGGTAGCGAAGGCGCAGGCGAAGACGAGCTGAAAGGCCCCGAAGGTATCGCGATCTCAGCCAGCGAAGACATGTACGTTGCAGACCAGAACAACAAGCGCGTGGACGAGTGGTCACCAAGCCTGAGCGGCAATAGCGGCGCCTACACAAGCCAAACGATCTACTACACCGCGAAAACAGAAGCGACCGTCACGACGTGCCAGAACCATCCGGAATGGGCGAACCTGCCCTGCGAGACCAAGCCCGCACACCAGCCGGAAGTCGCCGAACTGCCCGCGCTACCCGTCACTACGATCACCTACAACATCTATGACGAGCCCGAAGTCACGAAAACGACAAGCGGCGAAGGCAGCGAACCCCCGTATCGCACCGAGACCGACGAATACGATGCCGCAGGACGCCTGACGAGCAAGCACACCACCTCCTCAACGGGGACAGCGCTCCCTAAGGTCACCTACACCTACAGCACGACCACAGGACTGCTGATCAAGGAAAGCACAGGCTCTGGTAGCAGCGAAGAAAAGATCAGCGAGGAATACAACAACGCCGGGCAATTGATTTCCTACACCGACGCTGACGGCAAGGCCACTACATACGAATACGAAAAAGAAAAGGACGAGCGGCCAATCAAAGTCAGCGACGAAAAGGGCAACCAGACCCTCGGCTACGACGCAACGACCGGCGAGCTGACATCCCTAAAAGACTCAAGCGGCGCAACGTTTACCGCGAGCTATGACGCCGAAGGGAACCTCGCCAGCGAAACAATCGCACCGATCGGGCTGACCGCGACGACAGCCCGCAACGCGGTCGGGGAACCCACCAGCCTGGAATACAACAAGGAACACTGCAGCGAAAAATGCACCTGGTTCTACGATGACGTCAGCCCCTCGATCCACGGCCAATGGGTCACCCAGACCACAAGCCTCGCGAAAGACACCTACGCCTACAACGAAGCAGGCTGGCTCACCCAAGCACAAGAAACACCAACGGGTGGGAAATGCGCGACCCGGATCTACGGGTACAACGCCGACGGCGACCGCACCACGCTCACCAAACGCGCGCCAACTGCTGAAGGGAGTTGCGGCAAAGAAGGCGGGGAAGTCCAAGAACACCACTACGACACAGCCGACAGGCTCCTCGACGCCGGC
>Ga0210385_10001495_pt1 | contig 14518 bp, 12 predicted proteins | sample IncBWH26OmetaG_FD_160107 | JGI IMG/M metagenome (GOLD analysis project Ga0210385, IMG submission 160107) | Forest soil microbial communities from Barre Woods Harvard Forest LTER site, Petersham, Massachusetts, United States - Inc-BW-H-26-O ...
GTGGCTGGCCGGGGGGGTGGGGTGGGGGAACTGCCCGGGAGGGCAGGGAATCCCTCCCGTGGGTGGGTGGAGGGGGGTGAGCTGCGTCTTTACGCTCAGACCGCGGAGCTGCCGGCATCGGAGGCGGGAGCTGCCCGGCGTAGGGAGGCTGTTGTGAGCATCAGGCGTGCGCGCGGCTGGCGGACGGGGCGGGCTGCGATGGTGGCGGCGGCGGTGGCGGCGCTGGCGGCGGCGGGGTGCAGTAGCTCCTCCTCGTCGTCGGCGGGGGCCGGGTCGTCGGCGGGGGCGGCGGCGTCCGGGTCGCCGATTCAGGTGGCGTCGCTGGCGTCGCTGACCGGGGCGGCGTCGTTCGCGGGCTGGCAGCTGGGGGCGAAGGCGTACTTCGACTACCTGAACAAGCACGGGGGGGTCAACGGGCACCCGGTGGATCTCACGATCCTGGATGATGCGGGCAGCCCGACGCAGGCGGCGCTGCTGGCGCGGCGGGAGGTGGACGCGGGAGTGGTGGCGTTCGCCGGGTCGATCAGCCTCAGCGACTGCGCGGTGAACGGCAAGTACTACGACCAGCAGGGGATCGTGTCGATCGACGTGGGGTCGGACCCGACGTGCTTCGACAACCCGAACATCGACCCGGTGAACTCCGGCCCGGCCACGGACCCGGAGCTGCAGATGGTGTTCGCCGCCGAGGACCTGCACGACACGCATATCTGCATGATCAGCGACGCGGTGCCCGGGGAGGACCCGCAGTACCAGGCGGCGGTGACCGGGTTCGAGCAGGTGACCGGGCAGACGATCCTCAAGTGGATCCGGGACTGGCCGATCACCGCCAGCTACGCCCCGGCGGTGACGCAGCTGAAGAACGCCGGCTGCCAGGCGGTGGCGCTGCCGTTCGAGGCGTCGGGCGCGGTGCCGCTGCTGGCCGACGCGCAAAGCGACGGGATCCACAACATCACCTGGATCTCCGGCCTGGCGCTGTACGCGCAGTCGTTCCTGTCCGCGGCCAAGACCAGCGCTAACGGGATGTACCTGGGGCTGGAGTTCGCCCCGCCCGGCGCGCCGGGAACCGCGCAGATGATGGCCGCGTTCCAGGCCGACAACATCGCCCCGTCCGAGCCGGAAGAGTCCAGCTACACCGCGGCCTACGTGCTGGGCACGGTGCTGAAGACGATCAAGGGCCCGATCACCCGGGCGTCGGTGCTGCAGGCGTTCCGCACCATGCAGCCGCTGACCGTGCCGACGATGGGCACCCCGTTCACCTTCGGCACCGCCACCGCCCACCACCCCAACCAGGCCGCCTACATCGTCAAGATCAACAACGGCGCCTTCGCCGACTACAAGACCGGCGAAAGCTGGCTCACCATCCCCACCAGCTAACACCAGCCACCACACCCCGGGCCGCGTCAGCGGCCCGGGGTTCCGCCAGACGGACGAACGCAGGGAGGTCGCGCCAGTGTTGCAGTCGGCGCTCGTCGGACTCTTTCAAAGTGGCGGCGCGTACGGGTTGCTCGCGGTGTGCGTCGTCCTGATATATCGCACGACCGGAGTCCTCAACTTTGCGCTGGCCGCGGTGGGCACCACCGGAACCTACGCGTTCTCCTCCTTCTACACGAGCGGGATGAACCTGGCCGAGGCCGCGATATTCGGCATCCTCATCGGAGTGGCCGCCTCGGTCGTCTGCGGGCTCATCTACATCCGCTGGTTCTTCGATGCCACGCCGACCTACCGGGCGGGAGTCGCGATCGCGCTCCTCGTCGGGACCGCCGCGATCACCATCCGGATTTTCAGCGACGAGCCGCGCCAGATTCCGGCCGTGATCCCCGGTTCCGGGTTCAGCGTCGACGGCGTCGTGCTGACGCCCACGAGCATTGCCGGGATAGCCCTGGCCATACTCTTCACGCTCTTCGTGACCCAGATGCTGCAACGGACCCGGTGGGGGCTCCAGCTGCGCGCGATCTCGCAGGGTCCTGTCGCGTCCGAGCTGCTCGGCCTTCCGGTACGGCCGCTCACGCTGGCCATCTGGGGCGGGTCGGGGGCGATCGGGACGATCGCCGTCATGATCGTCTCGCCCGGCCTGTCGGACGAGGTCCAGTCCATCAGCCTGGTCATCGTCCCGGCCCTGGCCGCCACGCTCGTCGCCACCTTCCGGCGGTACTGGCTGGCCCTGATCTCCGCGCTGATACTCGGCGGCCTCCAGGGCCTGCTGCTGTACTCGCAAACCCTCATCCGCTACGAGGAGGTCATCCCGTTCATGGTCGTTCTCGGGGTTCTCATCTGGAACCAGCGCAGGGAGCTGTGGGATGAGGCCCGGTAGCCGCGCGGGCGCCGGAGGAGGCTGCTCATGACACAGGCAGACGTGAACGGCGGCAGCCAGTCCGCCGCCGCGAGTTACCAGAACTCGCTGGAAACCGGCGCGCGCTACCTGCGGATCGACCGGCGGAACGGGCAGCTCACCGCTCTCGCTGCCGTGATCCTGGTGCCCGTTGTCGTGTTCATCCTGCCGGACTACTGGGTCCAGCTGTGCATAACCGGTGCCATCGACGCGATCGTACTGCAGAGCATCGGCGTGCTGGCGGACCGGACGAAGCTGTTCGTCCTGTGCCCGCTGGCCTTCGCGAGCATCGGCGCCTGGGTCGTCCTCCAGGTCTTCGTCTGGGGCTGGCCCGGCGGCCTTTACTTCTGGCTGCTCCTGGGCGGCATCGCGGGCATACCTTTCGGCCTGATCATGGGATTCCCGGCGCTCCGGCTGCGGGGCCTGAACCTGGCGGTCATCACCCTCAGCTTCGCGTTCGCCCTGGACTCTATCTTCCAGGTCACGCCGTTCCCCGGCTCCCAGAACTACACCAGCGTCCTGACCCGGCCGTCGCCGATCGGCAGCGACCGGGCATATTTCGTCTTCTGCTGGCTGATCTTCGTGGTCTTCGCGGTCATCCTGTACATCCTGGACCGGCGGCCGTTCGGGGCGGCGTGGCGCTGCGTCGCCCGCTCCGAGAGAGCGACCGCGGCCATGGGCCTGTCCGTGCGCAACGCTAAGCTCGGCGTCTTCGTCATCAGCGCCTTCATCGCGGCGGTTTCCGGCGGACTGATTGTCGGTCAGGTGTACACGGCCGTCGAGTCGAACTTCTCCCCGGTCGCCTCCCTGGTGCTGTTCGCGGTGGCGTTGCTGGTCGGGTCGGGCCTCGCGGAGGGAGCCGCGGTAGGCGGGCTGCTATCCGCGTTCGCCCCCCAGGTGCTGAGCAGCATTCATGTCCCCCAGGACTTCGGCAACATCCTGTTCCCGCTCGGCACGATCCAGGTCTTGGCGGCCGGGACGTCCGCCAGTGCTAGCTGGCGGGCGAGCTTCCGCAGGATGCTGCGGCGCCGCCGGGCCCGGCACGCGCCCGCACCAGGCGCGCCCGCGCCAGGCACGTCAGTGCCAGGCGAGACGACGGCTGTCGTCGCGACAAGCGCGGCCACCGCTGCCGCGCTCTCGGCCAGCACGACCCCGGCCGAGGCTGCCTTCCACACTGACACCACCGACGTCCGCGTACCCGCGTCCGACGCCACGGTTGTCCCGGCCTACAGCGCGGGCCCCGTGACCGCCGGACCGCCGGCGCTGCGGGTGACGGACATCGGCGTCCGCTTCACCGGCGTCGTCGCGCTCGAGGACATGACCATGGAAGTCCCCGCCGGCTCGGTGAGCGGGCTGATCGGCCCGAACGGCGCCGGCAAGACCACGCTCGTTGATGTCGTGTCAGGGTTCATCAGGAACTACGACGGGACCGTTGAGGTAGCCGGGCGCGGCATCGATCACCTCCTCGTGCACCAGCGGGCGCGAGCAGGGGTCCGCCGCACGTTCCAGCAGGAACGGACGATTCCCGAGCTCACTGCCGGAGACTACGTCCGCGTCGCGGCGCGGCGGCGCATCTCCGCGCAGGAGGTCGCCGACGTGCTCGAGTTCATCGGCGGTCCCTCACCGTACGACCGGATCGCGGATATCGACGTCGGGACGAGGCGGCTGCTGGAGATCGCTGGATGCATCGTGGCGCGCCCGAAGGTCCTGCTGCTCGATGAGCCGACCGCCGGGCTCGCGGAGGCGGACTCGCTCGCGGTCGCCGCGCGGGTATCGCAGGTGCCGGACGCGTTCGGCTGCGCGGTCCTGCTCATCGAGCACGACATGGAGGTCGTCCGGGCTTGCTGCTCGCACATCACGGTCATGGACTTCGGCAAGAAAATCGCGGAGGGCCGGCCTGAGGATGTGCTGAAGATGGACACGGTGGTGGCCGCCTATCTCGGGACCGCCGACAAGGCCTCGGTGATCGAGGGATGACCGGCGTCAGCCAGGCACCGCTGCCGGCCGCAAGCCAGAACGGGCAGGCCGGCCGCGGGCTTATCGTGTCTGACCTCGTCGTGGAGCGGGACACGTTCCCGATCGTCCGCGGCGTCTCGTTCGACGTACCGCGTGGCGAGGTGACGGTCCTGCTCGGCATCAACGGCGCGGGCAAGACCACGCTGCTTGAGGCGATCTCCGGGATCATCCCCGCGGCGTCCGGCACGATCGAGCTCGACGGGACCGGCATTCGCAAGGCCAGCAGGCGCGAGCGGGTCCGCCGCGGCCTGGGCCACGTAGAGCAGGGCCGGCGGATCTTCCGCGACCTCACCACCGAGGAGAACCTGCGGGTCGCAGGCCGCGAGGACTGGTCCATCGACGAGGCGTTCGCGATGTTCCCGCCGCTGAAGCCGCGGCGGAAGACGCGGGCGGGGCTGCTGTCCGGCGGGGAGCAGCAGATGCTCGTCGTCGCCCGGGCGCTGGCCGCCCGCCCGAAGATCCTCATGGCCGATGAGCTGTCGCTCGGCCTTGGCCCCAGCATCGCCACCGCCCTGGTGACCACGATGCGGGCCCTGGCGGACGCCGGCCTGGGAATCCTGCTCGTCGAGCAGTTCGCTGCCCTGGCCCTCCAGGTCGGCGACCGGGCTCATGTGCTCAGCCAGGGACGGTTTGCCTACAGCGGCCCGTGTCAGGTCCTCAAGGACAGCCCCGGCATCCTCAAGCGCGCTTACCTGGGCGAATCGGAGAAAGGACAGTGATGGCCCGGATGCAGTCACCGACCGACGCCGTGCGCTCGATGGTCGGCATGTGGCGGCAGATGCTGCGGATCAGGCGGTTCGATGAGGCCGCGACCCGGCTGCTGAGATCCGGGCAGATGCCGGGCGTCCTGCACCTGACCACCGGGCAGGAGGCCGTCGTGGCCGGCAGCAGCGCCGCGATGGGCCCCGACGACCTGCTGATCGGCACCCACCGCAACCACGGCTACCCGGTCGCCCGCGGCGGTGACCTCGGCCCGCTGATGGCCGAGGTGCTCGGCAAGGCGACCGGTGTCTGCCAGGGCAGGGGCGGCGAGATGCATCTCATCGACCCGTCCGTGGGCGCGTTCTTCAGCTCCGCCATCCTCGGCTCGGGCCTGCCCGTGGCCGTCGGCACCGCGCTGGCCAGCCAGGTACAGCGATCGGGCCGGGTCACGCTCGCCACCTTCGGGGACGGCGCGTCCAACGAGGGAGCGGTCCACGAGTCGATGAACCTCGCGGCGATCTGGAAGCTGCCGATCGTCTTCCTGTGCGAGAACAACGGCTACGCGGTGACCGTCCCGGCCAGCTACGCGGTCTCGGTGCGCGACATCGCCGACCGGGCCGCGGCATACAGCATGCCGGGCACCGTAGCCGACGGGAGCGATCCGGTGGCGGTCCGCGAGGCAGTGCAGACGGCCCGCGACCGCGCCAGCGCCGGGCAGGGCCCGAGCCTGGTGGAGGCGAAGACCTATCGCACCGTCGATCACGCGGAGAACCTCCCCAGCCAGCCATACCGGCCGGAGGAGGAGGTAGAGAGCTGGCGCAAGCGCGACCCGCTGACGTCCTTCCGCGGCCGGCTGTTGCAGGACGGGGTTGCGGCGGGCGAACTCGACAAGATCGAGCAGGAAGTCGGCGAAGAGGTCGCCGCGGCGGTGAAATTCGCTTCCGACAGCCCGTTCCCCGAGCCGACGGCGCTGTGGGAGCACATGTACGCCGACCAGTCGCTCAACCGTCCCGCCGCGTCCCTGAGCTGGCCGTGAGTTCGCCGCCGCAGTCACGGTGATGTCAGTCACGGTGATGTCAGCAGGAAGACCGCCGGCTGGCTATCGGGATCGGTTATGGAGAGGAGCCATATTCAGTGCGCGAGCTAACGTACCTGGCGGCCATCCGCGAAGCCCAGATCGAAGAGATGACCAGTGACGACACGGTCATCCTCATGGGCCAGGACATCCGGGCCAACCTCTACGGGACCGGAAGCTTCCTTGACATGTTCAGCGAGGAGCGCATCCGCGACCTGCCGACGTCGGAGACCGCGTGCGTGGGTGCGGCGGTGGGGGCAGCGATGACCGGACTTCGCCCGGTGGTGGACATGGGATCCGCGAGCTTCTCGTTCGTCGCCCTCGACCAGTTCATCAGTGAGGTCTCGAAGATCCATTACATGAGCGCCGGGCAGCTGAAGGTGCCGGTCACCTACCGGATACCGCTGATGTACAACGGCGGCGTCGGCGTCCAGCACTCCGACCGGCCGTACCCGATGTTCATGCAGATGCCGGGCCTGAAGCTGATCTGCCCGACCACCCCGTCGGATGCGAAGGCGATGATGAAGGCGGCCATCCGCGACGACGACCCGGTCATCGTCTTCGAGGACACCTACAACTGGAGCTCCCGCGGGCCGGTGGCCGACCCGCCGGCTTCGGCCCCGATCGGGACGGCCGCCATCGCCAGGGAAGGCGACGACGTGACCGTGGTCGGCATCGGGCGCACCGTCGCGTTCGCCCTCGCCGCGGCCGGCGAGCTCGCCGACAGCGGCGTGTCGGCAGAGGTCATCGACCTGCGGTCGCTGGCGCCGATCGACTGGGACACCATCTTCGGCTCCGTCGAGAAGACAGGCCGGCTGGTCGTCGCCGATGCGGCCGTCAGCACCTGCAGCGCCGCCAGCGAAATCGCCGCGACCGTGGCCGAGCACCGGTTCGAGGCGCTCCGGGCGCCGGTCCGGCGGGTGACGTCCCTCCCCGTGCACAGCCCGTACACGCCGGCCCTGGAGCGGGCGATCTACCCCGACGCCGGCAAGATCACGGCCGCGGTCCTCTCCGTGGCGAAGCAGGCGTCGCATGGCAACTGAGGTAAGGATGCCGCAGTTCGGGATGACGATGCACGAGGCCACGATCGTGTCGTGGCTGAAGGGGGTCGGCGAGTCCGTCGGCGAGGGAGAGATCCTCGCCACCGCGGAGACCGACAAGGTGACCGTCGAGATCGAGTCACCCGCCTCGGGAGTCCTGTCCGCCATCCACGCCGAAGCCGGGAGCACGGTGCCCGTGCTCGATGTCATCGCGATCATTAAGTGAGCTGGGATATGCCTGACAAGATCCTCACCACCCACACGGGCAGCCTGGTACGCCCCGAAAAGCTGCTCGTGTACCTGCGGGCGATGCGGGACGGCGTCGTCCTGGACGAAAAGGCCTACCAGGAGACCCTGCAGCAGTACGTCGACGAGGTGGTGCGCCAGCAGGCGGAGATCGGGATCGACATCGTCAACGACGGCGAGTACAGCAACACCCACTCGTGGTGGGGCTATATCCGGGAGCGGCTGAGCGGCTTCACCGAGCGCCCGTGGCCGGCCGGGGAGCGCGACGAGCCCGAGCGGCGCGGCCGTGACCGCACCGAGTTCGCGGCCTTCTACGAGGAATACAACCGGCAGGCGATGCCGGAGGCGCCGGTGGCACGCGATGGGCAGTGGGTCTGCACTGGCCCGGTCGAGTACGTTGGCTTCGACGCGCTCCAGGCGAACATCGACCGGCTGAAGGCCGCGACGCAGGCGGCCGGCGTCCAGCGGGCGTTCATGCCGGTCGTCACGCCGGGCAGCGCGGTGCCGTTCCGGCGGGACGAGTTCTACCGGACCGAGGAGGATTTCATCTTCGCGGTCGCGGACGCCATGAACAAGGAGTACCGGGCGATCACGGACGCGGGAGTGATCGTCCAGGTCGATGACGCGTTCATGGCCACCATGTACGACTCGGTGGTGCCGCCGGGCACCTTCGCTGACTACCTGGCGTGGGCGGAGGTGCGGCTCGAGGCGCTGCGCCGGGCGCTGGCGGGCGTGCCGCCCGAGCTGTCGCGCTACCACCTGTGCTGGGGCTCGTGGAACGGGCCGCACGCGTACGACGTCGAGCTCAAGGACATCGTCGGGCTGCTGCTGCAGATTCCGGTCGGCGCCTATGCCATCGAGGAGGCGAACCCGCGGCATGAGCACGAGTGGCGAGTGTGGGAGGACACCAAGCTGCCGGACGGCAAGGTGCTGATTCCCGGGGTCATCAGCCACGCGACGAACGTCGTCGAGCACCCCGAGCTGGTGCGCGAGCGCATCGTGCGGCTCGCCCGGCTCGTCGGCCGGGAGCGGGTCATCGCGGGCGTCGACTGCGGGTTCGCCCAGCACCCGTTCATCCGCCGCACGCATCCGCTGGTGATGTGGGCCAAGCTGCGCAGCCTCGTGCAGGGCGCCCGCCTCGCCACCCAGGACCTGTGGCCGTGAAGGCTCGGCCGGACTACTAAGCAGAACAGGGAGCAGCAATGGAGCAGATGCTTCGGGGCAAGGTCGGGCTGGTTACCGGGGCGGCCGGGGGTATCGGCCGGGGATCGGCTGAGGTGTGCGCGGAAGAGGGCGCCACCGTCATCGTCTCCGACCTGGAGTCGATGGAGAAGGAAGGGCGCGAGACCGTCGCGATCATCGAGGAGGCCGGCGGGACCGCGGCGTGGCTGCCGTGCGATGTCACCAGCGCTGCGGAGCAGGAGCGGCTCGTCGCGTTCGCCGTCGAGCGTTACGGTCGGCTGGACTTCGCGCACAACAACGCGGGCATCGTCATCGAGGGCCTCATCACCGAGATGTCTGAGGAGGACTACGACCGGCAGATAGCGGTCAACATGAAGGGCGTCTTCCTCGGGATGAAGTACCAGCTTCGCCAGATGATCGAGCAGGGCGGCGGCGCCATCGTCAACACCTCGTCGATGGCGGGGCTGAACGGTTCCCCGGAGGCGGTCGGTTACGTGGCCAGCAAGCACGGGGTGATCGGGCTCACCAAGACGGCCGCGGCCGAGTGGGTCGGGCACAACATCCGCGTCAATTGCATCTGCCCCGGCGGGACCTGGACTCCGATGATGCGGCGCCAGCCGCCGGACCGGCTGGAGGTTGCCTTCCGCTCCATTCCTATCGGCCGGTGGGCTGACCCGCGGGAGATGGGCAGCGTCGCGGCCTGGCTCTGCTCGGACGGAGCATCGTTCGTCACCGGCGTGGCCATGCCCGTCGACGGGGGCGGCGCGCTGGGCCGGGGCTTCTCGCCGAAGAAGAACGCCGGCGGGGGCATGGCATGACGGTGAAGTTCGTGCTGGCGAACCGCCGCCAGGACGGCATGACGCTGGAGGAGTTCCGCTATGAGTGGGGCGTCGTGCACGTGGCGATCATGGTCACGAGTCCCGGGGCCACCGAGCGGATCCGGCGTTACGTTCAGGGTTACAGCCTCGAGGATGTCTTCCCCGGCGTGCCGCTGGCGTATCCCTATTCGCCAGAGCACTGGGACGGGTTCGCATCGCTCGAGTTCGACACCCTCGAGGAGTTCCTGACGTCGGTCCAGCCGCGCGGAGGCGGGCCCGCGCGCCAGTTCAGCCACCCGAGCATGGTGGTCGACGTCACCGGCGAGGACGTGGTGCTGTTCGATGAGCTCAAGGCGCGCGAGGAGGACACGGTCAAGCTCATCCACTTCCTGCGGCCCGCGCCCGGGGTGAGCCGCGAGCGTTTCGCGGACCGTTGGCGCGACGGCTACGCGACGGCCGTTGCCACGGCGGCACGCGGCGCGGCACGCAAGTACGTCCTCAGCCCCCCAGTGCCGCTGGATGCCAGCCCCTTCGCGGGCACCCCCTACGGGCAGGGCGCCTTCGGCGCCTACTGGGGTATCGAGGAGCTGTTCTTCGCTAGCCGGGAAGACTTCGCGGCGTTCGCCGGCGACGCCCAGGCGCGCGAACTGGTCACCCGGGCCGGGAACGGGCTCGTCGACCCCGCTGGCAGCTTCTCCATGGTCGTCACCGACCGGCTGCGCTTCGTGAGTACCCGCAGCCCGGACGGCATGTCGGTCTACACCTGGGCTCCGCCCGGCCTGGAGGTCCGCAGCGTCCAAGGATCCGTCAGGCCTGCCGTCAGCTAAGCCGGTCCAGATCACCTGAGCTGGGCGCCGGCCACACCTGCCGCTGCCACACGGTTAGACCGCGCCCTGGCCTCCGGGCGCCGCCGCCGGGATCAAGGCTTCATAACGCCTCATTTTGGGGTATTCCCTCCCCTGGTGCGACGGTTCATGCTGAGAGCAAGCCGGGCCGCGTTTCACGGCCGTTCACCTTCGTCTGGCCCGTGCGAGGGCGCGGGCCGACCGGGCGAGGCGGGCTAGCCCGACGGCGCTGCGCGCAGTGCTGCCGGGCGCCAGATGAGTGAGCGTGATGGGTTCAGTTGTCGTAGGCGATCAGTGATCGCTTGACGGATCCGGCGGTGGCGCTGTTGCGCGAGATGCAGGCGGCCGTCACCTGGCAGCCGCTGGGTGACGCGGTAGACGCTCTCGGTGGTCCCTCGCCGAATCACCCACCTAGGAGGCTATGGTGCGCACCGACCTTCCTACGGGCCGGACGACTGGCCCGGAACACTCCGGGCCGGTTACGACGGGTTATGACACCGTCGGGAAGCTGCTGGCGGCCGGGAACTGCGTGCTGCTCGACGGGCCCGTCGAGACCGGACCGCGCGCAGGCCGGGCGGCTTGGCCGGTCGAGGACCCGGCCGCGCTCTTGGCCGACCCGGATGAGCTTGTCGCAGCTCACAGCGGCCACGTGGCATCGGGGTGTGACGTCATCAGGACCACCACGTCGGCGCTGTGGCCGACCGGGGACGGCTGGTTCCCTGACGGCGCTCCGGCGCCCTGGACAGACCAGGCACGGATGCGCATCGAGGCCGCGCGTGCCGCGGCTTCTGGGACCCCGACGGCCGTCGCCTATACGATCGGCCGACAGGCCGACGGTCCCGGCTCAGCGGAACTCGTCCGTGCCCTGGACCGGCTGTTCGGCCAGGCCGCGCCGGACCTGGTGCTCGTCGAGACGCTGTCGCTGATACGCCCGTCCCTGTTCGCCGCGGTCTCGCAGCTGCGCTCGCTCGGCCTCCCGCTCTGGCTGTCGTTCCGCCGCTGCCGGGATGGCCTCTGCGGGCCAAGCGGCCATCACTGGTCCGGCGACGAGCCGGACCGCCTCGGCCGCGCGGCCCGGCGGCTGGAGCAAATGGGGGTCGCGGCGCTGCTGGTCAACTGCATCCCGCCCGATCACGTGGCGGGCACGATCGGGTACCTGCGCTATTTCACGGACCTGCCGCTCGGCGTCTACGCCAACATCGAGCGGGGCTTCGAGCCAGCGGCGCTCAGCGACGGCACACCGCCCGTAAGCTATGACGATCTCGCGCTGCAATGGCGGGCGGAGGGCGCCCAGATCGTCGGCGGATGCTGCGGCGTCGGGTCTGAACACCTCAGGGCCGCTCGGCGCAAGCTCACTGACACGGTGCCGGCGCACGCCGTCCCGGCGCCCGCCGCGCCGGCGAACGCCATCCCGGCACAGGCGGCCAGGGACGACACGGCCGCGCGACCGTGGCAGACCGCCAGGGGCGGGCCGCTGTTCCCGCTGCCATTCCCGGCCCTCGCCTGCGAGGTGGGCGTCCCGGCGCCTGCCGTCGGCGATCTCCTGCTCTGGGAGCACCTCTACCGGGAGCGGATCGGCGACGGCAGGCGCTGCCTGGACGTGGGCTCGGGCAGCGGCTTGCTGGCCGTCCAGCTCGCGCTCAACGGCGCGACGCACGTCCACTCGATCGACAGCTCGCCGGCGGCGGTCGACAGCACCCGCCGCAGCGCGTTCCGTAACGACGTGAGCTCCGCGGTTACCGCCGAGACCGCGGACATCATCGCCTGGCAGCCGCGCGAGCATTACGAGGTCGTTGTCGCGAGCCTTGAACAGCCCGCGACAGATCCGTCCGAGCAGGATCCGGGGCTGCGTGACTTCGATCCATGGGGACGTCTGCTCATCGACGCGTTCCTCGCCAAGCTCCCGGCCCTGCTGGCCCGCGACGGCGTCGCCTACATGATCCAGTCGTCGCTCATCAGCCAGCAGCAGACCACCGAGATGCTCGCCGCGGCTGGCCTGGCCGGCCAGGTCGTGGACTGGCGCCTGTGGCTCGGCTCGACGCCGCCGGACGCGGTCGCCCACCGGGAGCTGATCGAGCAGCGCAGCGACGCCTTCCACATCGACGTCCCGGCGCAGGAAGGGCGCGGCGAACTGATCGTCGTGTACCTGCTCGAGATCCGCCGCGCAGGCGCCCTGCGCATGCCGGTCGCGGCGCCGCCACCGAGGCGACCGCCAGGAGCCTGATCGACACCGGCTCCGGAGGCCGCCGTTACCGCGCGCCGACGGCCGCGGCGTCCGCGATCTGCGCCGTCAGGCTGAGCACCCGCCTGGCGCCCTCGGCGACCTCATGCCGCATGGTGTAGATGCCGATGAGGCGCTGTCCGCCGAGGTCGGGCCCTGGCCCGGGAACTGGCGGCCACGGGTGAGTGATCTCGGCGATCTTGGCCTTCATCGCGTCGAGCCGCAACCCCGCCTCGGCGACCGGCCACCCGTCGAGCGGGTGCCCCCCGCCGGGCGGCCGACCGTCCGCCGCAGTGGCGGCCGCGGCGACCGCGGCGTTGAAGGCGCGGCGCGCGTCCGAGTACTGGACGCTGGCCAGGATCGAATGACCCCAGCCGACTGCACTGGTGGTGAAGACGTCCCCTGGCGCGCCGGCGGGCTGCACCCGCGCCACCCGGAACGCCGGGGTACATCGCGAGCCCCGCCCGGCGAACGCGAGCACGGAGTCCGGGCCGCCGCGACGCTGTGAGCGCGCCGGGGCGTGTACCGCGTGCACCGCGAGCCAGTCCCAGGCGGGCGTCAGCGAGGACAGCACCGCCGTGTCGCGGAACCGGTACCCGCTCTCGCCGGCCGGCTCGCACCGCGACCCCGGGTCGGCGAACTGCAGGTCGCCGCCGGCGGTCTGGGGGCCGCCGCCCCCCGCGGCGTACCCGGCGCCGTGCCCGGCCGCGAACAGCGCGCCGCGCGCCGCCTCGAGGAGGATCCACCGCGCCGAGTCGTCCCCGGCGCGGTACGCGTCCGCCGCGGCGCCGGTCCAGTACAGGTGCGCGCTGACAGCGAGCGCCGTGACCGGCGCGTGCCTGGCGAGCCGCCGCTGCCCGCACGCCGCCTGCCGCAGCGTGCAGCCGAGCCCGCCGAACTCCGGTGGCAGCGCGACGTTCAGGTAGCCCAGGTCGCCGAGCTTGGCGATGTCCCGGCTCAGGGTCGCGGCGACGTCCCCGGGGTCCTGGGAGGTCTCCGCCCAGGTTCCGCCAAGCCGCTCGAGCAGGCTGTCGGAGAGGAGGTCACGGGGCCTGATCGCTGCCATAGAGCCCGCTCCCTCCGTACAAATCGCTTGGTAAAGGACATCACGCCAGCAGGGCAAAAGTCAAGTTAACTGGTAGGAAAGGTGTGGTTTGACCCAGGACCACTCCGGCGCCGGCAACGGTTCCTCATCATAGACGTCGAGCCGGGCTCCCGCGATGGCCCCGCCCGCCCTCCTGGAGTCGGTCTGGAACGAGGTGACTGGTACGGTCTTGTCCCATGACGTGGCTCGATCTCTTGGCTGACAAGGCACTCAACCGTGAGACCCCGACGCGGGAGGAAGCCCTGGCGGTGCTCGCCAGCGGCGACGACGAGCTGCTCGACGTGGTAGCCGCGGCGTTCCGCGTCCGCCGCCACTTCTTCGGCCGCAGGGTCAAGCTGAACTACCTGGTCAACATCAAGAGCGGGCTCTGCCCCGAGGACTGCTTCTACTGCAGCCAGCGAGCCGGCTCGGACGCCGGCGTGCTCAAGTACACCTGGCTGAAGGCCGACGAAATCGTGGCCAGCGCTTCGGCCGGCGTGGCGGGCGGTGCGCGGCGGGTCTGCCTGGTCGCGAGCGGCCGCGGCCCGACCGACCGGGACATCGACCGGGTGTGCGAGTCGATCTCGGCGTTCAGGTCACAGCACCCCGATGTCGAGGTGTGCGCCTGCCTCGGCCTGCTGTCCGCCGGTCAGGCGGACCGGTTGGCCGCGGCCGGCACCACGGCCTATAACCACAACCTCAACACCTCCGGCGGGCATTACGCCGACATCTGCTCCACGCACGAGTACGCCGACCGCGTGTCCACCGTCACCGCCGCCAAGGAGGCGGGCCTGTCGCCGTGCTCCGGCCTGATCGCGGGCATGGGGGAGACCGACGAGGACTTGGTGGACGTCGCGTTCGCGCTGCGCGCCCTGTCGCCCGACTCGGTGCCGGTCAACTTCCTGATCCCGTTCGACGGCACGCCGCTGGCCGGCACGTGGCAGCTCTCCCCGCAGCGCT
>Ga0210385_10001496_pt1 | contig 14518 bp, 7 predicted proteins | sample IncBWH26OmetaG_FD_160107 | JGI IMG/M metagenome (GOLD analysis project Ga0210385, IMG submission 160107) | Forest soil microbial communities from Barre Woods Harvard Forest LTER site, Petersham, Massachusetts, United States - Inc-BW-H-26-O ...
ACCTGGTGTCCCTTTCTGGTCTCGGCGCTGCGAGAGCACTTCGGTAACTATCTGGCTCCCATGTCGCTGACCTTCGCCCTTGCCATGCTGGGGGCGCTCGCGATCGCTGCCATGCCGCGGCAATCCCCCTTGCCCAGCGAAGATTAGTCGCCTGTCGCAGCGAAAACGCTTTGTGGGGCGGACCTCCGGGTCCGCGTCGGACGTCTCGTCCGACCTTTATTGCGTGTTGGCCCCGCTTACAGGCGCCGGTTTCGCTTTGTTCGGTTCGTCCGCCGCTGGTTTCGTTGCCGGTTTCGGCGGCGGCAACGGCTTGCGCGGCAGCATCTGGGGACGATTCGCGGTCAAATATACGAACGCAGCCACGATGGTCGCTGCCTGCTTCAGATCATTCTCTGAGACGTGATCGTACACGTCCATGTTCGAGTGATGCGTCAGCGTCGAATACTCAAGCTCATCCTGCACGAACTGGAATCCCGGCAGTCCCACCGCATCAAAACTGAGATGATCCGTGCCTCCTGTATCGCGAACCGTAATCGCGTCCGCATCCATATCTTTGAATGCCGTGAACCACTGCTCGAAGATCGGGCGGCACATATCGTTCTGCTGCAGATAGATTCCACGAATCCGCCCGCTCCCGTTATCTACATTGAAATAGCCGTCAAGCTTGGCGTGCTCGGAGGTCAGCTTCATGGTCTCCGGATCGCCGAAGTGTTCCTTGACATAAGCCTTCGAGCCCAGCAGCCCTTCCTCTTCCCCGCCCCACAGCGCCATGCGCACGGTGCGATCCATTTTCAGGTTGAGTGTCTTCAACAGGCGCATCGCCTCAATCATGACCGCGCTCCCGGCGCCATTATCCGTCGCTCCCGTCCCGCCGTGCCACGAATCGAGGTGCGCACCCAGCATCACAATCTCTTCTTTCCTCGCTCCGCCCGGAATCTCCGCGATCACGTTGACCGAATCTTGCGGCGGCAGCACCTCGGCCGTCACCTCCAGGTCCAGCTTTACGGGAATCTCATGCGACAGCAGGCGATAAATCCGGTTGTAGTGCTCCGGAGTCACCACAATGCTGGGCGGCGCAATCGGCTCCTTTACGTCGCGATCTCCCGCCGAAGAGCCAAATACCGTTCCGTCGTCGCCGGCGTAACCATAGCTCAACACGGCGGCCGGTTCTTCGCCGGCCAGGAACGCGGAGATCTTCTTCCGCATGGCGCGAATCTCATCCGGCGTCATGCTCTGCCACGCTACGGGCAGCCGTGACCGGTACGCGGCCGAATAGTTGCCGGAGGCGGCTTCCGGGTACTTCTCGAGCTCCGTCAACTCGGCCTCCCCGTAGCGCGATGACAAAGGTTTTGTACTCAATTCGAGTTCGCGTGGCGCTGAGGCAAGCACTACTTTGCCCTTCAGCTTGCCTTTGTACTTGGCCATATCCGCTTCGGTAGTGATGGGCGCGATCATGGCTTCAGCCGTTACAAGCCCATTTGTCGACGCACTCCAAGCCAGCGGAAAACCAATCAGCGGCATGTACTGCGGCTCCGTCATCGCCGCATAGTATTTGCCGACTCGCCAGCTTCGCCCAAAGGGTCCCCACTTCTCGGTCTTCGCATTCATGCCGAGGTCGTTCATCTGCTTCACCACCCAATCGGCTGCCTTGAAAAAATTCGGCGAATTTGTCAGCCGTGGTCCGTTGACGTCGGTCAGGTAAAACAGCGTGTCCATCACCTTCGAATGCTGGCGCTCTTCAGCCCGGATGCGTTGAATGGTGTAGAGATCCATCTGCTCTTCCGCAGCCTGGCTACTGAAAATCACCATCGCCAACAGCGCCGCGCAACCGGCAATACGAGTTCGAGTTGACATACTCATCTAACCTCCAAAGATGGCGAGGTCACGACCAGCGGAATCGCCGCTCCATAAAGCCGGTAATAACGCCGATGGCGGAAACAAGCTCTCGTGCAGGAGAGGCCGAACAGTATCACGATCAGCACTGCGATCAAACAGCCGATTGCTATGTTCTTTGCTACCGACTGCCCGCCAGGAGGCGGAATGGGCTGCTGATACTGCGGCTGGCCCGGATACTGGCCTGGAGACGGGTTATACGGCTGAGAAGTGGAAGTGCCGAGCGAGGTGCCGCAATTCGCGCAGAACTTCGCGTTGTCTGCATTTGCCAATCCACAATTCGGGCATGTCATTCTTAGCTACTGTATCGAAGTTGCCAAACCGCCGCGCGGCTGGCTGGACTTTGCGGTATGTTCCCCGTGAGTCCACCGGAATGTCTGCAGCTCAGTAAAAACCTAGGCTAAAAACGGCAGGCCCAGCCACCAATAGTGCTTCTAATTATCGCTGCCTACGCCGACATATCTATTGAGCGGCATGAGATCGACTATTCTGACCATCCTTCCACACCCGAGTGAGCGGCAAGCCGGGATGCGTCCCGCGCTCACTGCTGCAACCTCTGCTCCAGGAATGACGCCACAGGACGCGACGCCGCGAACGCCCGATACACTGCCATCTATCGAAGCGGTCTTATTACAGAGGCTGCTTGCCGAAGTGGAAGCGCGGCAGCTAACGCGAGCGCAGCCGACTTATGTGATCGATCAATCGCCCGCGTCTCGGCAGGTAACTTTGGTTCGTATACTGTGGTCGTTGCTTTGGGTGCTATCCATCATTGTTTGTGTCTTCTTGGTCAAATACATCGACAGCCAAACAATGGCTCCACGCACGGATGCCGGTCAATTGCGGCCGATTGAGAGGTTGACAGCGAGCATCGGCGATCAACAGAAGGAATTTTCAACCATGGTCGATTCGTTAAATGGATTGGCAAGCGTCATCGCGTTGAACTCGACGCGGACCGCGGCCATTCCGGGTATCTTGAACAGGCTGAACAGTAACTTACAACAGGTTCGTGCCCCGCTGGTTCCAAAGCGGGTCGACTTGGCGGCAGCGGAAGCCGCCGCAGCGCCGATTCCGATGGGCGGCCATCACCATCCACCTATTGACGTCGCCACTGTGGCGCCGCAGGGCGCCAGCGTGCACTACAATTCTTTGGGAGTAATGGATTACTGGCTGGTCCCGCGAACGGTATCTGGTATGCATACTATGGTCAAAGTGGTGCCGATCTCGCAAACCAATGCCGGGAGTTTTGTCCACGATGTCGCGGAAGCTAAGGACTATTTCCTGACTCAGTCTGGCGATTGGATCGCGGTGTCTGAAGTGAATGGCAACCAGTAGTACTCGGAATTTAAAAGGCAGGTTAGTACCGTTAGGATTTTTCAGCCTAGTAGCGTTGTCTTCAGCGCAAGTGGCGCCGCAATCTCGCCCTCCTAGCTTACGGATCGACGATAACCAGATTGTTGAGATTAGGGGCCACACCCCGCCGTTGGCGCGCGCCGAGTATGACCGGGGTAGCGTGCCGGCGTCATTTCCGCTTAATTACATCACTATGCTATTCAAGCCGTCACCTCAGCAACGGCGGCAGTTACAGCAACTACTCTTCGAGCAGCAAGATCCTATGTCAAGAAACTACCATCGCTGGCTTACTCCGGAGGAATACGGCGAGCGTTTTGGTCTCGCCAGTGAAGATCTAGACAAGATTCAGCATTGGTTGCAATCGAATGGGTTTCACATCATACGCTCAGCGCGGGCTAGAAACTGGATCGCCTTTAGTGGCGCCGCGGATCAGGTTCAAAGGACATTTCACAGTGAAATCCATCAATATGTTGTTGGTGGTGAAACACACTTTGCCAACGCGACCAACCCTTCCGTTCCTGCAGCGCTCGAGCCGATCACTTCGGGCCTACGAGGGCTTGATGACTTTCGGCTCAAACCACAAATACAGAGGAGAAAAGCAGGCCCGGCCGAACCTATCGGACCAGACTATACCAACTTATCCGACGTGCACTACTTAGCGCCTGCCGACATCGCCACCATCTACGATCTGAATCCACTTTATGCTTCCAGTATTGACGGGACCGGGCAAAAGATCGTTGTCGTCGGCCAGACCGATGTCGATTTGTCCGACATAGCGGCGTTTCGCTACATATTCAACCTCTCGAACAATCCTCCTCTGCTGCAGCTATACGGACCGGATCCAGGAGTGAGCAGTGAGGATGAAATCGAAGCAGACCTGGATTTGGAATGGACGGGTGCTGTCGCTCGCAACGCGACGATCATTTATGTGTACTCGGCCGATGTATTCACCTCCCTGCAAAGCGCCATCGACGACAACCTTGCGCCCGTCATCAGCATGAGCTATGGCGGGTGCGAGGCGGAACAATCAATCGGATTCCTCGATACGGGACAACAGCTCGCCCAGCAGGCTAACGCTCAGGGCATCACTTGGGTAGCCTCTTCAGGCGATGCTGGTGCGGCGGCTTGTGACTGGGGCCACCCGGCGCCGCGTTCCGCCACGCACGGATATGCAGTGAATTTCCCGGCCAGCATACCGGAAGTGACTGCGGTCGGCGGTACCGAGTTCAATGAGGGCGGCGGCAGCTATTGGAACTATTGGAACAACAGTAATCAGGGCTCAGCCGTCTCTTACATTCCAGAGAAGGCGTGGAACGACACGGCTGTGAACGGCACGCTCGTCGCAAGTGGCGGGGGCGATAGCATCCATTACGGGGTGCCCTGGTGGCAGATCGGCGCATCGTTCTCAAACGACCAATGGCGAGAGGTGCCCGACGTCTCGCTTACCGCCTCGGCGGATCACGATAGCTATATCATTTGTACGCCCAGCCTACCTTGCCCGCTAACATGGCAGCAATCCGGATTTTACGTCGCAGGTGGCACGTCCGCTTCTACGCCGGTCTTCGCCGGAATGCTCGCCTTACTGAACCACTACCTGGTTTCGATCGGCGGCCCGCCCGGGCTGGGAAATATAAATCCAGACCTGTACTGGTTGGCACTGAACAGCCCTGGAGTATTTCACGACATAACTAAGGGTGACAATATCGTCCCATGCTTAATTGGGAGCATCGACTGCAATAGTGGCAGTCTGGGTTTCAGTGCAGCGCCAGGCTATGACCGGACCACGGGATTGGGATCTGTCGACGTGAATCAGTTCATCACAGCCTGGGCTTCCACACCAGGCGTACAGACTCAAGCAGCCTACCCAGCCGGCGGCTTAACGCTCAGTCAGGGTCAATCGGTCCAGATCGGGCTTTTCACGCTGGTCATGCAAGGTGATGGCAATCTCGTGCTGTATGAACAGGACGGGCCGGCTGTATGGGACAGCGGTACATATGGCCAGAATTGCCGCGGTAACCAGTGTTTCGCGGCATTCCAGCCAGACGGCAATTTCGTGGTCTATAACGGCACAACGGCGCTCTGGAACAGCGGTACATACGGACATCCGGGAGCGCAACTGATGCTTTCGGCTGAGACACCCCAGTTAGAAATTGTGGATGCCAATCAGTCCATCCTTTGGTTCGCGCCCCAGAAATTCGGCCCGGGAAACCTGACGCTGCCCCAGGGTGTCTCCGTGAATTTCGGACCGTACATTCTGGTCATGCAGAACGATGGGAACTTGGTCCTTTATCAAGCGCAGTACGGGTGGGCCGTCTGGAGCAGCGGCACAGGCGGCCAGGATTGCAGTAGCGATCAATGCTTTGCGGTATTCCAAACGGACGGCAACTTCGTTGTTTATAACGGCGTGACACCGCTGTGGAATAGCGCTACCTACGGAAATCCGGGAGCGCAACTTGTACTCTCCTCACAATCACCTCAGATTGAGGTTGTAGTGGGCGGGGGGTCGATCCTTTGGGCCAATAAGCCGATATTCAGTGCTGGCAATTTCATACTCCCGCAAGGTGCATGGATTCCCTGTGGAGAGTTTGCCCTGATCATGCAAAACGATGGCAATCTGGTTCTTTATCAAGGCGCAGGGCCAGCTGTCTGGAGCACCGGCACGTATGGCCAGAACTGCGGGACCGGTCAGTGCCTCGCGGTATTCCAGGGTGATGGCAACTTCGTCGTTTATAACGGCACTACGCCCCTCTGGAACAGCGGTACGTACGGAAATCGAGAAGCACAATTGATACTCTCGGGCGAGACACCGCAGCTCGAGATAGTTGGCGGTAACCAATCCATCCTTTGGGCGAACTTCTGAGGATCAGGCTCGTCCGGAGCGGAGCCGGCGCTTCATTTCAGGAACGGAACGCCTGCACCTGACGTAACCAAATGCGTCTCGGTTCGTATAACCGATTATGTCGTTTTGAAAGGACACTCATGCCCGGCTGGTGGCGAGATTTCTCGTTTGGCTTGCGAGTAATGCGCAAAAACAAGGCTTTTGCTTCCATCGCCGTCCTGGCCCTCGCTCTAGGGATCGGGCCAAATACCGCGATATTCAGCGTGATCTACGCAACCCTGCTGGCTCCGATGCCGTATCCGCAGGGGGAACAGTTGGTGATGGTTTGGTCGAAAATTCAGGGGAACCGGAACGGCGTGGCGGCAGGCGATTACCTGGATTGGAAGAACCAAAGCCGGTCCTTTCAAGGCCTGTGGGCGTGGAGCAGTTTTAGCGCGAACCTGGGAGGCAGGCAGGATCCAGAACAGGTACCGGGCAGCCAGAACGTGCCGGGCATGACCGACGGCCTGGGCATCAAGCCGATGCTGGGGCGCGACTTTCTCCCGGAAGAGAACCTGCCCGGACGGGACCATGTGGTGATTCTGCGGCACAGGCTATGGGTACGCAAATTTGGCAGTCGACCGGATATCATAGGGCGCCAGATCCACATTAACGATCAGCTTTATACAGTCGTCGGGGTCATGCCGCCTGGACAGCAGGACCGGATGCCTAATGACTTGATGGTGCCGCTTTCCTTGAAGCCCGAGCAGATCAACCACGATTTCCATTGGCTGCTGGTAATGGGCCGTCTCAAACCGGGTGTCAGTATCAAGCAGGCCCAAGCGGACATGGACGCCGTCACTCGGCATATCGGAGAGGTCTATCCACAAGACAAAGGATGGGGTGCGACGGTGGAACCGCTGCGCAACGATTTTCTACCGAGAGAGCGGATCGCCGGGTTGTGGCTGCTGATGGGCGGCGTAGGTTTTGTGCTGCTCATTGCGTGCGCAAATGTCGCCAACCTTTTGCTGGCGCGCGGGACGGCCAGGCAGCGGGAAGTTGCTGTGCGGGCGTCGGTGGGAGCATCGAGAAAGCGATTGTTCGGACAACTATTGACGGAAAGTCTGGCGCTGGCGCTCGTGGGTGGCGCTATGGGAGTTGCCTTGGGTTGGGCAATTCTAAAGGCAGTGGTGGCGTTCATGCCAGACCAGACGCTACCTTCGGAAGCCGACGTGAGCTTGAATTTGCTCGTGCTGTTGTTCACGCTGGCCGCCACGCTCATTGCTGGAATTCTGGCTGGATGTGCGCCGGCGTTCCAAGCGGCACGGCTTGACCTGAATGAGATCTTAAAGCAATCGGGTCGCTCGGTGAGTAGCGGCCGGCATTGGTTGCGAAGGGTGCTAGTCGTGGCAGAGTTTACGCTGGCGCTCACGCTGCTCGCGGGCGCGGGACTCGCGATTCATAGTTTTTGGAAGATCACGTCGCTTGATTTAGGCATTCGTGCCGATCATATCTTGACCTTCTACCTTCCCGTACCCGAAGGAAGGCTCACGAGCGCGGACCAGATCCGCAATTTCTACACCCAGATGCTCGCCAATATCGAAGCTGTGCCCGGCGTTTCGCAGGCGACCGTGACGACGGGAATGCCGGTGCAAGGGACTGGCTTCGGTATGCCGTTTTATCTGGAAGGGAAGCCGTTTACGAATCCGGCGGACCGGCCGGGCGCCGGATTCCAGATGGTGAGCGAAGGATATTTCGATACGTTCGGCGTGCGAGTCGTGAAGGGCCGGCGTTTCGATGCGCACGATGTGGCGGGAGCGCCGCTCGTGGCGATGGTAGACGAAAATTTTGCGCGAAAGTATCTGAAGAAGGTCGATCCATTGCGTCAGCGCGTGATGGTGGAGCAACTCGTGCCCGGCGTAACGAAATTGGGGCCCGGGGTGGCGTGGCAGATTGTAGGAATTTTTCATTCCGTGCAGTACGGTGACCGGCCAGGCGATTTTGCAGTCATGTATGTGCCATTCGCGCAGAGCCCGTGGCCGCAAGCGCAGATTGCAGTGCGCACTAGCGGCGAACCGGCCGCGATCACGAAGAACATTGCGGCGGCTGTGCACATAATGGCCCCGACACTGCCGCTTGCAGGTACGGAGACCATGGATCACATTGTGGACGAATCGCGCGCGGGGGACCGCTTCGATACTTTACTTTACGGCAGCTTCGCGGCGGTAGCGCTGCTGCTTGCAGCTTTAGGCATCTACGGAGTGATTGCCTTTCTGGTCGAGCAGCGTACGCACGAGATCGGGCTGCGGATGGCTTTGGGTGCTGGACGGTTGGCGGTGCTGCAACTGGTGGTTTCCGAGGGCATGGTGCTGGCCGTGGTGGGACTGGGCTTGGGATGGGTGGGTGCTTGGCTGGTCGAGCGCGCAATGCAATCTATGCTTTACGGCGTAACTGCGCTCGATTATGGTGTCTTTAGCGCGGTAGGCGCCGTGCTTCTCGGCTCTGCTCTGTTGGCATGTTACATCCCAGCTCAACGTGCGGCCACCGTAGATCCGATGCTGGCGTTGCGCCAGGACTAGTGGCTCGACAGCAAGTACACATTGCGCCGCTAGCGGCGAATCCTGAGTTCCTCCCTCGCTTCACGATGCGTGTCCACGCGCTGCTTCATAAGCGCTGATCGGATCCAAGCCTAGATCGTTGAGGATGCGCTTGCTCGTTCGAACACAATCAGAACACCACCGCCCTCAATGCGGTTGTGCGGGCGTCACACCTAAGTTTGTGAGTAACGCCCGCCGCGGAGTGGAAGGCTCTCAAACAACCGTCGTTGTTTAGGGACGGCGGGTCTTTCGGCGAGAGGCCAACCCAACCCCCAGCAGACCAGCACCCATCAGCAGCATGGAAGCCGGCTCGGGAGTCGTTACCGGAATTACCGTCGCCGTAAAAGTCGCTGAGAACGGCGTGTCGATCGGGAGGCTGCTAAAGAGATCTGCCACGGTCTCTCCGTCGAACGTTGCCGAGAACGTGCCGGTAAAAGTATCAACTTTCGAGTTGGTGTTGGTGTCCCAGATGTAGCCGTCCACGTCAAACGAAGCGACTGCGCCGTCCGGAGTATCCGTCAACGTGAAGGGTCCCACAGCGCCGGGGGGAATGTTGGTCGCCCAGAGTTGCAGATTGGATCCGCCCGTGTCGAACGTCATGAAGGCGCTCGGGAGCGTTACTGGCCCGGTTCCCTCGTTCAAGCTTTGGATCATGCCAAATTCACCTGTGGTGACACCAGCGCTCGAGAACACGCCGGCATTGACCAGCGAGATTTCGTACGTGCCATAACCCGGCGCGGGTGTGTAAGGAGCGCCGTTTGGATACTGCCCGAAATCGATATAGTTCGAGCCGACCTGCGCGTCACCGTTGATTCCCAATTGAATCGTTGAGGCCGAAGCAGTGATTGCAAAGCATGTCACCAGTGCCGGGCCGAAAATGTTTAGTTTAAATCTCACAAATATTCCTCCGAAAAGTTAGTTGCACTACGCGAGAGAAAGCCTTGTGAACGATTTTCCGTCAAGGCGGCGCCTTTATTCAAGAATCACCCGTACCGGTGGTACGTAAGGGTAACCGCCTATGGGATCGTTGACCGTGGCACTTAGGGTATAGAGTTCAGGGAAGACTCCAAGATTCAGGTGTTCGAGGTCAACCCGGGCCACCCGCCCCCATTAAGGGCGTAGAGCCGACCCGGATTGTGTGGTGAGCGCGGTAGGAATCGAACCTACAACCTAGTGATTAAGAGTCACTTGCTCTGCCAATTGAGCTACGCGCCCGTCCCAGTCGGTTGTGGCGGGGGTGAGCGCCACGAAACGAATATAGCATCCGCACTACTCGTAACGTAAGGCCACCATCGGATCTACGCGTACGGCACGGCGCGCAGGGATGAGTGTCGCCATGAGCGCAACCACAACCAGGATGACCGTTACGGAGAAGAACGTCAGTGGGTCTGTGGGCTGTACTTCGAACAGCAGGCTTTCCAATAGCCGAGTGAGTAGCAGCGCAGCGCCGATGCCGAGAGCAAGGCCGATGGTGAGCAGGACGAATCCTTCCGTCAGCACCATTCGAACGACGTTGCGGCCGGTCGCGCCGAGGGCGACACGAATGCCGATCTCTTGGGTCCTTTGAAGGACTGAATAGGAGAGAACGCCGTAGACGCCAATGGCCGCAAGCAGGACAGCCATGCCGGCGAAGGTGGCGAGCAGTACGAGTTGCAGCCGGGGCCGCGCTACGGAATTTGACAACACATCGTCCAGGGTTCGCACATCGGAGACGGCCTGGTCGGGGTTGACGCGGTGAACAGCGGCGAGCACCGACCGGGTCATTTCATGCGGATCGCCCTGAGTGCGGACCGTGAGATTGGCAAAGTACATCGCGGCCTGGGAATTGTCAAGGAAGATGGTCGGTTTGGGCGGGGTTTCCAGATCGGTTTGACGCGCGTTGGAGACGACCCCGATAATCTGGGCCGGACTGTTGATGGTCCAGCAGATATTCAGCTTCTGGCCGATGGGATTTTGGTTCGGGAAATACTTCGAGGCGAAGGCCTGGTTCACGAGAAGGACGCTGGGCGAGACGAACGTGTCTTGCGGCGAGAAGTCACGGCCGGCGCGCAGCGGCATCCGCATGGCGCGAAGATAGCCGGTGGTGATGACGAGAAAATCCGCGCCCGGCGATGAGGACGGTACCAGAGGCTCTCCCATGCGGGAGAAACAGGATCCCGAGAACATGCCGGTCATGGGAAGGAAATGGACCGAGCCGGCAGCGTCGACACCGGGCACGCTGCGCACCTGGGTCAAGAGCTGATCGACATAGCGGGAGCGTTTGCCTGGCTCGCTGAACTTTGCGGGCGAGGTGAAAAGGTTCATGGTCAGGACGTGGCCTGATACAAATCCCGGATTCACGGCGAGCAGGTGAGCGAAGCTGCGCAGCATTAAACCGGCGCCTGCGAGCAGCAGCAGCGAGAGAGCGATTTCGACAATGACGAATGCATAACGAAAGGCGCGGTTGACACCGGCGCCGCTGCGTTGCGAACCCTGTTTCAGCGCGTCTTGCACGTCGGCGCCCGCGAGGCGGAATGCCGGAACAAGGCCGAACAAAACTGCCGTGAAAAGCGCGACGGCGCAGGAGAACAAGAGCACGCGGGCGTCCAGATGAATGGAATCCAGGCGAGGCAGCGCATTCTGAGTCGGAATGATGGCGAGAAGACCTCTCAGAGCGGCATAGGCGGCCAATATGCCCACAATCCAACCAGCAACCGCAAGCACCACCGTTTCGGATAGGAGCTGTTGAATAAGGCGGACTTTGCCCGCTCCGAGAGCCGAACGGAGGGCGACTTCGGGCACGCGGCGAGTGCCGCGCATCAGAAGTAAATTGGCGACGTTGGCACAGGCGACCAGCAGAACGAAACCGACTGCGGACAGCAGCACCAGCAGCGGAAGGCGAACTGCTTCGGTCGCGTCTTGCTGAAGCGGGATCACTTCGGCGCTCCAGCCCTTGTCGTCATCGGGCCGCTCCTGGGCGAGCTGGTCTGCGACTCGCACCATATCCTGCCGCGCTTTATCGAGTGTGACGCCGGGCTCGAGCCGGGCGATCACGCCGATGTAGCGGCCGGTTTTGTATGCCTTAGAGCGAGTGATAGGAAACGGTTCCCACATGTCGGACTGGACGTTGGGGAACGAGAAGCCGCGCGGCATGACGCCGACGATGGTGCTGGGTTCTCCCTCAACTGTGATGACTTTACCCAGGACATTGCGCTCGCCGCCGAAATGCGATTGCCAGAACGGATAGCTCAGAACGATGACGTTGCCCGGTCCGGGTTTGGCCTCTTCGGGCGTGAACGTTCGGCCGATATAGGCCGGCACGCCGAGGATTGAAAAGAATTCGGCCGAGACCGTCATAGACGGGACAGCGACGGGATCGCCGGCGCCGGTGATGCTGATGTTCCCGCTCTCGATGGCGGCCATGTGGGTGAAGCTATGATTGCGTTCTCGCCAATCGAGGAAGTTGAAGGGATTAACGACGTTCCGCGAAAAGCCTTTCGAGGGATTCGATTCCCAGACCCGCACAAGGCGATCAGGCTGCGGATAGGGCAAAGGCCGCAGCAAAACGCCATCGACCACGCTGAAGATGGCGGTGTTTGCGCCGATGCCGAGCGCGAGTGTCAGGACGACGATGGCTGTGAAGCCGGGACTGCGACGCAACAGACGAACGCCGTAACACGTGTCCTGCCAGAGGGACGCGAGAAGTTGCATATTGGATCTCCCGATTTCAGAAGAGAATGCCGGCGACTTGCTCGGCGACCAGCAGGGTCTTCTCGCTAAGGACCGCGCGAGCAATATTGTTTGACGTTAGACGTACAAAAAAGGCTCGGTCGCGGACGCGGCCGGCGATCTGTTCGCTGTGGTCGCTCTCGCAGGCGAGGGCTTCATTGCCGATGGATCTGAGAGACGTGGGACTTGGGCTGCAGTTAGGCTTGTATAGAAAGCTGACGATTTTGACTTCGATGCGCAACTCAGACGAATTGCGCGCAAAAACGCAGATGTCGCCGCTGATGTGCGTGGTGACTTCGCCGCCGAGAACACCGGCGGCGGTTGCGGCGTTTAAGAATGGGCACGCATCTTCGGCGCGGCCGGCCGCCGCGATCAAGAGAATAAGAACGATGCCCCGCATTCAGGCCTTCTTCGCGGGCTTGAGCTCTTCACATTTGAGGATCTTGCCGCCTTCTTGAATGGTGTAGAGGCGGTTGACGTCGAGGTCTTTCAGTTCATCGATCTGGCCGCTGAGCCAGCGTATTTCGATGGAATCGACTTTGGCTGCATGCTCGAGCCCGAAGTGCATGCGCAGATCGTTTTGGGAGAAGTAGCTGCCGCCGCTGCGCAGCTCGTCCATCTGAACCAGCGGCTTCGCCGCATCGGGTTTGGTTTTGGCGGTGACGATGACGCGTGTTCCAATGCCGGTGCGGTTGGATTTCACGCCCGCCAGCTTGACCTTGATCCAGTTTCGGTTGAGCGTGGAATCACAGCGCAGAAGCTGCGGAACCGTATTGACGCAATTGACGGCCACGTCGAGATCACCATCGTTATCGTAGTCGCCGAAGGCGCAGCCGCGCGCGGGGGCAGCTTCCATGATGCCGGGGCCGCCCTTTTCGGTGACCTCTTCGAAATGGCCGTTTTGCAAGTTGCGGTAGAGGTACTTGTGCTCGGCGTATTTGAGATCGGTTTTGGATTTGTCGACTTCTGGATATACGTGGCCGTTAGACATGAGAATGTCGAGCCAACCGTCGTTATCCATGTCGAAGAAGCCGACGCCCCAGCCGAGCAGGCGCGTGTTGACACCAATGCCGCTGGGATAAGTGCGATCTTCGAAGGAGCCATCGCCCAGATTCGTGTAGAGCGAATCGGTATCGCCGGCGAAGTTGGTTTTGACGACATCGAGGTTGCCATCACGGTTGTAGTCTCCGATGGAGACCCCCATGCCGGCTTGCGGTTTGCCTTCGGGTGAGAGCGCGGCGCCGGATTCAATGGCGATGTCTTTGAAGGTGCCGTCCTTCTGGTTCTGATAGAGCGTGGCGGTCGAGGAGTCGTTGGCGACGTAGATGTCGGGCCAGCCGTCGTTATCGAGATCGGAGGCAGCGACACTCAGACCGTAGGTGCCTGCGGTGTTCCATATTCCGGCCTTCTGGCTGACGTCAGCGAAGGTGCCATCGCCCTTGTTGTGATACAGGATGTTCTTGCCGCCTCGCAGGCCGGGTGGGCCGCAGGCGACGAGCAGTCCTTTATATGTGCAGGGGCCAGCTTCGGGTGGGGGCGCAGTCTTGAGGTCCATGTCGACATAGTTCGCGACGAATAAGTCAAGATGACCGTCCTTGTCGTAATCGACCCACGTGCAGCCAGTGTTCCAGCGAACTTTGGGGCCGGCTTGAGAAAGGCCGGCCTTTTCAGTGACGTCGGTAAATGTGCCGTCGCCGTGGTTGCGATAGAGCGCGTTTTGGCCGTAGTAAGTGACGAAGAGATCGTCATAGCCGTCGTTGTCGTAATCGCCGACGCAGCAGGCTTGTCCCCAACCGGTGCGGTGCTCGAGGCCGGAGCCTTTCGTGACATCGGTGAAGGTGCCGTCGCGATTGTTCTTGAAGAGACGGCAGTGCGGCTCCTGGCCTGCGGGGAAACCTTCCAGACGCCATCCGTTGACCAGGAACACGTCGAGCCAGCCGTCGTTATCGTAATCGTAAAAGGCAAGACCGCAGCCGGTGGTCTCGAGAAGATATTTGTTCCGGCCTTCGCCGCCATAGGTGGTTTTCACAGCCAAACCCGACTCCTTAACGACATCGACGAAGCTGACGCCGAGCGGCGTGCCTTCAATGGGCGACTTGGGGCCTTTTTCGGGAGGTCGCGCGGGCGCGTTGTAGCTGCGCTCGATAGGGCC
>Ga0210385_10001497_pt1 | contig 14509 bp, 15 predicted proteins | sample IncBWH26OmetaG_FD_160107 | JGI IMG/M metagenome (GOLD analysis project Ga0210385, IMG submission 160107) | Forest soil microbial communities from Barre Woods Harvard Forest LTER site, Petersham, Massachusetts, United States - Inc-BW-H-26-O ...
CAAGCTTCTTGAGAAGATGAAAAGGAAGTGACGAAAGCCGAAAGTCGGCGATTCCGCTCAATGTTTCGGATAAGTCTGGTGCAGATACGTAATGAGTGATCCGATTTTGATTGAAGTATGCGTCGATTCTGTTGCCTCCGCAGTCGCCGCAGAGCGCGGCGGAGCCCGACGTGTGGAACTATGCAGCAATTTGCTCGAAGGCGGTGTTACTCCCAGCGCGGGATTGATCGAACTGGTGCGGGCCAGAACATCCATCGGCCTGCAGCTGATGGTTCGGCCGCGCGGCGGCGATTTTTGTTACACGCCGGAAGAGTTCGAGACCATGAGACGTGACATCATGGCCGCCAAGAAGCTGGGCGCCGACGGCGTTGTCGTTGGCATTCTCAATGCCGACGGCGACGTGGACGTTGAGCGCACACGGGAATTGGTCGATCTGGCGCGGCCTCTCAGTGTCACTTTCCATCGAGCCTTCGATATGTCCGCAGATCTCTTTCGTGCTGTGGAATGTATCTGCACGACTGGAGCGGACCGGCTGCTGACCTCAGGCGGAGAGAAAACCGCGCCACAAGCTGTTGAGCAGATTGCCCGGCTGGTTGAGGCGGCGCGTAGACGTATCGCGATCATGGCTTGTGGTGGCATCAACCATCACAATGCCGCGAGCATCATCGAACAGACCGGGGTGAGAGAAATTCACGTCGGGCTGAGGAGTCCCGTTCCCAGCCCGATGCTCCACCGCAATCCAGAGCTTTCGATGGGCACGGCAGCCCAGTGTGAGTACCAGCGCTTTGAGGTGCTCGAGAAGGATGTTCAGAGTCTGCACCGGGCGGTCGCGTCGGCTCGCACTTGATCGAGACTAGCGGTACTTATGGGTCTGACTGTTTGAAATCTGAGGTGCGATGTTCTCTATCCTGATCGGCGTTATCTCGGACACGCACGGCTTGCTGCGCCCTGAGGCGATCGCCGCTCTGCGCGAGTCCGATCACATCATTCACGCCGGGGATGTCGGCTCGCCCGAGATTCTCGAAAAGCTTGCCGCCATTGCGCCTGTGACTGCGGTGCGCGGCAACGTCGACAAGACCGCATGGGCTCGGAAGCTGCCGGGAACTGCGGTGCTTGAACTGGACGGCATCACGATCTACATGCTGCACGATCTAGCGCAGTTGGATCTCAAACCGAAAGCGGCCGGATTCGCGGCCGTGGTCAGCGGCCACAGTCACGTTCCCAAACAGGAGACGCGCGACGGAGTGCTTTACTTCAATCCCGGCAGCGCGGGGCCGCGAAGGTTCAAATTGCCGGTGAGCGTTGGCAGGTTAATCCTCCGAGACGGCGAAGTGCGAGGCGAACTCGTGGAACTCGCGCTCTCCGCGACGGGCGCCAGTTTCTGACCGTTGCTACAATCCAGACGTTACAATCCAAACTCTACAACCCAGACAATGCCGATTGAGTTTCGCATCGAGGCTACTAACGGGAAGGCTCGGGCCGGAAGTTTGCTCACCCCGCACGGAGAGATCGAGACTCCTGTGTTCATGCCGGTCGGCACGGTCGCGACCGTAAAAGGCGTGCCCCAGGACATTCTCGAGGAACTCGGAGTTCAGATTCTTCTCGGAAACACTTATCACCTCTATTTGCGTCCCGGAGTGGAAACCGTCCGGCAGATGGGCGGCCTGCATGGTTTCATGGCGTGGCCGCGGGCAATCCTGACCGATTCCGGAGGCTTCCAGGTGTTCAGCCTGAACGAGCTTCGTAAAGTCGCCGAGGAGGGCGTGACGTTTCGTTCGCATCTCGACGGCTCGTCTCACTTCTTTAGTCCGGAAAGCTCCATGGAAGCGCAGATCGGTCTGGGCGCTGACATCATCATGGCGTTTGATGAATGCACGGAGTATCCCGCCGATCGCGCGCGGACGAAGGCTTCGATGGAATTGACTTTGCGCTGGGCGGAGCGCAGCAAGAAGTATTTTGAGGAGCATAGGCGGATGGTCCCCTGGAAAGACGCGGGCGAGGGCGTCCGTGCCACGCAATCACTCTTCGGCATTGTCCAGGGCGGCATGGATCTCGAATTGAGAAAGGAGTCGGCCGAGCGCACCATCGAAATCGGCTTTCCCGGATATGCCATAGGCGGGCTCAGCGTGGGCGAGCCCCGCGAGCGCACGCGCGAGGTTGTGGAGGCCACGCTCCAACATCTTCCCGCCGACAAGCCGCGCTATCTGATGGGGGTGGGCACGCCCGAGGAGATCGTCGAGTACGCCCGCCTGGGCATCGACATGATGGATTGCGTCCTGCCCACGCGGGCTGCTCGGCACGGCCTGCTGTTTACCTCCGAGGGCAAAGTCTCAATCAAGCAGGCGCGCTATACTAGAGATGCCGGGCCGCTCGATCCCAATTGCGGCTGCCGGGTTTGCCGCCGCTATTCGCGGGCCTACCTGCGGCATCTTTACGCTTCTAACGAGGTGCTGGCTCAGGTCTTAAATACCCTGCATAACCTGAGTTTCTACCTTGACACTATGCGGCGGGTGCGTCATTCTATTCGACTTGGGGAAGAGTCCCGTTTTCTCTAGCGTCTGGTCTCGCCGTATCCGTGACCTTATCTGCGAAGACCTTCCCCGGATTCAAGCCTGAGCGGTAAATGATCCGGCCGGAATCGATCAGAACTCCCGTCGTGAAATGGCAGGCCCCGGCGTTTGTAAGTATGGGCGCTTGTTCGCGGAACGACGTTTGCGGGATGACGTTTGCGGGAGGAACGACGCTCGCAGGATGATGCTCGCGGATTGAGTGCAGGGAGTCCTGGAAGAACACAGCTTTGTGAATATGGCCCTGGTGAACATGGAATTCTTGCTCGCGCTACAGTTACCGGGTGGAGGGGGCTTCTCGTTCCTCATCACGATGGGGTTGATGGTCGGCGTGTTTTACTTTCTCGTCATCATGCCGCAGCAGCGCCGTCAGAAGAAGTGGCAAGCCATGCTGGAGAGCATCAAGACCGGCGACAAAGTAACCACTACCGGCGGCCTGCGCGGAACCGTCGTGGCTCTAAAGGATGACTCAATCCATCTGCGGGTTCCTCCGGATAACCTGCGGTTGGAAGTCACCAAGGCCTCGGTGGCGCAATTGACCACTGCGGACGAGGAAGTTAAGACCAAATAGCAACAGCCCGAAGGACTTGGACTCGGTTTTGTCATGAATAAGAATCTTCTCTGGAAATTAGCGCTCATCGTCGCAACTCTACTCGTCTTCCTGTTTGGGATATTCGGCGTTCCGCAGAACTTTTCCGGCCAGGGCCTGCTCACGGCCATGACCGACCGCATCCATCTAGGACTGGATTTGCGCGGTGGAACCCATTTGATCCTGCAGGTGCAGGTGAATGACGCAGTCAAGATCGATTCCGACAACGCCATCGAAGTGCTCAAAGAGCAACTCAACAAGCGCAAGATTGCCTTTGCCGATATTTCCCAGCCCGATCTGCAGAACAGTCCTGACAAAGTTGTGCTGAAGGGCGTCCCTGCCGAGGGCCGCAAAGACCTGCTGGATATCGTGTCGGAGCGCCTGCCCGAGTACAACGTGGGCTCGGGAGCCGACAACACCTTTGTTCTCAGCATGAAGCCGCAGATGCTCAGCGACCTGAAGAACAAGGCCGTGACTCAGGCGATCGAGACCATCCGCAACCGCATTGACTCGCTGGGCGTGAGCGAGCCCACCATCCAGGAGCACGGCCTCGGTCAGTACCAGATTCTGGTGCAGTTGCCCGGCGTGGACGATCCCGGCCGGGTGAAGGACATCATGCAGTCCACTGCCATGCTTGAGATCAAGCAAGTGTTGGGCGGACCTTTTCCGAGCGAACAAGCCGCGCTGCAGGATAAGGGCGGAATTTTGCCAGCGGATGCGATTCTAATGCCCGGACACGCGGCCCCCGGAACTCCTGGGGACGAGCAAGTCTGGTATCTGGTATCGCGGGTTTCAGCGGTAAGAGGGAAGGACTTGCGGGATGCGCAGGCCAGCACCGACCAGAATGGCCAGCCGAACGTGCGCTTCCAGTTAACCGGCGAGGGTGGGCAGCGTTTCTACAGCTTTACCTCCTCTCATGTGGGCGAGAGCCTGGGAGTGGTGCTCGACGGCAAAGTGCAGGAAGTCGCGAATATTAAGGAAGCCATCCGCGATACTGGTGAAATCAGCGGCGGCAGCATGAGCCAGCAACAAGCCAAGGATCTATCGATGATTCTGCGTTCCGGCGCCCTGCCGGCAGGCATCAAGTATCTCGAAGAACGCACGGTTGGGCCGTCGCTGGGCACGGATTCGATCCGCTCCGGAGTGAATGCTGCCATCATCGGCATGCTCGTCGTGCTGATTTTCATGCTGATCTACTACCGTGCCGCCGGCATCAACGCCGATATTGCTCTCCTTCTGAATCTTGTCATCCTGCTCGGTTTCATGGGCTACGTCGGGGCGGTGTTGACCCTGCCGGGAATTGCCGGAGTAATTCTCACCGTAGGTATGGGCGTGGATTCTAATGTGCTGATCTTCGAGCGCATCCGGGAAGAGCTGCGAAATGGCAAGACGCCGCCGTCCGCGGTCGATCAGGGCTTTGGCCACGCCTGGGTGACCATCGTCGACACGCACGTTACGACGATCGTCTCAGCGGCAATTCTGTTCATCTTCGGAACTGGACCGGTGCAGGGATTTGCTGTCACCCTCGTGTTTGGTTTGATCGCGAACGTGTTCACGGCCGTTTTCGTTTCGCGGACGATCTTCGACTGGATTTTGAGCCGCAAGCAGCGGGGCGAAGCGCTGAGCATTTAGGCAGATTTGGTAATTGGGTAATTTTGTGATTGGGTAATTTTGAGCCCATGACGTTGCGGGTTTCAATTTACAAAATCACCAAATTACTCAATTACAAATTCTTTCACGAAATCATAAATCGGATAAGAGGTAAGCCTGGTGGAGTTCTTTCGCAATACCAACATAGATTTCCTCGGCAAGAAGTGGTATTTCCTCGCCTTCTCACTCGTGTTCAGTGTGGCGGGCCTGTTTTCCATGTTGTTCTGGCACCACATACCGTACGGCGTGGACTTCCGCGGCGGCACCCTGGTCTATGTGAAGTTCTCGCATACACCCGACGATAACGCGTTGCGCTCAGCCATGGACCGCGCCGGCCTGCATAACGCGAAGATCCAGCGCTACGACGTGCCTTCGAACAACGAGGTTCTGATTGACCTTGACGTGCAGGAAACCAGTGAGCAGGCGCTCGACAACGGCAAGAACAAGATCATCAATACGCTGGAGACCAACGTTCCCGCTGGCAAGAGCGATCTGAATAATTCGAGCTCTTTAGGCATCAAGAATTACCTGATGGACAAAGACCCCATGCACCTCGGTTCCGATGCCGACCAGAAATATACCCAGCAAGCCCAGGCGATCGTCGATGCCCGCGACAAGGGGCAAGGCGGAGTGCTGAGTTCCTTCGATCAACTCAAGGCTACAGTAGATCAGGCCGTGGTGGCTTCGTTGCCAGACGGCTTCTTCCTCTCCGATTTCGGAGTGCGCAACGTCGAGATCGTAGGCCCGCAGGTGGGCGCACAATTGCGCAAACAGGCCCTCCTGGCAACCGCTTATTCGCTCGCCGGAATGCTGATTTACCTGGGGTTCCGCTTCGAGTGGATCTACGGAGTTGCCGCTGTGGTCACGGTGTTTCACGACACGCTTATCACAGTGGGCGCGTTCTCGCTACTGAATAAAGATATTTCCCTGACCGTCATCGCTGCCATTCTGACCCTGATTGGTTACTCTAATAACGACACCATCGTGGTATTTGACCGCATCCGGGAAAACATTAAACTCATGCGGCGTGAGAAGCTCTCGGAAATCGTCAACCGCAGCATCAACCAAACCTTGAGTAGAACCATCTTGACAGCGGGGCTAACCTTCCTTACTGTACTTGCTCTCTATTTGTTCGGCGGCGAGGTGCTTCGTGGGTTCAGCCTCGCGCTGGTAATTGGCATCCTAATTGGGACTTATTCGTCGATCGCGATCGCGGCGCCGATTCTGGTGGCCTATCAGGATTGGAGGATCGAGAAGGGCAGACGGCCAGGTGCAGCTGCCCGTCCAGGTCAGGTAATGACCCGCTAGCGTGCCGCCCGACGACTCTTGCGTAAGATCTTTGTTTGCATAAGGTTGAAAGCTGTGATTCAGTGCCAGGAGCGTGCATCGTCATCCCTGGCGAGGTGGTTCGTTTTCGGGAGCAAAGGGGAAGCAGTCGGTGTCTAAGCTTACGTAGGCTCTGAAGTAGGGAGAAACTCTTATGTTTGAAGATAGCCTTCTGGAATCCGGTGGCAGGTTGAAGACCAAGCGGGGACGGACGACGACCTTCGCTATCATTCTTGAGATAGTCTTGGTCGGCTTCATGGTTCTCCTCCCTCTGATCTTTACCGAAGCCCTGCCCAAGCAACAGTTAATGACCTTCCTGGTAGCTCCCCCGCCTCCGCCTCCACCGCCACCCCCAGCTGCAGCGCCGGTGAAAATCGTGAAGCAGATTCAGACCGATATCGTGAACGGCGAACTGCGCACGCCGACCAAGATTCCTCAAAAGGTACAGATGATCAAGGAAGACGAAGCTCCGCCGCCGGTGATGGCGTCGAGCGGCGTAGTAGGCGGCGTTCCGGGAGGCATTCCGGGCGGCCAGATGGGCGGCGTGATCGGCGGCATTATCAGTTCGACCCCGGTAGCTGTGCCTAAGGTCGCTACCCCGCAACGCGTCCGCGTGTCCCAAGGCGTATCGCAGGGACTGCTGGTGCGGCGCGTGCAACCGAATTATCCGCCTCTGGCGCGGCAGGCCCGCATCCAGGGTACGGTAGTGTTGCATGCGGTGATCAGCAAGGATGGTTCGATTGAGGGTTTAACCCTGATCAGCGGCCATCCCATGCTGGCGCCCGCGGCGATCGATGCTGTGAAGCAGTGGAAGTACAAACCCTATCTGCTGAACGGCGAACCGGTCGAAGTGGATACTGAAGTTTTGGTCAACTTCACTCTATCTGGGGGCTAAGCCAGAGACAGATGTGGCGTAGCAGCGCGTGACGCAGCACGGTCAGAAAGTGTATAAAGCAGGATGGCCCTCCCCTCCTACCCAAGAACGGTGGCCGGGAGAGCCCCTTTTTGCCGGGCGCGGCCGCCGTACCTTTCATCTCAGGTACGCGAATACGGGCAACTTTCCGCCATCAGGTTTTGCACGGCGAACAGATCTCGCATCAAAGTTTAAGAAGTTCCGAGGAGGGAAAAGCAACTCATGTTAGCTAATGTGGCAGCAGCAGTTCTTGTTCATGTGCCTAGGGCCGCCGCCTGGATTGTGCAGGAAGGTGGCGCAGTGGGATGGGATCCGATTTCGCTATGGAAGCAGATGGGTATCATCGCGAAGATCGTGGTCATCATTCTGTTCATCATGTCAGGCTGGTCGATCGGTGTCATGATTGACCGAGCCATGGCATATAACGCGGCCCGCAAGCAGTCTCGCGCGTTCGCTCCCGCCGTAGCTGGAGCGCTTCGCGATGGCCGCATCGACGAAGCCATCAAGGTCGCCGAGCGCAACAAGAAGAGCCATTTGGCCAAGGTTGTGACCGCCGGCCTCATGGAATTCAAGGCTCACCAGGATAGCCCCGGCGCCATCCCCGGCGAGACCATTGAAGCTTCCAAGCGCGCTCTGGAGCGCACCGAAGCCATCGTCCACGCCGAACTGAAGCGTGGATTGGGCGGTTTGGCTACTATCGGTTCGACAGCTCCCTTCGTCGGCCTGTTCGGCACGGTGATGGGCATTCTGAACGCCTTCAAGGGCATTTCCGAACAGAAGGCAACCGGTCTGGGCGCAGTCGCAGGCGGCATTTCGGAGGCGCTGGTGACCACAGCTTTCGGACTCCTGGTCGCTATTCCCGCCGTCATGATGTTCAACTACCTCACCGGCCGCGTAGAAGCGTTCGATGTGGAGATGGACAACTCGTCGAGCGAACTGATCGACTACTTCCTGAAGCGGCGCGACGTTCGCCGGTCCTAGGATTTCAGGAGTAGGATCTCGGAGTTGTCCGCCATGAGTTGCTGTCCGGCGCTGGGTGTCCCCGGCGCCGGCCTTCCCAACTTTAGGCGCAACAACTGTTTTACGGAGAAATTATGTCATTAGCCAAGCGGAACGAAGGGGCCAATGTAAACTCTGACATCAACGTCACCCCAATGGTCGACGTGATGTTGGTGCTGCTGATCATCTTCATGGTGATCACGCCCATGTTGCAGAAGGGCATCAGCGTCGACATGGCAAAAGTAAATAATCCGACGCCCATGCAGGACGCGGACAAGGAAGACGCGCTGCTGGTCTCGGTCATGCGCAACGGCGATGTGTTTTTCGGCTCCGACAAGATCGCGGTCGACAGTCTGACCGGTAAGGTGAAAGATCGCCTGACCAATCGCACCAACAAAGAGGTCTACCTCAAGGCGGATGCCCGGGCCCATTTCGGCAATGTTGTCCAGGTAGTGGATGCCGTGCGCGCCGCCGGCGTCGATGATCTTGGCTTGCTCACCGATCAGAGGAAAAGTACTCCAAACGCACCGCCCACCGCTCCAACGCCTGGGCAATAAGGAGATTCGATTATGAGTATGGCAGTTGGAACCGGCGGAGGCCAAAGCGCAAATATTAACGTCACTCCGCTCATTGACGTGCTGCTGGTGCTGCTCATCATTTTCATGGTGATCACCCCTTTGACGCCGAAAGGTTTGGATGCGCTGGTTCCTCAGCCGCCCCCGCCGAACGCGCCCAAGAACAATACGCCGGACCGTACCATCGTGGTGCAGTTGATTGATCGCGGCGCCGGTCAGGATCCCGGCTTGAAAATCAATCAGGAAGATGCCACTTGGGACAACTTGCAGGGGCGTCTGGCCGATATCTACAAAACCCGTGCTGAGAAAGTCATGTTCGTGAAGGGCGATGACGCCATCCCCTTCGCCGATGTGGCCAACGTGATTGACATCGCGCATGCCGCCGGAGTAGATAAAGTCGGTCTGATTACCGCGAAGATCGAAGCGGGCGGCTAAGGGCCACGCCCAAGTCTTAAGACGTGGTCGTAAAACGACACCGGACGTTCGCGTATTGCATTCGGCCCGCGCACGGGAGCCGTGGTTCTGTGCCGCTTCTGCCAGGGACCCCGCAGCCGGCGCTTGTCAACCGGCTGCCTGTGGGCCTAGGATGCTGTGGGGCAAGGGAGACTTATACCGCAATGAATAAACAGATTCGACTGCTAACCTTGGCGGCCGCTATGCTCGCGCTGCTCTCTTCCGTGGGCTGTAGCAAACTGCGGGCCCGTGACCAGCTTAACAAGGGCGTCACCGCTTATAAGAACGCCAAGTACGAAGAGGCCATTGACCACTTCCAGCAAGCCGTTGCGCTTGACCCCAAACTGATTAATGCCAAGATGTACCTGGCCACCGCTTACGCTCAGCAATACATCCCTGGCGCCGACACGCCAGACAACAACAAAATGGCAGAGCAAGCCATTGAGCAATACCAGAACGTCCTCGCCATGAATCCGGCGCGCGACCAGAAAGTAAACTCCGCCAAGGGGATAGCCTACCTGTACCTGAACATGAAAAAGTTCGACGACGCCAAGAAGTTCTACCGCATGGCCGCCGATATCGATCCCAACGATCCTGAACCCTACTACTCGGTAGGCGTCATCGACTGGACGGCTTGCTACCAGCCGCGCATGGAAGAGCGCGCCAAGCTGGGCCTGAAGCCGGACGAGAACCTGAATCCCAAGAATAAAGATCAGAAAAAAGCCTGCGACGAATTGAAAGTGAAGAACATGCCCGCGATCCAGGAGGGCATTGACAGTTTGAACAAAGCAATCCAGCTCCGTCCCGATTACGACGATGCCATGGCCTACCTGAACCTGATGTACCGGGAAAAGGCTGATGTGGAATGCGACGACCTGAATACCCGCCAGGAAGATCTGAAGACTGCCGATCACTGGGTTGACCAGACCCTGATCACCAAGAAAGCCAAAGCCGAGAAGCAGCCCGGTCAGCAAGGCATCACGATGGACCAGCCGAAGTAGCAGGGCCCAACCAAGCCGCGTAGCGGCGAAAGAATGCAGCCCACAGCTTGCCCTGAGCCTGTCGAAGGGGCGCAAGCTGTGGGTTTGCTTTTTCGGGAGGGCGCAAGCCCTGAAGGGACGGCAGAAAGCTGGCAGTGCGGCCATCCCTGTCTAGGTGCTTGTTCCTCCGGCAAAAAGCGGGAATCCAGATGATATTATCCAAAGAACATTCCGCAACTCAGAGGGTTCCGCAGGATGAGTGTGGCATCGCTCGAAACATCGCCGGGTAACGCCACAGGCACTGCCGCATCACCGGCAGGCGACCGGTGGGCAGGATGCGTGTCCGTAATTGTGCCCGTTTACAACGAGGTCGCGCACGTCGATGAGTTGCTGCAAGCCATCCACGCCTCGCCGGTCAAGAAGGAAATCATCATCGTGGATGATGGTTCCACCGACGGCACGCGCGAGAAACTCCAAGCCATGCCGCTCGCCGATGTTAACGACGTCACGGTTGTCTTCCACGAAAAAAACTGCGGCAAAGGCGCGGCCATCCGAACCGCCCTCCAATACGCCCGCGGAGAATACGTCTTGATCCAGGATTCCGACCTGGAGTACGACCCTCAGGATTATCCCGCACTGCTGCGGCCACTCGAACAGAATCAGGCGAACGCGGTCTACGGCGTCCGCCCCGACCGGCCCGAGCGCGGCCTCCGTTTTTTTCTCGGCGCAAAGCTTTTGACCCATCTCACCAATCTGCTCTACGGCGCGGGCATCCACGACGAGGCCACTTGTTATAAGGTATTCCGCCGGTCGTTGATCGCACAGATTCCTTTGGAATGCCGGCGCTTCGAGTTCTGTCCTGAAGTGACGGCAAAGCTCTGCCGCATGGACGAGAAAATCGCCGAAGTGCCCATCGCCTATACGCCGCGCTCCGCGGGCGAAGGCAAGAAAATTCGCCACGCCGATGGCTGGTTAGCCATCTGGACCCTCCTCCGCCACCGCTTCACCCGCCGCGCCCGCTGGGCAGGATCATTCCGCGAAGCCGGTGCTCCGTTTGCGGTAAGTTTTTCCCGCACGCCGCCGGAGTAAAGAAAGTCGGCAACTAGCGCACGCCAGGAATTGTCATCCCGACCGGAGCTTACTACTCCCGGAGGGAATGGCAAGCGGAGTGGAGGGACCTGCTGTTTTTCGCTCTGTGACATCTGACCTTGCGGCCAGAACGGAATCAGCAGAACATAGTCAAGGCGGAGAGAGTACAAGCGTCTCCAGGCAGCAGAGCTAAGTGCTTCGTTGTCAGGATTTTGCCCGTAAGCTATTTGAAATAAAGATCTAGTGCGCTTTGCGGGCATTTGCAATCGCGGAAACCAGCATGAACACTGATGATCAGCAATATAGGGGGGAGGGGGGTACCCGCTCCACGGGCCACGGACAAAAAACCCTCGCTCCCGCATACAGCGGAAAAGCTCACCCTCCAAAATATTTTTTAGTCAGATATCCACAGGGGCTTGAGTCACAAGACGGCGCTTACCGGATCTCCGCTAGAATTGAACGTTCACCACCAGAGTTCGAAGCGCCAATCAGCTCGACACAAAAGGAAGCGTCTGATGCGATTCATAGACCGCGAAGAAGTCGCCCGCCGCCTCACTTATGAGATGTGCATTCCGATCGTGCGCGATGCGATGATCGAATTCTCTCGCGGCAAAACCCGGCAACTCCTGCGGTCGATCATCCCCCTCGCCGATGGCCGCATGTTCGGCGTCATGCCCGGTGCAATGGGCGTCGCGCGTGCGCCGTTCGGCGCAAAGTTAATCAGCGTCTTCCCGGAGAACTTCGCGCTGGGCGTGCAGTCGCATCAGGGCCTGGTTATTCTGTTCGACCCAGAAAACGGCGCGCCGGTTTGCGTCGTCCACGCGGGCGAGATTACAGCCATTCGAACTGCGGCCGCCAGTGCAGTCGCCACCGGCGCGTTGGCACGCAAAGACGCCCGCCGCCTGGCCATCCTGGGCTATGGCGAACAGGCCGCGACCCATGCGCGCGCCATCAGCAGGGTTCGCGACCTTGAATCCATCACGATTTGGGGACGTTCGCCCGAACGAGCCCGGGCCTTCGCGAAGCGTATGCAAACGGAGCTCGCCCTGCCGGTCACAAGCGCTGGAGCTGTCGAAGAGGCGGTCGCCGAGGCCAACATTATTTGTACGGTCACCTCCGCACGCGAACCAATCTTGAAAGGCGCGTGGGTAAGGCCAGGTACGCACCTGAATCTCGTCGGGTCAAGCCATGCGGGGCCGGCGGAGGTGGATAGTGATTTGGTCGTCCGCTCACGCTTCATCGCCGACAGCCGGGAGGGAGTTCTAGCCCAAGGCGCGGAGTTCCTCCGGGCCAAGGCTGCGGGTCTAGTCGGGGACGACCACATTGTCGCTGAGATTGGCCAGGTGTTGGCGGGCGACATCGAAGGCCGCCGATCTCCAGAGGAAATCACGGTCTACAAGTCGCTCGGTCATGTCGTCCAGGACTTATCCACCGCGTGGGCACTCTATTCTCAGGCAGAAGACGCGTCATGAAATCTCGCCTTTTGCGCTTTTGGCGGGTTCCTCCATCTCCTGTAGAATCTTGAGTTCGCCAACACCGATTTTCCACGAATGTTCAAGAAGATTCTCATAGCCAATCGAGGCGAGATAGCAGTCCGCGTGCTCCGCGCCTGCCACGAAATGGGAATCTCGGCGGTTGTGGTCTATTCCGAGGTGGACCGTGCCGCTCTCCACGTGCGCAAAGCCGACGAAGCCTATCCCATCGGCGCGGCGGTCGCCGTCGAGTCTTATCTCAACATTTCAAAGATTCTTGACGTCGCCAAGCGCTCCGGCGCCGATGCCATTCACCCCGGCTATGGATTTCTCTCCGAGAATGCGAAGTTCGCCCAAGCCTGCGCCGATGCGGGAGTGAAATTCATCGGGCCAACCGCCGCCGCGATGGAAGCCATGGGCTCGAAAACCCGCGCTCGCCAGGCCATGGAGAAAGCCGGCGTTCCCTTCGTGCCGGGCACGTCGCGCGGAGTCGATTCAATCGAGGAGGCCGAGCGTGTGGCCGCGAGGATCGGCTATCCAGTCATGCTGAAAGCGGCGGCGGGTGGCGGCGGCAAAGGCATGCGGCTGGTGCATGCTCCCGCGCAGCTTAAGTCTTCTCTGGAAGCAGCCCGCAGCGAGGCCGAACGCTCTTTCGGCGACAGCGAAGTTTACATCGAGAAAGCGATTGTCAATCCGCGCCACATTGAGATGCAGGTACTCGCCGACGAACACGGCAACACCGTGTACCTAGGGGAACGCGAATGCTCGCTGCAGCGCCGCCATCAGAAGGTGCTCGAAGAAGCCCCTTCGCCTATCGTTGACCCTGACATGCGGCGCCGGATGGGCGAAGTCGCGGTCCGCGTCGCGCAAGCGGCCGCCTACACAAACGCCGGCACAGTCGAATTTCTCGTGGATAAAGAGAAGAACTTTTATTTTCTGGAGATGAACACCCGCTTGCAGGTAGAGCATCCGGTGACAGAGCTGGTTACCGGCCTCGACCTCGTCCACCTGCAGATTCGCATCGCAGCCGGTGAGCGACTGCCCTTCGGGCAGGACGATGTGGGCATCCGCGGCCACGCCATCGAATGCCGCATCTACGCTGAAGACCCCAACAACAATTACTTCCCGAGCCCTGGCAGGATTACGCTGCTGCTGGAACCGTCGGGTCCGGGAATCCGCATCGACAGCGGCATGTACGAAGGCTGGCATGTGCCCATTGACTACGATCCGCTGTTGGCCAAGTTGATTGGCTATGGCACGGACCGCGAGCAGGCCTGCGCACGACTGAGGCGTGCCCTCAGTGAATACTTTGTAGGCGGGATCATGACGAACATTTCGTTGTTTCGTCGCGTCCTGCGTGACGCAGATTTTCGCGCCGCCAAGCTGGATACAGGATTCCTCGAGCGGATGTTGAACCGACCGGAGGAGAAGCCGGTCGATTCAAGAGCGTCAGAGGTGGCGGCGATTGCCGCGGGTTTGTTCGCGGCACTCGGTTCGACAGCTCAAGGCACGGGAAACGCCGCAGGCAGCGGTTCCCGTGTGACTGAAAGATCAGATTCTAACTGGAAAAATACCAGTCGCCGCGAGGCTCTCGGTTGAGAAAGGGTGATCGCAAGTTGAATTACTGGCCACTGCTCGTTGGCCAAGGATGACTGGCCACTGACCACCGATTCTCATGCTCTACGACGTAACTATCGACGGCCAGAACTGCCGGCTTGACCTTAACCTTGTCGAGGGACGCTGGTCCTGTCACCTCAACGGGCGCGATTTTGAGGTCGACGCCGTACTCACTCGCCCCGATGTGCTCACGCTTCGCATCGGGAACCTGGCGTACGAAGTTAAGTCGGAGCGAGCAGCGAACGATCTGCATTCAAACAACTTGCATTTGTGGGTAGG
>Ga0210385_10001498_pt1 | contig 14489 bp, 15 predicted proteins | sample IncBWH26OmetaG_FD_160107 | JGI IMG/M metagenome (GOLD analysis project Ga0210385, IMG submission 160107) | Forest soil microbial communities from Barre Woods Harvard Forest LTER site, Petersham, Massachusetts, United States - Inc-BW-H-26-O ...
GGCCGAAGACGGCTCCGCGCCGGGCATCGCCAACGCATGGGAAGCGATCGGCGGGGGCCCGCAATTGCTCGTCGAGGGCATGGAGTTCGCGAATCCCGCAGCCGAGGGATTCCACGATCCGAAGGTCTTTCGCTCGGGTCGACGCGCGATGGTCGGCGTGAGTCAGGACCAATCCGAACTCATCTTCGCCGTGGCCGATGGTTCGCTCGACCAATGCGCGCACATCATGAAAAAACTTGGCGCCTATGACGCGATGAATCTCGACGGCGGCGCATCAACCGGCTTGTGGGCGAACGGGAAATACCTCGTCTCCCCCGGCCGCCAAATCAATAACGCGCTGATACTGACGCGATAACGCGCCTCGCGGCCCCTTTGTTGTGCTAGAATGGGCCTCACAGTCGCCCCACTTTCGAGGCGCCGGAGGTTCCAATATGCACGTTCAGCCGGTACATCCGACCCATTCGAACGAAGCTACCACCGTCGTGTCTCCGCCGACGCCAACGCGCGTGGCCGACGAGGCTTCGGTCCACACCGACGCGGTCGCGCCTACCGCAAGTAATGCGTTGTTCCAAAACGCACACACGCCAACCGGCACCCGCGTCGACGCCCACAAATAGCGAGAAGAAAAGCACAAAGAAAAGGCCCCGCGTTCGCGGGGCCTTTGCCATGTGAGTGGCTTGCGGCACATGCACGTAAGTGCCGCAAACGCTCTACATCATGTCGTAGCCGCCCATGCCGCCACCGCCCGGCATTGCCGGAGCAGCTGACTTGGGTTCGGGCTTGTCGGCGATCAGCGTTTCCGTCGTGAGGATCAGCGCGCCGATCGAGGCTGCGTTTTGCAGCGCAGAACGCGTGACCTTGAACGGCTCCACGATGCCGGCCTTGAACATGTCGACGATGTCGCCCGTCATTGCATCGAACCCGAACGGCGAGTTCTTCTGCTTGACGTTGTTGACTTCGACGGAACCTTCGTAGCCCGCGTTGTACGCGATCTGACGAAGCGGCTCTTCGAGCGCCTTCTTCACGATCTCGATGCCGATCTTCTCATCGGCCCAGGTCGAGGCGTGACCGTTGCTCTTCGGCGCCTTTTCGATGTACTTATCGATCGCCTTGACCGCATGCACCAGCGACGCACCGCCACCGGGGATCATGCCTTCCTGAACGGCAGCACGCGTGGCCGAGAGCGCATCTTCGATACGATGCTTCTTCTCTTTGAGTTCAGTCTCGGTCGCAGCACCGACTTGGATCACTGCAACGCCGCCCGACAGCTTGGCCAGACGCTCTTGCAGCTTCTCGCGATCGAAGTCCGAATCGGTGTCCTCGATCTGCTTTTTGATCATCTCGATGCGGCCCTTGATGTCGGCCGGCTTGCCCGCGCCATCGACAATGGTGGTTTCTTCCTTCGTCACGGTCACGCGCTTGGCTTGACCGAGCTGATCCGGGGTCACCTTGTCGAGCTTGAGGCCCAGCTCTTCAGAAATCACCGTGGCGCCGGTGAGCGTCGCGATATCCTTGAGCATCTCTTTGCGGCGGTCGCCGAAGCCCGGCGCCTTGACCGCAACCGAGGTGAACGTGCCGCGCAGTTTGTTCACCACGAGCGTCGCAAGGGCTTCGCCTTCAACGTCTTCAGAGATGATGAGCAGCGGACGCTGCACCTGAACGACCTTCTCGAGCAGCGGCAGAATATCGGCAATTGCCGAGATCTTGCGCTCCGTCACGAGAATGTACGGGTTGTCGAGCACGGCTTCCATGCGCTCGCTGTCGGTCACCATGTACGGCGAAATGTAGCCCTTGTCGAACTGCATGCCGTCTTTGGTCTCGACTTCGGTCTTGAGCGTACGCGATTCCTCAACGGTGATCACGCCGTCTTTGCCGACCTTCTCCATCGCCTCGGCGATGAAATCGCCGATCTCTTTGTCGTTCGCCGAGATCGACGCGACTTGCGCGATCTTCTCTTTGGTGTCGACTTTTTGAAGGTTGTTGCCCGAGCCCATCTCATCGACCGCGACTTGCACGGCCTTCTCGATGCCGCGCTTGATCAGCAGCGGGTTCGACCCAGCGGTAACGTTGCGCAGACCTTCGCGGATGATCGCTTGCGCGAGCACCGTCGCGGTGGTCGTGCCGTCGCCGGCAATGTCGTTGGTCTTCGAGGCGACTTCTTTCACGAGCTGTGCGCCCATGTTTTCGAACGTGTCGGAGAGTTCGATCTCCTTGGCGATCGTCACGCCGTCATTGGTAATGGTGGGTGAACCAAACTTCTTGTCGAGTACGACGTTGCGGCCCTTGGGTCCAAGGGTCACTTTCACCGCATCGGCAAGCAGATTGGCGCCACGCTCTAATGCGCGACGCGCATTTTCGTCAAATACGATTTGCTTTGCAGCCATGATTTAGTTCAAATGCTCCTTAAACGTGTGCCGGAACTTTGTCGACAACAGCGAGAACGTCTTTTTCAGATACGATGAGGTATTCTTTGCCGTCGATCTTTACTTCGGAGCCGGAGTACTTCGAATAGATGACGCGATCGCCGACTTTCACGGCCATCGGAAGCGTCTTGCCATCGTCGGTCACGCGGCCGGTTCCGACCGCACGGACGATGCCCTCTTGCGGCTTTTCTTTAGCGGTGTCGGGCAAGAAGATGCCACCGGTGCTCTTCTCGTTTTGCTCGACGTGCTCAATGACCACGCGATCGGCCAAAGGCTTGAGATTCACGGAGACCTCCAAAAATTTGTGGGTTCTTTACATATTGGCACTCGCAGCAAAGGAGTGCCAGCCCCGAAATTCTAGCAGACGGGCTGCCAGAGTGCAAGCCTGTTTCGGCTTAGGAGCTTAGGGCCGAGAAGGCGCCGGACCCGGCAAAAAAAGCCAGGGCGAGGGTGGCGGCGGCCAGCCAGAGGAAGGCCCGGGTGCCCACGGACTGCATCGCGAGGCCGATCAGGGCCAGGCCCAGGCAGAGCGCCGCGACCCCCATCGCCAGGAGCTGGGGTTCGGCCGAGTGCTGGAGCTGCGACCAAAAAGCAAACGCGACGCCTACCCCGGTAAGGATAGCAAGCGCAGCAAACGACACGCGAATGACGACATCAGCGATCGCGTGCGGGTGACGGTCGTGTCCCAACATCATATAGCGCATGCTACCCAGCTAAGCTGATAAGACTCTCGGCTTTTGTTGGGACTCGCAAAATTTAATCTCCCTCGCTGCAGTCAAGCGCATCGCATTGATGCACGTTCTGTAACACGCCTGCGAAATCGGGAGTGTTTATGACAAATATCGCTGCCCCAAATGTGGCATACGCCAGCTTCTTTCCTTGCCAAGCAGCCACACGCCCGCGAAGCGGCACCCGTACCGCGTGCCCAAAATCGCTCGCAATTGCGCGGCCATAGACGCGAGCAATGACCGCGCGCACGAACGCAAGATGCTGTTCGAAGTGCCATGCGTCGGGCGTATCTTCGAACGAAACATATTCGATGCGCACGATGCCGCGTTTCGGTCTGGCATGGAATTGGCCGTGATAGCCGTCAACATTCAACCGCGCGATGTAGTCGGTTCCGCCGCCGTCGAGATCGGTGAGCGTTGCCTTGAAGCCGACGAGCCCGGGATTGTGCACGCCCCACGTCATGAGTTGCGTGGGGGTTTGACCCGGCATCGCAAGCAGAAGCGCGCAGAGGACAGCGAGATGCATGGGCTGCGACCTTTCCGCCAAGGCTCGCTTGCCACCTCGCCGAATGGTGCGCGCATGGCCGCTACCGTTCGTCTCAATTGGGGCCGCGTCGTCGTGCAAGCGATTGTCGCCGGCATCGTTGGTGTCGTTATCCTCGATGCGTACCTGTACGCAACCGCGATCCTCCCCGAGCACAGCAGCTTGGTGCAAATGTGGCAGTGGGTCGCCTCGGTGGCCATCGGGCCGGTAGCGCTGACCAGTACTTCGTATGTGTGGGTCGGCGTCGTGGTCGATTTGGTCGTGTCGATCGGCTGGGCCGGCGGCTACGCCTACTTCGCGCAAGTGCAAAACTTCGTCAATACACAATGGCTGATTTCGGGCCTGATGTACGGGCTCGTCGTGTACTTCTTCATGCAAGCGCTGTTGCTCGGTGCCCATGCATTCGTGTGGCCGCCGTCGCCGGCGCAATTCGCCAATCAAATCTTTGCGCGCATGCTCTTCTTCGGCGTGCCCGTTGCCTTTACGGTCGCGCGCTTGAACCGCGCGTGATCGGCACGCTTCGCATCTCCACCGCGGCGCTGCGCCACAATGCGCAAGCGCTGCGCGAATTGGTCGGACCGCAGCACGCGGGGTTTGTGGTCAAAGGCAACGCCTACGGTCACGGCATGATCGAGACCGCGCTCGCGATCGAGGGCCTCGCCTTCAAGCTGTGCGTCTATTCGATCGATGAAGCGCTCGAATTGCGCGACGGCGGCATCACCGCGCCGATTCTGATTCTCGGTCCCGTGGCGCCCGCGCTACTCGACGAAGCGATGACGTGCGACGCCGAAATTGCTTTGTGGGACACCGGGAGCTTTTTGCGCGACCTGTCGCAAGCGGCGCTGCGCGCGCAAAAACGCGCCCGCGTGCACGTCGCGGTCAACACCGGCCTCAACCGCCTCGGCCTGCAGCCTGGCGATCTGCCCGACGCCGTCGAGGCTTACGGCCGCGTCAACGGCCTGGAGATCGTGGGGATCTTTTCGCATCTCGCGTCGGCAGAAGAACTCGACTCGCCCTACACGATGCTGCAGCTCGAGCGTTTCAATGACGCGTATCAACTTGCCGAGCCACTCTTCGTCGCGCGCGGCTTCACGCCGATCCGCCATATTGCCGCGTCAGCAGCGGCGATGCTCTGGCCGCAGACGCGTCTCGATCTCTCGCGCTTCGGCATTGCGCTTTACGGGCTATGGCCGTCGGCCGCGACACGCGAAGCAATGGACGGGGGCAAGTTACCGCTGCAACCAGCGTTGTCATATGAAACCGAGCTGGTCGTGGTGCGCACGATCGAGGCCGGCGAGCCGGTGGGCTACGGCACGACGTTCCACGCGCCACGGCAGATGCCGATCGGCGTCATCCCGCTGGGCTATGCCGATGGCATTCCACGCGCGCTTTCGAACAAGGGTCAGGTGTTGGTCGACGGTGTGCGCGCGCCGATCATCGGGCGCATCGCGATGAACATGTGCTTCGTCGATCTGAGTCACGTACCCAGCGCGCACGTCGGCTCGAAGGTGACGCTGATCGGCCGCGACGGCGATGAGGAGCTCACCGCGGACGATTGGGCCACGTGGGCCGACACGATCAACTACGAAATCGTCACACGGCTGCCGGTCACGCTTTTACGTACATATGACGAATAAGCAGATTCTTCAGGACGCCTTCACCGCGCTCGAAGCGGGTGACGGCAAACCGTTTTTCGACTGCATGGACGACGAGTTTTCCTGGACGATCATCGGTACGACGCCATGGTCGCGAACGTACTTGGGCAAAGCGGAGGTCCAGCGTGAATTGTTCCGGCCACTCTTTGCGCAGTTCGCCGATCGCTACACCAACCGCGCCCTACGCTTTATCGCCGAGGACGACTACGTGGTGATCGAGTGCCGCGGGCAATCGACCACCAAATCGGGACACGCCTATAACAACAGCTATTGCTACGTTTGCCGTTTTGCCGACGGCAAGATGGTTGAGCTAACGGAATACCTCGACACCGCGCTGGTCGAGAAGGCACTCCTACCACCGTAACCGAGGTGACACGATGACGCGACAGCTTGTAATGGTCACGGCGGCCTCGCGCTTACGGCCTGTGGCGGCAGTATTACGCCGGCGCCAACGTGGCGTTGCCACCGCTGATGGCCCACACGACCTACACCGTGATCGCGATGTTCGCGGTTGCGACGAACAACGGCGCCTGCGACGTGCTGCCGGTTAACGAAGGCGAATTTACGACGCAATAACCTGAAAAGGAGCTTCTCAGAAACTCAGGTTGGCGGTGCCTCACTTGCTGATCGGGCTTGTCCGCACCTATATTTAAGGCAGGGAGGTGTCAATCGTGAAACGACTGCTCATTTCCGTCGCCGCATTCGTCACTCTCTCCGCGTGTGGCGCCGCCGGCTCTTCGACGGGGCCCGGCGTGTCCACCGATGCATGCAACGGCGAACCGCCAATTCCTGAATTCACGCTCGTTTCTCCGGCCTCTGGTGCAACCAACGTGCCCGTTTCGACAGCGGCGCTCGTTTTCAACGGGACGCTGTTTACGCGGGTCGGACAGCCTTCGATAACGCTTAGCACGGCGACAGGTATCACGCAGACGCTTTCGACGTTTAACCCTACGTCGAATGGTTACAGCGTTCAACTGTCCGCGCTCTCGCCAGGCACGACGTATACCGTAACCTACGTTGTTCCGGTTCTTCCGGCTGGCTCGCAGTCATCACCATGTAGTTCGACGGAATCTATCGGCGAAGGCGAATTTACGACGCAATAACTTGCGCCGCTACAACTAGCCGACGGCGGCGATGGCGTCGACGAGCTTGATCGTGCCCTTGTAGATCGCGCTGCCGACGATACACGAATCGACGCTGGGCGGCGCCTGCGCTTTGAGCGCGCGAAGATCGTCGATCGTGCGCGCGCCACCGTTGGCGGTGATCGGCACCTCAGCTACGCTCGCGACTTCGGTCAACGCTGCAATGTCGTAGCCTTCGCCCATGCCGTCGCGGCGAATCTCGGTGAAGATGATGCGCTTGATGCCCCACATCACCACGCGCTTGATTAGCGCATCGCGATCGATCGGCGTGTTCTCTTGCCAGCCGTGCGTCGAGACATGTTTGCCGCGTACGTCGATGCCCGCGACCACGCGGTCGGGAAAGCGGCCGATGATCGCGCGGGTTGTCCGCTCTTCGGCAACGAGCATTGTGCCAAGCACGATCTGCGCGGCGCCCGCGTCGATGCGCTGCTGCGCTTTGTCGAGCCCGCGAATGCCGCCGCCGACCGTCACTGGTACGTCAACCGCGCGACAGATCTCGGCGACGAGATGCATATTGTCGCCGTGACCCAAGGCCGCGTCAAGATCGATCACGTGCAGCTGTCGCGCGCCCTGCGCGACGAACTCTTTAGCCTGCGCGACCGGGTTTTCGGCGTAGACGGTCGAGGTCGCGATATCACCGCGCTCCATGCGAACCACTTTGCCTGCGCGCAGATCGAGCGCTGGAATGACGATCATGCGCGCGAAGCGATCGGCACGAACGGTCCCGGTGCCGGTCCACTGTAGGTCGCTTGCGGACGGATCAACCGGTTGTCGTGAAGTTGTTCGAGGATGTGCGCGGTCCAGCCGGCGATACGGCCGCACGCAAAGAGACAGGTGAACTCGTCGCCCGGAATGCCGAGGTCGGCCAGCACCGGCGCGGTGTAGAAATCCACGTTGGCGTAAATCTTGCGATCTGGTTTCTCTTCGGCGAGAATGCGCTGGCTCTGATTTTCGAGCTCGCGCGCGATCGGATACCACTTGCTGTTGCCCAAGTGTGCGGACAGATCTTTGGCAATTTGCTCGAGATGTTTGGCGCGGGGATCGCGGACGCGATACTCGCGGTGGCCCATGCCCATGATGCGGTTGCCCTTGGTCAACTCGTCGTGCACGAACTTCTCGGCCTTCTCGGGCGAACCGATCGCGACGAGGTTGGTGTAGGTGGCGCTTGCGGCGCCGCCGTGCAGGTCCCCGGTGAGGGTGGCCAGCGCCGAGGTGACGCTTGCGTAGATGTCAGCGCGCGTCGACGCGGTCACGCGTGCCGAGAACGTCGAAGCGTTGTACGAGTGATCGGCCAGCAACACGAGGTACGTATCGATCGCGTCTTCCTCGATCGCCGAGGGCACTTTACCGCTACGCATATAAAGGAAGTTCGCCGCATGCGACAGATCGGTGCGCGGCTCGATCGGCTCGAGGCCGCGGCGAATGCGATCCCACGCGGCAAGAATCGTGGTCATCTTGGCGATCAGTTCGATCGCGCTGTGCGTGTCGGAAACGTGCTCGCCGTGATTGTTGACCGGCACGAAGAGCGCAAGCCCGCTCGTGATCGTGCGCATCACATCCATCGGCCACGCGGTCTTGGGCACCGATTGCATCGCCGCAATGAGCGGCGCGGGCAGCGAACGTCGCGAGGCGAGTTCGGCTTTGAACGCTTTGAGTTCGGTTGCGTTCGGCAGATGGCCGAACAGCAAGAGATGTGCGACCTCTTCGAAGCTCGCGTTGGGCGCGAGATCGTCGATATCATAGCCCCGGTAGGTCAGACGCCCGATCTGGCCTTCAACATTACTTAGAACCGTCGAACCGACGACGACACCCTCAAGCCCGCGGTCGACAACCGTACCAGTAGACACGTAACCCCTCCAGGAACGCCCGTCGCGGCTCGGCGAGGGCTTAGGAGAGTTATGCGGGGTTGACCCTCTTGCCTCCCAATAAAATCAGGGCTGGCGGCTTCTCAATCAGAGAAATGTCGTGGCTGAGATCGCCGTTGAAGGCGACCACGTCAGCCCGCTTTCCGGCCGCAAGCGTGCCGCGATCGTTCACGCCGATCAGTTCCGCCGCAGTGAGCGTGGCCGAGCGCATAACGTCGGTCGGGCGCATACCCATGTGCACGAGCAATGCAAAGTCTTTGTTATTTTGGCTGTGCGGGAAGACGCCGGCATCGGTACCGTAGGCGATGATGACGGTGGTCCCCAGCGCGCGCTGCATGCCTTCGTTACGAATCGTTGCCGCGTATTCGGCCTTCTGCACCGATCCGGGCGGAATGTGATTGGGGTTGCCCGGCTGCAGAATCGAGTCGAGCGCCCAAATCGTCGGCACTAATGCTGTGCCCCGTTGCTGCATGTTTTTCAGCGTCGCTTCGCTCGCGCCGGTGCAATGTTCGACCGAGTGCACGCCGCCTTCGACGGCAATCGAGATGCCCTTGTCACCGTGACAGTGCGCGGCAACTTTGCGATTGAATTTCGTCGATTCATCGACAACGGCTTGAATTTCGTCGAGATTCATCTGCGGAATATCCCACACGTCGCCGTAACTCAACACGCCGCCGGTCGCGAGAATCTTGACCAGATCGGTATGACGCTTGACGTGCTCGCGCACGACTTCGCGGAATCCGTAGGGACCGTACGACACGCCGCTTTCGATCACTTCATCTTCGTGCACGAAGTCGGGGAGATCGTTGGAATCGCCGTGACCGCCGGTGATAGAAAGTGCCGGACCCGCTGCGAAGATCTGCGGCCCCAGATACACACCTTCGGCGATCGCGTCACGTACGGCAAGGTCGACGCCCCAGCCGCCGCCGACGTCGCGCACGGTCGTGAAGCCATTGTGCAACATGGTCTGCGCATTCTTGAGACCGTAGATCGCGGCTTCGCCGATGTTGTCGGCGCTGTGTCCGGGCTGCACGAGGTAGTGCGAGTCGACGATGAACGGTGCAACGTGCGTGTGACAGTCGATCAAGCCGGGCATCAGGGTCGCATCGCCGAGCTCGATCACGTGCGCATCGGCACCCGCGTCGCCGGCGTTCATCGAGACGATGCGATCGCCTTTGATCACCAGCACGCCCGGCGTATGCATCGTCGTGCCGTCGAACAGCCGCGCCGACTTGAGCACCGTTACTTCGTTTGCTGCGGCCCGCGCGCGCCACGGAATCAATGCACTTGCGGTCGCGGCGGCGGCGCCGGCGATAAACGCGCGGCGACCCAGCATCAGCTTTGCGGCGTCGAACGCGCGCTGTGAGAATCCGCTATGCGGGCAACGGCAATCAAAAGTGTCCATCAAGCAACGTCCCTTACATCGCGGCGGGCGAGAGCGTAGCCTACCAGCCGATCGACAAGCGCTTCATAGGAAATACCAACGGCCGCACATGCATCGGGCACGAGGCTCGTTGCGGTGAGACCCGGTAGCGTGTTTATCTCTAAAATCTGCGGACGTCCCTCTTTGGTCACGATGAAGTCGGTGCGCGAGTAATCGCGCAGCCCAAGCAGACGGTGCACCGACAACGCAATCATCTGCAGTCGCGCGGCGAGATCTTCGTCGATCTGCGCCGGCACGATGTGCGTGCTCCCGCCGGCTGCATACTTTGCGTTGAACGTGTAGAATTCGTCGGCGTTCGGAATGATTTCGATGACCGGCAGCGCTTCTTCGCCAAGGACGGCGATCGTAAACTCGCGGCCGTCGAGAAATTCCTCGGCCATGATTTGCGAATAGGTCTTCGCGGCCGCGAGCATGGCACTCGTCCACTGTTCGTGAGTGCGCACAACCACCACACCTTGCGAGCTGCCTTCGAAGCGCGGCTTGATCACGAGCGGCAGATCGAGCGAGCCGGGTAAGAGCGGTAGCGTACCGCCGGAGAGATCGAAGATATCCCACGCGGCGGTCGGCAGACCCTCAGCGGCAAGCAACTTTTTGGTGAGGTGCTTGTCCATCGCAAGCGCGGCCGCTTCGACGCCGCTCCCGGTGTAGGGAATGCCGAGAAAATCGAGCAGCGCCTGCACGTGCCCATCTTCGCCGCCCGGCCCGTGCAATGCGTTGAAGACCACGTCGGGCGCGACCTCGCGAACGTTATCGATAAACCGCGCGTCGTAATCCAACGACTGCGTGTCGTATCCGAGCGACTGCAGCGCGCGCATCACGCCGGACCCGGTTTGAATCGAGATCTCGCGCTCCGCGCTCGATCCGCCCATGACCACCGCAACTCTGGCTTTTTTCTGCATGTCTCGCTTACGTTTCGTCGACGAATACACCGACTAAGTGGACTTCCAATTGCAATTCCACGCCGAATTTCTCGAATACGGTTCGGCGAATGCGGGCCAGGAGCGTCGCGACGTCCTTGGCGCTCGCCCCTCCGACATTATTGATGAAGTTGGCGTGGAGCGTGGAGACTTCCGCACCACCGACCCGCCATCCCTTAGCCCCGGCCGCTTCGATCAGGCGCGCTGCCTTGTCGCCGTCAGGATTGCGGAAACAGGAACCGGCGTTGGGTAGCGCGACCGGCTGCGTGCTCTTGCGGCGCACCAAGCGCGCCTGCATCTCCTCACGCACCGCCTTGGGATCGCCGCGCTCGAAGCGCAAGTGCACGCGCGCCACGATCGCGTCGCGCGCAAGCGAAGTGTGCCGGTAGAAATATTGGACCGCGATCGCGTGCGGCTTCGGCTTGGCCGGGCTTTGCACCAGAATCTCGCTCACGAAGTCGCCGATCTCACGATCGGTCCCGGCATTCATTCGAAGCGATCCACCGACGGTTCCCGGAATGCCGGCCAGCGATCCAACGCCGATCCCGCCGAGCGAGGCCGCGCGCGCGGTGACCGTTTCCATCTTAGCCGACGCACCCGCATCGACCAGCACGCAGTCGTCTTCAACACGCGCGTCGACCGTGGTGAAGTCACCGCCCAGGCGCAGTACGATGCCACGAACTCCGCCGTCGCCGATCAGCATATTGCTGCCGCTGCCGATCACCAACCACGGGAGCTTGCGCTTGAAACAGAGCGCCATCGTTTGCGCGACTTCATCTTCGCGTTCGGCGACGGCCAAAGCGTCGGCGGGTCCGCCGACCTTCCACGAGGTGTAGGGCGCGAGCGGCTCGTCGAATCGCACGCGATCGCCGAATGTCTCGAGCAGCGCTGCGCGATCCTCATCCGAGAGCAGCGACGCGGTCGCGAGCTCGTTGGTGAGGCTCACGAAACTTTGACGTCGGCCGCGTTGGCACGCGTGGCAAGGCGCGCCGCGACCTCGGTGATGTTGCCCGCGCCGAGCATGAGCACCAGCGATCCGCGCGGCGCTTCCTCTAATAGGCGCTCTTCTAGCTCGTCGACGCGCGTCACATAAGTCACCCGCGTGCCAAGCGCGGTCAGCGGTTCACCGATCGAGCGTTCGGAGACGCCGGGAATCGGCGGCTCGGACGCCGCGTAGATCGGCGCGAGGTAGACGCGATCCGCGTTCTTGAGTGCGTCGGCAAAATCGCGCGCGAGGTAGGCGGTGCGCGAATAGCGGTGCGGCTGGAAGGCCACGATCACCGGCCCGCGATGATACTGCCGCGCCGCCGCGATCGTCGCACGCACGGCGGTTGGATGATGCGCGTAATCGTCGACAAGCACCATGCGATCGGTGCGCACCAGAATATCGAAGCGGCGGCGCACGCCGCGGAAGGCGTTGAGTCCCTCGGCGATGCGAACGAACGGCACTTCGATTTCGCGCGCGGCGGCGATCGCGGCGAGCGCATTCGCGACGTTGATTGCACCGGGGACGTTGAGTTCGACCGTGCCCAGACACACGTCGCCGGCAATCGCATCGAACGACGTGCCCAGGCCTTGCGCGCGGACATTGCTGGCGCGCACGTCGGCGCGCGGTCCAAAGCCAAAGGTAATCGTGCGCGCACGACGCGGCCGCTCGACCAGCGATGCGGCGAGCGGATCATCGACCCCGATGATCGCGCAGCCGTCTTCGGGCAGCTTGCCGAGAAATTCTTCGAAGGCGCGCACCAACTGCGGCAACTCGTCGTCGCTTTGCAGATGATCGTTCTCGATGTTGGTAACGATTGCGATCTTGGGATCGAGCAGCGAGAACGACCCGTCGGATTCGTCGGCCTCGGTAACAAAGTATGGCGAACGGCCATCATACGCGTTCGTGCCGAGTGCGCCGTCGATCCCGCCGAGCACGAGGCTCGCATCGACGCCGCCTGCGCGCAGCACCGCGCCAATCATCGCCGTGCTGGTGGTTTTTCCGTGCGTGCCGCAGATCGCGATGCCGCTGCGGCTGCGCAGCAGTTCGGCCAGCATTTCGCCGCGGTGCAAAAGCGGAATGTTGCGGCGTTGTGCGGCGATGTATTCGGGATTGTTGCGATCGATCGCCGAGCTGACGATCACCGTGTGCGCGCGATCGACGTTGCCGGCGTCGTGACCGACCGTGACCTGCGCACCCTCATCGCGCAAGCGCGCGATCAACGGTGTTTCTTTTACGTCGGAGCCCGAGACGCACTGGCCGCGCGCAAGCAAAATCCGCGCGATCGCGCTCATGCCGATCCCACCGATGCCTACGAAGTGCCAGGTCTTTGCGCCTTGCTCGCTCCCCGACGTCACGCTCGATTCTTCCGCATAGTAAGGGCATCGACCCGGGCGAGAATTGTCGTAATTGGATCGGTCGCGCGCTCGCGCTCGGCGCCGGCACGCAGTTCGGCGAGGCGGCTCGGCCGCGTGACGTCGGCCAAAATGCCACGTAGCTTGCCGGCGATCAGTTCGCGGTCGTCCACCACGACTGCCGCGCCCGCCTGTGCGACCATCGCGGCGTTCGCGCGCTGATGATCGTCGGCCGCGTGCGGATAGGGCACCAGAATCGCCGGGCGGCCGGTCGCTGCCAACTCCCCGAGCGTCGAAGCGCCCGCCCGTGCGAGCACCAGATCCGCCGCGGCGTACGCATCACCCACGTCATCGAGGTAGGCGCGCAGCGCGCCATGCGTCTTGCCCAGTGCTGCGCGCACTCGGTCGTACTCTTTTTCGCCGGTCACGTGAATGAGCTGCCATCCCTCCGGTAAGCCGTCGCTTCGGAGCAGCGAGGTGAGCGCGTCGTTGATCGAGCGTGCGCCTTGGCTTCCGCCCATCGCGAGCAGGGTCGAGCGTTTAGCCGAGAGGCCGAGCCGCTCGAGCGCCGCTTCGCGCGACGGCAGCGAGCGCAGCGATGCGCGCACCGGAATGCCGGTGTGCACGTACTTGCGGCCAAAGCGCGGATCGCCGGCGGGAAAGGCGCCCCACACTTCATCGACCAGCGGCGCGAGCATGCGATTGGTCAGGCCCGGATGCGCGTTGGGCTCGAGCAGCGCAATCGTCTTTCCCAACATGCGGGCGGCAAGCGCAACCGGAAACGCCACGTATCCGCCGGTCGCGATCACGATGTCGGGTTTCAGACGGCGCAGAGCATTGAGCGCTTGGAAGACGCCGGCAAGATTGACGTACGCGCGCTTGGCCGGCGCGCTCATGACCGTGACCAGCGGATAGCCGGCGTTCGGAACGATCGTGGCTTCAAGCCGATCGGCCGCGCCGATGAACGCAACGCTGGCGCGCTCGCCGAGCGCTTGCGCGATCGCAATCGCAGGATAGAGATGGCCGCCGGTTCCGCCGCCGGTGAAGACGACGTTCAGACGATCCATTCGATCCCTTGTGCGTGACCGTCACTACGTGCGATCAGCCGCGAGTGCGCGCCGGGCCACAGCGTCACGCGCGTTTCGTACAGGCGCGACTCCAGCCCGAACTCCATGGTCACCGTTGCGAAGGGCGCATCGGCGGTGGCCGCTGCACCGATGCCGGCGATAACCGCGGCCAACCGCGCGCGATCGTCCTTGCTGAGATGCTCGGTCATCACCGAATGCATAACCACCGTCGCAGTGCCGGGTTTGGGTGCAACCCGATCGATCAGCCACGAAAACATATCTGCGCGTTCGACGGCGAGCGGCACGGTTTGCGCGACCTCGAAGGCGGCGCGCAAGCGCGCGAAGCGCTCGGCTTGATCCGACC
>Ga0210385_10001502_pt1 | contig 14476 bp, 12 predicted proteins | sample IncBWH26OmetaG_FD_160107 | JGI IMG/M metagenome (GOLD analysis project Ga0210385, IMG submission 160107) | Forest soil microbial communities from Barre Woods Harvard Forest LTER site, Petersham, Massachusetts, United States - Inc-BW-H-26-O ...
CCATTGGGATGTGCAGCTGGATGTCAGCAATGGCACGGCGGACGGACCGGTGACCGACTCGCGCAAGCAGTTCAGCAGCCAGTTCATTTGGGTGGACTCGCTCTGGCGCCTCGGTGCTGCGGCCAACTACAACGACAAGCTGGCGGGCAGCCGGGCTGCCTATGGGCTCTTCGCGGGACTGCGCACCGGTCCCATCAGCTGGCTGAGCGAGGCCGATGTCATCGACGACCAGAGCCTCGGACCCGACCAGGGGCGCATGCTCGCGACGCTGGTGGAGGGCAACTGGCTGATCGCACGCGGTAACAATCTCAAGATCACCAGCGAGTACCTGGATCCCAATCGCAGTGTCCACAATAACGGTGAAACCCGCTGGAGCGTGGTATACGAAATGACGCCGATTCAGTTTGCGCAGATCCGGGCAGGAGTCCGTTACTACGACGGTATCCCGCAAAGTGACACGCAGAACACCCGGCAATACTTCGTCGAGCTGCATGGATTTTTCTGATTCATGAAGGTTGCGTTGCGAGCGCTGCTGGTGGGCGGTGGCCTGCTCGGGGTGCGCGTCGCGTGCGCCGGGATGGCGCTGGATGACCTCGGCGGCTCCCTGGCGCTGACCAGCGATGACGTTTTCCACGGTCTTTCGCAAACCTGCGGTGATCCGGCGGCGCAGGGCGACCTGCACTATCGAAGTTCGGGAGGCGAGGCCCCGACGGAGGCCTTTGCCGGCATCTGGGGTTCGGCCGGTCTGGGCGAATCTACCTGCGGCAAGGCCCGGGAACTCAATCTCTATGCCGGGTACACGGCCGCGGTCGGTCCGGATTCGAGCGCCACACTGACCTATACGCATTACGAATATCCCGGTGGCGCCTACACCCTGCGGCCCATCGCGGGCTATCGCTATGACTACGATGCGCTCGAGGCCCAGTGGGCCTGGCAGGACCAGGTCTATTTGACCGTGGCGTGGACTCCCGATGCGCTGCGGTACCTCCACTACTCCGTCGCCCGGGATCGCTCGGCGCTTTCCTATGGTGTGCAGCTGCACCAGCCCCTGCCGCTGGGACTCTCCCTCGCGGCGGGCGTCGGCTACGATGAGATCGCTGACCCCTTCGGCAGCGGCTTCGGGTTCTGGAATGCAGGCCTCGGGTACACCCTCGGACCGGTACAGCTGCAGGCCGAGTATGTGGGGACGAGCGACCGGGCCGACCGTCTGTTCGGGTCCTATGTGGCCGGCAGCCGGGGTTTCGTGTCGGCCGTGTGGCGCTTCTAGGAAAGAAATCCACCTTTCGGGCGGTCCACTATGAACCAAGGGCGTCCGGAGCGGGACCTACGTACATGCACCAAGCCTCCGATCGGCAAGCGGACCTGCCGGCCGCCGACCAAAACAAGCTGGAACTGGCGTTACTCGCCCGCATCATCGCGCACGATGCGCAGGCGATGCATGAGCTGTATCACCTCTACCATCGCCGTCTGGCCCGGTTCCTGATGCGGCTGACCTCGCGGTACGATCTGGCCGAGGAAATCATCAATGACACCTTCTGGGTGATCTGGCAGCACGCCGCGGACTTTCGCGGCGCCTCGCAGCTGTCGACCTGGGTATTCGGCATTGCCTACCGGCGCGCCCTGAAGACCTTGCGGCGGGTGCGACCGGATCTGCCGCTGGACGGTGAGGAGGTTCTGGAGCAGAGCGAGGAGCCGTTTCAGCAGTCGGAGCTGCGCGAGTGGCTGGGCGCTGCGTTGGGCAAGCTACCCCACGAGCAGCGCATGGTGCTGGAGCTGGCCTATCACCTCGGCCATTCCTGCGAGGAGATCGCCGAAATCATGCAGTGCCCGACCAACACCGTTAAAACCCGGATGTTCCATGCGCGACGCAAGCTCAAGGGCTTGCTGACCACATTGGGCGGCGCCCTGTAAGCGGGAGATGCGAACGTGAATCCAGAATCCACTGATGTCGAACCGAACACCTGTCCCGCCGAGGAGATTCCGTGGTACGTGAATGGAACCCTGGCATCCGGTGCGGCGGCGAAGCTCGGCGCGCACCTGGCGCAGTGCCGTACGTGCCGCGACGAATATGACGCGCAGGTGCGACTGTTTGACGCCATGCGGGCCGACACCAGCCTGGTGTTTGCCGCCGAGCCCTCCTTTCGAAAATTGATGGCGCGCCTCGGGACTCAGGAGGACGCCGGAGTCGTGGCCGCGAGGCGCCCGGAACCCAGGGCGCCCAAGCCGGTGGTGTCGGCGAGCGCGCGCCCTGCGGGCCGAGTCCTGCACTGGCTGACGGCCGCGGTGGTGCTCGAGGCGCTGGTGCTGGGCTACGGCGGCTGGGCCTGGCACGCCCATGATGCCCCGCCGCGCTCCTCCTACGTCACGCTCAGCACGCCGGCCGCGTCCTATCGCGGCAGCCCGCGCATTCGCGTTGTCTTTCGAGCGGGACTGTCGGTGCGGGGCCTGGGTCTGATACTGCACGACACGGGTGCGCACATCATCGACGGACCGACGGACTCGAATGTCTACACGCTGGGCTTTACGGGGACCGAGATGACCTCGGGGGTCCTCGAGCGGCGCGTCGCGGCGCTGCGCGCCAATGCCGATGTGCTCTTTGCCGAGCCTGTCAGCGAATCCAGCGAACCCAGATGAAGCGGGCGCTTCCCATCGCCGCGCTCGCGCTGGTCATCGGGGGGCTGAGCAGCGCCTGCACGACGGCGAGCATTCAGGCCGCGAAGCCCATTCCCGAGCGCGCGCGCACCGATGTCAGTCGCTACATCGTGGTCACGCTGCGCAACGATTCGCGCTCGCTGGCCGAACATCCGGGCTCAACCCCGCGCGGGTACGATTCTGCCGGCCGCTATGGTGTCACCGGCAGCGCCAGCCTGCAGGCCCGGGAGCTGGAACGTCAGTACGGGCTGCGGGAAGTATCCGCGTGGCCGATCGCCACGCTGCACGTTCACTGCATCATGTTCGAGTTGCCGGGCGCCACGACGCGCGAGGCCATGGTGGCGCAGCTCACGGCGGATCGCCGTGTGGAGTCCGTACAGCCGCTGAATGAATTCACGACGGCATCCGAACCGGAAACCGCAATCGCCACCGCTGACGTGGTGCCGGTGCAGGCCCCGTACAACGATCCCTATGCAAAACTGCAGGTGTCGTTGCGGGAACTCGCGGTGATGACGGCGCAGCGCCGTTCGCGCGGTGCGGGCATACAGGTCGCCGTGATCGACACCGGTGTCGACTTCGGCCATCCGGACCTGCAGGGACAGGTGATCAAGCACCGCAACTTCGTCGATGCGGATGATCTGAAGTTCCAACGCGATCTGCACGGCACGGAGGTCAGCGGCGTGATCGCGGCGATCGCTGACAACGGCATCGGCATCGTCGGGATCGCCCCGGATGCGCACGTGATCGCCCTGAAGGCCTGCTGGCAAGCCGTGCTCGGCACCTCCGCGGTGTGCAACAGCTTCACGCTGGCGCAGGCGCTCGAGGCGGCGATCGTCGCGCATGCCGATATCGTCAACATGAGTCTGGCGGGACCGGCGGATCCGCTGCTCAGTCGCCTGGTTGAGCGCGGCGCCGAACAGGGCATGATTTTCGTGGGCGCTGCCGGACGCGCCGCGACGGGCGAGAGTTTTCCCGCGGACCTCGATCAGGTGCTGGCGGTGGACGCGGCCGAGGAAGCATCCGGCAACCCACGTCATCTGCTTGCGCCAGGCCGGGATGTTCTGACGCTGGTGCCCGATGGCCACTATGATTTCGTCTCGGGCAGCTCGCTGGCGGCTGCGGAAATCTCGGGCATCGTCGCCCTGATGCTGGCCGAGCGGCCCCATCTCACGGTGAACGAGGTGCGCGGCCTGCTGCTGCGCAGTGCGCGCCGCGTGGCATCACCGGCCGGGGAGATTCTGAGCGTCGATGCCTGCGCCGCGTTGAGTGAGGCGCCGGGACACGGTTCATGCGGGCCCAGCGTGCGGGAGGCCACCGCCCTCGGCGATTGAATTTCGATCGGCAAAGCGAAGTCTCCTGAGACCATAATGCGCTCTGCGCAGCGTCAATTTACCAGGAGACTCCATGTCGGTTCGGATGTTCACCGTGCCTTGTGTTCTGCTCGCGATCGTCGCTGCCGCCACGGCGGCAGATCCGGGCGATGCCGCGGCGGGCAAGGCGTTCTTTTCGCAAACGTGCATGCAATGTCACACGGCTGATCCCAACGAAGGCGGCGGCGAGATCGGTCCGAGCCTGGTCGGTTTGATCGGCAGGACCGCGGGAGTGGGCGACAGCCGCTTTGTTTACAGCCCGGCGCTCAAGGATTCGAAACTCATCTGGAATCCGCAGTCGCTGGATCACTTCCTGGCGGATCCGGCGGCGGCAGTACCCGGCACGACCATGCCGATACCGGTTCCGGCGAAGCAGGATCGGGACAACCTCATCGCCTATTTTCAGTCTTTGAGCAGCGGCGCCAAATAAGGTCTGCGGCGCCGCCGCGTCCGATCAGGGCAGGCGCCAGATATCGACGATGCCGTGCGGGATTCCCTGCGGGGGCGGTGGTGGCGCAGCCGCGGACGGCGGTGCGCCCGGCGCGCCCGGAGGCCGTCCCGAGAACGCAAAGCCGCTGATCGCCCCTTCGGGCATCGCGATTCGATTGTCGGCGACGATGGGGCTGTTCCAATGGCCGGAGCCGCAGGCGAGCTCCGCAACCGGATTGCCGCTGACGGCATCGAAAACCCGCAATTTGGCGCCCGCCGGGGATGGATCGTAGATGTACAGCAATCCGCCGGCGTAGAACGGCGTGTTGCCACCGGACTTGCTCTTCCACGCTTCCTTGAGCTGGTGGTCGGCGCCAACGGTCCATGCGCTCGTGCCGCCACGGCCGGTGGAGGCGAACAGGTAGGTGGTGCCGTTGAGGTTCGCGGTGGCCGAAGCCGACAGCAGCTGTGACTTACCGGGCACTTCCACGATCTGCACCTCGCCGCCCTGATGCGGAGTGGTGCCCTTATCGATGTTCAGATTCAGGACGCGAATGGTGCCGTCTTTGCCACCCTGGGCAATGTACCCATCGCCCAGCAGCACCGGCGAGGTGGAGCCCACGTCGAGGTCCCTCTTGTTCAGGTCCGCATTGTTCGTGGTCGTCCAGTTGGCCAGCATCCTGGTGGCGCTGGGGTCCAGCATGATCACGGCATCGCCCCATGCGGTCTTGCCATCCCATGGCCCGTTGCCGGTGGCGAACAGCAGATTGCCCGTGTGGGGCTCGACCACGATGCCGGCGCGTCCCCAAATCGCGGACTGCCCGTCCGCGCAGGAGGCCGGTTCGAGCAGCTCAGCCCGATTGCTGCACAGCGAATTCCATACCTTGCGCAGGGCGCCGGTCTTGGCATCGAGCACCGCGATGTGGCCCTGATAGGGCGGCGTATCACCCACGTAACCTGCCGTGGGCACCAGCACGTTCCCCTGCACGAACGACAAGGGCGAGTCCAGCTTCTCCATGTTCGGCAGGCGGGTCACCGCCGTGCGCCAGACGGCCTTGCCATCGGCGATCGAGATCTTGGTGACCTTGCCGTCCGCGGCAGCTGCGTAGATGAACTGCCGGTTGCTGTCCGCGACCGGCGTCGAATTGGTGATCTGCTTGACGGTCAGACCGCGCGCGCCAACTTTGGCGCCGGCCACTGCAGCAGCTTCATCGAAGCCCGGCGGCGTGTACTCCCACAGGACCTTGCCTTCATTGGCGTCGATCGCGACGGTGCGGCCTACATTGGTGGTCCCGAAATAGACATCGTGCGCTGCGCCGTTGACCTGTACGCCTGCCAGGTAGATGAGCCCCGCATCGATGGGCGCCGAAATCGTCACCTGCTGTCGCACCATCGAACCGACATTGGCGGCGGTGATCTTGGTTGCCGCCGGATTGGCGTTGGTGCGCGCATTGCTGCCGCCGAAGGTCGGCCAGTCGGTCGCGGCGTTGACCGCAGGGGTCGATGCACAGCCACATGCGCTGGCGACAGCGCAGGACAAGAGTGCCTTTTTGATTCGATTCATGTCGCATCCTTGAAATTGGCGCGCAGTAGTCTAGCCCGAAGGGCTATACGTGAAAGGCAAGGGATAATTTCCCGATGAGGCGGTGTCGCCTTGGTCGGGGATGGTACAGTAATTTGTAAGCCTTTGAACTCAAAGGCCTATGATTCGGGTCTCATTCAACTATCAGAAGAAGAGGGTTCGACATGCGAAGAACATCAGTGATGGGGGCCGTGGTGCTGGTGCTGGCGGCGATGGGCACCGCGGTCGTGGCGCAGCAGCCACCCGCAAGCAGCGCGGCGGGACCGCGTTGGACGCTCGTACCCCTGCTCGTTGAGAGCAAGGCTTTCGACGACGGTGGCATCGTGCCCCTGAAGTATTCATTTTACGGCACCAATACGATGCCGGACTTCAAGCTGAGCAACCTGCCTGCGAACACTCAAACGATCGCGGTGATCCTTCACGACCTGGATGTCGCCCCGGCGTTCAACTCGGACGACAACCTGCACTGGCTGGCCTGGAACCTTCCGGCGACCGTGCCGGTGACGCAGATCGAGGAGGGCAAGTTGCCGCAGGGCGCCGTGAATGGCCGCGGCCGACCGTATATGGGCATGGGCGCGCCGAACGGCCCGCGCTACCACCATTACGTGTTTGAGTTCTATGCGCTGAGCGCGATGATCGACCTACCCGCCAGCGCGGGCCGGCCGGAACTGCTGGAAGCCATGAAGGGCAAGGTCCTCGCCAAGGCGGCCTACGTGGGACGCTTCCGCAATGACACCAATGCGCGCCCGCCGGGCCGCCCCGGTGGTGGTTTTGGCGGCCCCGGCGCAGGCTCTGCGCCCCGTCCGGCCGCGCAATAGCCCGCAATAGCCGATGAGGCTGAGAATCTGCCGCGTCTGCGGACGCGGCAGCCCTTTGGGGTCGGAATCGTAAGTCCTTGATTTCTTCGTGCGCACGGGATCCGAACCCGTGTACGGGCCTATCGATCATCCGCTAGAGTTGGCACTGCGCACCCGAGGAGCTGGGCACCCGGCTGGCTGCACACGCTCGCCGCAGTGCAAGATCGCCCCCCGGAAACGATGAGCATTCAGTAACCTAGGCGTATGAGCAATTCGGGCAATCCTACTGATTTCGGCAAGGTCCGGAAGTTTGAACATCCGGGACGGGGCAAGGCCCGAGCGCGGTCAATACCGAAAGGCCGCACGGTTGATCCGCACGCCTTGCAGGTCATCAAGGCGGTGCTCGGTGACCGGCCCCGAGAGCGTCATCTGCTGATCGAGTTCCTGCACCTGATCCAGGACCAGTTTGGCCAGATTTCGGCCCCGCATCTGGCGGCACTCGCCGAGGAGATGAGACTGGCGTTCGCGGAAGTATTCGAGACGGCAACGTTCTACGCTCACTTCGATGTGGTCAAGGAAGAAGACGCGCCTATTGCGGCGCTGACGGTACGGGTTTGCGACAGCCTGACGTGCGAGATGTTTGGCGCCCAACGGCTGCTGACGACGCTTCGCGGGGAGCTGGGAGACGCAGTGCGCGTAGTGCCTGCGCCGTGCGTGGGACTGTGCGATCACGCGCCGGCGGTCGAGGTCGGGCACAATTTCCTGAAGCGCGCTGATGTCGCAAGCGTCAAGTCCGCCGTCGCGCACGGCGATACGCACCCGCATGTGACGGACTACGTCGATTACGAGGCGTATCGGGCGGCAGGCGGCTATCAGACCCTGGAGCGATTGCGCGCAGGGGCACTCACCGTGGATGCGATTCTGGCCATTCTTGACGATGGCGCGTTGAAAGGCCTCGGTGGCGCGGGTTTCCCCACGGGGCGCAAGTGGCGCTCGGTTCGCGGGGAAAAGGGGCCGCGGCTCATGGCGGTGAATGGCGATGAAGGCGAGCCGGGAACCTTCAAGGATCAATACTTCCTCAATACCGACCCGCACCGCTTCCTGGAAGGCACGCTGATTGGCGCCTACGTGGTCGAGGCCTCCGATGTCTACATCTACATCCGCGACGAATACCCGATAGCGCGTGAAATTCTCGCCAATGAGATTGCGAAGCTGCCGCCGGGAGGGCCGGTCCTGCACCTGCGCCGCGGCGCCGGCGCCTACATCTGCGGCGAGGAGTCCTCGCTGATGGAGTCCATTGAGGGCAAAAGGGGACTGCCGCGCCACAAGCCGCCCTTTCCCTTTCAGGTGGGATTGTTTGGTCGGCCGACCTTGATCAATAACGTCGAGACGCTGTATTGGATTCGCGACCTCCTCGAACGGGGGGCGAGCTGGTGGAAGGGCCATGGCCGCAACGGGCGATTCGGCCTGCGCTCCTATTCGGTGTCCGGACGGGTGAAGGACCCGGGAGTCAAACTCGCGCCCGCGGGGCTTACCATTCAGGAATTGATCGATGAGTTCTGCGGCGGGATGAGCGAAGGGCACAAATTCGCGGCCTACCTCCCCGGTGGCGCCTCGGGCGGCATCCTGCCGGCCTCCATGAACGATATTCCGCTCGACTTCGGAACGCTCGAGAAGTATGGCTGCTTCATTGGTTCCGCGGCCGTCATCGTGATGTCGGACCAGGACGATGTACGGGGCGCGGCTCTCAATTTGATGCGGTTCTTCGAGGACGAGTCCTGCGGCCAGTGCACGCCATGTCGCGTGGGCACCCAGAAGGCCAGGGTGCTGATGGAGCGCGGCATCTGGGACACGGCGCTTCTGGGCGAACTCTCGCAGTGCATGCGCGACGCCTCGATTTGCGGCCTGGGGCAGGCCGCCTCGAATCCGTTGACCAGCATTATTCGATTCTTCCCGGAATTGTTTTCACCCCCTCAGCAAGTCGCAGCGAAGTAGCACAATCATGAGTAGCAATCCTACTGGTCGCGATGCGCCTGCAGCGCCTACCACGGTTCGTGCGCCGGGCGGTGCGGATGCCGGTGGTCCGAAGAGCAGTTCCACTGCTCCGGCGGGAGGCTCCTATTCCCAAGGCGCGAAGTCCGGAGGCGAGGCTGGAGTGATTCCGACGGGGCGCATCAACGACAAGAATCTCACCCAGCCCGCAATCGTATTTGAACTGGACGGCCGGCAGGTCACGGCAGCGCCGGGTGAAACCATCTGGGCGGTTGCGCAGCGCGTCGGTACACACATCCCGCACCTTTGTCACAAACCGGAGCCGGGGTACCGACCGGACGGGAATTGCCGCGCCTGCATGGTCGAAATCGAGGGCGAGCGGGTACTGGCGGCCTCGTGCAAGCGCGCGCCCGGGATCGGCATGAAGGTGAAAACCGCCACCGAGCGCGCGACCAGGGCGCGCGCGATGGTGATGGAATTGCTGGTGGCCGACCAGCCCGAGCGTGTCTCATCGCACGACCCAACTTCGCATTTCTGGAAGCAGGCCGATTTTGTGTCGGTCACCGCGAGCCGCTTTCCCGCAAGTGCGCGCTGGCGGCCCGATGCGAGCCATCCGGCGATGCGCGTCAATCTGGATTCGTGCATTCAGTGCAACCTTTGCGTGCGCGCCTGTCGCGAGGTCCAGGTGAATGATGTAATCGGCATGGCCTTCCGCTCGCATGAATCAAAGATAGTGTTCGATTTCGATGACCCCATGGGTCAGTCGACCTGCGTCGCCTGCGGTGAATGTGTGCAGGCCTGTCCGACCGGCGCGCTCATGCCGGCGGCTTATCTGGATGCAAATCAGACCCGGACCGTGTATCCGGATCGCTCGGTAGATTCGCTGTGCCCGTACTGCGGTGTGGGCTGTCAGGTGAGCTACAAGGTCAAGGATGAAAAAATCATCTACGCCGAAGGGCGCGACGGCCCGGCCAACCACAATCGTCTGTGCGTCAAAGGTCGATTCGGGTTCGACTACGTTCATCATCCGCACCGCTTGACCAAGCCGTTGGTGCGCCTGGACCACATCGCCAAGGATCCGTACGACCAGATTGATCCGGCCAACCCCTGGACACACTTTCGCGAGGCGACCTGGGAGGAGGCCCTCGATCGCGCTGCGGGCGGACTGAAGAAGGTCCGCGACACCAAGGGGCCGCGGGCGCTGGCGGGATTTGGCTCTGCCAAGGGCTCCAATGAAGAAGCCTATCTGTTCCAGAAACTGGTCCGGACGGGCTTCGGATCGAACAATGTCGATCACTGCACGCGCCTTTGCCATGCCTCCTCGGTCGCGGCGCTGATGGAAGGGCTCAACTCCGGTGCGGTGTCGGCGCCGTTCGAGGCCGCACTGGATGCCGAAGTCATCATCGTCATCGGCGCGAACCCGACGGTGAATCACCCGGTTGCCGCAACGTTCATCAAGAACGCCGTGCAGCAGAACGGCGCAAAACTGATCGTGATCGATCCGCGGCGTCAGGGTCTATCGCGTCACGCCTACAAGCATCTCTCGTTCAAGCCCGGTTCCGATGTGGCCATGCTGAACTCGATGCTGAACGTGATCATTACCGAGAAGCTCTACAACGAGGAGTACATTGCCGCCTACACCGAGAACTTCGAGGCGCTGAGGGCGAATATTGCGGATTTCACGCCCGAGAAGATGGCGCCGGTTTGCGAGATAGACGCCCACACGCTGCGCGAAGTGGCGCGGCTCTATGCCTGTTCGAAGGCATCAATTATTTTTTGGGGCATGGGCATCAGCCAGCACGTGCACGGAACGGACAATGCGCGCTGTTTGATAGCACTCGCTCTCATCACCGGGCAGATCGGACGCAAGGGGACCGGCCTGCATCCGCTGCGTGGCCAGAACAATGTCCAGGGGGCTTCGGACGCGGGTCTGATCCCCATGGTCTATCCCGACTATCAGCAGGTCGACAAGGTCGAGGTTCGCAAATTCTTCGAGCAGCTGTGGGGCCAGACACTCGATCCGCAGAAGGGCCTGACGGTCGTCGAGATCATGAATGCGATCCACGCCGGTCAGATCAACGGTATGTACGTCGAGGGCGAGAATCCGGCCATGTCGGACCCGGACCTCAATCATGCGCGTCAGGCGCTGGCGATGCTCGATCACCTGGTCGTGCAGGATCTGTTCCTGACGGAGACGGCCTTTCATGCGGATGTGGTTCTGCCGGCCTCGGCATTTGCCGAGAAGTCAGGCACTTTCACGAACACCGACCGGCGCGTGCAGATCGGAGCCCCGGTGTTGCCGCCGCCCGGAGATGCGCGGCAGGATCTGTGGATCATTCAGGAGATCGCGAAGCGCCTGGGGCTCAACTGGAACTACTCAGGCCCCGCCGAGGTGTTCGCGGAACTGGCCTTGACGATGCCCTCATTCAACAACATCACCTGGGAACGGGTCGTGCGCGAAGGATCGGTCACTTATCCGGTTGACGCGGCGAACGTCCCCGGCAACGACATCATCTTCATCAATGGCTTCCCGACTGCCAATGGACGGGCGAAGATCGTGCCGGCGAACATCCGTCCACCGGACGAAGTTCCCGACATGGATTTCCCGATGGTCCTCTCGACGGGCCGGGTGCTGGAACACTGGCACACGGGCTCGATGACCCGGCGCGCCGGGGTTCTCGATGCGCTCGAGCCCGAGGCCGTCGTCTTTCTGGCGCCGCGCGAACTCAGTCGGATGGAATTGGAGCCGGGCGACAAACTGAAACTGGAAACCCGCCGCGGCGCGATCGAGGTCAAGGTGCGTGCGGATGGGGATGTGCCGGTGGGAATGGTCTTCATGCCTTTCTGCTACGCCGAAGCGGCCGCGAATCTGCTGACCAATCCGGCGCTGGACCCCACCGGCAAGATTCCCGAGTTCAAGTTCTGCGCCGCCCGGGTTTCCCCGGTACGCGAGGCCACGGAAGTCGAATAGGCTGCAATCGCTCACACACCGGCGGCGTCGAGTGCCGCAAGCGTTGCACCGAGTGCTACCGCGTGGCGCTGCACGACATCCCCCACCGCCGCAATGTCGTTCAGGTCGATCACCGGAATGCGCGCCTCGACCAAGGGCTGATCGCTCGCGACGGCGATGATGTGCGCGTCATCGGGATGCAACGGTGGTTTGCCGTTGGCGTGGCGAAAGACTTCTAGCTTGAAGTGCTGCGCGGACTTGAAGCCCTCGACCAGAATGAGGTCACAGGGCGATACGCGCCGCAGAAGTTCGGGCAGTGTCGCCTCGGCGTCTTCACCCAGCTCGTGCATCTGCACCCAGCGCCGCGCTGATGACACCAGCACTTCGCAGGCGCCGGCCTTGCGGTGTTCGTACGAATCCTTGCCGGGCTGATCGACATCAAAGGCATGGTGGGCATGCTTGAGGGTCGCGACGCGAAGACCGCGGCCGGCCAAGCACGGAATCAGTTTTGTGATCAAGGTGGTTTTGCCGGCGCCGCTCCAGCCGACAATGCCCAGCACGCGCGCGGCGCTCACGGCGGTGTTGCGGCGGGGGTCGTGAGCGGCACCAGCCCTTCCTTGGCAATGATGGCTTGTCCCTTTTCGGACAGTAAAAACAGCGCAACGCGGAGTGCCTGGGGTTTGGCAGACAGGACGGCGACGCCATAAAGAGGATGCGGGTCGAGCTCGGGTGGAACGGCGAGACTGGTGAGGTCCGGCAGTTCCTTTTCCAGGGCGGCGGAGCCGCTGCAGTAGGTGATGGACATGTCGATGGCATTCGATGCAAAAAGGGCAGCCGCGGCGCTCTGCGTGGCAGTTGCGGGTTTGGCCACCAGGGTCATCGAGGCCTGGGCTTTGCGCTCGAGCACCGCCTGGGCTCCGGGCCGGATTGCTTCGACCTTGCTGAAAATGCTCCAGGCATAGTCCCCGGAGGGATCGGCAATCGGTGTCGAGGTTTTCAAGCGCACTGCATCGGATAGCATGCGGTCAATGAGATTGGCGGCGGTGATGCCGGCACTGCGTCGCGACACGATGCACATGCGGTTGCGGGCAAAGGCGATGACCGGCACGGTGGTTCGCCCCTGCGATTCGAGTTTGCGGGGCGATCCCAAGTCAGCGGACATCAACAGGTCCGCCGGCTCTCCCTTTTCGATGCGTTCGCGCATTGTGCCGGAGCCGCCGAAGCTGGCCTGCACCTCGATGCCGAGCGCCGCACCTGCCTCGGCGGCCAGGTCGGTCACCACGCCGCGCAGGCTGCCCGCAGCAAAGATCTGCACCGCTTGCGGCGCAGCCGCCGCACTTGCGGCCGCGAATGCCATTGACCCCAGAAGCGGCAGCAATTGTTTGCAAGTCTTGCTTCGAAGCATTTTCCGGCTCCTTGCGAGCTATTCGACCGAGCGCAGGAGCGCAGTATGCCGCAGCAGAGGGTCTTGACGTATATTGCGTGAGTGGCTCAGAGCCCGACAATGACTTCGAACGACAAACGGTCGACTGAACTGCGTGCCGTGGTCGGCCTCGTGCTCGCGGGTGGCCGTTCGCTGCGCTTCGAGGGGGAGAAGGCCGCTGCCGATCTGGCGGGTCTGCCGCTCATACTCTGGGCTGCCAGGCGCTTGCAACGCAGCTGTCAGGTCGTGGCCGCCAACGTGCGGCCCGGAACCGAGTCGGAAGAGATCGCAGAAGCGGCGGGGCTCCCGCTTCTTTATGACATTGCGGGGGACGCCCTTGGCCCGCTGGCGGGAGTAAAGGTCGGGCTCATGTGGGCCCGTGACCAAGGTGCAAGATCGCTCGCAGTCAGTCCCTGTGATGTGCCACTTCTTCCGCAGGATCTCTTTGACCGCCTGATAGAGACTGCGGGCGATGGTGCGGCATTGGCCGAAACGTCGGAAGGCGCTCAGCCCTTGTGTGCCCTGTGGCCGGTGAGCGTTCTGGCACAGGTGACCGAAGCGCTCGAGGGCGGCAGGCATCCACCCACCTGGCGGCTGCTGCAGAGCCTGGGCGCGGCGCGGGTCCGATTTGACGATGCGCACGCCTTTGCCAACATCAATACACGTGCGGACCTGGCGGCGATTCACCAGCGGTACATGTTGGCGATGAACCCTTCAGGGTAAGACTCCGCCTGTGGGGGCAGTTCGACGAAACCATCGGTGCCGGCGAGGGCCAGAAAGTCGCCGGAGCCGTTGGGTATCCGCGGCATCGCAAGATGCCTTCCCTGGGCGTCGCATCGAACCTGCACCGGTACAAAAGACGTCATCGTCCGGCCGCGCTTTACGGGAGCGGCCAGTGCGACGGCTAGCGGCCATCGCCGCTGGGCGCCCTGGGCGGTAACCAGGGCCGGGACCACGTATCGCGCCAGGCAGACCATGGTGGCAATCGGGTTGCCGGGCAAGCCAAATACGGCGCATCCCGGCGGGCTCATTCCGAACCACATCGGCATGCCGGGTCGCTGGGCGACCTGGTGGAAAATCTCCTCGACCCCCAGTTCCTTGAGGATTTTCGGAACCAGGTCGAATTTGCCCTTCGACACACCGCCGCTCAGGATCAGCGCGTCTGATCCGGCGAGATGTTGCGCCAGTCGCGCCCGCAGCATGTTCTCGTCATCGAGGATATGATCATTCTGCACCTCCTCGAACCCGTATCCCGTCAGGGACGCCACGATCGCATAGGCG
>Ga0210385_10001503_pt1 | contig 14470 bp, 11 predicted proteins | sample IncBWH26OmetaG_FD_160107 | JGI IMG/M metagenome (GOLD analysis project Ga0210385, IMG submission 160107) | Forest soil microbial communities from Barre Woods Harvard Forest LTER site, Petersham, Massachusetts, United States - Inc-BW-H-26-O ...
GGTGGTCATCTGGCGCAGCGATTCGGCGTAGTAGGCGGCACCATCCGGCAGACGGCCGACACCGGCGGCCTGGCCGGCAGCCTGCGGCTTCAAGGCTTGCAGCGCTGCGCTCATGCGCGCGTAGGCGGGGTAGACATCGGCGCTGACGGCCGCGGTGGCCTGGCGCGCAAACTCCTGCTTGCGGCTGGCATCCAGGCTCTTAACCTTGTCCATGCGCGTCACGAAGCTCTTCACCAGCGCATTGTCCGCGGGCTTGCCGGCGACCGTGTCCTGAATGACGATGAGCGAACGGTCGAGCAGTGCCGCTGGCAGTACCACGCCCTGGGTCGCTTGCCACTGCATCTGTGTGGTAGCGCCATCCAGCTTGTCTTTCATTGCCTCGAGCCGCTTGACGTAGTTGCCCGCGGTCTTGTCGTTTTTGACGATGTGGACCGTTTCCATGAAGCCGGGCAGCTGCACTTCCAGCCCAAACATCGGGCTGATCGGGTAAAGACCCTCCGAGGTGAGCCAGTTGAAACGCTGCAGGGCGAGCGCGGAGCCGTATTGATCCACGAGGATGTCGTAAGTGATCTGATCCTGGCGGTTGAGCTTACTGCGGTCGAACTCGCGTACTTCGCCGAGGAACTGCGCGAACTGCGCGTAGTCGGCGTCGCGTTTCTTGAGGCTCGAGGGCGCGAGCTTATCTGAGTGGTGATCGAACACAGTACCGTCGATCAAGCCGACCGAGGTGAACAGCTCCGGATTGGCGACCAGAAATTCCAACGCCTGGCGGTTGGCCAGCGTGTTGATGGTGAACGGCTTACCCCACACTGTGCGGTAGAGGAGGTAACCGCCGACCGCGACCAGTGCGAGCGCCGTCCACCCTGCGATCCGCCAAGCCCTGCTTTTCATCGGCCGTTTTTCCTTAGTTAGCCGCCAGAGTTGCTGGTGCGGCGGATGAAGTCCGCGACATTATCGTGCAGCTGGTGCAGGGAAGCATCCTTGGCGTACACCATGTGCCCGGACTCGTAGAAGCGGAACTCGATGTTGGACTGCAGACTCTGCGGAATCGGCAGATGGTGCATCTCGTAGACGCCCTGATAGAAGGGTGTCGCCAGGTCGAAGTAACCGGCGTTAAGCTGAACTTTCAGATTCGGGTTACGCTTCATCGCGCTGGCAAGGTCCGGCATGACGTTAGCGCCCTGGCGTTGTGATATCGGCGTATCGTTCTGTCCCGGTTGCTGATGCGCCCAGTTCCAGCTGCGGAAGGTCGCGATGCTGGGCTTGAAGATTTTGTCCATGCCGTAGTGCAGGTCGCGGCGCGCGTAATCGTTGAAGGCCGACACGTACGCCGAGCTGAGCGCGGCCGCCTGCGGGTCGTACTCGGCACGTTGACTGAGCGGATCCAGGTCGGGACCGGAGAAGCGGGTATCGAGCCGGCCGGTAGTCAAATCCCCCTCGCTCTGCAGATTCTTGCGGAATTCGCCACCGTCGATGCGCAGGTTGGCACGCAGGATGTACTCCAGTGGCAGCCCGGTGTAGTCGTGCAGTTTGGCGGCGATGGCAGCCCGGTCGGTGTCGGCGAGGGCTGCACCGGCGGCGAGTGCGCGCGCATAGTCGCCCATGGCGAACTGCTCAACCTCGGCCAGAAATGCCTCCAGATTGGCATGCTCGGCGGGAAGCTTGTGGTGGTACCAGGCGGTGGCCGCGTAGGTTGGCAACGAAGTCTGGTACGGCAGTTCGATGCCCGGGTTGTTGGCGGGTCCATCGGGACTGAGATCGAAAGCCAAAATCTGCGACAACAGGATGACGCCGTTCAGATCGATGGAACGGTCCGATTCGAGCTGGTTGACCACCACCGCCGAGCGCGGCGTACCGTAGCTTTCGCCAAACAGATACTTGGGCGAATTCCAGCGCTGGTACTTGGTCAGGAACTGAGTAATGAATTCGCTGAAGGCGTAAGCATCCGGGTCCAGACCAAAGAAAGCCTTCTCCTTGTCGTTGCCGGCGATGCGACTGAATCCGGTGCCCGGCGCATCGATGAACACCATGTCCGTGGCATCGAGCAGACTGTTGGCGTTGTTGACCAATGAATAGGGAGCCGCCGGCGTGTGGGCGTCGGTGGCGGTTACAATACGTCGCGGGCCGAAGGCGCCCAGGTGCAGCCACATGGTGGAGGAGCCCGGACCGCCGTTGTAGAAAAAGGTGATGGGCCGCGGACCGCTGGTGCCGCTCCTGAAATACGCCACGTAGAACATGGAAGCCTCGGCGCTCGGGTTGCGCGGCTCGCCGCCCTCAGCCGCGGGCCCGGGCTTCTCGCTGCTCGGATCACGAGGTACGTCGTCCCAACCTTTGGGGTGCACGATGAGTGTGCCGGCGATCGCTTGGTAAGCAAGCGCCTTGCCACTGGCAGTGACGCTGCCATTGCTGGTCACGCTCTCCGGCTTGAACGGCTCAAATTTGTGTGCCTCGCTCTTGTCCGCTTCGGCCGCCGGCTTTTTGTCCGGGGCCGGCGCGGTATCAGGCGCGGCTGCGACTGCGGCGCAGGTACCAAGCGCCATGACAACGGCGAATACTGATGTGGCACGCGATCCACGCATGGGTGTTTCCTTCCGGCGCTGAGGTCGTGTTGACTGCGGCAAGTCTAGCGGACCACCGCCGCGAAGTAAGCCGCTGGCAGGGTTGGACGGGGTGGTGTCCCGCAAAGTATTGTCAAGGTTCAAGACGCCGGAGAAGTGTCCATGATCAATGTCGGCACGCGCATCTACGCGCTCGGGGCCTGCGCGCTCGGAATCGTCGGATTGGTCTTTGGAGATTTCGCGCTGGTGTGGCAGCCGGTGCCGGCAACGCTGCCGGGGCGCACCGTGCTGGCCTACGTGTTCGCGGCGCTGTTGCTGCTGGGCGGCCTGGCACTGAATTGGCCGCGCACGGCGCGGCGCGGCGCGGCGCTCCTGTGCGTGTTATTTGCGCTGGTGGTGCTGCTGCTGCATCTGCCGCGGGTGGTGACGCATCCGGCGGTGTTCGGCGTGTGGAGTGGTACGGCCGAACAGCTGGCGCTGCTCGCCGGTGCGTGGCTCGCCTTGCAGCTGTGCAGCTGGCCACAGGGGGCTCCCGAGCCCGCCGCGGTGCGCCTGGGACTGCGGGTCTTTGCTGGATGTCTGCTGGTCTTCGGTGGCGCGCATTTCTTCTATCTCGAGGACACCGCCGCGTTTGTGCCCCACTGGCTCCCGCCGGGGCAGCGCTTCTGGGCGGTGGCCACCGGGCTGGCACACATCGCCGCCGGGGTCGCGATCCTCAGCGGTGTGCAGGCGCGTCTTGCAGCGATACTCGCCACCGTCATGTTTGCCTCGTTCAGCCTGCTGATTCACCTACCGCTGCTGCTGAGCGAAGCGAACCACTTTCACTGGGTGATGAACGCCATGAATCTCGCGCTCACGGGCTCCGCGTGGATCGCCGCCGATGCCCTCACGCGCCGGGAACGGGGTTAGGGGTCGTGACGCACATCCTGGTGACCGGGGCTCCGGGCGGGATTGGCGCGGCGATCGCCACGCTGCTGGCGGCACGCGGCGCGCAGCTCACTCTGCAATACCACGCCGACGCGGCCGGCGCCGAAGCCCTCAGGCGTCGGCTGCCCGGCGGCGGTCACACGATCGCTCAGTGTGATCTTGCCGATCCCGCCGCGATCGAGCGCCTGTGGCGCAGCGCCGCGGCGCACCAGCCCGTCGATGCACTCATCAACAACGCGGGCGTCTTTCCCAACCATCCGCCGCTCGCCACCGGTTACGCCGCCTGGCTGCAGGCCTGGCGCCAAACCCTGGGCGTCAATCTCGAGGGCGCCGCGCATTTGTGCTACTTCGCGGCGCGCGCCATGGCGGAGCAGGGTGGTGGTCGTATCGTCAACATCTCCTCGCGCGCCGCTTTTCGCGGCGAGCTGACCGCACCGGCCTATGCGGCCAGCAAAGCCGGGCTGAATGCCTTCAGTCAGTCGCTGGCGAAAGCACTGGCGTCGAAGTCGGTGCTGGTGTTCGTGGTCGCACCCGGGTGGGTCGCGACAGAGCGCGTGGCTCAGGCGGTCGCCGATCCCGCGGTGCTTGCGGATCAGCCGCTCGGCCGCGTGGCGACGCCCGCGGAGGTCGCGCAGGTGGTCGGTTTCTGTGTGCTGGAGGCCCCGGCCAGCATGACGGGGGCCATCCTCGATGTGAACGGGGCTTCGTACCTGCGCAGCTGAGCGGAGTCAGCGTTCCGTTCGTATGCGCACGTCGGCGAACCAGAGTTCCCGCCAGCGCTGCAGCTTCTGCGCAGCCGTCAGCGTCTGCGGCGAAACCGGGTGCGGCGCGGCGAAGTCCGCGCCCGCTTCGAGCACTCGGACGTTCACTGCCGCGAGCAACGACTGCGGCTCTCGGTACAACGCACCGAGCAGCACGCCGCAGTGGCGGCATACCAGCATTTCGGCACTGCCGCTGCCCTGGCGGTAATGACCCAGATGATCTGATTCACGTACCTGCAGCAGCAGCGAACCGCGCGGGTCGGACACGTACGCAGCCCCGTGCTTGCGGCAGAAATCACAATCGCAGGCGCGCGGTGCATAGCTGTTGGCGGCGCCGCTCAGCGCCACTTCGACGGCGATGCTGCCGCAGTGGCAACCACCCGTGAGCGGGCTCATCGGGACGGCTCAGCCCTTGTCGAGCGGCGTATTGCCGCCGGTGAACTGCAGCCGCGCCTGCGCCAGGCGGTAGCGGCGTTCGGCGCGCGCGCGCCGCCAGTCGCGCACGCAGCACAGCGCGTAGATCAGCTTGAACAGCCGCAGCCGTCGCACGACCTGAGGTGTATCGAACAGATCCCCGGCGAGCATCGAAATGACGCTCTGCTCCAGCTGCCAGCGATTGCTCGGATGCCGAAACAGATCCTGCATGACCGGCCCGTTGAAGCGGTAGATAAAGAAGCAGAAGCGCCGCATGCCGGCGCGCTGGCGCTTCTCTAGCCGCCGCAGCAGGGCGCGCTCGCGCCCCGGTTCGCGCAGTGCACTGTCGACCACCTGCGCGGCCTGTTCGGCGCCGCTCATGGCGAGGTAGACCCCGGATGAGAACACCGGATCAAGAAAAGCGAAGGCATCCCCGACCAGCACCCAGCCAGCTCCGCCCATATGGCGCGAATCGTAGGAGTAGTTGCCGGTGACGCGGACCTCGTTGCCGATCAGTTCCGCAGCCTGCATGCGGCGCCACAGCGCGGCGTTCTGCTGCAGACTCTCGAGCAGGAACTCCCGCGGCGTGGTCTTACGTTGCTTCAGATACTCGGGGCGGCACACGGCTCCGACGCTCATCACCGCGTTTGGCAGCGGGATCATCCACATCCAGCCGTGCGCGAAGCTGTAGATACTGATGTTGCCTTCATCGGCGCCGGGGCGGCGTTCGACGTTGCGAAAATGACCGAAGATGGCGGCGCTCTGGTGCCGGCTGTTCTTGCGCCGCAGGCGCTTCTTGGCCGACAGGAAAGTGTCGCGGCCGCTGGCGTCCACCAGGTAGCGCGCTTGCAGCCGGTAGCTCGCACCGGTATCGGTGCGCACCTCGATGAGCGTGCAGCGTGGGCCGCGCTGTTCGACCTGCACGACCTCGTGCCCCTCGCGCGTGTCGGCACCGCAAGTGTGCGCATGCCGGAACAACATGGCGTCGAAGTCCTGGCGCCACACTTGGTAGGCGTGCGGCGGGCTGTTGCCGATGGCGCGGGCAAAGGCGTAGCTGTTGTAGCCGCGCTCGTTATCGGCCTCGAAGTCCGCGCCCGGCTTGTAGACGCCGAGCGCACGGACCTGCTCGAGCACGCCGAGTCGCTCAAACAATGGCAGGTTCATCGGCAGCAGGGACTCGCCGATGTGGAAGCGCGGGTGCTGCGCTTTCTCGAGCGCAACGACGCGGTGGCCGCGTCGCGCCAAGAGTGCCGCCGCGGTGCTGCCGGCAGGGCCGCCGCCGATCACCACCACATCACAGGCTTGCGCGTCTGCCGCGCTGGGATTCAGCATCTGGGTTCCTCGCTCGGCCGCTTTCCCAAGCCGCCTGCAACAGCCGAACGCGCGCGCTCCGCGCTACTCGTGCTGTACCTGTCCGGCCTGCGCTGCGTACAGCCGGCGGACGGCGTCCATGGTATCCGCTTCCGCCGCGTGCTTGTCTTCCCGGTAGCGTTTCACCCGGGCGAGGCGCAGCGCCAAGCCGCCGGGGTAGCGCGTGCTCGCTTGCAGGTCGCTGAAGGCGACCTCGACCACCAGCTCGGGCTTGACATATACGGTCCACTGGTCGCGCGATATCTCGCGTGCCAGGAACTCGCGCGTTTGCCAGTCGAGCAGTGCGTCGGTCAGACCTTTGAAAGTCTTGCCGAGCATGACGTACGTTCCCGTCTGCGCATCGAGCGCCCCGAGATGCAGGTTGGACAGTCTGCCGCTGCGACGTCCGTGCCCCCATTCGGCCGCGAGCACCACCAGATCAAGCGTGTGCGCACGCTTGATCTTCAGCCAACTGGAGCCGCGGCTACCGGCCTCATACGGTGCCTCGAGCGATTTGGCCATCACCCCCTCGTGCCCGGCAGCGAGCGCGGCGTCGTAGAAGGCGCGCGCCGCAGGCTCTGCGGCGGTGAGCAGTCGGGGGATCTGAGCACTGGCGGGGACGGCAGTGGCGAGCGCGTGCAAGCGTTGCCGCGCAGGACGGTCCGCCACGGTCTCATTCTCGAGTCGCAGGCAGTCGAAGAAGTACGCCTTGATGGGCAACTCGGTGCGCAGCGCCTCCACGTTCAGGCGGGCCGAAACGCCGCATGGTGATCTGGAACGGATGCGGACGGCCGCTCGCATCGAAGGCGATCGCCTCCCCATCGAGTATCAGGGTGTGCGCCGGCAGGGTGCGCGCCATCTCGACGATTTCCGGCACCGCCGCGGTCACCTCGTTCAGCGCGCGCGTGTAAATCCGCACCTCATCGCCGCGCTTGTGCAGCTGGATGCGCGCGCCATCCATCTTCCATTCGAAGGCTACCTCGCCCAGCAGCTCCTTGAGCGCCGCGGCGACATCGGCCGCGGTCTGCGCCAGCATGGGGGCTACCGGCACGAACAGCTCGAGTTGGAAGCGCGCCAGTGCCTCCTCGCCACCGGTCAGCGCTGCGCGTGCCACCATCCCGAGATTGCCGCCGTACATCGCCGCGCGCCGCACCAGTGCCACCGGCAGCTGCGCCGCCGCCGCGATTGCTTCGAGCATCACGCCTTCGAGTGCGCCCTGGCGCAGCTCGCCCACCAGCAGGCGGAAAAGGAAGGTCTGCTCGTCGGCAGTGAGCTGCGCCAGCAGCTCGCGCAGCTGCTGTGCGCGCCGCTCGGCGGAGCCGGCGCCACGCGTCGTGGCAAGCGCGCGCAGCCGCGCATCAAGCTCACTCAGGGTGAGCGTCCCCTGGCTGGCGGCCGGGGTACGCGCCGCGACCGTCTGCAGCGTCGCAAAGCCGATGCCGATGCGGCCTTGCGGCACGCTGCCCGCCAGGTAATGGGTGCCGATCTCGATCTCTTCCGGCGCCAGCGCGGCGAGCAGTGTCGCCAGCTCGCGGATCTTCGTCAGGCGGCCCGGGCTCTCGCCCACGCGGCGGGACGTCGCGACCAGGGTAGCGAACGTGGTCACGGCCTGCTCAGTGCAGGGTGGCCGCAAGACTCATGAGGTTCTGTGGTCGCACGTGAATCATGCCGCCGCGCGGGCTGTCGATGTCGGCGATCAGAAAGAATGCGATCGACACCACCAGCGGCAGGATGAACAACAGCACGCGGCGCGATCTGAGCCGGCTCGCGCCGTACCCCACCATGAGGTTGCACAGCGCCGCGATCAGCATCATCAGCGCCCATGCAGCCGTCGGGATGCGATTCCACCAGGCGGCCTGGGTGAAGCCCTGCGAGTTGAGCACGTCATTCATGCCGGAAACGCTGAGCGAAGTGTTGGCGCTGGGCAACGTTGTCGCGGCCACTCGCACCGCCTCCCAGAGCTCGTCCTGCAGGCGCGCTGTCTGCAGGTCCACGACTGAAAGCTGAGCCGGCTCCCGGGTCTCGTAGAACAGCACGCGCTGCTGCAGGTAGTCGCGCAGCAGCTGACGGATCTGCTCCGGGGCACTACCGGGCAGCAGTTGCGCCCGCAGGTATTCGGTGCCGACCGCATTGGCCTCCGCCTCCTCGAAGGTCTTGCGCTGATCATAGCGGCTGATCGCCATGGAGAAACTAAAGCCGATGATCAACCCGAGGAGCGTGAGCGACGCGGCCAGAACCACGCCGAATTCCTCGCGCGCTTCGTGCCCGCTCATCGCGTGACGGCGGCCGATGACGTTGGCTCCGAGCCATGCGCATAGCCACAACGTGCCGAGCGACAGTACGAAAATAAGCTCCGGCAGGTCCGTCAGCGTGGCCATGGTGAGGAGAATTATTACCCATCCGCGCGCTGGCCGCACCGCGCCGGGAGCTCTCGCCGCCGGTGCGCCCCGCGCGCCGCGCGGCTAACTCCTCAGGAAAGCGGCTGCGCGCCGCCGGCGCGCTTGCGCCGCTCCACGAACGCCGTCAGCGCCTCGTGAATCTGCGGCTGCATCGGCGGCGGTTGGAACTGCGCGAGTGTCGCGCGCCACAGTACCGCTGCCCGCTCGGTCGCGGTCTTGGCGCCGGCGTCGGCCCAAGCGCCGAAGTTGCGCCAGTCGGAGACCAGTGGCGTGTAGAACGCGTCGCGGTAGCGCTCCATGGTGTGAGCAGCGGCGAAGAAGTGTCCGCCGGGACCCACTTCGGCGACCGCCTCGACGCCGATCTCCGCGGCGTCCGCCGGCACCGGCTGGAACAACTCGGCGAACATCTGCAGCATCTCGACATCGAGGATGAACTTCTCATACGAGGCAGTCAGGCCGCCCTCGAGCCAGCCGGCGGCGTGCAGCACGAAATGGCAGCCGCCGAGTAACGCGCCCCACAAGCTCATCTGCGACTCGTACGCTGCCTGCGCGTCGGGTGCGTTCGCCGCAGTCGCGCTCGAGCAGCGCCACGGCACATTGATGCGCCGGGCGAGCTGACCGGCGCCGAAGGCCGCCTTGGCGTACTCGGGCGTCCCGAATGCCGGCGAGCCCGATTTCATGTCGACATTGGAGGTGAAGCTGCCGTACATCACCGGCGCACCGCGGCGCACCAACTGGGTGAGGGTGATGCCGAACAGTGCCTCAGCGTGCGCCAGCGTGAGCGCGCCCGGGATGGTCACCGGGGCCATGGCGCCGGCGAGCGTGAAGGGCGTGACGATCATCAGCTGCCCTTGTGAGGCGAATTCGATGATGCCCTCGGTCATCGGTACGTCCAGCTGCAGCGGCGAGTTGGTGTTGCAGATGCTGTAGCAGCGCGGCTCGGCCTGGAAGGTCGCCGCGTCGATGCCATGGGCGATGCGCAGCATTTCGAAGCAGTCGGCCAGCTGCTCGTGGCCGCGGCAGTAGAAGTACGGCGCCTTGTCACCGAGGGTCAGCTGCGCCAGGGATGTCTCCAGGTGGCGCTCGTGCACCGGCACGTCCTGGGGCTCGGTCATCTGCCCTAGTACGTGGATGACGTCGAAAGCCTGCGCCAGGCGTACAAAGTCGCGGAAGTCCTCGATGGAGCCCGTGCGCTTGCCGCGCTGCAGGTCGCTGACGCTCGGCGGACCGGCGACCGGGGCAAACACGACGTGCGGGCCGCCGACGCGGCAGGAGCGCTGCGGGTTGGCCGCGACCAGATTGGCTTCGGCGGGCACCGATCCGAGCGCGGCGTTCACGAGTGCAGGATCGAGCCGCACCATCTGGCTCGACTCGTCGACACTGGCGCCGGCGGCTTTGAGCACCTCGCGGCCGCGTGCCGACAACACGCGCATGCCCTGACGCTCGAGCATGCCGAGCGCCGCGAGGTGCATGCTCTCGACGTGATCGTCGGAGAACAGGCGCACCGGGGCGAACGGGTTGATCAGATTGCGGTAGCGCGTCGAACGCTGTGCTTGTCCGGAGGCAGATTTGCCTGCCTCGCGCCGGCGAGGTCGCGTCATAACTACAGCGGAATAAATCGCAACCCCTGCAGCAGGTCAAGCCTCGAAAAGGCATAGTTACGAGCGAAAACGCATAGTGCGGCGGAGGCCTCCTTGCGGCGGCACCATGCCAGTGGGTCGCGCTAGAGCGCTAACAGGAAGTGAGCACCGCCGGGCCGCCGCAGTGGCGCTGCCGCTGGTCATGCGCGGCACGCCGAAGTCGTGAGCGACTTTCTCGTCGTGCGGCGCAATCGATCACCGCCGGAAGTTAAGACTGACCGCCGTGACCTCGAGGCCGAGCCGTGCAGCCAGAGGCTTGAGGCCGCTGTCTTCACGCGGAGCGCGGTCCGGGTCTCGCCCCTGAAACTGTCGTTGCGCGGGTCAGCCTGCAGATCGATCCGCTGATGAGTCCGTGCGCTGCTGCCCGGCAGCCTGCCCTGCGGAGCCGCGTCCCCGGCGGCGACTGCCGTCTTTCAAAGGGCGCGGGGCTGATGCCCCGCGCCGGTGGTTGTTGATTTTAGGTAGCTGCAGGTCAGTGCGCGTTAGCGGCTTCTGCGGCGGCCTTAAGTTCACGGTTGACCTGGTCGAGCAGATCCTTGGCCTTCTGCGCATGGCCGGCCATGTCCCACTCATTGGCCTGCTGCGCTGTCACGATGCGCTCGTACGCCTGGGTCGAAAGGCGCTGCGCGGCCGCAAGATTCGGATGCTTCTTGGAGCTAATGTTGTCCACGGGCGGTGCGGCGAGCGCAGTCGACACCAGGAACAGCGCAGCGACGCACAAGAGCAGTCTGTTGATCATGTTGAACCTCATGAGTATGGGTTAGGGTGCTCCGACGTCGTGTCGGAGCGCGGCGCAGTGTGAGATGTGCATTGCGCCAATGCAAGTGCGCGCCCGCCGCGCGATTCCCCGCTCCAACACTGTGGTAGAGCAGCGTGCGCAATGCTCTTGGTGACGTCTAGCGGCGCGGAAACTATGGTCAGGGCCGTGCGGCGATGACTGTGGCGCGGGCAGTGTTGCGGGGCTGGACCGCGCGGCCCGCGGGCGCACCGCTGCGGCCTCGGTGCGCGCAGCCGCGACGCATTGAGCGACGCGCGTGGCGTGCGGCCGCAACCCGGGAGCCCGCCAGCGTGGCGCAGGTCCGGCATAAGTTGCAGAGTCGCCTCCCGAGAGCCGTGGTAACGTTAAGCCCGGGACAGTTATTAAAGAGGTCAATGACGGATGCCGAGCAAGGTTCCCGACGGTCAGCGCCGTGGCTGGATCGTGCCCATCGGCGGCGCGGAGAATAAGGAAAATGACCGCCACATCCTCGAGCGCTTCGTGCGTATCTCGGGGGCGGATCAGGCTGACATCGTGGTCATTCCCACCGCCAGTCGCGCCCATGAGACCGGGCCGCGTTATGAACAGCTGTTCCAGGAGCTGGGCGCCAGGCGCGTGACCGTGATGGATTTCGATACCCGCCGCGACTGCCAGGAGCCCGGACGGCTGAAGCGCCTGGAGGCGGCGAGCGGCATCTTCTTCACCGGCGGCAACCAGCTGCGTTTGACGACACTGCTCGGTGGTACGCCGGTAGCGAAGCTGATCCGACTGCGCAACGCGCGCGGGGTCACCGTCGGGGGCACCAGTGCCGGCGCCAGCATCCTCTGCGAGCACATGATCGCGGCCGGCGATGAAGGCTCGTCCATGGTCGCCGGCAGCGTGAAGCTCGCGCCGGGACTCGGACTCACCAACCGCTTCATCATCGACCAGCACTTCCGCCAGCGCGACCGGCTGGGACGGCTGCTGACGGCGCTGGCCTACAACCCGTTCGCGATCGGCATCGGACTCGACGAAGACACCGCCGCCTTCATCAGCGCCGACGAGGTGATCGAGGTCGAAGGCAGCGGTGGCGTGACGATCGTGGATCCCAGTGAGGTGAATTTCTCCTCGATCGATACGGTCGGGGACGGTCAGCCGGTGTGCATGCTGGGACTCAAGTTGCACATGCTGGTGGCCGGTGCCACCTTCAATCTCAGCACGCAGCAGGCCTCGGCCGGCGAGCTCAGTAAGTCGAAGGCGAAGGAGTAGCTCACCGCCACGCCTGCCACGCGCTACACGTTGCCATGAACAATTACTACGACCCCTCCGAGCAACAGCCATGCGCATCCTCGATCGTTCCGTCTACGTCGGGCCGTCGCTCTACGCGCGCTTTCCGGTCATCCGTCTGGAGCTGGACCTCGGCGCGCTGGAGAGCTGGCCCACCGGACGGCTAGGGCCGCAATTCGTCACTGCACTCGCTGCGGCGCTGCCAGGACTGGCGGAACACGGCTGCTCCTACCGCGAGCCCGGCGGCTTTCTGCGCCGTATGCGCGAGGGCGAGGGCACCTGGCTCGGCCACGTGCTCGAGCACGTGGCTCTCGAGCTGCAGAACATCGCGGGCGAGGCGGTGACCTTCGGCAAGACGCGCAGTGCCGGGCCGCCGGGCGTGTACACGGTGGTGTACGAATACGCGCAGCGCGATGAGGGCATCGCGGCCGGCGAACTCGCCTTGCGCCTGCTGTGTTCGCTGCTGCCGCCACAGCTGCAGCCGCGAGACAACGTGCCCGAGGGCTGGGACTTCGCCGCAGCGCGCGACCAGTTCATCCGCTTCGCCCAGCGCCGGGCGCTTGGACCGTCGACGGCGGCCCTCGTGCGCGCCGCCGAGGCGCGCGATATTCCGTGGCTGCGCCTCAACGATCAGTCGCTGGTGCAGCTCGGCCACGGTAAGTACCAGCAGCGCATCCAGGCCACCGTGACCGGGCGCACGCCACACATTTCCGTCGAGCTGGCGAGCGACAAGGAGGAAACCAACAAGATCCTCGCCGGGCTGGGGCTGCCGGTGCCGCAGCAGGAGCTGGTGCAGAGCGAGACTCAAGCGGTGCGGGCTGCGCGCCGCATCGGCTTCCCGGTGGTGACCAAGCCCTACAACGGCAACCATGGGCGCGGCATTTCCATCCGCCTGACCAGCGAGGAGGAGGTGGCGCACGGCTTTGCGGTGGCGCGCGAGCACTCGCGCTCGGTGATCGTCGAGAGCTTTCTGGAAGGCGACGATCATCGCCTGTTGGTGGTCAACGGTGAGCTGGTCGCGGCCACGCGCCGCACGCCCGGCCACGTCGTTGGCGATGGTGAGCTCACAGTCGCGCAGCTGATCGACGTCGTCAATCAGGATCCGCGCCGCGGCGTCGGCCACGAGAAGGTGCTGACACGCCTCGAACTCGACGCACAGGCGCTGAAGATGCTGGAGCGCGCCGCTCTCAGCGCCGACGCGGTCCCCGCGGTCGGCCAGGTCGTGTACCTGCGCTCCACCGCCAATCTCTCCACCGGGGGCACGGCCACCGACGTCACCGATGTCATCCATCCCGATAATCGCGAGATGGCCGAGCGCGCGGTGCGCGCCATCGGACTCGACGTCGGCGGCGTGGATTTCCTCTCGAAGAACATCACCGAGAGTTACCGCAGCATCGGTGGCGGGATTTGTGAAGTAAACGCGGCCCCTGGCTTCCGCATGCACGTGGCGCCCAGTGAGGGCACCGCCCGCGACGTTGCCGCGCCGGTGATCGACATGCTGTTTCCCGCCGGAGCGTCGGCGCGCGTGCCGATCGCCGCCATCACCGGCACCAACGGCAAGACCACCACCGCGCGCATGCTCGCGCACATCACCAAGATGGCCGGCTACACGCCCGGGCTCACGACCACCGACGGGGTGTACATCGACGGGCAGCGCACCGTGAGTGGCGATATGACCGGACCGGTGTCGGCGCGCATGGTGCTGGCCGATCCACAGATCGACATCGCGGTGCTCGAGACCGCGCGTGGCGGTCTGCTGCGCGCCGGCATGGGGGTCAACGAAGTAAACGTTGGTGCGGTGCTGAACGTGCAACCGGACCACCTGGGATTAAAGGGCATCGATACTCTCGAGCAGCTCGCCGAGGTAAAGCGCATCGTGGTTGAAGTGGCCACCGACTGCGCAGTTCTGAACGCCGACGATGCGCTCGTGCTGCGCATGTCCGGCTACACCGAGGCCAAGCACATCTGCTATGTCACCCTGAACCCGCAGCACACTCTGGTGCGCGAACATATCCGCGCCGGCGGACGCGCCTGTGCGCTGGAGGCCGGGGTCAATGGTCAGATGATCACCCTGTACGACAAGAGCGGCCACATCCCCCTGCTGTGGACGCACCTGATCCCGGCTACGCTCGAAGGGCGTGCCACCCACAACGTGCAGAACGCCATGTTCGCAGCCGCCATGGCGTTCTCGCTCGGCATCAAGCTGGATGCGATCCGCCAGGGCCTGCGTACTTTCGACTCGACTTTCTTCCAGGCGCCGGGACGCATGAACGTCTTCAGCGAACACCCCTTCAAGGTGCTGTTCGATTACGGCCACAACGCGCATGCAGTCGGGGTGATGGCCGATCTGGCGCAACGCCTGGATGTCAGCGGCCGCCGCATCGTGCTGCTCGCCGGT
>Ga0210385_10001505_pt1 | contig 14442 bp, 14 predicted proteins | sample IncBWH26OmetaG_FD_160107 | JGI IMG/M metagenome (GOLD analysis project Ga0210385, IMG submission 160107) | Forest soil microbial communities from Barre Woods Harvard Forest LTER site, Petersham, Massachusetts, United States - Inc-BW-H-26-O ...
TCATCACGTCGATCACGACACCACCCTCGCCGTGGGGCACCTTCAGTGACGTGTCTCTGACCTCACGCGCCTTCTCCTTGAAGATCGCACGGATCAGCTTCTCCTCGGCGGTGAGCTCGGTCTCGCCCTTGGGTGTGACCTTGCCGACGAGCAGGTCGCCGGAGGCGACCTCCGCACCGACGCGCACGATGCCGCGGTCGTCGAGGTTGCGCAGCGACTCCTCCGAGCGGTTGGGGATGTCGCGCGTGATCTCCTCGTCGCCGAGCTTGGTCGTGCGGGCGTCGATCTCGTACTCCTCGATGTGAATCGAGGTGAGCTCGTCGTCCTGCACGAGACGCTTGGACAGGATGATCGCGTCCTCGAAGTTGTAGCCCTCCCAGGACATGAAGGCCACCATCAGGTTCTTGCCGAGCGCCATCTCGCCCTTGTCGGTCGAGGAGCCGTCGGCCAAGACGTCGCCGGCCTTGACCTTCTGGCCGGAGCTGACACGCGGCTTGTGGTGGATCAGGGTGCCCTGGTTGGAACGCATGAACTTCTGCAGCTCGTATTCGTCCTTGCCGTCGGGAGTCTCGATCACGATCCGGTTGGCGTCGACGAAGTCGATCGTGCCGCTGTTGCGAGTCAGCAATACGTCGCCCGTGTCGAGCGCCGCACGCCGCTCCATGCCGGTGCCCACCAGCGGGGCGTCGGTCTTCAAGAGCGGCACTGCCTGGCGCTGCATGTTCGAGCCCATCAGCGCACGGTTGGCGTCGTCGTGCTCGAGGAACGGGATCATCGCGGTGGCAACCGACCAGATCTGTTCGGGAGACACGTCGACCAGGTCCACATCCTTGGGCCCGACCGTCACGTACTGGCCGGCCTGGGTGCGGCAGAGGATCTCCTTGTCGAGCAGCTTGCCGGTCTTCTCGTCGATCGGCGTGTTCGCCTGAGCGATCAGCTGCTCCTCCTCCTGAGTGGCGTCCAGACGGACGACTTCCTCGGTGGCGATGCCGTCCTTGACGACTCGATATGGAGTTGTGACGAACCCATACTCGGACACCTCGGCGAACGAGGAGAGCGAGCCGATCAGGCCGATGTTCGGACCCTCTGGTGTCTCGATCGGGCACATGCGTCCGTAATGGGTGGGGTGCACGTCGCGCACCTCGATCGGCGCGCGCTCGCGGGTCAGACCACCCGCGCCGAGCGCCGATAGACGCCGGCGGTGCGTGAGCCCGGCGAGAGAATTCGTCTGGTCCATGAACTGCGACAGCTGCGAGGAGCCGAAGAACTCCTTCAACGCGGCCACGACAGGCCGGATGTTGATGATCGTCTGCGGCGTGATCGTGTCGGCGTCCTCTGTAGTCAGACGCTCGCGCACGACGCGCTCCATGCGGTAGAGACCGATGCGGAAAGCCTCCTGGATCAGCTCGCCGACGGTACGCAGACGGCGGTTGCCGAAGTGCTCGTACTCGTCGAGATGCTCCTCGACGGGCTCGCGCGGCATGCTCGTCGCCTCGGCCGCGTAGTCCTTGATCTCGATCTCCGGCTCCTCGGGCATGCCGAGTCGCTTGGGCAGCGAGACGAGCTCCTTGACGAGCGCGAGGATGTCGTCGTGGGTGAGCGTGCGCGTGTCGATGTCGATGTCGAGACCGAGACGCGAGTTGAGCTTGTAGCGACCGACGCGCGTGAGGTCGTAGCGCTTGGGATCGAAGAACAGCTGGTTGAGCAGCGCCTTGGCGTTCTCGACGCTCGGCGGCTCGCCCGGACGCTGCTTCTTGAACAGCTCGATCAGCGCGCCCTCTTCGGTACGCGTCTGCTCGGTGTCGGCTTCGATCGTGTTGCGGATGTAGTGCGAGTTCTCGAACAGCCGCAGGATCTCCTCATCGGTCGCGTAGCCCATCGCGCGCAACAGCACGGTCACAGGCAGCTTGCGCTTGCGATCGATGCGGACGAAGACCTTGCCCTTCTTGTCGATCTCGAGCTCCAGCCACGAGCCGCGGGCGGGCATCAGGTTGGCGATGAAGACCTGCTTCTCGCGGTCCTTGGGCTCCATCAGGTAAGCGCCCGGCGAACGCACGAGCTGTGTCACCACGACGCGCTCGGTGCCGTTGATGACGAATGTGCCGCGCTCGGTCATCCACGGGAAGTCGCCCATGAACACCGACTGCTCGCGGATCTCACCGGTCTCGCGGTTGATGAACGCGACCGTGACGGTGAGCGGACGGGCGTAGGTCAGATCCTTCTCGCGGCACTGCTCCAACGAGGCGACGGGCTCGTCGAAGACGAATTCGCCGAACTGCACGGCAAGGTTGCCGGTGTAGTCCTCGATTGGGGAGATGTCGTCGATCGTCTCGCGCAGACCGCCCTTTTGGGGATCGGTCAGCCACAGAAACGAGCGGCGCTGGATATCGATGAGGTTCGGTACGTCGACAGACTTGGACAGACGCGCGAAGGACCGGCGCGTCCGGAGAGCATCAACAGCAGCCAAGAAATGACTCCTTCGGAGGGCGAGAGACGGGCAAAGGCGGGCGCAAACGCGCGACCAGCAAAGATAGCATAGAGAAGCGCCGCCCTCAAGTGGGGCAGCCGGCGCTCACGGACCCCACCCCTGATCACCGCGTATGTGGCGCGGTGTCTGTCGCTTCGGGTGGCTGCGACTATCGGCCAGCGCGCCGGATTCTACCGGAGATTTGCCGATTTTGGGAGGAATCGTGAAGCGGGGCGCCCGAGACTGAAGCGGGCGCCCGAGGTGCTCGAGCGGCTCAAGCGGCTCAAGCGTGCCCCGAGCCCACACATCATGCATCACGATCCTCTAGGACGGGCACGGCCGGCCCCCACTTCGCGAGTGGGAGCCGGCCATTGACCGCACTAGATCGACGGACTCGCGCACGCGGCGCCAGCCCGCATCAGCCCCTATGCCTCAGGGCACTTCCACTTCGAGCGCCGACCCCGAGGTCGCCGCGATCAGCTGCGTGCCTTCGAGCTTCCCGGTCGCCGCTTTGGTGGCGCTGCACGTCAGCTTTTCGCCGTCGAAGGAACCTTCGACGCCGCCAGTGACGTTCGTCGCGCTCATCCGCACGGAGGTCGCCGTGCATTCGTCGACCACTTTCATCACGCCGGAGACCCGGCATTCGATCGAGAGCACGGGCGCGCCTTTGCCGCCCGACACCGACACGTCGTGGCTGCGCTGCGCCGCACCGGGCGACCACAGCAGTTCGGAGTGCCAGGACAGGTGCCCCGCCGTGATCAGCGGCGCTACGCCCGCTTCGCACGACCCGCTGGACACGAACGTACAAGCCGACAATGTCAGTTTGCTCAGTTCGTCGGATCCACCGGTACCGGCCGAGCCTTCACCCGTGTCTTTGCATTCGACCGACAGGCTTTCGTCGGTCAGCTTGACCGAACCCGTCGTTTTCGTCGCTACCGACCCGGTGAGCGCTTTGCGTTCCCGCTCCCAGTTCTCCGAGCGCACGACTTCGAGCGCCGCGCCGCTGTTGGCCTGCACAAGGCCGACGCCGTTTACGAGGCCGCCGCTCGTGCTCGCGGTGCCTTTCCAGGAGCATTTCAGCGGTTCGCCTTCTTCGACGTCGTATTCGGTTTCGACACCCGTCGTCTTGTCCTTGACGGTCGTCTTCAGCGTGCCCGAGCATTCGTCGACGACCCATCCGGGGGAGCCCAGGTGCGTACAGGTGAGCTTTATCCCGGGAGCACCGGTTCCGCCGGAGCTGATCAGGTCGTACGCGGTGCCTTTCGTCACCACCAATTCGGTCTTCCAGGGCAGGTGCTGGATTTCTTGCGTGAGCGCGCCTTCGCATTCGCCCGCCGGGTGGGTGACTGAACATGTAGTGAAACTGAAGCTCGTCTCTTTGCCGGCGACGCCGGGTCCGGCCGTGCCGGCTCCTTCGTATTTGCATTCGAGCGTGAGCGTGCCGGCCGAGCGGCCGCGGTCTTGCAGTATGAAGTTGCCCGACGATTTGACTGCGACCGCCGACGTCAACGCGGCCCCACCCTGACGCCATTCGATTTCGGCCGCCGAGGCCTTCGCCGCGCACACGCACGCGAACACCGCTCCGAGCACGATCGCGAGCTGGACCCGGCGATTGAGAGAGGACAATTGATTCACCATTCCCTACCTCCTTCACGATTTGGGATTACGCACGATCGGATGAGATCGCGCGAGACTGGTATCTCCCATTCAGATCAAGGAGCTCTCTCCCGGGGTCCTGCGTGCCTGGCGTCAGCATGACCCTGTCGATCGAAACCGATCGACTGCCTCTTCCGGGTATCCGCATATCCGATATCCGTATGCCCCACCGACACATGGTGAACGTATACGATTGCAGCTTTATTGTCTACCCTTGGGAATAGATTACTCCCCGGTATCCAAAAATCTACGACAGCGGTCGAGCTTGCCGGCGGCGCGCCGACGTCTTCGGTCCGCGGGGCACCCAACCCCGCCTAACAACAAGAAGCTCACCCGCCGACCGAGACCCGACCCTCCCTCAGAACTCTGACGAGCCCTCTCCATGCCCTCTTGCATGGCGTTGACCGGCGCCCGACTCGTCTTGGCGCGCGCCGGTCAGACCGCTTGACGGCTACTTCAACTCGACGCTGCCTCCAGCCTCCTCGAGTTCGGCCTTGAGCTTGTCGGCCTCCTCGCGCTCGATGCCCTCCTTGACTGGCTTGGGAGCCTCGTCGACGAGTGCCTTGGCCTCCTTCAGGCCGAGACCGGTGGCGGCGCGCACGACCTTGATCACCTGGATCTTCTTGTCGCCGGACGCCGTGAGAATCACGTCGACCGTGGTCGGACCCTCGTCCTCGCCGCCGGCGTCACCGCCGCCGCCTGCTGCTGCTGCCGCCGCCGGTGCTGCCACAGCCGCCGCCGAGACGCCGAACTCCTCCTCCAGCGCCTTGATGCGCTCGGCGAGCTCCAGCACCGAGATGCCCTTGAGCTCCTCGATCCAATCTTGTGTGCTTGTTGCCATCGGTCAGTCCTCCTTGGTCGCTTCGGCGCTCTCGGCTTGTTGCTCCGAAGCGTCCGTCTGGTTGTCGTCTTGCGCCGGCTCAGTTGCCGGCTCAGCTTGGTCTGCGGTCGGCTCCTCAGCAGCCGGAACCTCCTCCACGGGAGCAGCCTCGGCAGCGGGTGCCTCCCCGGCCGGGATCTCGCCCGACTCCTTCTTCTCACGCACCTGGCCGAGCGCGACCGCGAGCCCGCCGACGAGACCGCCGAGGGTGCGCACCAGGCCCGAGATGGGCGAGGCCACGATCCCGACGAGCTGGCCGTAGAGCACTTCGCGCGAGGGCAGGCGCGAGATGGCGCGGATCTGGTCGGCATCGACCACCTCGCCGTCCATCAAGCCGCCCTTGAACGGCAGGAGCTGTGTGACACGAGCCTGGTCGGCGACGGCCTTGGCCGCCAGCGCGGCATCGCCGCGTACGAAGGTGAGTGCGGTCGGCCCCGAGAGCAGCGCCTTGAGCGACTCGGCCCCGACCTGGTCGGCAGCGCGTTCGGTCAACGAGTTCTTGACGACCGTAAAGGTGGCGTCGGCCTCGCGCAGCTTGGAGCGCAGCTCGGCTGCCTGGGCCACCGAGATGCCACGGTAGTCAACGGCGAAGACAGCCTGTGACTCGTCTATCTCCGTTGCGAGCGCCTCTATCGTCGCTGCCTTCTGCTCTCGGTTCATCTCATCCCTTGCTCTCTTTGAAGAACTCAGACGCCCAAGCACAGCGGGGCGTCGAGAGCGGGGGTGAACCGCCTTCGCTCGCTCCACCTGCCCCGGTCTTCTCTGCCGATGCCGATCGTGGATCGGCCGGCGACGCCGGGGGTCTCTGGCGGTGAGCCGTTGATTAAATCAGGCCGCGGCTGCCTCTTCGACGATGTCGCGGGTGCGGGCTGGGTCCACTTTGACGCCGGGGCCCATGGTGGAAGTCATCGTGATCGTGCGCAGATAGCGACCCTTCGCCGCCGAGGGCTTGGCGCGGACGAGCTCTTCGACGACGGCTGCATAGTTCTCGAGCAGCTGGCGCTCGTCGAAGGAGGCCTTGCCGATCACCATGTGCACGATCGCGGTGCGATCGGTGCGGTACTCGACCTTGCCGGACTTGGAGTCTTCGACGGCTTTGGCGACGTCCATCGTGACGGTGCCGACCTTCGGGTTCGGCATCTTGCCCGACGGGCCGAGGATGCGGCCGAGTCGTCCAACCACGGACATCAGATCGGGTGTGGCGATCGCGACGTCGAATTCGTCGAAGCCCTCCTCCTCGATGCGCTTGGCCAGATCCTGGGCACCGACGACATCGGCGCCGGCAGCCTCGGCTTCGCGGGCCTTCTCGCCTTGGGCAAAGACGATGACCTTGACGTTCTTGCCCAAGCCATTGGGCAGAGCGATCGTGCCGCGCAACTGCTCGTCGGCATGGCGCACGTTCAGACCGGTGCGCACGTGGATCTCAACCGACTCGTCGAATTTGGCGCTGGCGAGGCTCTTGACGAGCGCAACCGCCTCGGCGGGGGCGTGCTCGCGATCGCGATCGATCTTCTGAAGACCCTCTGCGTGGCGGCGACTGTGAGCGTTCATGACGCCACCTCGACGCCCATCGAGCGGGCAGTGCCGGCGATGATCTTCACAGCTTGGTCGACGTCGTGGGCATTGAGGTCGGCGAGCTTGCGCTCGGCGATCTCGCGCAACTGGGCGTCGGTGATCTTGCCGACCTTGTTGCGGTTGGGCTCGCCCGAGCCCTTCTCCAGTTTGAGCGCCTGACGGATCAGGACGGCCGCCGGCGGCGTCTTCGTCACGAATGTGAACGAGCGATCCTCGTAGACGGTGATGACGACCGGAATGATCGTGCCGGTGTCGCTGAGCGTCTGCGCGTTGAAGGCCTTGCAGAACTCCATGATGTTGATGCCGTGCTGACCCAGCGCAGGACCGACCGGCGGAGCCGGTGAGGCCTGTCCGCCGCGCGCTTGCAGCTTGATTGTTGTCAATACCTTCTTGGCCATGTTTATCCCACGCTACAACTTCTTGACTTGGTCAAAACCCACCTCGACGGGGGTCTCACGACCAAAGATTGATACCAGGACCTTGAGCTTGGCAGCGTCGTCGTTGATCTCGGAGATCTCTCCGGAGAAGTCAGACAGCGGGCCGGAGACCACCTTGACGGTCTCGCCGATCGTGAATTGGGCACGCGTACGCGGGGCGGTTGCGACCTCCTTGTGCAGCAGGCGATCGACCTCGACCTGGGTGAGCGGCACCGGCTCCTGCGAGGAGCCGACGAAGCCGGTCACGCCCGGCGTGCCCTTCACGACGCCCCAGGAATCCTCGTTGAGCTCCATGTTGACGAGCACGTAGCCCGGCATGGTTCGCTTCTCGACCGTGATCTTCTGGTTGTCCTTCATCTCTGAGACGGATTCGGTCGGAACGACGACCGTGCGCACAGCACGCTGCTGGCCCAGCGATACGACGCGGTGCTCGAGATTGTGCTTGACCTTGTTCTCGTGACCGGAGTAGGTGTTGACTACATACCAACGAAACATTCAGCTTCCTGACAGCTCAAATTGGTGGATAAGACAGGGAAACATTTTGGTGGACGGAAGGGGCGAGACGGTATCGCGCTCAGCGCTCTGACGTTCGATGACCAAGCAGGTCAAGGACGCAGTGAGCGAAGTGTGCGCTAGCACACGAGCGATCGAGGACGCAGAGATGCGCAGGTCATCGGGCGTCAGAGAATGAAGTTGACGATCTTTTGGGCAACCCAATCAGCGGCGCCGAGATAAAGCCCAGCAACAGCGACGAAGCCGAGGACGACCGCGGTCGCCTGCGTGACCTGGCGACGATCGGGCCACTGGACCCTTTGCAGCTCGGCCCAACTGGCGCGCAGGAAGGCGATCGCCCGACGTGGGAGCGGCTGCGACGGCTTGGTAGCCGGAGTCGCTCCGTCTGGAGGCGCAGGCTCTGGCAGCTCGTCGAGGACCGACTCGTCGCCTCTGCCGTTACGACCGCCGCGTCCACCGCCCGCGGGCACCAGGTCAGCCGATGATGCGTCACGAGAACCCTCGCCATTGCGCTCGGTCTCAACGGGCTGTTCGGCCGGCACACCACCGGCGCCGGCGATGAGCGCCGCGTCGAACTCGTCGACGTCGCCCGCATGAGAGAGCGCAGCCGGGACGTCGGCGCGGACTGGACGATTCTGGGATGGGGTCGACGCGCCCTCGCGGATGGGCCTTGAGCGACGTTGCCTTGCACGCTTGCGGTCACGAGCCACGGCAGCGCTCCCGCGCTAGCGAGTCTCCCGATGGCTGGTGTGCCGGCGGCACCAGCGACAGTACTTGCGCAAACTCACCCTGTCCGGGTTGTTGCGCTTGGACTTATTCGTTTGGTAGTTGCGATGCTTGCACTCCTCGCAGGCAAGAGTGATAGCGATTCGAACGTCTCCGCGAGCCATAGCTAAAAAAAGATCCCTGGGTGGTTGTCGACGAGCGCGCCCAGACGAAAGAAAAACCCCGCCCAGGCGCGAGGTTGAGCAAAGTCTAGCGCGGCTGGGCCCTCGGTGCGACAGACGTCCGGCAGGACCGGCGCCAAGTTACTCAGCGACGCAATACTGCTGGGGCGTCGGCCCCACTGATCTGCCAACGAACTCCTGGTCCGAACTCGAGGACAACACCTGCAGGACTGATGAGCTCCCAATAGGGCGGGTCGTCGTCCGCTTCAGCCGCGGCTGGCCTGATGTCGAGCAATGAGCCATCCGAAAGTCTGCAGCACAGCTCACCAGATTCCTCGTCGATGCTGGCATCGTCGATCGAGCGCCCGACCAGTTGCGTCGGGTCGGCTGGCGACCACTCGGCGTCTTGGGTGGCAAAGCGCCAGAGACCTCCGTGCGAATCGCGAACTTCAACGTGCAGCACATCTGGATAGGCGACACGCGCGTCGACGATCGACCCCCGCATCGAGCGCAGGACAGTTGTCGGTGATGTGTCCAGGGCTACAACGGTCGCCATTACTGCTTCCATTCTCGCAGCCACGCCAGCAGTTCTCCATAGCTCATATCTCCCTGACCGCTCGAAGTCTTCTCGGCGTGTAGCGCATCGCTCGCTTCGAAACGCTCAGAGGGGGTCAAGCCAGCCTCCTTGCAAGCGTGCAGAAACTGCTTGATGTCGCGCTTTCTGGCCATGGCGGCGAGTCTAATCTCGCCGTCGGAGCGAGCCTGCGTCCTCGTTCCTCACTCATACAGCGTCAGCGTCGCCAGGATCACATACAGCGCGACGAGCGCCCAGCCCTCGAACGCTGCCGCTTCGCCGTCGCCGGTGATCTGCCACATCGCCAGTGCCATCACCAGCAGTGCGCCGATGTACACCGGCGCGAGCGCGAATGTCAGCGTTGTCGCGAGCAGAAACGAGATCAACACCAGCAAAGGGAACAGGAACGCCGCGATCTGCGCCACCGAGTTCTTGACGACCGAGATCGCCAGATCCGAGCGGCCCTTCCAGGCCAGCACGATCCCGGCGGTGTTCTCGACGGCGTTGCCGGCGATCGCCACGATCACGAGGCCCGCGAACGCCTGGGAGATTTTCAGCTGGACGATCGCCGGCTCCAGGCCGTTGACGAACCAGTCAGAGACGAATGCCGAAGCGATGCCGGCCGTGAGCAACAGCGCCAGCGTCACGCGCAGCGACAGGCGCGGGCCGGCGCGCTCGGGCTCGTGCTCGGGCTCGGACACATCCTCCTCTGCCCCGGGCAGCTTGCCTGTGCCTGGGAGGGTATCGGCGCGCAGGTAGGGCACTACCCAGGCGAGATATACGACGAGCAGGCTCACGGCCCCGACCGCCGAGATCACATCCACGTGGTGGCTGGCCGGATCGTGCGCGGCGAGCGATAGGCCCAGCAGCACGATGATGAACACACACACCAGCAACAGCGTCGTCGTGTCGCGTGGCAGCCGGTGGGAGAAGCGCATCACGCCGTCGGGAGCGCGCAGTGCGCCAACCACGATCACCAGGCCCAGCACGAGCATCGCGTTGGCGAAGATCGAGCCGACGATCGCCGTCTGCGCAACCACCAACTCGCCCTTCTGCAGGGCGAAGATGACCACGAACAGCTCTGGCAGGTTGCCGAGAGTGGACTGCATCATTCCAGTGACCGCCGGCCCGAAGCGCTCGCCGAGCTGCTCGGTGGCAAAAGATACGACCCATGCCAGGCCCGCGAGCGCCAGTGTCGCTACAGCGAAGCGCGGTAGCACGGCCCACTGCCCATAGTTGGCCGCGCCCGCGATCGCCGTCAAGATCGCGATCGCAGGGAGCGCGATCCGCTCTGTGGAAGTGAGACGGCTCATCTCGCCTGCCGACAATAGTGTGGGCGGAGGCCGAGTCCCCGCCTGATGAAGTGGCGCTCACTCCCGCTAGGCTTCCCAGCCGATGCGCCTCGCAACCTTCCTCGCACCCGGCAGCTCCCACCCGCGTGCCGGCGAGGTGCGCGGCGAGCAGGTCGTGGCTTACGCCGAGGAGAGCTTCAGCGTGCTCGATCGCCTGCGCGACCCGGGCGTGCCGGCGGCGGACGGGCCGTCTTTCGCGCTGGCCGACGTGACGCTGCTGGCTCCCGTCCCCGAGCCGCGCGCGATCTTCGGGATCGGCCTCAACTACGCCGATCACATCGCCGAGACCGGCGGCACTGCTCCCGAGACGCCGCTGGTGTTCACGAAGCTGCCGGCCTCCGTCGTGGCACCCGGCGCGTCCGTGTCCTGCCCGGCCGCCATCAAACGCCTGGACTACGAGGGCGAGCTTGCCGTCGTGATGGGCGCGGGCGGACAGGTTGGTGGCTACGCCGTCGCCGACGACCTCACCGCGCGCGATCTGCAAGGGCGCGAGGCGCAGTGGACGCGCGCCAAGGGGGCTGACGGCTTCTGTCCCTACGGTCCCTGGATCACGACCGCCGATGAGGTTCCCGACCCGCACGCGCTGTGGCTGCGCACCTGGGTCAACGGCGACCTACGCCAGGATTCCTCCACCTCGAACCTGATCTTCAAGATTCCCGAGCTTGTCGCGTTCATCTCGGAGACCTGCACGCTCTCACCCGGCGATCTGATCCTCACCGGCACGCCGAGCGGCGTCGGCATGGGCCTCGACCCGCCGCGCTTCCTCGGCTCCGGCGACACTGTGCGTATCGAGATCGAGCAGCTCGGCTCGATCGAGCACGCAATCGCCTGAAAGAACCTGCGGTAACCGCGTGGGCCTCACCGCAGGCGCACGGACCGGTATCTAGTGAGGCTCGAGCACGCGGTCGATCAGGCCGTACTCCAAAGCCTGCTCGGCCGTGAAGAAGCGGTCGCGCTCCATGTCTTCGCGCACCTGCTCCTTTGAGAGGCCTGTGTTTTCGGCGTAGATGTCGTCGAGGCGCTCGCGCACGTTGAGAATCTCGCGGGCATGAATCTCGATGTCGGTCGACTGGCCTTCGAAGCCCGCCGAAGGCTGGTGGATGAGGATGCGCGAGTTTGGCAATGCTGCCCGCTTGCCCTTGGTGCCGCCCGCCAGCAGCAGCGAGCCCATCGACATCGCCACGCCGACACACATCGTGTGGATGTCGGGCTTGACGAAGCGCATCGTGTCGTAGATCGCCAGACCCGAGTAGACGCTGCCCCCTGGGGAGTTGATGTAGATCGAGATGTCCTTGTCGGGGTCCTGGGACTCCAAGTGCAGTAGCTGGGCCACAACAAGGTTGGCCACCTGATCTTCGATCGGCGTGCCGAGGAAGATAATGCGCTCGTTCAGCAGGCGGCTGAAGATGTCGAACTCGCGCTCGCCTCTCGCGGTGCGCTCTATGACCATGGGGATCAGGGGCATTGGGCACACCCTATCGAGCGCGAGGCTGCGATCCGGTCACGACCTGAAGAGGCAGTACCGACGGCTCAATGCCAAGCCGCTCCGACCGCCCGGCCAATGCTTGCGATTGTGGCCATAATGGCCACAATCGATGATGCCCTTGAACCTCCCCAATCTGTTGACGGTGCTGCGCATCATGCTTGTGCCGGTGCTGGTCGTTGCGCTGCTCGGCAACACACCCTCAGGCGACGTGCTGGCCGCCGTCGTATTCGCCCTGGCCTCGCTGACCGACTTCATCGACGGCTACCTTGCCCGCTCGCGCGACTCGATCACGACGTTCGGCAAGCTGATGGACCCGCTCGCCGACAAGCTTTTGATCGTTGGGGCGCTGCTGTCATTGGTATCCCTCGACCGCCTGGAAGGCTGGGTCGCGATGGTGATCATCGCTCGCGAGCTTGCCGTGACGATGTGGCGCATGAACGCCACCTCCTCGGGGGTCGTGATCGAAGCCTCGATGTTCGGCAAGCTCAAGACCTGCGTGCAGATCGCGGCGATCCTGGCCGTGATCGCCGTGCCCGGCTCTCCCCTTTGGGTCTCGCTGCTGGTCTACCTGATGGTGGCGATCACGGTGCTGTCGGGGCTCGATTACTTCCGCCGAGCCACTCGTCCAGCGTCGTCTGATGCTCCGACGGCGCCCGCGTCCGAATCTCCTCCCGCAACTCGGCCATGAGGCCATAGCGCTCGGCGATCACGTTGTGCTGATGAATCGTCTCCAGGTTCTCCTGGCGCGCTGAGACGAAAGCGCCATCGGGCAAACCTGGGAAGCGCTCGACCGTGGCGGCGATCATCTCGCGCACACAGTCCTCGACGAAGCGCGGGCGGCGGTGGGCCTTTTCCACCACCTCGACCTCGTCTGTGCGCTTCATCAACTCGTAGATCTCCGAGGACATCGAACCCTCGACGATCTCGAGCAGAGTTGCCGCTTCGATCTCGGACTCGCACTCCTCCGGACAGCCGATGTGCAGTGTGCCGAGTCCGCGCTGGTTGTGCGTCGCCACTGGGACGCACTCGAGAACCTTCTCGATCTGCTCGTCGCTGAAATCCTCTGCTTGCAGGCGCTCGCGCGCGCGGGCAGCGACCAGCTCCTGCGCGCACGGGCACGCGGTCATGCCCGTGGCTGCCACCCCCACGAGCCGGCGTGTGCCGGAAGGCAACGCCACAGCGCGGCCGAACAGCGTGTAGATCTCCTGCGTCGGCACACCTGAGACCGGGGCCGGCTTGTGCTCCGGGTAGCGTGCGGCGATCGTCACCTCCGCTCGAGCCGCGCCCTGGCGCTCGCGCACCAGCTCGGCGATGTGCTGCGCCAACGTCTCCGCACGAAACGGGGCCTCTTTCAGCACCACCTCGCCGATGGCCTCGTTGACGACCTCCTCGAAGCGCGACATGTGCGCGCCCTTCTGGGCTGAACCCAGGTCCACGAAGCACTCCAGGCGCGCGTAGAACAGCTCCTCGCGGATACGGATGACCTTCTCGACTCCCGTTACGCCTACACGCGAGAGGGCGACCGGGATCGACGGGACGCGCGCTTGGACGTCCTCAGCGATGGCCTGCGGCGAATTGGAGGCTTGGTGCACGTCTGTCGTTGCGGCCATGCTCCCGGCAAGCGTAGTACACGTGCTCGGCCGCACGTCAGGGCTCTCCGCCGATCAGCCGATGTTGAGGAACCTCACGCCGGGCAAGGGTGCGCGCTTCAGGGGGGCGTCGGTGCTCAGCAGCGGACAATCCAGCGCTCGCGCGAGCGCCACGTAGCAAGCGTCGTAGGCGGAGAGGTTGGCCCGCAACGCCCACGCGTCAGCGATCAGGCCGGTTGTGGGCACTCTCCTCACGGGGCTGTGGGCCAGCCGCTGCACTGCCCGCGAGGCGCGCGCCGACGACAGCTTGCCGCCTCGCTCCAGGCCGCGCAGGCCCTGGATGACCTCAGGATTGACGATATCCGGCGCGATCAGCTGCGAGCCGCCCACCTGCCCGGCGATCTGGCCTCCGAGCGTCGTCTGCAGCAGCAGCTCGAGGAGCGCCGAGGCGTCAATCGCGATCTGCGACGGCTCGGCCGACGATCTGCTCATAGCGCTCGGCACGGGCCTCGTGAATCGTGTCTGAGATGTCTTGCGAGGAGATCGTCGTCATAGCCTCGTCCTGTTCGAGGCGCTCGAGCCATTCTCGATTCGTGGGGACGGTTAGATCGCGCCGGAGCACGTCAAGCACATAGTCGCTCAGGTTTCGACCCTCCAAATGCGCACGGGCACGAAGATGCTCGTGCAGTTCGACGGGCACATTCTTCACTTGAATCGCGCTCACAACCAAAGTTTAGCATGCCGATAGCATGCCACGCCAATACTCGGGCAAGCCCTGGCTGCTTGGCGGCTGCGGATAATCCGGATCCCGGGACTCTGTCCTAATTACAAGACGAGTGTCCCGCCCCGCGCCGGCGGTCGGATGAGAGGACAGGATGCCATCCGCGAAACCGCCTGTCCTCCCCGCTAACCTTTTTGCAAATGCGAACGCTGATCACCGACCCACCGCCCGCCGAGCTGCAGGCGCTGCTCGAGCGCCGCAGGCGCCTCGGCCAGGACGGCATGGACGAGGTTTGGGAGGGGGTG
>Ga0210385_10001506_pt1 | contig 14435 bp, 9 predicted proteins | sample IncBWH26OmetaG_FD_160107 | JGI IMG/M metagenome (GOLD analysis project Ga0210385, IMG submission 160107) | Forest soil microbial communities from Barre Woods Harvard Forest LTER site, Petersham, Massachusetts, United States - Inc-BW-H-26-O ...
GCGGAAAATGGCAGGCAGTTACCTCTGAGGCAGGATTCACCGACGCCACCGCGGCACGTCATCGCGGCTGCGCATTCGGCGACTTCGACGGCGACGGCCGCATGGACATTGTCGCCACCAGCCTTGATGAACCTGCAGAGTTGTGGATGAACCGCAGCCCGAATGCAGGCCACTGGCTCGCCATTGCTCTGCGCGGAGTTAAATCGAATCGCGACGGAATCGGCGCGCGCATCAAGGTTGTCACCAAGGCCGGCACGCAATACAACCACCAGACTTCCAGCGTTTGCTATGCTTCATCCAGCCTTGGCCCAGTACACTTCGGCCTGGGTACGGAAACGAAAGCCAACGTCGTTGAGATCCATTGGCCGAGCGGCATTCTTCAGACTCTTGAGAATGTTCCGGGGGATCAGATTCTCAAAGTAACCGAGCCCGCTGCGTCCGCTACACCGAAATAGAGTGTCATTGCTTGGGCGGCCCAGCTTTTTGCTGTGTGGCCTCAAGCTGCTGCACAATATCGCGTTCTCTCTGTCCATCATCCGGACGATGCAGCTTGTAATAAATCGGCGCAAGCTCTATGTGCGGATCGAGCCAGTTGGGATCGGCCTTTTCCAACTCCTCCAGGGTGGTAGCCGCTTCGGCGTATTTCCCTGTCATGCTGTTCAGCTTCGCCATCTCCAGACGTGCCATGGGCGAGTTCGGTTGCAGTTGCAGCGCAAGCTCCAGCATCGGCCTCGCACTGTCCAGATTCCTCTGCTTCAGCTTCATCGTTCCGAGGTACAGATTTGCCGTATAGTCCCGGGGATCCGCTTTCAACGCCTGCTCGAAAGCCGGCTGTGCGGCATCGGTGTCTCCCAGCGCATCCCGCGCCTGCCCGGCCATCGTGTACAGACCGGGAAAATCCCCGTGCAGATTAATCGCAGCGTCCAAATCGGCGCGTGCCTCGTGAAACTCCCTCAGTCGCAACCGCGCCGTCCCCGCGACGAAGTAGGCGTCCGCCGACTGCGTCGCTTTGGCCACGCTCTCCATGCGCGGCAGGCCCGTCGTCTCTTCCCCGGAATCGATCAGTGCATAGGCCAACACGTACTCCAGGTCCATGTTGCTTTGATGGCCGTTCTCGAGTGGCGTCAGCATCGCCGCCGCTTCGCTAGATTTGTTGAGTTTGATATCTGTGTATCCCAGCAGAACCGCGGCAGCTACATCCTGCGGCCGGGCAGCGTGCACCGCCTCAAACGCGGTGTGTGCTCCTTCCATGTCGCCCTTTTTGTAGTACGCCAGCCCCAGGTTCATCCGTACAGCCGACTTATCCGGGGCCGATGCCAGCGCCTGCGTGTCTTCCGCGATGGCCGCATCGAATTGTCCCGCAGCAGATAACGCCGCTCCAAGATTGGCCCGCGCCTCCGCGAGTTTTGGATCGATGGCGAGTGCCTTCCGATAGTCGTCGATCGCTTCGTTCAGATCGTTGTGCTGCTGGGCGGCAATACCCTTGCGCAGATAGTCGTCCGCCTCATTCAGGGTCGCAGTCTTGCCTGTCTGCGCCCATGCCCCTTGCACCATAAGCGCAACCAACACAATTGAAACGGATCGCATATCTATTAGGATAAAGCAACGTCGCAGGGCCGGGACGCACGCAGCAAGTCCCATCGCGGCAGTGCTTGCCGCTATCGTGTCGGGCAATCTACTGCTTCTGGTCAACCGCCTTATAGTCCAGAATCTTCATCGCCGAGCCAAACTTTTTGTAGTCCCGGAATTCGATGGTATTCAACACTGCCTGGTGGTGACTCTGCCGCACGCGCACTTCCGCGCTAATGGGCATCAGGTAGTCGTTTCCATTGATTACCACGTAGTCGTAATCAACGCCCATCACCGAAGCCTGTGTTGGAAAATTCTTCGGCAAACCATCTGCCTCGAGGCTGATGCGGCGCACGTTCCGCGTTGCACTGTCGATGTACACCCGGCCATGGAATGCGACCATCAACTGAATGCCATTTGAGCCCACCACAGAAAACATTGAGTTGCTCTTGGCAACGCGATAGTCAAACACCTGCACCGTGCCGGAGCCGAGCGCATCTGTCTCTTTCCATGTGAAATCAGCCTTGGCTGACGGCGCGAAGACTGCCGTCAGAACCCCGCCCAGTTCCCCTCCGGAAAGCGTGCTGCCTTTCTCCTTCAGCAGGGCGTCGCGGTCTGCGGAACTGGGCGCGCCGTTGATTTCCAGCATGGTGTGAGTTTCGTTCTTGTCCCGATACCGCAGCAGTTCGGCAATCGTGTCGCGGTGCTTCCAGTTTCCGGTGCCACTTGCATCCACTGACCGGTTTGTCATCTCTACGCACATGAAGTTGGGCAGAGAATCCATGTACCCCACAGCCCGCGTCCGGGCGTCTGCAATCAGATTCTCAACTTCTTCCGGTTCCGGCGGAGGCAGAGGATTGGTCACAGCCGTAATAGCAAGCAAGCCGCCACTGTAGCTATCGTTCGCTTCACTCGTAGCGGTCAGGTCACCGGCGCCGCCGTCTCCGCCGTGCCCTTCCGCACCCGCTGTGCCCGCTACAGCCCCATCACCCAGCACCGTAAACGAGACCCGTTGCTCCGCAGTTCTTCCGCTCTGGGTCATCATCGCCCTTACTTCATAGGCGCCAGGGACCAATGCCGAACCTTTGAAACTGGCCAGATACGGCACTGTCTCGTCAGTGCTATTCAGTTTCAGCGGCAGAGGTGTCCTTCGTCCCGGATGCCCATTGCGGCTGGCTTCCATCTCCAGCGTCACAGGATCGGTCGCTTTGGGATCGGGATGCAGGATGAAGAAAAGCGACACGTTCTTTGCGCCGGCCGGAACAATGCCGCCCAGGTTTGCGGTGATTTTTCCCTTCTCATAACGCATCGGCTCAAGAGGATCGTCATTGTCATCGCTGATCGTATCGACCCGCTTCACCAGAACGATGGGGCTAAGCGCCGGGGAGCTCTGCGTCTGCGGAATCTCAAAGACCACGCGCTGCGCTCCGGCCTTCAGGCCCTGCTCATCGTAAACGGCCGCTTCCAGCATGTACTGCCCGGGTATCGCGAGGAAATGCCGTTGCAGAATGATGCTGGCCGAAGGATCTGCATCGAGCGATTCCACCGCACCGCGCTTCGAGACGTTCTCGCCAAAGTGTTCCACCACCGTGCCATTCTTGTCCTTGATCTCGGCAACGATTGAAACGTGCGCGGTGAACTCCTTGGTTCGGGTGTCCTTGTTTGTCTGTACCGACGACATTGGCACATCGATCGCCACCGTGCTCGTGTTTCCATCCGGCAGCTCGCCAAATTGAAGCACCGCCGCGTGAAACTTTACGTCTTGCGGAAGATTTGACTGGTTGAACAGCTTAAGGAGGGGAACTTCGAACGGCCGAATGCCCGCTTCTGCCCCGGGCGCTAGCGCAAAATATCCGGTTTTCGTCTTTATGTCCAGGCGGGCATTGACTGGTTTCACCGCAATGGTCCGAAATGAGCCATCGTATTCCTGAATCGGCGGGATATACGAGGCCTGGTAGAAGGTGGTCAGGTCCTGCAGCATCTGCTGAAGGGGCCCTTTCACATTGTCCTGCGCGTCAATGTAAATGCCTCCTGTGTCCTTTGCCATGTCGGACAAGGGGTTTTTCGGTGCGGCCATCGCTTTAAAATCGAAACCGTTTCTCTGAAAGTCCGACATCTGGGCAACGTCTTGCGCCTGCCCCCAGGTCGGCCCTTGTGCGCTCGGAGCGCCCTGAACCCCTGCTGCACCTTCTTGTTGCATCGGTATTACAGACTCGGATCCTCCAACGCCCCCTGCTCCAGTGCCCCCTCCAATCACAATCGGAGCAGGATTGTATGGTGTCTGGCCGTTCATGAGGGCGTTTACCATCTGATATCTCCCCTGAGTATTCATTGCGTCCAGATCGACGATATAAATGCTCACGCCTGCCTTGCCCGCTGCACCGGTGATGGTTTTCACCATCTCTTTGCCGGCAGAGTCCATCTGCATGTTCTGCGTGAAATAGATGAGCGACTTTCTCTCTGAAAGCTTTTGCTGGGATTGGATCAAGGCCAAAAGCGAAGCCAGGTTTGGAAATGTGTGCTGGTCCTGCATTACCTTTTGCGAATCCTGCAGCGCGGCCAGTAACCCCTGATATTCGGTACGCGTCGTCAAGTCCACGTGTTTCCCTGATGGATCGGCGCCGGTTCGTGCGACCGCAATCAAGTATTTTTCGGCGTCAGCCGCTGCTTTAGCGAGGGCGGGATTTGCCTCATCGGCCCTGTTCACGACTCCGCCGGTGTAGGTTAGCTCGATTCTCTGGGTCCGATCTGCAGCAGCTTTTTCGGTAAGGATTCTCACCGCATCGGCTGCCGTGTTGTGGTCGGCGAAGCCCTGAATCAGACGCAAACGTCCAGGAATATCGAAAACCGCGTAGGAATAGCCCTTTGAGGGCAGCATTTTGATGATTTTCAGCGCAATTACCTGCGCGACTTTTGCGGTAGGACCAGTGAAGTGATCGAAGACAAGCGTCACAAGATTGTCCGATTCAGCAGCACCGCCGCTCACAAAACGAAAACCCGTCAATTTGACCGGAACATCGTTGTCGGTGACCACGAAATCTTCCGGTTTCAGATCGAGTACGGGCTTGTGTTTCTTATCCTTAACCACCAGATCAAGCGTTACCTCATTCGCATTGGAACTGAGGGTCGGAACCTGCATGGTCGCATCAGGAGAAGAATCGGATGCCGTTGGCGTCGAAGGCGGGGCGGGTTGCGCAGTCGGAGCTTGTCCCAGGGCTGCGCAGGCCCCAATTACCAGGAGCGGAACTCCAAACCAACCATAAAGACTGGACATCCATTGGCCTCGAATTAACTGAAGATGCCTCATAAGATTGCCTGATCCTCTGAACTATCCCATACGGGCGCCCTGACCGTCGCGAGTCCTGAAAAAGCCATTTAGCTGGATTTTCAGCAAGGCGAGGGCGCGCATTTTTGACTCGTGCAATTCTACTCGCGTACGTGGTTCTCGCGCAGCATCTGAAAAGATCGATTCCGCCCTGGATTACGTCCGTTACTGCGCAGTTCTCCTGGGCGGCTGATGCTACAACTCAACCGTGCTCGGTCCGTCCACGTCGGCCACAGCCTATTCAGTCAAAATTACCCAGCCAAACGACATCGCGCCGACTCTGCAAGACGGTCCCCGCCGACCAAACCCTCAAAGTTGCCGAAACCGTGACAAACCCGCCGTTTTGAATTCATCCGTTCTGCCAATAAGGTCAGTCGGGCTCACAGATGTGAGCTATCTCACAGCCGCCCCCACCTCCTGTCCACAAGAATCGACTGGGAGACTGCATGCAAAGGGTGTTGATTGGGACCGCCGCAATCCTGCTGGCCGCCGGTGCGGGCCTCGGCATCGAGGTGGCAGCCAAGGCCAATCCGCCTGAAGCCCATCCTATCGCCGCTTTTCTCAAGCCCGTCCCTATGGACGACCGCAACACGGCTCCTCTGCCTATGGTTATCGACGTGCCCATCAATGGCACTATCTACCCACCCGACTTGACTCCGCCTCAATTTGCCTGGCGCGACAATAACCCTGCGGCCACTGTATGGAGCATCGAAATACTCTTCGGCGAAAAGGGCCGCCCGATCCAGGCCTGGTCTGCCGGCGAGAAGATGCAGATCGGCGCTGTAGACGAGACCCTGACCGGCTACGTCCCTCCCACGCTTACTCCTGAACAAGCCGCCGACCACACGTGGCGTCCCGACCCCAAAACCTGGGAAGAGATCAAGAAACAGTCCCTTGCGCAACCGGCCAACGTCGTCATCACCGGGTTCGCAAGCCGACAGTCCGGCAACCCACTCTCCCGCGCCACGGCTACCATCTCGACATCCAAGGATCCGGTTGGCGCGCCGATCTTCTATCGCGACGTGCCCCTCATTCCCCCCAACCCCGATACCGAACAACGCGGCGTGATCAAGCCTCTTCCCGACTCGGTCCTGCCCAAAATCAAGTGGCAACTGCGCTATGTCAATCAGACCGAAAGCAAGGTCGTGATGACCAACCTGCCCACTTGCGGCAATTGTCACTCGTTCTCACGCGACGGCAAGACCATGGGGATCGACGTAGACGGCCCCGCCAACGACAAGGGTCTCTTCGCTCTCGTTCCGATCAAAAAGGTGAGCACCATCTCCGACGACTATCTGCTTCGCTGGAGTTCCTTTTCGGAGGAGCATTCACAAAAACGCTTCGGCTTCATGAGCCAGGTCTCGCCCGACGGCAAATACGTTGTCAACTCCATCGACGTACCCCACGCCCACGGCACGCGCGTACTCGATCGCCTCTACAACGGCTTCTACGAGAACTATGGCTTCGGCCAGGTTTTTTATCCCACACGGGGCGTTCTCGCGTGGTACAGCAAGGAAACGGGCAAGCTGCAACCTCTCCCCGGCGCAGACGATCCCAACTTCGTGCAAACCTCCGCATTCTGGACTGTCGACGGCAAGTACCTCATCTACTCCCGCGCCGCAGCCCGCGATCCCTACCCGCCGGGCTACAAGCGTTCCACCTACGCTAACGATCCCAACGAGACGCAGATCCAGTACGACCTCTACAAGATTCCGTTTAATGACGGCAGAGGTGGAACTCCCGAGCGCATCGTCGGCGCGTCAGAAAACGGGATGAGCAACAACTTCCCCAAAGTCTCGCCGGACGGCAAATGGATCATCTTCGTGCAGTGCAAGAACGGGCTGCTGATGCGCCCCGACAGCAAACTCTACATCGTGCCCTTCGAAGGCGGAGAAGCGCGCCCGCTCGAATCGAACCTGCCGCTGATGAATTCGTGGCATACCTTCAATCCGAACGGCCACTGGCTGGCCTTCTCTTCGAAAAGCCCATCGCTCTATACGCATCTCTATCTCACGCACATCGACGATCAAGGCCATGCCAGCCCGCCGGTGGTCGTGGAAAACGCCACGGCAGCCAACCGCGCCGTCAACATCCCCGAGTTTGTGAACCTTGGTCCCGAGGGACTCGACCACATCGATACCCCCGCCATTGACTTCTATCGAGAATTCGACCTCGCGCAGCAACTGCAGGATGCACACAAATACGCCGAGGCCGTGCCCGCATGGACGGTAGCCGCCGACAAGGATCCCACGGACGCGCGCCCCTGGAACAATATGGGAGTGGCGCTTGCCGCGAGCGGAAAGACTACCGACGCCATCGCCGCGTACGACAAGTCGCTTGCCATGAACAACGACAGCTCCCAGACTCACAACAATCTTGGCAGCGCACTTGCTGAAGCCGGCCGTTTCGACGAGGCGATAACGCAGATTGAGAAGGCCATCGCACTTGATCCTGACAACGGCACAGCGCACATCAACCTTGGCCACCTGCTGGAAGTGACCGGCCATCGCGATGAAGCCATCGAGCAACTCAAGGCGGGCATTCAAATTGCACCGAAGAACGCCGACGGTCACAACATCTACGGTGTGATACTCGCGCGCGAAGGCAAGATGGACGAGGCCGTCGCCGAATTGCAACAGGCCGTCACTCTATCGCCGGGCTCCGCCGAATGCCATTACAACCTCGGCCGCGCCTATGCCGCCAGCAGCCAATTCTCGGACGCCCTTCCACAATTCGAAGCCGCCGCAAGACTCACCGGCAATCGCGAGCCTGCCATCCTCCAGATGCTCGCCGCAATGTATTCCGAGACCGGCAACTTTTCGCAGGCCGTCATCATCGCTCAGCAAGCTCTTGGCGTTGCCGAACAGCAGAAGAGCACCGACCTCGCCACAGCCCTGCGTGCCAACCTCGCGCGCTACCAACACCAGGCTCAGGCCGTGCCGGCCGCGCAAAACTGAATTCGGCACTCTGATCGTGAGAAATCAACGTCCATTCTTGACTCACCCCACTCCGAATCTGAGACGCTTTGCGGTCAGGCCATCGTGATGTTGGTCAATTCTGCGGTGTTGCAAATTCCGGAGTTCCCTTCTCCGCCTTCCGGGCCGTAAAAGAAGACCCAGGTTGCGAAGTCAGACGTGAAGTCTACAAAACGGTGTTCCTGGCGGGCCGGAACGGTAAGCACGTCGCCACACGAAATCCGCAGGTCGTTATTGCAACACCGGAAAGTGCCTGATCCACTGACAACTACATAGACTTCATCTCGGGAATGGGGTTGTTGGCGGTCGGAGCCCTGCGGAGAGTAGAAGCGAACAGAGAGGCTGCCAAGTTGAAGCAGTTCGATCGACTCCTCACCCTGCGCTTCGTGAAGATTCTTCAGGGCTTGTTCTGGCGTGATGTGGTATTCCATTCGTTCCTCGTTTCTCGTCGTAATCCTACCAACTGCCGAAAGCTACAACGTGGGTTGTTTCTGGGCCAAAGCGAAGCGGGAAGCAAATTCTGTCATTTCACCGGAGAAACGAACATTCCGCTCGCTCGGTGCCATACTGGAGGGAAGCGTGAACCTCCGGCCGTTGATCGAAAACTCCGTTGAATGGAGCTTGGTGACGCGCAATCTGCTGCGTCCATTTTTGCCGAGGGTAGTACCCAGGAAGGACCTTTTGCCATGGTTGATTTGGAAAAGCTCGCATTCGATATTGCGGCATTTCTGACAATCGCCGGACTGGGCCGCGGAGTTATTCACTTGGCGCCCAAACAGCCCTTCTTTTCGCAAGGGGACTTGGCGGATTGCATCTTTTATCTAGAGAAGGGTCGCGCAAGGATCACGGTCGTATCGCAAGCAGGCAAGGAAGCGACCATAGCGCATGTGTCCGCGGGTGAATTCGTCGGAGAGGAGTCGCTAGCGTCGCCATCCGGACTGCGTTTGTCGACTGCCACAGCAGTCACCGCATGCACCGCGCTCAAGATTGCACGAGACGAAATGGTCCGTGCAATGCACGAGGAACATGACTTTTCTGATCTATTTCTGAAGTTCCTTCTAGCCCGCAGCATGCGCATCCAAGCAGACCTTGTCGATCAGCTCTTCAACTCCAGCGAAAAGCGTTTGGCGCGGATTCTCTTATTGATGGCGGAATTTGGTCAACCGGGCGACACCGACAGATTGATTCCCAAAATATCTCAGGAGACACTAGCGGAAATGATCGGCACCACCCGCTCCCGGGTTAACTTCTTCATGAACCGTTTCCGCAAACTGGGCTTTATCGATTATGACGGCCGCATCCGGGTACATAGATCCTTATTGAGTGTCGTTCTGCATGAATAGGGTCCCTGCCTATATCGAACGCTTCGGCTAAAAACCGGGCGGGTTTTCGGCAGGGTGGTCAAATCTGAACAGTAGGACAGTTTGCTTTATGGCACACTCGCACCAGTTACCACATTCATCTGGGTACGCGAGGTAAGTTATGCTCTCCAACGGAAAAACAGTCCTTGTCGTGGACGACAAAGAGTCTATTCGTACGTCAATGTCCCTCGTCCTTGAGTCTTTAGGGTATTCCGTGCGCACTGCCGAGGACGGACACTCTGCTTTGCGCGAGATACGCCAAGAGAACCCCGACATTCTCCTCTCCGATCTCAGTATGCCCGGCATGTCAGGATTTGAATTGCTGATCAACGTCAGGCGCTCGTTCCCGGCAATTAAGGTGATCGCCTCAAGCGGATCATTTTCCGGAAACGAAATTCCCTCCGAAGTTCTTGCGGATGCCTTCTATCCAAAGGGCACCGGTGTGAGCACGCTCTTGCACGTCTTGCGATCCCTTTCTCTCTACCGCCGAGCGCCTGAGGGGTTCACCACGGCGCACACGTTTGGACCCGAGAGTATAGAGTCGTTCGCCTCCCCGATCGGTGCGTAGCGTCCTTTTAACCGAGGTCACTGCCTCGCAACTGCTTCGACACGATCGCCAATCCAATTGCCATGATGACTCAAGAGCACGACTCTGCCGAAATCCTGCTCGCTGAAATCCGCCGTCAGAGCGGCAATTTCACGACTCCAGTGGGTGCCTGCCCTACCATCCGTTCTATGACGGTTTGAAGGCGTTTGAGCAGGACCTCCATTAACACATCCATCTGGAGAACAACATGCGAGCGAAGAACCACCGCAGATCCTTCGACTTCTGTTTACTCCGGTCGGGGTCCGGATGACCAAGCGCTTTCATGGGTAGAAGTGAGCGTCGGATCGGCGATGGGGATGACGATCCCCAAAAGTTCCATCCCAAATCCTTAACGCGGGACATCGGGCACCCGGAGTTTTGCTGCTCGCGGAATATTCTGCTGCGGTTTTATGCGGCCGTGTCGGTCGGGGTGGTTACTAGATTTGGGGATTCGTCCAAGGGATCGGCTACGGCGGGGCGGGGTTCGAAGTGGGCCTGGGCTTCGGAGACGGCGTCGGCTAGGGAGGTCGAGATGTGGAGGTCTTCGGTGCGGCTGATCATCTGGGCTGCACGGGCGGGATCTTCGTTGTAGTGCCAGATTCCCATCACAATTTTGAGCGCGAGGTTGGCGGAGCGCAGGCCGCGGAAGATGCGGTGTGCGCGGGCCATGGCGACGGGCGGCATTCCGGAAAGAAAAACGATGTCGGGCTTATGCTCGGTTACGGTGGCGACGGTTTCGTCGATGCTGCGGATGGGGATAGCGATCGCGCGAAATCCAGCCTGATCGAGGACCTGGGCAAGCATGGTGGCGATGAGTTCGTCGAAGCCGTCGCGGACGGGGATGATTAAGACTGAGGGACCAGGGACTGAGGGACCTGGGACTAAGGGACTAGGGACTGAGGGACCAGGGACTGAGGGACCAGGGACTGAGGGACTAGGGACTGAGGGACCAGAGACTAAGGGACGAGGGACCAGGGACGCAGGGACTGAAGATGCGGGGTTTGAAGGACTAGATGCTGAGGGACCAGGGACCACGGACGTAGGAACTAAGTTGGAGGCGTCCCATGCAGGCTGGGTTTGTTCGTTCTTTTCTTCGAGAGCGCGGAAGCCAAGTTCGTCGACCATCTCTGATGTGCTGTTACGGATGAAGCGGACGGTGGACTCTTCGAGCTCTCCTTTTTGGCGCTCCATTTCTACGAGGGTGAGGGCGGGGATGAGGATGGAGTCGTAGACGGCGACGAGGGGCTCGGATTTGAGGCAGGTTTGCAGGATGTCGGCGGCTTCCCGTTCGTCGCGGGCGAGCATGCGTTGGAAGAAGGAGGTGTAGGGCGGGATGACGGGCTGATCGCCGAGGAGGACGGTGAGAAATTCTAGCGAGGGAATGTGGCTGCCCATGACGACAAGGCAGACGGTCAGGGGAACGGAAAGGATGAGACCGACGGGTCCCCAGATGAGTGTCCAAAAAGCGGCGGCGGTAAGGACGGCAAGCGAAGAGAGGCCGGTGTGTTTGCCGTAGACGTGGGGCTCGACGTAGTTTGCGGTGAGGATCTCGAGGACGACGAAAAGGCCGAAGATTTCGGCGGAGTGGCGCCATCCGGGAAAGACGGCGAGGGAGAGCAGGGTGGGTGTGAGCGCGGCGATGGGCGCTCCAACGTAGGGGACAAAGCGGCAGATGAGGGCGAGCCCGGCGAAGAGGACTGCGTGGGGAAGTCCGATGAGGTAGAGGGCCAGGCAGACGATGGCTCCGTAGACGACGTTGACGGCGACCTGGAGGAGAAAGTATCTGGAAACGCGGCGGCTGGCGTCGCTCATGGCCTGGGTCATGCGGGAGAGGTTGCGATCGCCGGAGAGTCGGATGAGGCGGTTGCGGAGGTCTTCGCGCTGAAGGAGGACGAAGAAGGTAAAGACAACGGCCAGGAGCGCGGTGGTGAGGGGTTCGATGACGCCGCCGAGCTGATCGAGGCGTCCGGTGGGACGGCCGACTTCACGGACCTGGACGGGGTGGTCGGGGGTGGTGCCGATGGGATTCGCATCGCGCTGGCCGGGGGGCGGCAGGGCGCCGGTGGAGTTGGCGATGCCGAGCTCCTCGCTGATGTCCTGGATCTCCCGCTGGGCACGGCTGTATGCGGAGTTGCTGGGGCTGTGGAGGGTGCGCATTTTTTGCGCGATGTTGTCGCCGTAAGTAGGGAGATCGTTGGCGATAGCGACGAGTTGGGTGAAGACGCTCCAAGCTGCGACGCACAGGAGTCCGGAGAAAACGAGAATTACGGACATGGCGGCGATGGGGCGCGGCAGGCGAAGGCGTTCGAGAAGAGCGACGACGGGAGCAAGGAGGAAAGCGAAAAGGATGGCGAATCCCAGGGGGAGGAGGAGAACTTTGGCGAGATAGAGGACGGTGACAGCGAGAACCGCGACCGTGATGAACCAGAGCTGCGTAAGCATGCGTGGGATCGCGGAGGGGTTCATCGGGTCTCCATGTTGCGCTCTTAACTGAGATGCAGTTTCGTGACCGAGGACAATGGGGGGACTTAGCATTGAAACTATTGGCTATGCGAGGCCTTGGCTATGGCAGACTGCGAAGAGTTTAAAGACGATTCGGTGAAAGATGCGCCGGTGCGGGGTTTTCTGCATCGAGCGGCGGGTGCTGATGCGGATTGCCTGGTGCTGACGCATGGCGCCGGCGCTAACTGCCAGACGCCCCTGTTGAAGGCGCTGGCGGAGGCATTCTGTACAGCCGGCATTACGGTGTTGCGATGCGATTTGCCGTTCCGGCAGGCGCGACCGCACGGGCCACCCGTGCGGGGAAGTGCGGAGAAGGATCAGGAGGGCCTGCGCGCGGCGGTTACGGCAATGCGGCGTAAATCGGCGGGGCGGATTTTTCTGGGCGGCCACTCGTACGGTGGCAGGCAGGCATCAACGCTGGCCGCTGCTTCGCCCGGGCTTGTGGAGCGGCTGTTGCTGCTTTCCTATCCATTACACCCCCCGAAACGGCCGGAGCAGATGCGTACGACGCACTTCCCTTCTCTACAAACGCCGGCGCTGTTTGTAAGCGGAGAGCGCGATGGATTCGGATCGAAGGCGGAGATGGATGCGGCGCTGAAGCTGATTCCGGCGAAGACGGACTTGCTGATATTTCCCACCGCCGGACACGAGCTGATGACGGCCAAGAATCGGTCGGAACTGCCGGGGCGCGTGTTGGAGTCGTTTCTCACCTTTCAACAGGGCTAGAGGGGTGGGTGCTATCCCATGTCTCAAACACGAGACATGGGGCACCCAGAGTCGTGGCGCCCGCGACAGGTTATTCGCGGGTGACTTTGTAGCCTTGTTTTTCGAGCATGGCGGGGACGCCGTCTTTGCCGACTAAGTGGCCTGCGCCGATGGCTACGAAGCTGACGCCGTCGGCTTTGAGCAGGTCTTGGATCTGCGCGGTAAACTTCTCGTTGCGCTTGACGACCAGGATCTGGAAAAGGTCGGGATACTTGTCGCGGAAGTCGGCGTTGTTGAGCTTGTCGAGTGCGTCGGTGTCGCCCGCGGACCAGGCGGCGAGCATCTGCTTGAACTTGTCGATGGCGGAGTCAAAGTCGTCGAGCTCCGAGTTGAGGAAGTCGATCTGCACCTTGTCGGGCATGTCGGCGAAGTAGTGCATCTGCTGTTCCGCGGTTTCAAATCCCTTTACGGACTTGTTGGCTTTGACGAATTCGGGCTTGAGCTCCATTTCGACACCGGTACTGGGATCGTAGCCGGCCTGCATGAGAGGTGCGATGCTGAGCGTGACGGCTGCGAGCCAGGGCTTGAAGGTCTCGAACATGGCTTCGCCGCCGGGGAGGCCAACACTGTTTGCGGCTTTGGTGAGCTTGGCAAGCTGATCGGGGGTGAGCTTGGTGGAGAGCGGGTGAGCCGGATCCATGCCGAGTTGCATGACGAGCGGTTGCATCGATGCCGCGTCGTCCACGTCAGGGATTTCAAGCCAGAGAGTCTGGCTTTGCTGGATGGCTGCGTCTATTTTGGTGGAGTGCCAGGAGTCGCCTTTTTGAAGTGCGTGTATTGTGCCGAAGAGATAGACGGTGGCGTGCGGTCCTTTGACGACCCAGATGGCGGGCTCTGCCTGGGCGGGGAATGCAGCGGCGAAAAACGCGACAACGAACAAAACGATTAAGGCTGGTCTGCAGGCACGGAGCATCAGAGGTTCTCCTGGGTGCGTGATGGTGTGAGTATACGCGCGGAGATCTGTCTGCAGCCGGAGACATGGCCATCCGCTATCTCTTGACAATCTAGAGGAGCGGCTTTATTCTCCAGATTATCTAGAGGAGCCTCCAACTCCAAACGGGGGAACACATGCATTCTGCAGGTGTGAACTTACAATCGTGCGCAAGCGAGGACAATGATGAAATGGTTCACGAACTTCGCCGGGGGAATCGTGTCGCTGTTTCGCCGCCAGAAGGTGGAACGCGAGCTTGAGGAGGAGTTGCAGGGATTCCTTGAGGCCTCCGCGGCCCACAAACGGGGCAACGGCATGAGTGAGGAGCAGGCTCGCCGTGCAGCAAACGTGGAACTGGGCAGCAGCAATTCCGTGAAGCACCAGATCTGGTCCTCCCGCTGGGAATCTGCAGCGGAAGGCA
>Ga0210385_10001509_pt1 | contig 14426 bp, 13 predicted proteins | sample IncBWH26OmetaG_FD_160107 | JGI IMG/M metagenome (GOLD analysis project Ga0210385, IMG submission 160107) | Forest soil microbial communities from Barre Woods Harvard Forest LTER site, Petersham, Massachusetts, United States - Inc-BW-H-26-O ...
TTTACTCGAGGAATCCAGGTCAACAACAACAACAGAAGCAAAACGAGGAACCGAATCCAGCGGACGACGCGGTTTTTACGAACGCCGAAGCCGTAATTTGGACGAAGGACTTCACGGGCGCACCGTTCCTACGGCCTGGGAAGCAACGTGCGCGGTGTTTGTGGCGTTTTTTATACTCAGGGCGCGCGCACCGGACCACACCAATTGAAGCCCCGCGCAAATCGCAATCCCGGCAACCACAACTTTAAGTTTTTTCGCCGGGACTTTGGGGGCCAGCACACACCCCAAAATCACCCCCGGAACTCCGCCGAGGAGAAGTTGCGCTAACACATGCGTGCTGATCGACCCGAACGACCAATGAATGGCGCTGCCGACGGCCGCAAGGACAAGACCGAACGTAAGATCCGTGCCGACAACCTGCGTGGGTGTCATCTCCGAATAATTCAGGAGCAATACCGAGCCCAAGGCACCGGCGCCGGCGGAGGAAAATCCGGATTCCAGGCCGATCGGAAACGCGAGCCAAGGCAACCAGTGCGGATTTTTTCGGGCAAAGCTGGGTACTTGCGCACGGGGAATGAACGTAATGCAGGAAGAAATCGCCAGCAGAAGTCCCAGGGCGATGATGACCAGCGGATTGCTGCCTTGCTTGGCGACGCTACGCAAAGCTACCGCGCCGAGCAAAAGCCCTGGCACCGCGCCCCAGAGCAAGAGACGGAAATAGCGCGAATGAACCTGGCGCGAAGCCAGATAAAATGGCGCGGCAATCAGGCGCAACACACCGGAAAACACGAACGTGGTTCCGACTGCTTCCGCGGCGGGGAGTCCGACGATCAGCAGCAGCGCCGGCACAGTGAAGCTGCCGCCGCCGATTCCGGTGAGCCCCACAGAGAGCGCGATGACGAAGCCAAGAATGAAATGGGTCATTGCGAGCGCTCCGAAAATGTGTGAATCCCACATTCGAGTTTTCGTCCGCCCCAACGGCCGGAGCGCGGGTTGTTTGGATCCTCGGGAACCGCCGTGCAGGGTTCGCAGCCGATGCTCAAGTAGCCCTGGTCATACTGCGGCAAATATTTCAATTTGTGCGCGCCGGTGTATTCCCAAACCTGGCCCCAGGTCCAATCGGCGAGTGGACTCACTTTTGTGAGCGCTTTGCCTGTTGGCAAGTGGTGCAACTCGGCCTTCTTTAAATTTTTGCGCGTGACGGATTGTTCGCGGCGCAGTCCGGTGAACCAGGTCTCGAAGGGCTCAAGGGACTGCAGCAGGGGATCGACTTTGCGCAGTTGGCAGCATTTCGTGGGATCTTCGCGATACAGAATGCCGAACGCGGATTCATGCGCCTGGACGGTCTGTTTCGGGATCACATTGACGAGATTGAGGTTCCAATCGCGGGCGAGTTCATCGCGAAATTCGTAGGTCTGTTGAAAGTGGTAGCCGGTTTCCAGGAAGAGCACGGGAATATCCGGCAGACGCTTCCGAAGCAAATGAAGCACAACGATGTCTTCCGCCTGGAAACTGCACGTAAAGCAAACGCGCTGGCCAGCGGTTTCACTCAAAATGAGATCGATGACTTCTTCGGCGGCGCGGTTTTCCAGGCTGTCCCAATTTGCTGATGAAATCATTTCAGTTTGCCTTCCCTTCGCGGGGCGCGCGGATTACGCGCAGCGTTTCGGCGATTTTCACGGCGCGGCGGAGGTCGTTCGGACTGTCGTTCGGCGGCTTGGCGACAGAAAGATCGAAATGAAATTTGCCAGCGATGCTGTCCAGGAAGGCTCGATCGCGCGGGCGAATGCCAGTCTCCTGCCAGGAAATAATCACCAGGCCGAGCGACCACAGCGTATTGAGGAGAATGCGGCGCGAGTGGGCGGGCACTTCGGTGAAATTGACAAGTACGGTTTCGAAGCCGCGGTCGAGCAGAACGCGTTCCAATTCCTCAGCGCCTTGGCGTTCCCCTTCGAGAGACAGAATGGCGGGACGATAGCCGTGGTGTTGGATGCGATGTTCGAGCGTGACCTTGCCTTCTTGTGCTTCGTGCGAGATGCCGGCGTCTTTGCCAACGCGCGTTCTCTCTGGCGACAAATCTTCACGGATCATGACGGCGCCGACTGTGGCGTTGGTCAGCGGATCGATCAGGATTAAGCTGCCAGTGGTGCGATTGCGCGTGTAGGGATCGAAGAAAAGCGGTTGGCTGGCTTCAAACTCGACGGCGGCGATTTCGTTCATTTCGAGATCGCTAGCGGGATGTTCTTCGAAGGTGTTGATGTTCACGCGAAAGCGGATGCGTGTGGCTTTGGCTTTCACGTCGCGTCCCGCGTGTTTCGCGAGATACAGGCGGTTCAATTCGAGCGGCATCGCGTGCAGCCATACGACCATCGCCAGGAAGCGCTTGGACGCCGCGGGTTGCGTGTCCGGCGAAACCAGAATGTCGCCACGGCTCAAATCGATTTCGTCGGCAAGCTTTACTACGACCGATTGCGGCGCGCGCGCCGATTCCAGATCGCCGTCAAAGCTGACGATCGAGTCGACCTTGGTGCGTTGTGCGGAGGGCAGCGCAAGAACCGCATCGCCGGGGCGAAGAACGCCGCTGGCGACGCGCCCTGCGAAACCACGGAAATTCGCGTCGGGACGAATTACGGATTGGATCGGAAAACGAAGAGCGCCCATTTCCTTGGCGGGTTGAACGACGACGGTTTCGAGATGCTCGAGGAGCGTGGGGCCGGTGTACCACGAAGTGTTGCTGCTGCGCCCGACAAGATTGTCCCCTTCCAGGGCGCTGATGGGAATGCACTGGACGGCGGAAATGCCGAGGCGCGCGGCGAGGGCAGAGAAATCATTTTGCAAACGAGAGAAAACGTCTTCGCTGTGATCGACGAGATCCATCTTGTTGATGGCCGCGACCACGTGAGAAATGCCGAGGAGCGAAGCGATGTAGGCGTGGCGGCGGGTTTGCGGAAGCAAGCCCTTCGAAGCGTCGACGAGAATGACCGCAAGATCGGCGGTGGATGCGCCGGTGGCCATATTCCGGGTGTATTGCTCGTGGCCCGGCGTGTCCGCAATGATGAATTTCCTTCGCGGCGTACTGAAGTAGCGGTAGGCGACATCAATGGTGATGCCCTGTTCGCGTTCGGCTCGCAGGCCGTCGGTGAGCAGCGAAAAATCGATGGCCCGGCCGGAACGGTTGATGCGGCTTTTCTTTACGGAAGCGAGCTGATCTTCGTAAACGGCTTTGCAATCGTGCAGCAGCCTGCCGATGAGAGTGGACTTGCCATCATCGACGCTGCCTGCGGTGGTGAAGCGCAACAATTCCTTGTTCAATTCCTGGTCGAGGAACTTGTCAAGGTCCTCGCGGATTTCGAGTTCGCTAGCCGCGGGCATCAGAAGTAGCCCTCGCGTTTCTTGATTTCCATCGAGCCTTCCTCGTCGTGGTCGATCGCGCGGTTCTCTCGCTCGGAGCGTCGGAAGGAAATCATCTCCGCGATAATTTTGGGGACGGTGTCCGCGTCGGAACGGATTGCGCCGGTGCAGGGCACGCAACCGAGGGAGCGCATGCGGCAATTCACGAGCTGGGTTTTCTCGCCGCGCAGGAGTTGCTCTTTGGAGTAAATCAGCACCAGCGAACCGCCGCGATCGACCACTTCGCGGGGTTTGGCGTAATACAGTGGAACGATGGGAATTTTCTCGGCGTGGATGTACAGCCAGATGTCCAGCTCCGTCCAGTTGGACAGCGGGAAAACGCGGATGCTTTCGCCTTTATCGATTTTGGAGTTGAAGATGTTCCAGAGTTCGGGGCGCTGGTTCTTGGGATCCCACTGGCCGTGCGCGTCGCGGAAGGAATAAATGCGTTCCTTGGCGCGGGATTTTTCTTCGTCGCGGCGCGCGCCGCCGAAAGCCGCCGTGAAACCGCCGGCTTCGAGCGCGTCGAGCAGAGAGCGGGTCTTCAGCAAGCCGCAGCATTTTTGCGTGCCGAGTGCGAACGGGTTTGCGCCGGCCTGCAGCGCTTCGCGGTTCTGGTGCACGATCAACTCCGCGCCGAGTTCCTTGGTGTAGCGGTCGCGAAATTCGATCATTTCCGGAAATTTGTAGCTGGTGTCTATGTGCAATAGAGGAAATGGAATCTTGCCGGGGAAAAAAGCCTTTTGCGCGAGCCGCAACATCACAGAGGAGTCTTTTCCTATGGAATAAAGCATGACGGGGCGGGCAAATTCCGCGGCCGCTTCGCGCAGGATGTAAATGCTCTCGGCTTCCAGCGCGCGCAAATGATTCCATCGGGGGCGTTGCAGAGGAGCGAATCCCGGCCGCGCGGCTGGCCGCTCCTGCTGGTCGAGTTCTATTGTTACGTCTGCCATCTTGCGGTTCCTTTTCAGAATTGGCCCAGATGAAAATGGGTCCAAAAACAAAAAACCCACCAGCTCGGCGATTCCGGCGGTGGGGTGGACTTCTTACAGCTCGAGTTCAGGAATTTCCTAGACCACGAGCCTCCCGGCGCCAGAGGACACCATGCGACAACACAGACAACACGCCTGTTGTGCGCAGCTCTGGTTGAGGATTCGTGACATGGGCATGACTATAGCGGGTGAACGCGCTGAGGGCAATCGCCGGGTTGAATCATTTTTCTGATACTGTTCAACACTTTTTTGAGTTGATCGCCGCAGGTACGCTGGAATGGGCTTAGAATGTGTGGCGTTATGACTAACTTATTGCGAAGTTTGATTTTTGCTTTGGTGGCGCCGCTTGCGGCTTCGGTGGGAACCGCGCAGGTGGCCCCATTGGTGGCGAATATTGGCGGGCGCACCACGACGAGCCTGGATGGCCAATGGCAGGTGATTGTGGATCCGTACGATGTGGGTTATGTGGACTATCGCGCGCAGCCCCTGGTGGGGAAAAATGCGTTTTATAAAAACTACAAGCCGCAATCGAAGTCGGAACTGGTGGAATACGACTTTGATACTTCCGGCCACTTGAAGGTGCCAGGCGATTGGAACACGCAGCGCGAGTCGTTGCTCTTTTATGAGGGAAGCGTGTGGTACAAGAGGTCGTTCAATTATGCGAAGACGCCGAAGACGCGAGTGTTCGTACATTTTGGCGCGGCCAATTATCTTGCCAACGTATATTTGAACGGCGAGGGACTTGGCGACCACAAAGGGGGATTCACGCCGTTTGATTTTGAAATTACGGACCGGCTGAAGGCCGATGGAAATTTTCTGGTGGTGCGCGTCAACGATACCCGAGGAAAAGATGAAGTGCCGACGGTGAACACGGATTGGTGGAACTATGGCGGGCTGACGCGGCCGGTGACACTGGTGGAAGTGCCGGAAACATTTATTCAAGACTATTCGGTGCAACTGGAGAAAGGATCGACGAAGGAGATCAAAGGCTGGGTGCAACTGAACGGGCCGCAGCTTCAGCAGAAAGTTACGATACAGATTCCGGAGGTGGGGCTGAGCAAAACGTTTCAGACCGATGCGGCGGGGCGAGCGGAATTTTCGTTTCCTGCGGATTTAACGCTTTGGTCGCCGGAGAGTCCGAAGCTTTATGCGGTGGAGATTTCGAGCACGACGGATCGGGTGCGGGATCACATTGGGTTTCGCTCCATCAGCGTCAGCGGGACGGACATTCTGCTGAACGGCAAGCCGATTATCCTGAGGGGCATCAGCGTCCATGAAGAATCGCCGTTGCGCGCGGGGCGAGCTTGGAGCGAGGACGATGCGCGCACGCTGTTGGGCTGGGCGAAGGAACTTGGATGCAACTTTGTGCGGCTGGCGCACTATCCGCACAATGAAGCGATGCTGCGCATAGCCGATCAGATGGGAATGCTGGTCTGGGAAGAAGTGCCCGTCTACTGGACAATCCAGTGGGAAAATCCGGAAACGCTGCGCAACGCGCAAAACCAGTTAGGCGAGCTGATCGCACGGGATCACAATCGTGCGGCACTGATCATTTATTCCGTGGCGAATGAGACCCCCATCGGCAACGCGCGCAACCAGTTTCTGAGCCAACTGATTCAAGAAGCGCATACCAGCGATCCCACGCGACTGGTTTCCGCCGCCCTACAGGCGAGTGAAAGCCAGGAGGGAGGGCGGCTTTCCATTCGAATCAGTGATCCGATTGCGAAGGAACTGGACGTGATGGGCAACAACGAATACATCGGCTGGTACAGCCACACGATTGCCGATCTGGACGTGACGGACTTCGCGTCTCTGTATAACAAGCCGCTGATCATGAGCGAATTTGGCGCCGATGCACAATTCGGGAAGCATGGCGATGCGGAGACGCGGTGGACGGAAGAATATCAGGAGAACCTGTACGAACATCAGATCGCGATGCTAAAGCGCATTTCGTTCCTTCGCGGCACCACGCCGTGGGTGCTGAAGGATTTTCGCAGCCCGCGGCGGACGCTTCCCGGGATTGAGGATTATTTCAACCGCAAAGGTTTGGTGTCCGACCGCGGCGAGAAGAAAAGAGCTTTCTTCGTGCTACAGGGATATTACCGGGAATTGCAAAATCCGAAGAAGCCGCAGCCTTGAGATGTGCCTCGCCGCGATGAATTTTCCGTCGAACGCAAAGGATTCAGGCGGTATGCTGTCAAACGGTGGCGGGGCGAACCTTGCTAGCGGCGATGAGGAAAACATGTTTACAAGACGCGAGTTTCTGGATGCGGTGGCGGTGAGCACGGCTGGGCTGGCGGTGGGGAATGCCGTGGGTACTTCAGCGAAGAGTTACAGCCAGATCCTCGGCTCCAACGAGCGCCTGAATTTTGCGGTGATTGGCCTGAACGGGCGGGGCTACGCGCACCTTGAGGCGCTGAAGACCAACAAAAGCGCGGCGCGCATTGCTTACGTGTGCGATGTGGACAGCACCATCTTGGCGAAATTCTGCGATGCGACGAAGCACGAGATGGACGAAACGCCGGTGGCCGAAAAGGATTTTCGCAAGATCCTTGAGCAAAAAAATGTGGACGCCATCACGATTGCCACCCCGGACCACTGGCATACGCCGATGGCGATCTTGGGATTGCAGGCGGGCAAGCACGTATACGTGGAAAAGCCGTGCAGCCATAATCCAGCCGAAGGAGTGATGCTGGTTGAAGCACAGCAGAAGTATGGAAAGCTGGTGCAGATGGGCAACCAGCAACGCTCTTCGCCGTACACGAAAGAGATCGTGGAGAAAATTCATGGCGGGTTGATCGGCAGGGCTTATTACGCGAAGGCGTGGTACAGCAATGTGAGGAAGTCCATTGGCACCGGGAAAGAAGCGTCTGTGCCGGCCGCGCTGGACTGGGATTTGTGGCAAGGGCCAGCGCCGCGGCGTCCGTATAAGGACAACATTCAGCCATATAACTGGCACTGGTTCCGGATTTATGGAACGGGCGAGACGCTGAACAATGGCACGCATGAGGTGGACGTGTGCCGCTGGGCCCTGGGCGTGGATTTTCCAAAGCGCGTGACTTCTTCGGGAGGCAGGTACCACTTTAAAGACGATTGGCAATTTTACGACACGCTGATCACCAGCTTCGAATACGAGGACAAATTGCTTTCCTGGGAAGGCAAGTGTTGCCAGGGAATGAAATTCTATGGGCGCGATCGCGGCTCGGCGATCATGGGAACCACGGGCACGGTGGTGATGGATCGCGACGGGTATGAGATTTTCGATCTCAAAGGAAAAAAGACCAGCGAATTCAAGGTTGGCGACAGCACCACTTCTTCTTCCGACACGATCGGCCGCGATTCCATGACCGACGCGCACTTTGCGAATTTCATCGCTGCGGTTCGTAAAGGCGAAAAGCTGAACGCTCCCGTGTCCGAGGGTAACGTAGCGGTGACGATGCTGCAGCTTTCCAATATCGCGTGGGAAGTGAACCGCGAGCTGCATCTGGACGCACAAAACGGACGAATCCAGAACGACGCAGAAGCCATGAAGATGTGGGATCGCGAGTACGAGAAGGGCTGGGCGCCGCACGTCTAGCGCGAGAGTGGTCCGCAAGGCTTTTGTCGAACTTACTTCGATTCCGTATGTCGCCGGAAGGGATTGAGGCGGCCTAGTTCAGGACTGAATTCTTTGAAAAGATTAATTGCAACATTCGCACCGACTTGAATATCTCCCCCGCGCACGCCTTGCACCCACGGAGAGTAGTGAGAAGGATACGGCACGGAAGAAATGATCGCACCGCCATAGGCACCAGCGAGTTGCGGCACATCGACAGTCTTATCGCCATCATCTTTGTACGTCAGGAAACTCATCTTCACTGCATACCATGTGGGTTGTATTTCGCCTTTGCACCGGCAACTTAGGTAGCGAGGGTCTGTGTGCATCAGCGCCGCACCGCCCTGATGAATTGCTTCTTGACTCCCGAATTGAGCGAGGTTCGATCCAACGCGCTTGGTGTAGCCCGCGAAGCCAGTACCCCACTGCCGAGGCTGGTCGCTGATCTGCTGGCCGTATGCGCCACCCAGGGCACCGACGTAGGAGAGCGGCGACAGCAAAGTATCGTTCCAAAAATTGTGCCAGCGTTCTTCACTGGTAAGCGGCACATACCCATCTACGCTTGACGAGTTCGGCATGTCCGGTACGGTCGGCTTAGTGACAAGGGAGAATGCATTCGGAATTGATTCGCTCGACCACAGGCCGTTGTTTGCGGGTACGACCGAATCGTTGAACGCGAGTTCAAACGATGTGGATTGGTTCGCAGGAGCCGTACTTCCAAATGTCTGGGCGCAAACACCAACGACTGCCGCAAGAAAAACGTAGCCGGAAAACATCAATTTCCATGGATTCAAACGCCCCAAAAATTATCCCCACAAACACGCCTTATCGAGTATAGCCCACGTGGCATGTTTCGCCGGCGCTTTCGGCGATCTGGCAGCGCAAGTGCTAGCGCCTCCCAAGGTTCGGGAAGCGCCAAAAAATTAAGGCTTTGCACTCGCGCTGGCTGACCAAAAACGGGGTTGTGGCGTCTAATAAAAAGGGTGCGAGGGCGGTCGGAGCAGCGTTTTTTCGGTGGTGGCACAACCCTTTTCTTTGCTGTATTTTGGCTCTACAATAACAGAAGCATTATGCCGTATGCGACCCAGCAGAGTTGTGAGCACACTGGAAGCGGCCAATCCAGAGCAGCCAGAAGCAAGTTGGCACCCACCTGCGAAACATTTGGCCTTACACGGTCGTATTACAGATAGCCGCAAGTGAATAAATGACTTCCGATGTCCCCCGCGCGGGTGGTCCGTAGCGGAATGGCGAAAGGATTAGCATGAAGACGTGGCATAAGGTCGCAATCGGCGTTGGCGTAGCCGCGGCCATAGGCGTTGTTGTCTGGGTGAGCATCAATCAGGCAAATAAAGGCGTCGTGACGGTGCAGACCGCCAGGGTGGCCAAGCTGGATTCCCTGGTTTCCCAGGTGACGGCCTCGGGTGAAGTCAAGCCGACAACGTACACAAACATTACGGCCCAAGGGTTCGGGCGCATCACGGATATCCTGGTGAAAGAAGGCGACCACATCCAGAAGGGCGAGCGACTGCTTCTTCAGGATAATGTGCAAGCCAACGCGGACGTGCAGGCGCAGGACGCGGCCATCAATTCCAGCGAATCGGGCGTGGAAGCGTCGGATGCCAGCTACAAGGCGACCCAGGCCGATTTAGCCATGCAAGAAGCGAATCTGGAGAAGGCCAAGCTGGATTACGACCGGGGCGTGGGCTTGTACAAGGATGGCCTGGTCGCGAAACAGGACTTCGACCAGCGCAAGACCACGTACGACGCGGCGGTGGCTACCGTGGCGGCTTCCCGGGCGCGCATGCTGGCCCAAAAGGCACAACTCGACCAGATGCGTTCGCAACTTGTTCAGGGCAAAGCAGTGCTGGTACACACCAAGGACGTTCTGTCCAAAACGACTTATGTTTCCCCAATCAACGGAATCGTGAGCTACCTGCCTGTGCGCATGGGGGAATATGTGGTGCCCGGCATTCAGAACGCAACCGGAAGCTTTTTGATGACACTCTCGGATATGTCCACGGTGACTTCGGAAGTAAAGGTGGATGAGACGGACATCGTCAACGTGAAGATCGGGCAAGATGCGGACGTGACCATCGACGCCGTGCCGGGCAAAGTATTTAAGGGCAAAGTGACGCAAATCGGGTCGCAAGCGGTGCTGCGCACTTCCGGCTTGGCCACCACGCAATCGACGACGAGCAACCAGGAAGCAAAGGACTTCAAGGTGGTGGTGACGCTGGAGAATCCGCCGGATAACCTGCGGCCGGGCTTGTCCACGACCGCCAAGATCAAAACCGCGGAGCGCAAAGACGTGATCGGCATTCCGATTCAGGCGCTTGCGGTGCGCTCTCGCAAAGATTTGGAAGACGCGGCGAAGAACGCGAAGAAAGACGGAAATGTGACTTTGGCCGCGCCGCCACCGCCAGCCGCAAGCGATCCAAAGAAAGACGAAGTGCAAGGCGTTTTTGTGGTGAACGGAAAGAAAGCGTTTTTCCGCCCGGTGGAAACCGGGATTTCCGGAGTCACCAACATTGAAATCACCAAGGGATTGCAGCCGGGTGACGAGATTGTTGTGGGAAGCTACAAAGCGCTGCGAACGCTGAAGCCCGAAGCCATGGTCAAAGTGGACAACACCGCGCCGAAGAAAATGGACGATCCGCAACAATAAGGGAATAGGGAAAACACGGAGAGAACATGCCCACTGAGACGACAACGCCAGAGTCTTATCGCCAGGATCTGGTGGATTCCGGGGTCGCGATTCGCACGGAAGGCTTGACCAAAGTGTATGAGATGGGCGCCGAACAGGTACACGCGCTGCAAGGCGTTGACCTGGAAATCCGCAAGGGCGAATACGTGGCGATCATGGGGCCTTCGGGATCGGGAAAATCCACGCTGATGAACCTGATCGGCTGCCTGGATTCGCCGAGTGCCGGAAGATATTGGCTGGCGGGGCGGCTGGTGAGCGATCTGGACGACGACGAACTGGCGTATATCCGCAATCGCGAAATTGGTTTCGTGTTTCAGACATTCAACCTGCTGCCGCGCGCGACGGCGCTGCATAATGTGGAATTGCCGCTGATTTATAACGGCACACCGGCCGAGGAACGCGTTGAAAAAGCCAAGCAGGCTTTGCAGCGGGTGGACCTGACCGCGCGCATGAACCACAAGCCCAACGAGCTATCGGGGGGGCAGCGGCAGCGCGTGGCGATTGCCCGCGCGCTGGTCAACGATCCGTCGATCGTGCTGGCGGACGAGCCCACGGGCAACCTGGACTCTAAAACCGGTGAAGAAATCATGAACTTGTTTGAAAATCTTCACCATCAGGGAAACACGATCATCCTGGTGACCCACGAAATGGATATTGCGCAACACGCGCACCGCGTGATTTTTATTCGCGATGGAAAAATTGCGTCGGATGAAAAAGTGGTGAAGAAACAGCCGGCTGTCGCCGATTAGGGCACCGCTCCTACGCTGTCGCTCCTGAAAAGCAGCAGTTCATTTTTCGTCCACATCTTTGGTGCGCCCGTGATGCCGCCGCCGGCTTAGCGCGCGGCGGCTGGGTGCGAGATGTCTTCGTCCGCGAAAGATTCGACGCGGGCCAGGTAAGTGTCTGAGAGGCGGTCGTGCCAGGTCAAGCCATCCTCGTCCCATAGGACCCACAGGAAACCCAGGAAACAGGTGCCGGCGGAGAGAAGGTAGCCGACAGCACGCAACATGTGCTGCCGGGGCGTTGGCGTATCGCCGGTGAAGCTGGCCACCTGAATACCCGAAACCATCATGCCCGGTGTGCTGCCGCCGAAAACGGTGAACAAACCGAAGTATTGCAGGTAGACGAACGCGAAGGTGAAGAAGCACACCGTTGCGCTGAGCTTGCTCAACGTGAAATGGCCGCCGAGAGATCCAAAGAGCGCGAGAAACCCGCCATACGCGAATGCCAGGCACGCTATGTCGATCAACAGAGCATGGCGCCGGTCATCCAGGGAGGCTGCCGGATATATACCGTTTTGCGGCGGCTGGAGCGTTTCGGTTGCTGGTTCTTGCAGCGGTTCCAGCACGGGCGTTTCCTGTTGCGGAGGAACGGACACGTCAATGAGCAGACGCGGGTCAGCAAGCTCGGGCCTTTGGGCGACACGGCCGATGGCGATGGTGAAGGCAAAGTCGTCCGCGGTGGGTGGATGGCACGGCTCCACATTCTCCATGTTCTCGGCGTTCTCAACATTCTCCACATGGTCTTGAACCATGTAGTCTTCCGCCATGTGCTCTTCCACTTCGGTGGCGATGTTGTTGAAAGGGCTGCGAACATGGTCGTCGAACGGCAAAGCGGTTTGCGCTTCGCTGGAGGACGATTTGCGCCGCCGTGCGCGATACGCCTGCAAACGCTGGTTCAGTTCACCGCGCCACTGTTCGTGCGTGCGGGGACTGAGCGCCAAGTTGCTCTGCGATCGCAAAGAGGCTTGCTCTTCCGGAAGTGGAATCACTTCCCTGGAGTCACAAAATTTACAGAGATGCTCGCCAGAGGCGAGCACGGAGCCACACTGCAAGCATATTGTATTCACCGGTGTTTTTGCGCTGCGGACGCTCTCACTCCGGTGAGGAGGAGCAATTTCAGACTACCACCATGGCGGGAGTGAAGGAATAAGGGAAATCGTGGAAGGAAGCGTAAGCGTAAATGATGGCGAGGGAAAGGACTAGAACTCGCCTTGCTGGGCAAGGATTTCGCGGCTGAACGCGATGCGGCGGTCCAGCAGCACTACGGCGAAATTGGCGCAGCCGGCGCGCTCCTGCTCGGTCCAGTTGCGTACCGAAGGCACCATGCGCGCTACCGTCTGCTCCAGCAGGTCGAGAATCCCGTAATAGGTTTCGACAGCGTGGAGACCGGTGCGATCGTCCGGGCGTTCTGGGCACAATTGCAAGAGTTGCATCACGCGAGCGAAGTCCCGGCCAGAGGCAGACGCGGGAATTCCAGTGACATCGCGCACCTCTTTGGACAGGGAGTGGCGCGACGAAGACGCCATCAACGAACGGCAGTAAGACACAAAGAACATCAGCAATGTGGCGAGGGAGAAAACGAAAATGAGGGCAGCCATCATCGGGGCACCGCCACCAACTGCGCTGGCACAAGGCGACTTTCATCGGTGTGGCGCCACATGGTCAGCGTCCAGGCAAGAGGGAGGAAGCAACCGATGGCAGGCGCGAGGAAGACCAAAAAGGAATGTCTGCTGGCCAAGCCACCCAGCGCGTAACTAGCGGCATACGCGCTAAAGTAGACGCCAAGGGAAAGCACAAACTGCACGATGCGCGTACGCGTCTCCCGCAGCTTTAGCAGCGCGCCCCACAGGACGTAGGTCAGCACCAATCCTACGAAATAGAGATTTTGCGACAGCTCGTAAGCAAAGCTCGTCGATAGCCGGTCGGCAGATTGCGCGACGACGGCATACGAAAACAGCGCCGTGCCCAACAGCAGAAGAACCGCTGCCAGGCGCAGGTGTTTGCCGAACTGCAGCTCACCAAAGACATGCGAGTACAGGCTGATTAAAGCGACGTACAGCGCCAGGGTGAGCAGTGCATCGGTATAGAAATAGGCGTAGCAATACTCAGTCGAGTTCAAGCCGAACGTGCTGAGAATGAAATAGCGCGTTACGCTGGAACCAATGGTGAGCAGGAAATACAGGTTCAAAAAGAAATAGCGAAGGAACGAGCGGCGCGCGACCGAACACACCACAAACGCCAGCTCAAAGGCCGTTCCCAACAGCAAGATAATTGAACCTATTGAGCCAGGCAATCAGCCTCTTTTCACCTGGCCCTCCGGCATAACCGGACGAACCAGATTACGGTCTCTGCGGTGTCGGCGGCGGGAACGGATCGGGTCCGTTCGCTACCACCACTCCGTTCGAATGATTGTTGCTGTTCAGGGCGGCCTTCAAGCCCATCGAGCAGACAAGAATGCCCAAAGCAAGAGCTAGCGCTCCCAGTTTCCTTGACATGGTGCCTCCGAGGGAATGAACAACGTTCGGAGACACTCTATCCTTAATATGGATAGTGTCAAGTGGGACACACTACGGCCCTGTTTAAAAAACGTTAACACGTGGACGTCAGCTAGCTTCGCCAAACGTTCGCTTGGCGTGGAGATAGATGACCTCCAGCGCGAAGAGCGTAGCGGCCTAGGCCGCCTGAGAACAACAGTACAGAAGTCCCATTAAAATGGTACTAAAGTACTACCAATGGACAACATTTTGATTTCAACTTCGGTCTTCCTCACCGCCTTTCGCTAGGAAGTGCAAGTTGGGTATGCTTGACACTGCCGCGGGTTCGTTCGTACGATGGAAAATTGCGTTATGCCGGCGTAGCTCAGTGGTAGAGCGAGGGTCTCATAATCCCTAGGCCGTGGGTTCGATTCCCCCCGCCGGCACCATTTACCCTAATAACTTGAGCCTGTTCTGGTTCCGCCGCGC
>Ga0210385_10001510_pt1 | contig 14422 bp, 15 predicted proteins | sample IncBWH26OmetaG_FD_160107 | JGI IMG/M metagenome (GOLD analysis project Ga0210385, IMG submission 160107) | Forest soil microbial communities from Barre Woods Harvard Forest LTER site, Petersham, Massachusetts, United States - Inc-BW-H-26-O ...
CGGTGGCCGCCTATCCGGTCACAGGACCGATCGACATCGTAGCGGAGGGGGTCACGGGCGCGCTGGATGAGGATCTGTCGCGCGCCGCCCATCGCGCCCTGCGACTGGATCCGGCCGCCTGCCGCGACCGCGCCTTGCGCTCGAGTTGGGAGAGCAGCTCGCGCCAGTTTGAAGGCAATCTGACGTTGCTGCGGACCGGCGCGCCGCTGCTGGCGGGGGCCGCGGCGCTGCTACAGTGAGCCGGGCAGTCGCTCGGCCAGATAGTCCAGGGTAGCGCGTACCGCCGGGAGCAGTCCGCGACGCCCCTGGAACACCACGTGCAGCACGCCCAGTGGCAGCGTCCAATGGTGCAGCACCGGCTCGAGTCGACCGAGGTCCAGATCCGTGCGTACCAGACTTTCGGGCAGCAGCGCGATCCCAGTCCCGGCCAGCGCGGCCGCTCGCACCACCGCAAACTCATGACAGACCAGTCGCGGGGCGACCTCCACCCGGACCGTTTCTTCATTCGGGCCGTTGAGCTCCCAGGTCTGGGTTTCCGCCTCGGGTGAAAACCCCAGGGTCGCATGGCCCGTGAGTTCCTCGGGTCGCTGCGGTCGTCCGGTGCGATCCAGATACTCGCGCGACGCCACCAGCAGCTCGCGCGCCTCGCCGAAGCTGCGCATCACCAGGCCATCCTCGCCGCTGGGTCGGGTGCGCACCCGCAGCGCCAGGTCGAAGCCCTCGTTGAGGACATCGACCCGACGATTGGTGGCATGAATGAGCAGCCGCACGGCGGGATACCGGGCGAAGAATTCCGGGAGCAGTCCGGCCAGCGGATTCTGGGCCAATGCCACCGGGCAGCTGAGCCGGACGATGCCGCGCGGCTCCGCGCGCGCGAATTCAACCGCCGCTACGGCAGCTTCGGCCTCCCCCAGCATGGCGGTCGCGTGCCGATAGACCTCCTGGCCGACCTCGGTGACGACGAAGCGGCGGGTGGAGCGATTGACCAGGCGCACGTTCAGGCGGGTCTCAAGGTCGCCCACGTGGCGGGAGAGCCGCGATTTGGGGATGGCGAGCGCGCGCCCGGCCGCCGCATACCCACCATGCTCGACCACTTTCGCGAAGTAATAGAAGTCGTCCAGGGACTCCATGAGGCCATATTAACACCAAAAATAGAACGATACGTTCCATTTTGGCTGGATTATCAATTATCGTTCCATGGAGTAGGCTTTCATCCAGCTCCTACCAATCCGGGAAGTCTTTATGAAACTACTGCACATCGATTCGAGCATCCTCGGTGACAACTCCGCCAGCCGGACCGTCAGTCGGGAGATCGTGGCCCGCTGGCAGCAGGCCATTCCGGGTCTCGAAGTCGAACGTCTGGACCTGGTGTCGAACGAATTGCCGCACCTCACCGGCCACCACCTGGCGCAGATGCAGGTGCCGGCATCGCGTGATGCGCAAATCCTCGCTGACTTTCTGGCGGCGGACGTGGTCGTGATCGGCGCGCCCATGTACAACTTCTCGATTTCAACTCAACTGAAGACCTGGATCGATCGCATCGTCGTCGCCGGCAAGACCTTCAAGTACGGCCCGACCGGACCGGAGGGTCTGGTGCAGGGCAAGCGCGTCATCGTCGCGATCTCGCGCGGCGGGGTGTATCCGGAAAATGCGGCCGTCGAGCACGCCGAGTCCTATCTGAAGATCATCTTCGGCTTCATCGGCGTGACCGACCTTACCTTCGTGCGCGCGGAAGGCCTGATGCTCTCGCCCGAGCATCGGCAGAAGGGCCTCGATGCGGCGCTGGCCGCGATCCCCGTCGCCAAGGCCGCATGACCATGAATGCCGCCATGGCACCGAGCCTGGATCGGGAAGTCATCAGGCAGCTGCGCGGCCTGCCGACCTCGGATGGCGCGGGAGTGAAGCTCACGCGGGTGATTGGCCAGCCGAATCTGCAGGAGCTGGATCCCTTCCTGCTGCTCGATGAGTTTGGTACGGACAATCCCGGTGACTACATCGCGGGCTTTCCGGCGCATCCCCATCGTGGCTTTGAAACGGTGACGTACATGCTGGATGGTCGCGTGCGGCATCGGGACAACCACGGTCACGAGGGTGTGCTGGTGGCGGGTGGCGTGCAGTGGATGACCGCCGGACGCGGTATCGTGCACTCGGAAATGCCCGAGCAGCAGGAGGGCCGCATGCGCGGCTTTCAGCTGTGGCTGAACCTGCCGGGCAACCAGAAAATGTGTGCACCCGCCTATCAGGAGTTCGGTCCCGAACGCATCCCCATGGTCAGCCCGGCGCGCGGGATCCATGTGAAGGTGATCGCCGGGCAGGTCGGCTCGGTGATCGGTCCGGTGAGGCAGCCGGCCACCGATCCCACCTACCTCGATATCGAATTGGATGCCCAATCGAGTTTCCTGCAGGCGCTGCCCGCGGGCCATTCGGCTTTCGTGTACGTATTTGAAGGTGAGCTGTCGGTGGGATCGGCGGCCAGGGGCGCGCACTTGCCGCAGCAGACCCTGGGCGTGCTCGGCGCCGGACCGCAGGTCCGGCTGCAGTCCGGAGAGCAAACGGCGCGGGCGATCCTGGTCGCCGGACGACCCTTGCGCGAGCCGGTCGCCCGCTACGGTCCGTTCGTCATGAACACCGAGGCCGAGCTGCGGCAGGCCTTCGCGGACTATCAGAACGGCCGCTTCTGAAATGTTCCGGCCGCCGCCCGGGTCTGCTAATGACTTCAGACCACGACCCGCGAGGTGTCCGCATGAACGCTCTGATCCGCCTGCTGATCGATTGGCCGCGCCGCGTTGCAAGTCACCTGCAGTGGCTCGCGCCGTTGTTCGCCCGGATCGTCGTCGGCTGGGTATTTCTGCTCAGTGGCTGGGGGAAGCTGCATAACCTGCCGGCGGTGACCCAGAACTTCATCGGCTGGGGCATTCCGTTTCCGCATCTGCTGACGCCGTTCGTTGCCGGCGTGGAGTTCTTCGGCGGATTGTTTGTGCTGCTGGGGGTCCTGACGCGCATCAGCGCGGGCGCCCTCGGCATCACCATGATCGTCGCCATTGCCACGGCCAAATGGGGCGACGTGGACTCGCTCGAGACTCTGCTCGGGTTCGATGAGACCGAGTACCTGGCCCTGTTTCTGTGGCTGGCAATCGCCGGTGCCGGCCGGCTGTCGCTGGACTCTCTGCTGGAGCGGCGCGCCATGCGATAATGCGGCGCATGGCACTTTCACCGTTTCACCTGGCCATACCGGTTCACGATCTGGCCGCAGCGCGCGCCTTCTACGGCGGTCTGTTCGGATGTCCCGAAGGACGCAGCAGCCGCGAGTGGGTGGACTTCGATCTGTTCGGACACCAGCTCGTGGCGCATCTGGATCGGTCCCGCCGGCCGCATGTGCAAACGACGAACGCCGTCGATGGTCAGGAGGTTCCGGTGCCGCACTTCGGCGTCGTGCTGACATGGCAGGCGTGGCATGACCTGGCCACGCGCCTGTCGGCCTGCGGTCAACGCTTCGTCATCGAGCCGGGGATCCGCTTCCAGGGACAGGTGGGGGAACAGGCGACGTTCTTTCTTTTCGATCCTTCCGGAAATGCGCTTGAGTTCAAAGCCTTCCAGGATCCGACCCAGCTGTTCGCGCATTGAAATTGCACGGCATGAGCCGCACCATGTGGTTTCCCAACCCTCTCACCCAGGTCAAACAAAGGAGTTAAGAAATAAAATGGGCAGCGCAAAGAAGGCCGATCTGCAGCAACGCCGCAAGGCTCCGCTTCTCACGCCCACGGATCTGGGTGCGGCGGCATCCAAGAGCATCGAAGGTGGGATGAACGGCATCCTTGCCGACGTCTTCGCCTTGTATCTCAAGACCAAGAACTTTCACTGGCACATGAGTGGCCCGCATTTCCGCGACTACCACCTGCTGCTGGATGAGCACGCCGACCAGATCTACGCCATGACGGATCCGATCGCGGAACGTATCCGCAAAGTCGGCGGGACGACCCTGCGTTCCATCGGGCACATTTCGCGCCTGCAACGCATCAAGGACAACGATGCGGAGTTCGTCGACGCCCAGGACATGCTCGCGGAACTGCGCGAGGACAACCAGAACCTGACGGCGCGCCTGCGCGAGGTGCACGAGGTCGTCGATGAGCTCAATGACATCGCCACCGCGAGCCTGATCGAAAACTGGATCGATGAGACCGAGCGCCGGGCCTGGTTCCTGTACGAGGCCAGTCGTCGCTGAGGCTCGATGAGCATCCCGTTCTCGGTACTCGATCTGTCGCCGATCGTCGTCGGCGGCTCGGCCGCGGAGGCGCTGCGCAATACGCTGGATCTCGCCCGGCACGTGGAGGCGCGGGGCTACCAGCGCTTCTGGCTGGCCGAGCATCACAACATGACCGGCATCGCGAGCGCCGCGACCGCGGTCGTGATCGGCCATGTCGCGGCCGGCACGACGCGGATTCGGGTGGGCTCCGGCGGCATCATGCTGCCCAATCATGCGCCGCTGGTCGTCGCCGAACAGTTCGGTACCCTGGCCACCCTGTTTCCGGATCGCATTGATCTGGGGTTGGGGCGGGCGCCGGGTACCGACGCGCTCACGGCGCGGGCACTCAGGCGGGATCTTGCGACCAGCGCGGAGCAGTTCCCGCAGGATGTCATGGAGCTGCAGGCCTATTTCGAGCCGACCGCAGCCGGTCAGACCCTCCGGGCCATACCCGGCGAGGGACTGCGGGTGCCGCTGTGGATCCTGGGCTCGAGCCTGTTCGGTGCCAGTCTGGCGGCGGCCCTGGGATTGCCCTTTGCCTTCGCCTCGCACTTCGCGCCCGATGCCCTGATGCCGGCGCTGCAGATCTATCGCACGCGCTTCAAACCCTCACGCCAGCTGCAGCGGCCTCATGCGATGGTGGCCGCGAATGTCATCGCCGCCGATACCGATGACGAGGCTCGCTTTCTCTTTACCTCGTTGCAACAGGCGTTTCTGCGGCTGCGCCGCGGCGAGCCGGGGCCCTTGCCGCTGCCGGTGGAGTCGATCGAGATGATCAGCAGTGAACTGGAGCAGGCGGGACTGGCGCAGGCGCTGCAATGTTCCTTCGTGGGCAATGTTGCTACGGTGACCCGGGGTCTGCGCGCCTTCCTGGACCGCACCGGTGCCGACGAGCTCATCATCAGCGGCCATATTCACGAGCACCGGGCGCGGCTGCGCTCGTTCGAATTGGCCGCACAGGCGCGCGACCAACTGGCTGCCTGAAGTCATTCCGACACACCGGCCGCCGCGACCATATCCGGCAGGCCGCCTGCCGACTTGATCAGGCGCATGACGAAGTTCGAGTTGATGTCCTTCACGCCCGGTATGCGGCGCAAACGGTCCAGTACGAACTCCGAATACGTGCGCATATCCGGCGCGGCCACGTGCAGCAGCGCATATTGATTGCCGGACACCACGTAGCACTCCAGAACGAAGGGTGACTCCTGAACCAAATCCGCGAAACGGTCCGCGCTTTGAGCCGAGACCACATCGAGGGTCAGCGTGATGAAAGCCATCATGCCTATCCCAACCGCGCCCGGATTCACCCGCACCCCGTAGCCCTGGATGACGCCGCGCCTGTGCATGCTGGCGATCCGTCGTGAGCAGGGAGCCTCAGAGAGGCCCACCTGCCGGGCGATCTCAACATTGGTTGCCCTGGCGTTGGCTGCGAGCGCGCGCAGGATGCGCCGATCGAAGCGGTCCAGCTGATAGTCGGTGCTCGCAAGGTATTGGCTCGTATCTCTACGTTTCGCTCGTTTCATGCGTCAAATACCATAATTTAGAGGGAATCATGCGCATTGTTTGACTTCCGGGTGGAATACGCAAGCCCATTGTCCGGGTTAACTGTCACAGTCTGGCATCTCAAGAAACGCTAAGGCGATGGCTATGACGGTGGATCAGCAGTTTCCCTTCCGCGCCGACCATGTCGGCAGTCTGTTACGACCGGTACAATTGACCCGGGCGCGCGCCGGGCACGCCGAGGGTGTGCTGTCCGCGAATGCGTTGCGGCAGATCGAAGATGACCTCATTGCGGAGGCCGTCAGGGGTCAGGAGGAGGTGGGCCTGCCGGTGGTGACGGACGGCGAGTTCCGGCGCGCTTTCTGGCACCTGGACTTCCTCACCGCCCTGTCGAGCGTCAGGCGCACCGCTCCGCGGGTGGTCGCGCAGTTCCACACGCATGAAGGTCCGATTCCGATGGAGGCGCATGGGCTCGAGGTGGTAGGCAAGATCGGCCGTCCCGGCCCCATCTTTGTCGATCACTTCCGTTATCTGAAGCAGGTGGCGCGGTCGGCCCCGAAGATCACCATTCCATCACCTTCCATCCTTCACTTTCGTGGCGGTCGAGCCGCGATCAGCACGGCCGCGTACCCGGACCTCGAGGAGTTCTTCGCGGATTTGGCCAAGGTGTACGCCGAGGAGATCCGGTCACTCGCCGAGGCCGGCTGCGAATACCTGCAGATAGATGACACGAATTTCGCCTACCTGTGCGATCTGGGGATCCGCGAGCAGGTGCAGACACTGCATGGCTTGGAACCGGATCATCTGGCCGCACTGTACGCGAACCTGATCAATGACTGCATCCGGCATCGTCCCGCGGGCATGAAGGTGATGCTGCACTTGTGCCGCGGCAACTTCAAAAGTGCCTGGGCGGCCGAGGGTGGCTATGAGCCGGTCGCAGAGATTCTCTTCAACGCGGTCGATGTCGATGGCTATTTCCTTGAATATGACGATGAGCGATCGGGGGATTTCTCGCCCCTGCGCTATCTGCCGAAGGGAAAGGTCGCAACGCTTGGACTGATCACCAGCAAGACCGCCGCGTTGGAGGATGCCGAAAGCATCAAGCGTCGGATCGGCGCGGCCACACGTTGGGCACCGCTGGAGCAGCTTGCGTTGAGTCCGCAGTGTGGCTTTGCCAGCACCTGCGAGGGCAACAAGGTGTCGGCGGATGATCAGTGGCGCAAGCTGCGGCTGCTGACCGATGTTGCTGCCGAGGTCTGGAAGCACTAATAGCCGAACTTGTAATGAACCTCCGCGTAGATCTCGCGCGGATCATCCCAGTGATAGCCATCAAAGGTGAGACTGTTGTCTACCAGCAGGTGTTTGTCCGTCGCGTTGAGCACCGTGAGGGAGGCCGAGAGCTTGGGTCCGAAGTCCTTACCCACCCCGAGATCCACTGTCCCATGGCTCGGCAGATGGCTCGGAGGGGCAGCTCCATTGGAGAATCCCGAGCCGTAGTAAAGATTCATCGACAGATACGCCTGCCAGGGCAGTTGGGCACGCAGGCCGGTGTTCAGTGTATTGCGCTGGTCATGATCGAGCGCGTAATAGCCCGTGGGCGGAGTGAAATCGGTGAGTCCGCCGGTGATGGCCCCCGTGCCATCCGCCACCTGGTTCGAATAGGTCAGGTACACCTGCTCGCCGGCCCAGAAGCGCGGTGATCGCAGCGTGAGCTCATTGCCCTCGATCAGGGCGCCGGTGATCGTAATCGGCAGGAAGACATTCGAATTGCCGATCGGGTTGTGATCGAAGAAGTTCTGCGACAGGGTTCGAAAGTGATCGACATCGATCGTCCAGCCGCTGACCGGAATGGTGAGACCCACCTGGTACTCCTCATCGCGCTCACCGCGCAGCGGCAGAAACCCCAGGGCGCTGCTTTGTGCATAGGCCAGCAGCGGCCCGGATACCGTCTCCAGGGGCGGAGGCTGGTAGAACTTGCCCCAGAAGCCGCGCAGCACCCACCCCATGGGTAGCTTGATCGTCGTGCCCAGGCGCGGATCGGTGGCATTCTGCGTGAGCAGTCCCGCGAAATGCGTCTGGCGAACGCCGGCCGAAAGCGCCAGCCACTCAGTCAGCCGCACCGTGTCCTGCAGCCAAGCCGCCTCGACATTTCCGGTCGGTCGCAACGACTGGACCACGGGGGCATAGCTGCCGTCATTGAAGAGGACGTTGAAGAACTGGTTGTCGAGTTGACCGAAGCCGTAAAGGCCCGCATCCAGTGTATTGCGGCCCGCATCCACATGCAGACTCTCCTGCCCCCCGAAGTAGGTCGATGAGCGCTGGGCCGTGGTACTGATCGGGTAGTCCCAGGTCGCACCATCATAGTCCGCGCGGTTGTAGTGGTAGAAGATCGAACTGGTCAGCGTCGCGGAACTGCCCAAGGTGTGAGCCCAGGAAAGAATCGTGAACGAGTCGGCCTCGCGCTGCACGTCACCGGCGATCTGCCCCGGCAGATTCGGGATGTCGTAATCGTCACGGCGCGCCGAGACCACGAGGCGCAATTGATCCTCGGGGGTGAGGTTGTAGGTCAGGCTCGAAAAAGCCCCGTAGCCGTCTTCGCCATCATGGATGATCTGAGCGTCCGGCGTCATGAGCCCGAGAGCGCTGCGATTGCCGCTGAGGCTCGCGTAGTAGGCGAAATCGTCGCTGTGGCTGCCGACGCTCAGGGAGTCGTTGGTCTGGCCGAAGCTGCCGCCGCTGAGCGTGAGTTCAGCCTGACTGTCGCGCTCAAAGCCGGTACGTGGCACGACATTGAAAACCCCATAGGTTCGATCACCCTCGGCGGCGCCATAGCCACCGCGGTCGACCTGCATGTAGTCGATGTCCTTCGGATCGATCTGAGGCCCGAGATTGCTGGCGATGTTGGTGTTCGGAATCTCGACCCCGTCAACCTCCCAGGTCACCTGGTGTCCGCCGCGCACATGCAGCTGGTCATGCACGAAGTACGCGCCGGGCACGTAGTCCGTGATCATGGCGAGACTGTTGGTGCGGTCGGCGCCCGGAGTCGATTGAATGTCCGCTCGATCGACCAGCGTGCTCGGCGTAAATGAGGCGGCGGTGGGCAGTGCGGTCGCGCTGACCGTGACCGTCTCCAGGGACTCCCCGGCGGTGAGTTGGATGTGGGTCGAGGGGGCCGCGCCGGCCACGACGGTCATCGGCACTGCCGTGGTGACAAAGCCGCTCTGGCTGACCGTCACCACATAGTCACCCAGCGGTACACCCGGGAATGCGAACTCGCCGCCCGGGCCGCTCTGCATGCTCCTGACCCAGGCGGAGGTGGCGGCTTTGAGCTGTACGGTGGCGTTGGCCACCGGACGATGCTGCGCATCATGCACGACGCCGTGCACGTCACCGATATCCGCCGCTCGCAGCGCGGACGGACAAAGCACTACGGCACTGATGAGGATACAAACGATACCCGCGAAGACCCGCCTCGCGCGCCTTGAGCCACTCATGGGGAAACCTTGCGAGACCGAACAGCCACAACGACGGCGAGGGCGCGCCTCGCGGGCGCGCTCGCACCGAGCATGCTCAGGGAATTCGATTCAGGCGGGAGGAGCGCGCGGCTGATGGCTGCGGGCGGTGCGGCCGGCGGAAGGCCAGGGTGAGGGGGCAAAGCGCGCACTGCCGACGGCGGCGGCGAGTTGTGGAATCACCGGCGGGGCGGAAATCGGCGCGGCGAAAGGCGCGGCGCCGAACGGGCAGTGATCCGCATGCAGATGACCGGCATTGGCCAGGGCTGCATCGGACGGCATCAGCATGCCGTCCGGGCACAGAGTCAGTTGCGCCGACCCGTCGCTCGCGGGCATGAAACCGCTCGGCACCAGCGCCCGCGCCAGCACCACCAGCAACAGCAGGGCGATGATGGCCAGGCGGCGGCGAGGCTGACTCATGTGCCGGAGTATACCCTCAGGACGGTTTGGCGGGTGCGATGTCACCTGCCACTGAGTACAGAATCTGCGAATTGCGTGTCTTCTGGAAATCCTCCAGCGACTGACCGCGCATGGCCGCGTAGATATGCAGATTGGTGGTGCCGAGGACCGCGCCGAGTTTCTCGAGCAGGAAGAAGATCACGCCGTAGTGGATGAGCGCCCGCCAGTCGCGCTGGCGCAGCATGTTGCGTTCTTCGGTCGTGAGCTCGGCCTCTTCGAACAGCACCTCGGGTTCGGCAAGGAAGCGCGCGCGCACCTGCGGTTGAATCAGCTCGTGCAGGAAATGATTGAGCCGATAGGCCTTGACGCTGCGATCCAGCGTGAACGGATAGGTGCCGGGAATCTCATCCATGCCGGCCCATTCGTGGCCGATGCGTTGGCGATAAGCCTCGACCGACTCCCCGGTGCCCTCATCGGGCTCGTTCTCGAAGATGACCGTACAGATCGGGGTCATCGAGGGCAGGTAGTAGGCCTGGTGCAGCTTCTTCACCTTCCTGTTGAGCGCGCCGCGCATCACCAGCCACATGACCACTTCCGAGCCTTCGCAGCCACCGAGCTTCGCGTAGTCGGCGATGGAGATCTCGGTGAGCTTCTGCGGGTCCTTTTCGATCAGGTCCAGAAACTCCATGTCCCAGGGCGTGTTGTTGAAGCCGGCGCGTTCGCCATGGATCTGGTGCGAGAGCCCGCCGGTGCCGACGATCGCGACCTTCAGATCCTTGGGATAGCTCTCGATGGCCTTGCGCAGTGAGTGGCCGAGCTTGAAGCAGCGCTTGGCGGATGGAATCGGGAACTGCAGCACCCCGACCTGCAGCGGCACGATCGCGCCGGGCCAGCGATCGCCCTGCCGTGGCCACAGCAGCGACAGCGGCGAGAAGCAGCCGTGGTCAAGACCCTTGGCCTGAAAGTACCCCAGGTCGAACTCATCGGCCACCAGGCCCAGCGCAATATGACGGGCGAGATCCGGATGGCCGTCGATGGCGGGGAGCTTGCGCGGGCCACCGCCTTCATCGGCCGGCCAGTAGCGCTCGCCGACGCCCAAGGCGAATTGCGAGTAGTGATCGAAAAAGAACGAGGTGATGTGATCGTTGTAGATCACGAACAGCACATCGGGCTTTTTCTGCGCCAGCCATTCCTGCACCGGCCGGTAGCCCGCGAAGATCGGCGCCCAGACCGGGTCATTGTGCTTATTGGCATCCAGGGCGAAGCCAATGGTCGGAGTATGCGAGGTGGCAATGCCGCCGACGATCGTAGCCATTTACATGAGTCCTCTTGAGGTTTCGCGCACGCGCGCCGGATCCCGGCTGTTGGTATATTGGGTCTGCGCCGGGTAATAAAGCGTCGGCACGGCAATTTACAAATGGGATCCCATTCGGTCAAGCAAGCGGCACGGAATTGACATTATGCCGCACTTCATCGAGCGACCGGATCCCAAATTGACGCTTTGGATCCGATGCGCCAGGATCCACCCAGCCAGTTGAATAGGCTAGAGATTGTGACCGATACGCAGCTTGCCCGGGCGACCATCAGTATCCGTGAAATGATTCTGCGCGGCACCCTGCAGGGGGGCCAGCGCGTGGCCGAGGCCATGCTGGCGGAAGCCCTCGGGATGTCGCGCACGCCCATTCGCCAGGCCCTGCCATTGCTGGCCCGTGAGGGCCTGCTGGTGGAGTCGGGGACGCGCGGCTACGTGGTGCGCACCTTCACCCGCTCGGACATCCTTGATGCCATCGATGTTCGCGGCCTCCTGGAAGGCTTCGCCGCCCGCCGGATAGCCGAGCGCGGTGCTTCACCTGCGCTCCTGGCACAGCTGCGCGAGTGCCTGGAGGAGGGTGATCGGATATTCGCGAAGGGGCACCTGCTCGAATCCGACGAGGCCGCCTACGGTTCCATGAACGGGCGCTTTCACGCCCTGATCATCGCGGCCGCCGCGAGCGCCGTCACGGCCGATGCCATCGAACGCATCGCCAGCATTCCGTTCGCGGCTGCGGCCGCGATTGCCTTTGATGCCTCGGATCTGAAGTCGATGTTCGATGCGCTGTGGATTGCTCACCAGCAGCACTACGCGATTTTCGACGCGCTCGAAGGCGGCCAGGCGACGCGCGTTGAGTTCCTGATGCGCGAGCATGTGAATACGGTGAAGAAGAGCATCAACATGCTCGAAGCCGGGGATGTGGCCGTGACCCGATCAACCGTGGTACCGGTGCTCAAGGCAGCAAGGTAATCGTCATGCCGACGGCGACCGCCGCCCCGGGCGCGACGCGCAGTGCGCCGGGTTTGTCGCGCAGTTCGCCCGCGAACCCTTCCGGATCCGTGATGCCCTGCCAGGGCTCGATGCAGACGAAATTCGCGCCCGGTTTGCTCCACACACCCAGATAGGGCACTCCCGGGAAGCTCACGGCGATCCGCGGCCCCACCTCGCTCCCGTAAGTGACGGTGCGGCTGGCGACCTGGTCGAAAATCAGTGCATCGGCCGTGAAGAGTTCATCGCGCAGTGTCAGCCTGCGGTTTTCCACCGGCGTCGGCAGCCGCTGCGGCGTCAGCAGACCATCGCCATCCAGGCAGCGAATCGGTGCCGGTTCGTCCCGCTCAAACTCGATGAAATGCGCCGCGCGGGCCTCGCCATAGGGCAGCGGCCAGCGAAATGCCGGGTGGTAGCCCAAGCTTGCCGGCATGGCACGCTCGCCGCGATTGCGGATCCAGCTGGTCACCGACAAGCTCGCCGCGTCGATCTCGAAGTTCACCTCCAGTTCAAACTGGAAGGGATACACGGCGAGGGTTTGCGCATCCGCGCTCAATCGGAACGTGACGCTGGCTGGCCCGGCGTCCGCGACCCTGAAGCGCCGGTTGCGGGCAAAGCCGTGACGGGGCAGCGCAAAGCTGCGGCCCCCGGTGCGGTACTGGCCCCCCACCAGCATGCCGACGATGGGGAACAGAATGGGTGCGCGCCCGGCCCATACGGCAGGATCGCCATTCCATTGCAGATCCCGGCCCGCGGCATCGCGCAGCACCGACAGCTGCGCGCCCTGGGGGTTGATGGCGGCAGACAGGCCCGTCGCGCGAATCGTGATCCAGTCGGACTGGTCGTCTGCCATTGAGGGAACCTCTACACGGTGCGGTAACTGCTGCGTTTAGGCGTGCGATGGGCGATCTCGCGCGGATAGATCCCGCAATGCATGACACCCTGTTCGTACGCGACGCGCTGCGGCGGAATCGGGATCTCGACCGGGGGCGTCGAGTCCATGATAGCGTCAAAGCGCTCCTTCATGCCGGGCGCGAATTCCGGATGGCTGAGGATGAACAGGTCATTGTTGACGACGCCGTTCATGACGCGCTCGCCCGCCTCGAGCGGGCTCATCGAGGTCGCCGCCATCCGGGCCAGCATCTGCGGCGTCATGCCCGGACGCGGCTTGCGGAACGGATTCGGTTCATCCATGCCCACATAATTGTCCGTGTTGACACCGCCCGGGCAGAACACGCCGGTGCCGATGTTCGTGGTCTCAAGCTCCACGCGCAGGGCTTCCATCAGACCCACGGCGGCGATCTTGGTGGAGGTGTAGACGCCGGCGTTGACGCCCGGCAGCAAGCCACCCATCGAGGCCGTGGTCACGAAATGACCTCCTTCGCCATGCTCGAGCATGTGGGGGAGGCAGGCTGCGACGCTGTTGTAGATCGCGGTGAAATTTACCGCGACCGCGTTGTCCCACTCATCGAACTTCGCCTGACTCGCCTGGCGCAAGGTCTTGATGCCGGCGTTATTGACCACCAGGTGCAACTTGCCGTACTTGCCTTTGACCGCTTCAACCATGGCCTTCCAGCCGTCACGATCGGTCACGTCGTGCTTGAATGACATCACCCCGGGGTTGCCGGGTTTGAACAGCGGCAGCGCTGCCTTGAGGCGCTCCTCGTTGCGATAGCCGATCACGACCTTCATGCCGGCATTCGAGGCGGCGCGCGCGATACCCAGGCCGATGCCGTCCGAGGCTGCGCTGATGTAGGCCACCTTGCCCTTCAGATCCTTGAGTGGCGGCGGCTGCGAAACCGTCGGCTCGGGAGGACGCGGTGGGCGCCCGGCCAATGCGCCCGGGGCTGCCGGCGCAGAGCTTTGCGCGGCCGCGTACTGGGTCAGACCGAGGCCCGCGAGCAGCGTGCCGGTGCCGATCCCCAAGCTGGTGCCAAGAAATTCGCGTCGATTGTTCATAAAATTAAGTCCGTAAGGTGCGTTCAGGTGTCGAGCGTGACGCTGCGGAAGGATTTGCGAGGTTCCTTGCGGTGCACGCTCTCGCGCCGATAGATGCCGCACGTCAGGACGCGGGTTTCACCGCGCACCCGATCCGGGTTGGGGGGCGCTTCCTGGGGCTCGGAATCCAGCATGGCGTCGAAACGCTGCTGGGTGCCCGGCATGTACTCCGGATGTGTGACGATGAACAGGTCATTGTGGATGACGCCATTCAATACGCGCTCGCCGGCCTCGATCGGGTCCATGCCCGGCGGCGGCCCTTTCGGGGCCGGGCGGGGCGGGGCATTGGGGTTGGCGGCGGCACGCGCCGCGGCCTGCTGCGCGCGGTACGGGTTGACCTCGCCGGTGTCCTGATAGTTGTCGGTGTTCACACCGCCCGGCACGAACGCCGAGGTGCCCACCGTGGTGCCTTCCAGCTCGACCCGCAGGGCTTCAATGAGTCCGACCGCGGCAATCTTGGTCGCGGTGTAG